>SXGS01766410.1_pt1 | contig 13591 bp, 11 predicted proteins | sample 3174681 | NCBI WGS metagenome assembly SXGS01 (sample SAMN11356861, study PRJNA531348) | freshwater metagenome | isolation source: freshwater sample F1-80 | place: China: Fuxian Lake, Yuxi | collected 2017-12-25
GCGGACCTTCTCGGTCACGTCCTCGCCGATCGCGCCGTCGCCGCGCGTCAGCGCCTGGACCAGTCGGCCGTCGACATAGCGCAGCGAACAGGACAGGCCGTCGATCTTGGGCTCGGCGGTCAGGACCACGGGTTCGTCGTCAGGCAGCTTCAGATAACGGCGGACGCGGCCGACGAAGTCCTCGACCTCCTCATCGCTGAAGGCGTTGTCGAGGCTGGTCATCGGCCGGGCGTGCGGCACCTTGGCCAGATGCGCGGCCGGGGCGGCGCCGACCTGTCGGTTGGGCGAGTCGCTGCGGACCAGATGCGGAAAGGCCGCCTCGATCGCATTGTTGCGGCGGACCAGCGCGTCATAGTCCGCGTCCGAAATCTCGGGCGCATCCTCGGTATGGTAGAGCCGGTTATGATGCGCGATCTCGCGGGCGAGCGCCTCCAGATCGGCGGCGGCTTCGAGATCGGTTTGCGGCAAGGCGGGGAGGGCAGTCACGCCGCCCGTGCTAGTCCAGCATTCGCCAAGGGATCAAGCCGCAGTGGACGCGGCCGACACCGGTTCAGCCGATCGGCGCCGGGCGCGGGTCGCCCTGGTCACCGGCACCCGCCATCCTGTCATGGCCGTTCGCGACCAGCCAGGCACAGGCCTGTTCGATATGAATGCCGACCATCGGCAGGTTCAGTTTGTCGGCCAGCGACAGGCAGGATCGCAACTCCGCCGTCAGCATGGTCACATCCCTCGTGTCATCGATCGCGGCGGATTTGAGCGGAGACACAGGCATTCGGCGCTTCCAGCATGACCATCAGGACCATCTGACGATCGCCGTATACCATTATTTTCTCAGCTATAAAATAGCATTCGGCCGTGCAATTCAGACGGTCTCGATCAGCCGGTCCGCCTGCGCGCGCGCCTCGTCGGTGATGGTCGCGCCCGACAGCATGCGCGCGATCTCCTCGCGCCGCTCGTCCGCCGCCAGCGCGCGGACGCCGGTGCGGGTGACGGTGCCGTCATGGCTCTTGGCGATCAGCAGATGCGCGGCGCCGCGGGCGGCGACCTGCGGGCTATGGGTGACGACCAGCAGCTGGGTGCGCTGCGCCAGCCGGTGGAGCCGGTCGCCGATCGCCGAGGCGACCGCGCCGCCGACACCGCGATCGATCTCGTCAAAGATCATCGTCGATGCGCCGCCTTCCTCGGCCAGCGCGACCTTGAGCGCGAGGATGAAGCGCGACAATTCGCCGCCGCTGGCGATCTTCATCAGCGGGGCGAAGGGGGCGCCGGGATTGGTCGAAATCTCGAATTCCACGCGGTCCTTACCCGCCGCCGACCAGCCCGCATGTTCGACCGGCACGACCATGGTACGGAAGCGCGCCGCGTCGAGCTTCAGGGGCGCGAGTTCGCTCTTCACCGCCTGATCGAGTCGTTCGGCGGCCTTGGCGCGGGCACTGGAGACGGTGGCGGCGGCCTTGTCATAGGCGGCGCGGGCGGTGGCGACCGCCGCCTCCAGCCGGCCGATGCCTTCTTCCCCGGCATCGAGCCGCTCGAGTCGCCCACGCAACTGCTCGGTCAGGTCGGCCAGGTCGTCGGGCTGGACACGATGCTTGCGGGCCATGCCACGCAGTTCGAACAGTCGCGCCTCGTCGTCCTCCAGGGCGCGTGGATCATAGGCGAGTTCGCGCTGCGCCTCGATCAGCCGCTCCTCGGCCAGCGACGCCTCGATCACCGCGCGGTCGATGGCGGCCAGCGCCTCGCCCAATATGGGGTGGTCCTCGCCGATTCGCTCCAGCACGCGGGCCGCCTGGCGCAGGCCCGCCAGCGCGCCGTCCGATCCTTGCAGATGCTCCTCGATCGCACCCAGTTCGCCCGCGATCTTCTCGGAACGCTGCATGGTGCGGCGGCGATCGGCCAGCGCCTCTTCCTCTCCAGGCTCGGGGGCGAGCTTGGTCAGCTCGGCGACCGCATGTTCCAGCCATTCGCGGTCGCGCGCCGCTGCCTCGATCTCGTCACGCGCGGTGGTCAGCGCGGTCTCGGCCTCGCGCAGACGGGCCCAGGCGGCGGCGACCACCTGGGTGTCGATTCGGCCGAAACTGTCGAGCATCGCGCGGTGGCCGCGCGGGTTCAGCAGGCCGCGATCGTCATGCTGGCCATGAATCTCGACCAGGAACGGTGCGATCTCGCGCAGCAGCGCGGCGGAGGCGGGCTGGCTGTTCACGAAGCCCCGGCTGCCGCCATCGGCCTTGACCTGACGCCGGACGATCAGCGGCTCGTCCGGCTCGATCTCGATGCCGGCCTCGTCCAGAATGGCGGCCAGCCGGCTGTCGGGGGCGGGCGGCTCGAAGCTGGCGGTGACGACCGCCTGGGCCGAGCCGTGGCGGACCAGCCCGCTATCGCCGCGCCCGCCCAAGGCCAGGCCGAGCGCGTCGAGCAGGATCGATTTGCCCGCGCCGGTCTCACCCGTCAGGACACCCAGGCCCCGGCCGAAATCCAGGTCGAGCGCCTCGATCAGCACGACATCGCGAATGGACAATGCGGTCAGCATGGCGGGCGATATAAAGCCAAACGCCGCGCGATGTTATCCCCCCGATGCGAAAATGATCCCGATTTGTTCGGGAGCATTCATCCATTCCTCCCCTGCAAGGGGAGGTGGCGGGCCGAAGGCCTGACGGAGGGGTGTCCCGCTTGGAGAGGAAACCCTGATCTCACGACCGGGGACACCCCTCCACCAGCTTCGCTGGTCCCCCTCCCCTTGCAGGGGAGGATAGGCGAAAGCTCAGCCGGTCGGTGCGCTGTTGTTGCCGGTCGGGGTGGGACGGCCCGGTGCCGCGGCGCTGGGGGTGACGGTGCCGCCGCTGCCCGGCAGGCCGATATTGACCGACCCCGGCGTACCGGTCGGGACCACGGGCTGGCCCGGCTGGATCGCGGGGATCGGCTGCACCGGGTTCTCGCCCATCAGCTTGTAGGCGCGGTTGTACCAGTCGGTGCCCGGATAGTTGGCGCCCAGCACGGCGGCCGAGCGCTGCGCCTCTTCGCGCACGCCCAGCGCCAGATAGGTCTCGGTCAGCCGCATCAGCGCCTCGGGCGTGTGGCTGGTCGTCTGGTACTTGTCGATGACGGTGCGGAACCGCATCGAGGCCGCCAGCCACTGGTGGCGATCCTCATAGAAGCGGCCGATCTCCATCTCCTTGCCGGCCAGGTGATCGTTGACCAGATCGACCTTCAACCGCGCATCGGCGGCATAGCGGGTGTTGGGATAACGGCGCATCAGCTCGCCCAGCGCGTCGAGCGCCTGGCGGGTGATCTTCTGGTCTCGGGTGACGTCCTGGATCTGCTCGTAATAGCCGAGCGCGATCAGATAATAGGCGTAAGGTGCGTCGCGATTGCCGGGATGGACCGCCAGGAAGCGCTGCGCCGACTGGATCGACTGGGTATATTCGCGACCCAGATAATAGCTGAAGGCGCTCATCAGCTGCGCACGGCGCGCCCAGATCGAATAGGGGTGCTGACGCTCGACCTCGTCGAACAGCAGCGCGGCCTCCTTGTACCGGTGCTGGTCCAGCCGCGTCTTGGCGGCGGTGTACAGCGTGCCCACGTCGCGCGCGACATAGGGCAGGTCGGTGCGGGTACGGTTGCGGGCGCAACCCGCGATCGGAAGGGCCAGAGCGGCGATCAGCGCCAGCGACAGCGCACGGGAACGGGGGTTACGCATCGCGCATGTCCTTAGCGCAGCCGGAGGGCGGGGAACAGTCCCCGCGCGCATCGTCGCGTGGTGGGACACGACAGACCGCTTGAACCCCGCCGGGGCACGCGGCATGGGACGCGCGAACGGGCGGAACGGCCCATCCCCCGGACGGTTGAACCGTCGCCCGAACGAAGAGCCCGAACGAAGAGGTTGTCGCCCATGCCCGCCACGCTGCTCCATACTCACCGCGTCGAAAAGCCCTGGGGCCGTCACACCCTGTATCCGGGGTTCGAGGATGCGCCCGCCGACGGTGCGCCGATCGGCGAGGTGTGGTTCCAGGAACCGGGCGACACCTCGCCCGACCTGCTGATCAAATATCTGTTCACCAGCGAGAAGCTGTCGGTGCAGGTCCATCCCGACGACGAACAGGCCCAGGCGCGCGGCCTGCCGCGCGGCAAGGACGAATGCTGGACGATCCTGACCGCCGAGCCCGATTCGACCATCGCGCTCGGTCCCAAGGCGCCGATGACCAAGAAACAGCTGCGCGCCGACGCGCTGGACGGGTCGGTCGAGGGCGACCTTGACTGGGTGCCGGTAAAGGAAGGCGATTTCTATTACGCGCCGTCGGGCACGATCCACGCGATCGGTGCCGGCCTGACCGTGATCGAGGTGCAGCAGAATAGCGAGACGACCTATCGCCTGTATGATTATGGCAGCGACCGCGAGCTGCATCTGGAGGACGGCGTCGATGTCGCGCATCTGACCCCGTACCAGCCGATCGTCTCGCCGGGTCCGGCGGGTGAGGGGCGCGACATTCTGGTCGAGGGCCCGAAATTCGTCCTCGAGCGCTGGGCGGCGGGCGATCATGCGGTGGCCCTGCCCGAGGGACGGACGGCGTGGCTGATCCCGATTACCGGCAGCGGCTCGGTCGCGGGCGTCGACTTCAAGGCGGGCCAGTGCCTGACCGTCACCGGTGCCGAGACGGTGCGCCTGTCGTCGGACGGCGACGCACTGTTCGCCTATGCGGGCACGCAGCGGCTCTGATCCCCTTACATCCTCCCCTGTAAGGGGAGGTGGCAGGCCGAAGGCCTGACGGAGGGGTGTCCCGGCCGGTTGGCAAAGACCTTTCTTGCCACCGGTGACACCCCTCCACCATGCTCCGCATGGTCCCCCTCCCCTTGCAGGGGAGGAAAGACTCAGTATCGATCCCCTTTAGAAATATCCCGGCACTTCCCGCTGGGCGGGTGAAGGGGCCAGCGGCTGGACCAGCTTGCGCGGGCCGGCCTCCACCGACTGGGCGCTGGCGCTCGAGGCGCTGATCGGCGTGCAACTCTTGCCCTGCAGGAAGTCGAGCGCGGCGCGGGTCGAGGCTTCCTGCGGATCGCCCATGCGCCGCGTCAGGTCGTCGCCCGCGCGGCAGCTCGCCGGCACGGTGCTGGCCAGACCGTTATAATAATCGCCCTGGCGGTTGGCGTTCTGTACCGCAAGCGCGATGACGCGCAGGCGATCGTCGCACTCGCTCTTGTCCAGTCCGATCTGCCCCACCGGCTTGCCATAGGTGTTGGCGCCGATCAGGCCCGACCGCGCGCCGAGATAGGGCAGGGTGCGGTTGAGCACGAGCTCGCTGGCCGAGGCGGTGCCGCCGGTGCCGATAAAGGCGAGGCGGGCCGGCACGATCGATTCGGGCTGGGGCGCGAAGAAGGTGGTCGTGTTGTTCGACGCCTTGCTGGCGCGGAAGGCGGTATAGCCCATCACGTCCGAGGTCTGGCGATCACCGCCCAGCAGGTTGTTGAACAGGTCCGCGATGCTCAGGCGGCCGCCGCCATTATAGCGGAAATCGACGATGACCTGATTGATGCCCTGCTGCTTGAAGGTGGAGAAGGCGGCGCGCAGCTGCGGATCGGCGGCGTCGATGAAGGTGCGCAGGTTGATATAGCCATAGCGCTGGCCATTCTCGGTGATGACCTGCGTGCCGTAACTGGGCGAGACGGGTTGCAGGTTGAACTGCGCCTTTGTCAGGGTGACGGTGCGGACATTGCCGGCCGTATCGGCGACGCGCAGCGCCCGCGCCGTGCCGACCGTGTCCGGCCCCAGGGCGTTGGAGATGCCGTTATTGGGATCGGCACGAACGATGTCCTGGATCGAGCGGATGTTGCTGGTCGAGGTGCCGATGCCCTGGATCTCGGTGCCGCGATCGATCCCGGCGGCCAGCGCCGCGCCGCCCTCGAACGATTCGGCGATCATCAGCTTGGTCTGGCTCGAATCGCTGGTCAGGCGGAAGCCAAAGCCGGCATCGGCGCCGGTCGCGTTGAACGCTTCCTCTTCCTTGATCGAGGTGATGTAGGTGAAATAGCGATCCTTGCGCTGCGACCGTGCGACGGCGGTCAGCGCGTCGATATAGTCGCTGACGCTCGAATAGGGGCTGGGGTCCAGGCTGGCGGGCAGCGTCTCGGGGAAGAGATACCATTCGTTCAACTGCGCCGCGACCCAGTTCTGGCGGGCGCGCAGCGAACAGCCGTCGATCGAACCACCGCTGGTGCCCGTACCGGTGCCACCGTTGTTTGCCACGATCTGGCCGCCATCGCCGCCGCCGCACCCGGCCAGCGTCGCCGCCAGCGCCAGTACCGCACCCAGCCGTCCGAATCGCACCATCATGTCCCCCATTAGAAGATACAGGCTGGATAGCCCATCGGCGTGACTGTGTCAGGCGCGATATTGCACGGTGATGAACGGATGATAACTTGAGCGGCGATCGGCTAATCTTTGTCTCGCAAGTGTTGGCACAATCTAGTCCAGAGTGGTGGTGCCGCCCGAAAAAGTGGTGCAAATGAGCCGCGCCTTGTGGCGGAGAGGTCGGTATAAGGCGTCATGCTGCACGTCCTGACCTTGTCCAGCCTGTTCCCCGATGCGACCCGGCCCAATTTCGGGGTCTTCGTCGAACGACAGACGGCGGCGCTGTCGGCGCGGCCGGGGGTGGCGGTGCGCGTCGTCGCGCCGATCGGCTTGCCGATCTGGCCGCTGGCAAGGGCGGGGCGTTTTCGTGCGCAGGCCACCCTGCCGCTGCGGGAGACGTGGCATGGTCTGGACGTGTCGCGGCCGCGCTTCGTCACGCTGCCGGGGACGGGCGGGCGGTTCCATGTCGCCGCGCTCGTCCGCACGCTGGCGCCGGTGCTCGATGCCTTATGGGCCGAGCAGCGTTTCGATGTGATCGATGCCTCCTTCTTCTTCCCCGACGGCCCCGCCGCCGTCGCGCTGGGACGGCGTTACGGGGTGCCGGTGTCGATCAAGGCGCGCGGGGCCGACATCCATCACTGGGGCCACGCGCCCGCCACGCGCGCGCAGGTCGCCCGGGCGGCGCGCGGGGCGGACGGGCTGCTGGCAGTCAGCGACGCCATGGCCGACGACGTCGCCGCATTGGGCGTCGCGCGCCAGCATGTCCGGGTGCATCATACCGGCGTCGACCAGGCGCGCTTCCAGCCGACCGACCGCGCCGAGGCGAAGCGTGCGCTGGGTGTCGCGGGGCCGCTGGTCCTGTCGCTGGGCGCGCTGATCCCGCGCAAAGGGCACGGCTTCGTCATCGACGCGGTCGCGCGACTGTCTGGCGTGACGCTGATGATCGTGGGCGAGGGGGCCGAGCGTGACGCGCTGGCGGCGCGGGCGCGGCGGCTGGGCATCGCCGATCGCGTGCGGCTGGTCGGCGGGGTGCCGCATCATGACCTGCCGGCGCTGCTCGGCGCGGCCGATGTCATGGCGCTGGCGTCGGTGTCCGAAGGGTTGGCCAATGCCTGGGTCGAGGCGCTGGCCTGCGGCACGCCGATCGTCATCACGCCGGCGGGCGGTGCCCACGATGTCGTGACCAGTCGCGCGGCGGGGCGGATCGCCAGCGCCGATGCGGGCGCGTTCGCGGCGGCGATCGGCGAAGTGTTGGCCCAGGCGCCCGATCCCTGGACGGTGCGCGCGGCGGTGCGGGATTTCACCTGGCCGGCCAATGCGGCGGCGTTGCACTCGCATCTGGCCGAACTGGTCGGGCGGCGGAACGACTCCGCCCCCCGATAACGCGTCAGGCGGCGTCGAGCGGGTAGAGCGCAGCGACGATCTTGCGCCCTTCGCTGCGCAGCACGCCCCAGGCGCGGGCGGCGGCGCGGCTGTCCATCGCCTCGACGCCCAGGCCCGCCGCGTCCATCGCCGCGCGGAACGCCGCCGGCGGGCGGCGCAGTTCGGCGCCGGTGCCGAGCAGCAGGAACTCGGGGGCTTCGTCGATCAACGCCTGGACCGAGGCGGTGTCGAGCGCGTTGAACGCCGGCGGGCTCCATGGCTCATGCCAATCGGGCGACAGGAGCAGCGCCGGATAGGCGATCTCCCCGACCCGGTAACCGTTCGCAGCGAAGCCACGGACGATCGGGCCGGGCGCGGTGGGATCGCGGGTGATGCGGATCGAGTCGCTCATGCGCGCCGCTTACCCCTCACGCGGGGTGATGCGCTCGGCGTCGGCAATGGTCCGCTTGTCGGTGGTGCCCGGCTTCTCGCGATTCGGCTCGGCGCGCAGGCCCAGCGAGATGAGCAGCGAGGACGAGACGTAGATCGACGAATAGGTGCCGACCACGATGCCCAGGATCATCGCGGCGGTGAAGCCGCGCAGCACATGGCCACCCAGCAGCAGCAGCGCGACCAGCGCCAGCAGGATCGTGACCGAGGTCATGACCGTGCGCGGTAGCGTCTCGTTGACCGACAGGTTGATGATCTCGCGCATGTCCATCTTGCGATAGCGACGCATATTCTCGCGGATACGGTCGTCGATGACGATCTTGTCGTTGATCGAATAGCCGATGATGGTCAGGAACGCCGCGATGATCGTCAGGTCCAGTTCGAACTGGGTGATCGCGAAGAAGCCCAGCGTGACGAGCAGATCGTGGACGATGGCGACGATGGTCGACACGCCGAACTGCCATTCGAAGCGGAAGATGGCGAACAGGCCGATGCCCAGGATCGCCAGCACGACCGCCAGCACGCCGTGCTTGATCAGCTCGTTCGACACCTTGCCCGACACCGTGTCGTAACGGCTGAAGGTGGCGCCGGGGAATTGCTGGCCCAGTGCGGTCTCGACCTTGCGGACGACGGCGTTGGTCGCGCCTTCGTCCTTCGACTCGGGCAGAGGCAGGCGGATGCTGATGGTGCGGCCGTCACCGACCGTCTGGATGCTCGCTTCGCCCACGCCCAGGCCGTCGACGACCGAGCGGACGCGGTCGGCCGAGGGCGGGGTGGGGAATTTCTCTTCGATCATCAGGCCGCCGACGAAGTCGACGCCCAGATTGAGGCCCTTGGCGAACGTCACGCCGACCGCGAGCACGGTCAGCAACAGGGTCAGCCCGAACGCCCAGCCGCGCAGGCGGACGAAATCGATGTTCGTGTTGTCGGGGACGAGTTTCAGGAGGCGCATGATCTGTTCTCCTGCCTCAAATATTGATGGTCTTGGGCTTTTCGCGGCGCAACCACAGCGCCACGAGCATCCGCGTGAAGGTAACGGCGGTGAACACGCTGGTCACGATGCCGATCAGCAGCACGACCGCGAAGCCCTTCACTGGCCCTGAGCCGAGGACGAGCATGATCACGCCCGAGATCGCGTGCGTGACGTTCGCCTCGAAGATCGTCCGGCTGGCCTCCTTATAGCCCAGCTCGACCGACTGGACGACGCTGCGCCCGCGTCGTCGCTCTTCGCGGATACGCTCGTTGATCAGTACGTTGGCGTCGACGGCGGTGCCGATGGTCAGGATGAAGCCCGCGATACCCGGCAAGGTCAGCGTGGCGTTCAGCATCGCCATGACCGCCAGGATGACCAGCACGTTGATGACGACCGCGATGTTCGCATAGATGCCGAACCGGCCATAGGTGACGGTCATGAACACGATCACCGCGACCGCCGCGATCGCCGAGGCCAGGATGCCCTTGCGGATCGAGTCGGCGCCCAGATCGGGGCCGACGGTGCGTTCCTCGACGACCTTCAGATCGACCGGCAGCTTGCCCGAGCGCAGCGAGATCGCCAGCTGGTTGGCGCTGTCGACGGTGAAGTTGCCGCTGATCGAGGCGCGACCGCCCAGGATCGGTTCGTTGATGTTGGGGGCCGACAGCACCTGACCATCGAGGATGATGGCGAAGGGCTTGCCGGTGTTTTCCTGCGTGATCCGCGCGAACTTGCGCCCGCCCTGCGCGTCGAAGGTGATCGCCACTTCCGGCGCGTTCGTCTGTTGATTGAACTGCTGCTGCGCGTCGATCAGCTGGTCGCCCGAGATGATGACGGGACGCTTCACCGCGATCACCGGCGCACCCAGCGGGTTGCCGGGATAGGGCAGGACCTGGCTGCCCGCCGGTGCATTGCCCTTGACCACCTCGGCCGGATTGGCGGTGGTGTCGACCAGCTTGAATTCGAGCTTAGCGGTCTTGCCGATCAGGTCCTTGAGCTGCTGCGGGTCCTGAAGGCCCGGCACCTGCACGACGATGCGGTTGCTGCCCTGCTGAAGGATCGTCGGTTCCTTGGTGCCCAGCGCGTCGATACGCCGCCGGACGACCTCGGTCGCGGTCTTCATCGCGGTGTCGACCGCCTGGTTCAGGCCCGCCTGGGTCGGCTTCAGCACGAAGCGCGAGGTGTCGACGACCTGGATGTCCCATTCGCGCTGGCCGCTCATGCCCGCACCGCCGCCGGTGATGGTCAGCAGCCGCTCGCGCGCCGCATCCACCTGGGATGGGTCGCGCAGCATGAAGCTGAGCTGGCCGTTGCGGACCGAGATGTCACCGATGTCGATCCGCGGATTGCCGCGCCGCATCTCGGCGGCGACCTGATCGCGCATCGTCTCCAGCCGCGTGTTGGCGAGGTCGGCGGTGTCCGCCTCCAGCAGCAGATAGCTGCCGCCCGCCAGGTCGAGGCCCTTGTTCACGCGGGGATGCGGAATCGAACCCCAGCTGTTGGTGACGCTTTCGGGCAGAAAGCTCGGGACCGCCAGCAGGCACAGGGCGGCCAGCAGGGCGATGATGGAAGCGACCTTCCAGCGGGGGAAATCCAGCATCGTGAGGTCAGTCGTTCGCGGGTTTGGCGTTGGGGTTCACCACGTCGGTCAGCGTCGCCTTGACCACGCGGACGCGGACGTTGGGGGCGATCTCGACCTCGACCAGCTGGTCCTCGACGCGGGTCACCTTGCCGACGATGCCGCCCGCCGTGGTGACCTGATCGCCCTTCTTGACCGCCTCGATCGACGCCTGCAGCGTCTTCATGCGGCGCTGTTGCGGGCGGATCATCAGGAAATAGAAGACGACGAAGACGAGGAGCAGCGGCGCGAGGCTGAGGAACGAGGCGGCGCCACTCGATGCGGCGGCACCGGAGGCGGCGGCCATCACGGCGACTGGGGCGGTGAAGGGAATGAACATTCGGACCCGTCTTTGCTGAATGGGCACGGGTACCCGCCGATGCGCGAACGATCGACCAGCCCCCATGTCGGATAGCCTGCCCGCTACCATCGCAGGCGGACAGGCGCAATGGAGAGGCCGATGTGGTGTCGCGATCATCGCAACATCAAGGCTTGCATCCCGGATAAAACCCGCCTAGAGGCCGCCGCTCGGTCGGGGCGTAGCGCAGCCTGGTAGCGCATCACACTGGGGGTGTGGGGGTCGCAGGTTCGAAGCCTGTCGCCCCGACCAATCTTCTTCCAACATTGGCGGATGACGATGAAGCGGGTGAAAGCCCGCTTTTTTCGTTTTTGGCGGTGTCGTGCTTGTTTGGCGCGAGTCGCGGGTTGGGCTTATCGCCATCGAGGACGGAATCCGACCAGTATGACTGTCCGCTATTGGTGGTTAATTGCCGTTCCACAGCCTGAACTTGGCGATGAACTGCCGCCCGCGAACTGGACAGCGACGTTGACGAGGCGCTGACACCTGCCAGTGTGCCACGTAGGTCGCGAGCGCAGGCCCTCTTTCATCATTTAGGTCAGACGAACACGCGCTTAAGTGGCCGTCAGCCTTGATCTTGCAGGTTACCCGGACTTTGGCTTGGGGATATGGATGCCGATCCCTTTGTGGCAGCGGGGGCATTGTAGGCCGCACCACCTTGAGATTAGCCGGAGTGAAAGCAGAAGGACAGTCAGCTTGTGCCGTAGTTGGAACCACAAGAAGAAGCGGCAACAAAGCAAGTCGTTCGTGCATCGCGGAAACCTATGCTCGACATCGGACGCCCGCAAGTCGGCGATCGCGACATGTCTGCTCGGGATAGTTAGCGGACGCTCATTCGCCGATGCTGGCGTGGTACAAAAGCTTGCCGGTCCGGTTTGAGAAGCAGGTTATGCTTGTGCCGCCGACAACTCCCCAGCGCGGGCGAAGCTCGACGCAATTGCGATCCGGGAAGGACACCGTCACGGGCAGGAGCAAGTCCTCTATCTCTCTGGTCGTGCTACGTTCTTCGTGAGCTTTGATCGCGTAGGCCCGACGTTCTAACGGCGCGTCCAGCGGGTAACGAACTTCTTGTTGCAAGCGGCGTAGGCGGCTTTCCGCAGTTAGCCAAAGAACTGTCAGGGTAACGCAGGCGGCCAGAAGGACGACACAGAGGAGCGGTAGCCAGCGGCGCATATTTCAGAAGAACACGCGCCACGAAGGTCCGCAAGTGGGCGAAATCTACCGCTTCTACCGCACCGTCATCCCCGCCGCCGCGATCTGCGACAACAGGTTCGCGCGCACCGCATCCGATACCGTCGGCAAAGGCCGCGCCGCCTTGCCGTGGCGCAGGCGTTCGCGGTCCTTTTCGTCCGGCTCTACCCGTCGCACTCGCACCGCCGCCTTGCCGACCGCGCGCAGGCCGAGCTGTTCCGCCGCGCCGCGCGACAGGTCGATGATCCGCGACGATCCCGCGAACGGGCCGCGATCATTGACCCGCACGATGATCCGCCGCCCGGTGTCGAGCGCCGTCACCTCGACATAGCTGGGCAGCGGCAACGTCGTATGTGCCGCCGTCGCCCAGCCGGGGCGGAAGCGTTCGCCGTTCGCGGTGCGCTTGCCCGATTCGCTGCCATACCAGCTGGCATAGCCGAGCATGTCGTAGGTCGCGTCTTCGGCCGGAACATAGGTGACGCCGCGCACCGTATAGGGTTTGCCGATCCGCACCGGCGTGTCGCTGACCGGTCGGTAATGGCCGCCGGCGCAGGCCGCGACCAGGCAGGCCGCCGCCGGTGTCCAGCGGCGCCCCCAGAGAGGCCATCGTCTCACATCCACCATGATGCGGGGCTTAAGCCGCGCGCCGGGCGCGATAAAGCGGTTTGCGCCTCCATCCACCGCAGACTATCCCCATGCCGACCGGTCGGGGCTTTCAGCTCCATCGCCGGCCAATCGCATCGGTGCCCCTCGGGGCTTGAAACGGGAATATGGTGCAAATCCATAGCTGTCCCTGCAACTGTAAGCGGTGAGCGCGTGATGCCGGTTCCTGCGAGAGGGAACAGCCACTGGAGTTATCCGGGAAGGCCGCATGACGGAACGCTTCGACCCGCGAGCCAGGAGACCTGCCGATGCGAGTCGCTCTTGCCGCGATCCAGGGGATGGTCATGGCTGGGATATATTGTATCATTTGAGCGACGCCATCCGGCCGACCCGAATCGCAAGACCCTGCTAGGCGCGCGCCCGTCTGGCAGGAGCGGGGCGGCCTTTCGTCGCCATGGCGCTTGGGGGAGGTTGATCCGCCCATGTCCGAAGTTTCCGCCCGCCCTTCGTTAAAGCGTCGCGTCACGCTGCTGATGGGGGCGCTGGTCATCGTCAATATCGCCGTCTGGGGCTGGGCGCTGAGCGTCTTTGCGGGCGACAGCCTGATGCTCGGCACGGCTTTGCTCGCCGATAGCCTGGGGCTGCGCCCAGCGGTCGATGCCGATCACAACGCCGCCCTCGACAATGTCACCCGCA
>SXGS01278714.1_pt1 | contig 13587 bp, 5 predicted proteins | sample 3174681 | NCBI WGS metagenome assembly SXGS01 (sample SAMN11356861, study PRJNA531348) | freshwater metagenome | isolation source: freshwater sample F1-80 | place: China: Fuxian Lake, Yuxi | collected 2017-12-25
CCGCCCGCGCCGCCGGCGCCGCCGGGCAGGCCGCTGGCGCAGGTGTTGTTCGTCCCGGCGCCGCCGCCGCCGCCGGGCCTGCAGGGTTCGATGTTGAAGAGGCAGCGGTAGGTCTCGCAGGCGGCCGCGCCGCCGGAGGCCCCGGCGCCCTCGCGGCCACCGTCGCCGGAGGATCCGGCGATGCCGTCTGCGCCGCGCCCGGCGATGATGGTGTTGTTGCGGATGGACAGCGCCGAGGAGGAGTTGCTGATCCAGACGCCGTAGCTGGAGGCGCCGGGGGTCAAGGCGGCGCCAGTGCGGATTTCGAAGCCAGCCAGGGTGGTCGGGCGGGTGATGTTGAGGGCCTGGACGCCGACCGTGGGGCCGTCGATCCGGGTGATGGCGGAGGTGTCGCGGCGCAGGCCGGCGTCGAAGTCGAAGCCGCCGTGGAGGTCGACGCCGTTGACCAAGGAGATGGGGCCAGGGTAGGGGTCGCGGCTGGTGCCGACGTAGACGTCCTTGCCTTGCTCAAGGGCGCGCTGGATGGCGGCGGGGATGGTCCGCATGGGCGCCTGAGGGGTGCCGGGGTTCTGGTCGTCGCCGATGTCCTGCTGGACGAAGATGGCATCGTTGATGTCGCCGTCGATGCCGTCGCAGTTGGTGTCCCGGTTCATGGGATCGGGCTCGTCTTCATCGGAGACGAAGACGCAGGCGTACTCGCAGCCGTCCAGAGGGTCGCCGTTGAGGTCGCGGAAGCCCTCGTTGCACATCTCGATGGCGCACAGGGCCTCCTGGCAGACGGTGGCGGCGTTGTTCAGCGCGCACAGGCGGCCGCAGGCGCCGCAGTTGTCCGGGTCGTTGTCCAGGTCGAAGTCCTCGTCGATCTGGTCGTCGCAGTCGTTGTCGATCTCGTCGCACACCTCCGGCGCGCCGGGGGAGCGGTCGTCGTCGCCGTCGTCGCAGTCCATCCCCAGGCAGGCCTCGCCGATCCCGTAGCCGTCGCGGTCGTTGTCGAGGCAGTCCGAGCAGAGGCGGTCGACGGGGACGCATTGCTGGCCGATGAGGGCCTCGTTCTCGTCGGTGATGTCCAGGCATTCGAAGCCTTCGGGGCAGCGGCTGTCGCGCGAGCAGTCGCGGCCGCAGAAGTCGCCGTCGAGGACGCGGACGCACAGATCGCTGGCGCCGCCGCAGTCGAGGTCCTCGTCGCAGGGATCGCACAGGAAGTTGGCGTCTTCGAGGCAGATGCTGATGGCCTCCTCGTTCTGGTAGACGCGGCAGCTGAAGCCCTCCTCGCAGTGGGCGTCTTCGAGGCAGAAGTCCGAGCAGATCCGGCCGAGAGAGGCGGTGTCGATGCAGACTCGGGCGATGCAGTCGTCGTTGCTGTCGCAGGGGACGCCGAAGCCGCCGAGCTCAGGGCCGACCTCCTCCGGGGGGACATCCGGGGCGACATCTTCGAGGGCGCCGTCCGGGGCGTTGTCGGCGTCCAGGCCGGCGTCCGCGGGCTCCTGCGGGGGCGCACACTGGCCCTCGACGCAGACGTCGTCGCCGGGGCAGTCGCCCTCGTCGGCGCAGCGCGGCGCGTCGACGGGGGACAGGCTGGAGTCCTCCGGGCAGCCGCTCAAGATCAGCGGCAAGAGGGAGGTGGCGCAGGCGAGGGTCAGCAGATCGAGGGTGCGGCGAGCCCTGGTCATGGGGACTCCGGTGTGAGAGGGGTGTCGGATCGCCCGACGTATCTCTACTTCTAGCCGCAATGGGCGTCAGATGCGAGCGCGGACCCGAGCAGGGCAGGTTTGCTCAGTGAAGCCTGAAGTCCTGCCGCGCTCGCCGATCGCCCCACGCTCCTCGCACCGCCCCTGTCGGGGACGGGCTCGTCGGGTGGGGCTGGAAGCGCGGGTGGGCTGCGCCCTGGCGGTCGCAGGCCGGCGGGCGGTCGACAGCGGATCGCCGGGGACGATCAGCGCGTCGAAGTGGGCCTGTGGATTGGGGTTTTCACTCCCCTGGTGTCGACTTGGGTCGTGCGCGGGCCTGCGACCGCCAGGGCGCAGCCCACCCTGAGCTTGTAGCCCCACCCGACGAGCCCGTCCCCGACAGGGGCGGTGCGAGGAGCGTGGGGCGATACGCCGTCGGCACGATCGTGGCGTGGGATGCCGTGGCCTCGCGGGCCTTGGAACCTTCACTGAGCAAACCTGCCAGAGCAGGGTCCGGCCGTGGCGTCGCGCCTTGACCCGGGCGGGGTTGTGCCCAACAATACTGCGGCCTCGGGTTGACCGATCCGAGGGCGTGTTTTCCAGGGTTCGAATAAATGTTGACGCCCGCGCGGGCAGGATGTGGAGCAGTTCATGAGCGAGAGCACGAAGTTCGACAAGCGTCTGGTGGAGCGCAACCTTCGAAAGGGGATCATCACGCAGAAGGAGCTTGAGGAGCACGTGAAGGGCCTTGAGGACAAGGCGACCCGCGCGGCGCGCGTCGAGTCGGTCCTGGAGAGCGTGTACAAGGACAAGGACGATCAGGACGGCGAGTGACCGGGCGGTGTCCGGCCTGGGCTGCGCGTCGTCGAGCGGGGCGAGTCCCAGGGTCGGCGTCCCAGTCCTGGTGCCTGACGCGGCGGGGGTGATGTGATGAAGGTGAAGGATCCTGAGGATGTCGAGGCAGGCGAAGTCCACGATGCGCTGCCGCCGATGGACTTTTCGCAGTTCATCCTGTCGTTCGGGACGACGGCGCTCATTGATCTGGGGGAGGTGCCTCACCCGGACACGGGCCAGGTGGAGCTGAACCTGGCCTCGGCGCAGCAGACGATCAACATGTTGATCATGTTGAAGTCCCGGACGAAGGGCAACCTGACGCATGAAGAGGATCAGCTCTTGTCGAAGCTGGTCGTGGACCTGCAACTCAAGTTCGTGCAGGCCGCGGCGAGGTAGGGGGGGCGCTGATGAAGAGGAGGATCGTCTGGGCGATGGCGCTGGCAGCCCTCGCGGTCGGCTGCGAGCGCCGCCCAGAGGCGCCGAGCGCCGGCGCGCAGCAGGCCGAAGGCCTCAGCGAGGAGCCGGCGTCGGTCGATCCCGAGGCGCGCCAGCCGACGCCCGTGAGGCCGACGACCGAGGTGCAGGCCGAGGCCTCGCCCGAGCCCAGGGGCGAGGGTCCGAGCGCTGGGGGTGGCGATGTGGCGACGGGCGATCCGTTGATGTTGCGGCCGCTCTCCTTCGCGCCGCTGGTCAAGCGGGTCAACCCCTCGGTGGTCAACATCTACACGAAGACCGTGGTGCGAGAGCGGCCCGTCCAGCTCGATCCCTTCTTCCACTTTGCGCCGCGGGCGCGGGTGAGCGAGTCGCTGGGGACGGGGTTCATCATCGACGAGAAGGGGCTGATCCTGACGAACAACCACGTCATCAACGGGGCCTCGGAGATCCACGTGCGGACGGCCGGGGGTCAGGAGTACGAGGCGACGGTGGTGGGCGCCGATCCGCCGACGGATCTGGCCGTGATCCAGCTGCACGACGCGCCGACGATGCAGCCGGTGGCGATGGGGGACTCGGACGCGGTGGAGGTGGGCGACTGGGTGGTGGCGATCGGCAATGCGCTGGGCTTGAGCAGCACGGTGACGGCGGGGATCGTCAGCGCGAAGGGGCGCACGGAGCTGCCGATGGGCGGGCCGATCCGCTTCATGGACTTCATCCAGACCGACGCGAGCATCAACCCGGGCAACTCGGGCGGGCCGCTGCTCAACCTCAAGGGGGAGGTGATCGGGATCAACACGGCGATCAACCGCGAGGGCCAGGGGATCGGCTTCGCGATCCCGATGAACATGGCCAGGACGATCGTCGAGCCGCTGATCAAGGAGGGCAAGGTCTCGCGCAGCTGGCTGGGGATCTACGTGGCGGTGGTCAACGAGGAGCTCGCCGCGCGGGCGGGGCTGCCGAAGCCCACGGGGGCGATGGTGCACCGGATCATCGCCAACGGGCCGGCGGAGAAGGCCGGCTTCCAGAAGGGCGACATCATCCTGGAGTTCGACGGCCACGAGGTGCACGACACCAACGAGCTTCGGCTCCGCTCGTCGATGGCGGGCGTCGGCAAGACGGTCGGGGTCAAGGTCCGGCGCGGGCAGCGCGATCTGTCCCTTGAGATGACCTTGACGCGGAGCCCTCACGATTGATCGCGCGGCGGTCGGCGCCCGCGCGGATTAAATTGTTCGAGCCTGCGGCGGCTGCTATAGTAACAAAGACGCCCTGTTGCGTGTTCGAATGGCCCTGAGAGCGATCTTCTGCCTGGAGTCGAGCCCTGATGAACGCGATCTTTGTGAATCCTCCCCTCTCCCGGTTGTGGGCTCTGGCCCTGGTCGGGCTCCTGTGCGCCGCGTCGCCGGCGCTGGCTCAGGACGATCCGGGCCTGGACTTCACGGAGGGCGGCGAGGGCGGCGAGGGCGGTGAGGGCGACGGGATGGACTTCACGGTCGACGAGGCCGTGAGCACGATCCCGACCGACGGGCTGGTGATCACGGGCGTCGTCCTGCGGGCCGATCCCGACACGAGCCTGGCGACGACGCAGGCGATGTCGGACGTGCTGATGCTTGAGCTCGACAAGCTCGAAGGCTACCGCAATGTGCCCAATCCGGACTTGCTGGCGAAGTTCTCGGGGCTGGGCGAGCAGGGCGCGCAGGACTGCCTCTACAACCCGATCTGCCTCAGCCGGCTGGGCAAGGAGCTGGGCCTGGAGCGGATGGTGATCGGGCGCCTCGGGGGCTACAGCGGCCAGTACACGTTGAGCGTGGACCTGATCAACGTCGAGGACGGGACGGTGGCCGAGTACGTCAGCCGCACCGTCGACGGCGACGAGGACGAGCTCAAGGCGGCGATCCTGGCCATCATCCCGCGGCTCTTTGGCATTCGCCTGGGCAAGGGCAAGGGCAACAAGGTGGAGGAGGGGCCCAAGGAGATCGGCCCGGTGCAGAAGACGCTGGCGTGGAGCACGGCGGGCCTCGGGGTGGCGTGCATCGGCCTGGGGGTCTTCTTCGGCCTGGACGCCTCGTCGATCGAGTCGGACCTTGAGAGCGGCCCGAAGGTCAACAACGGGGGCGTCGCGGTGCTGGCCATCACGCAGGCCGAGGCGCAGAAGAAGGTCGACGAGGCGCAGGGCAGCGCGACGCTGGCCAACATCTTCTACGGGGTCGGGCTCGCGGCCGCGGGCACCTCCGTCCTGCTCTTCCTGATCCGCCCCGGATCGGACATCGCCACGGAGGAGGAGCTCTCGGGCGGCTTCAACATCACCCCGCTGGTCGGGCCCGATGGCGCCGGGGTTTCGGCGGGCTTCAGCTGGTGAGCCGCCTCCCTGTGTACAGGAGCGCCCTGCGGGGCCAAGAGCACCAAGAACGACACGGAAATGGATCGGACCCGATGAACACTGGTTTGCGCGCGCTGCTCGCCCTGGCTTCGATCTCGCTCCTGGGTGGGCTCTCTGGCTGTATCGTGGACTTCGACCCCACCGAGCCCAACGCCTTTGCCTGTGAGGAGGACGGGGACTGCCTGCCTCCGAACAAGTGCATCGAGGGCGTCTGTCGACCCCAGCCCAACACGCCGCCGCCCTCGTGCGTCGACGAGGATCTGGACGGCTACGGCGAGGGCGACGCCTGCCTGGGGTTGGACTGCGACGACACCAACGCGGCCACCTTCCCCGACGCGCCGGAGCTTTGCGACGGCCAGGACAACGACTGCGATTGCGCCGAGGACGACTCCTGCGCCGACCCCGCGATCGAGATCGTCGACGAGGTCAACCCCTGCGAGGCGGACGAGGACTGCCCGAACGACCCCAAGAATGACAACGGGATGCGCTGCCTCGACAACGTGTGCATCTTCCGCTGCCCGCTGGACACCGTCGGCGTCTGCGGGACGGCCGGCCCCGACGGCCAGGGCGCCGTGCGCACCTGCCAGACGGTCCGGGACGAGAACACCGGGGTGCTGCGCGGCGAGGTGCCGGTGTGCGCGCTGGTCGGCGCCTACGGCCCGAATTACAACCCTGGCCCCGAGGATCAGGAGGCCTGTGACGGCCTGGACAACAACTGCAACCGGCGCATCGACGGCAACGACAACTGCCTGGTGTGCGACGACGAGAACCCGCGCGAGTGCTCCACCGACCTGGGCGTGTGCTCCAAGGGCATCCTGCGCTGCATCGACAACGTCCCGGACGACTGCGTCGACCCGATGACGATGGAGGACGTCGTCGAGCCCGGCGACCTGCCCGAGGTCTGCAACGGCGAAGACGACGACTGCAACGGGGTGGCCGACAACGCGCCCAACACGCCGATGATCGCCGGGTCGATCTGCCCGGATCGCTGCCCCTTCGGGATGGTGCTGGTCAACAACGGCCAGCGCGCCTGGTGCGTGGACCGCTTCGAGGCCAGCCGCCCCGACGCTGGCTTCGACAGCCCCGGCGTCGACAACTCCCGCGCCGTCAGCCGCCCCGGCGTCATACCCTGGACCAACCTGACCTTGACCGAGGCCCGCGACGCCTGCCGCGGCCCCGCCGGGATCATGTTCGCGGCCCGCCGCCTGTGCAAGCTCGATGAGCTCCAGTTTGCCTGCGGGGGCGCCAACCGCGACCTCTACCCCTACGGCGACACCTTCACCGCCCAGACCTGCAACGGCGTCGCCGCCGGCCTCGGCCGCCTGGCGCCGACCGGCCCCACCGAGACCATCGGCGATCAGGACTTCGCCGCCTGCGTCTCGACCCGCGGCGAGGCCACCCTCTACGACCTGAGCGGCAATGCGGCCGAGTTCGCGCTGGACAACAACCTGGGCAAGATCTTCGGCGGCTCCTTCATCAGCGAAGCCAACGCCCTGACCTGCCAGGCCGCCATCGACGGCCAGGGACCGGCGGCCGACGTCGGCTTCCGGTGCTGCTTCGACCCCTGAGCCGACCTCTCCTTCTGACAACGCCTGCCAGCGGCGTATTTGATGCCCTTCGCGCTGCCTGATCCCTCTCCCACACCGTCGAGAAATGGGGTATGAAGAGGGCGTGCTTGAAGACCTGCCACAGCTTCCTGGCCTCCAGCGCACGGCTCTCCTCGGTGACCTGACCCTGCTCGGCGGGGATCGCGCCGCCGCCGGGCAGATCTACCTTGAGGCGTGGCGCCTCGGGGAGACCTCGGCGCTGCTGGGCTATCTGGCGCTGGAGGCCGCCACGGCGCCTTCGAAGGTCCTCGTTGCCCTGGCCGATGAGGTCTGCGCGGCCATCCGGGAGGGCCAGGTCGGCCAGCCCCTCGGGGAGGAGCTGGCGCGCCTGATGGTGTCGGTGGCCGCCTTCGCGCGCGGGGACGCGGCGCTGGCCGGCTTCTTGTCGCTCCTGTTCTCGTCCGCCCTGCCCAGCCTGTCGACGCCCCTGATGCTCAGGGCGCTCAAGGCCCCCGGCGAGCGCTGGAGGGCGGCCCGCGAGTCGCTCTGGGCGAACCTGGAGGCGGTCGAGGACGCCGACGAGCGCGGCCACCTGCTCTTCAAGCTCCACCACCTGGCGCTCTCGGCGCCCTCGGGCGACCTCGCCGAGGGCGACGCGATCCTGGAGCTGGCCGCCAAGGGGGCCACCGGCGCCCTGCTCTACCTCGTCCTGCGTCGCCTCGACGCGAGCGCCGAGCGCGGCCACCCACCGCTGACCGAGGTGGCCGTCGCCCGCGTGGCGCCCTCCGAGACCCTGCTCGACCTCGACGCCTCGGAGTTCATCGAGCTGGACCTGGAGGAGATCGAGCTTGAGATCGTCCAGGACGACGACGAGGAGCTGGACGACCCGCGCTCGACCGCCGTGATGTCCCTGGGCGGGGGCCAGCTTGCGCCCGATGATGCACCCAAGGTGTTGAGTTTTTTGAGGTTTCTGTCGACCCATGTGCAGGACAGGCGAGAGCGGGCGGTCTTCAAGAATCGATATGGGGACTGGCTCTGGTCGATGGGTCGGCTGGATGAGGCGGCGCAGGCCTACGCGTCGCTGTCACAAGAAGGCCCGGTGCCCGTGTCGGACCTGGCCCTGGAGCGCCTCCAGCGCCTCTTCGTGGCCCAGCGGCGGTGGGATCGGGCCTCGGCGCTGGCGCTGGAGCGGGCCGAGCGATGCGACGACGCCGCGCTGAGGCTGTCGCTGCTGGTGCTGTCGATCTCCTACCTGGACAACGAGGGGGCGGCGGCGCCGGAGGCGTGGCTGCACGCGGCCGAGCGGGTGCTTGGGCTGGAGGGACACGGCCGGCAGCTGCCCGTGGCGCCGCTCAGGCACGCCTTTGAGCTGGTCGAGGGCGCGCTGGTGCGCGCGGGCCGTTGGTCGCAGCTCAACGGGCTCTGGGGCCGCGCGGGGGTGTCGGCGGGCTCGCGTCGGCGCAGCGCGCGGCTGCCCGAGCGAGGCCTTGAGGGGCTGGTGTTGAGCTGGGTCCACCCCGAGGCCGCCGTGGTCGAGGGGCACGGAGAGGGGCGCGCGCCGCGCCGGCTGGCGCTGGTCCGGGCGCTGTCGGAGCGGCAAATGGAGCGGGCGCTGCTGGTCTTGTCGAGGTCGTCGTCTCCAGGCGAGGGCGACGCGATCTTGAAGGCGGCGCTGATGTTGGAGGTGTCGGCCTCCTTCGGGAACTCCTTCGAACAGGGGCGGATCACGAGCGAGGCGCTGGAGTCCTTGCTGGAGCAGCTCGAGGCCGCCAGGGGCGCCCAGGCGCGCGAGCTGATCACGCTCTATGTCCTGCGGGCCGAGCTCGTGCGGCAGGGCAGGGCGCTGGACGCGCTGGGGCTCTTTGAGCGCGTGATGGACGACGCGCAGCCGCCGCTGCGCGCGAAGCTGGCGGCCTTGATCGGCCGCGATCTGCTCCGGGAGGGCAGGAAGGAGGACGCGCTGGCGCTGGCGCGGGAGGCCTTCGAACTGAGGCCGACGGAGCCGTCGGCGCGGGCGCTGCTGGGCGACGCGGCGCGGGCGGCGGGGGACGAGCAGGCGCTGTCGATGCTGGCCAATTACGTCGACGAGGAGATGCTGGCGCGGATGCTGTCGCCGATTCCGGGCCTCTCCGAGCGCTTCGAGCAGGGCAGGGCGCTGGCCAGTCGGGGCACCGAAGGGGCCAGAGAGGCCTCGGGGATCTTCAAGGCGCTGGCGCAGGAGGTCGAGGGCCGCGCCACCCAGGCGGGCTTGTTGAGGCGAGCCGCGGAGCTGCGCTGGACCTCGGGGGAGGATCCCGAGGAGGCGGTGCGGCTGGCGCTGGAGGCGGTCACGGCGCGCTCGGGCGATCGTCTGGCGGTGGGGACGGCGCTGGACATCCTGTTGTCGGCGGGGAAGTTCGGGGCGGTGGTGTCGCTGGCGGACAGGCTCGGGGGCATCGGGGAGGTGCCGCCGGAGATGGGACGGCGGCTGCTGGAGGCGGGCCTCCAGGTGGCCAAGGGCGGCGACGCCTCGGTGGCCACGGCGCTGCTCGGCGAGGCGCTGCGGGCGCTGCCGATGGACGACGAGGTGAGCGTCGGCGAGATCCTGGAGGCGCTGGGGCGCCTCTACGACGAGATCCAGGACCCGTGGCGGTGGCGGGACACGCTGGAGCGGGTGCTGGTCCAGGCGCGCCCCGCCGAGGTGCTGGCCGAGGCCAACCGCCGGCTGGGGCAGGTGTACGAGGACTCGCTGCCGGATCGGGAGCTGGCGATCGAGCATTATCGGGCGGCCTTGTCGGGCGACAGGGCCAGGGCCAGGGCGCTGGAGGCGCTGGAGCGGCTGTTGAGCGAGGCGCAGCGCTACGGAGAGCTGGCCGAGATCCTCAGGGCGCAGTCGTCGATGGGGTCAGAGGAGGCTGGCCGGGGGGTGTACCTGGAGGCGCTGGCGCGGGTGCTGGCGGACAAGCTCGGGAGGGCGGAGGAGGCCAGGGCGGTGCTGGACGAGGTGCTGGCGCGGGCGCCTCGGAACCTGGCGGCGCTGCTCAAGGCGGCCGAGCTCGATCGGGCGCTGGGTCGGTGGGAGAGTCTGGTGGCGCAGCTCGAGAGCGCCGCGCGGCAGGTCGAGGATCAGGGCCGCCGCAGCAAGCTCTACCACGAGATAGGCCAGGTCTATGAGCAGCTCGGGCAGACCAACCTGGCCCTTGAGAACTACATGGTCAGCTTCATCTGCGACAACCGCAACACGGTGACCTTCGGGCGCCTGGAGCAGCTCTACAACCGCTTCGGGCGCTGGAGCGAGCTGGTGGGCATCTACGACGTGGCCATCGACGCGGTGCGGCGCGAGCCCGACTGCGGCTACGAGGCCGAGCAGCTCTTCGCGCGCAAGAGCCAGGTGGAGTTCTACCACCTGGAGCGGGAGCGGTCGGCGGCGCTCTCGCTGCTGGAGGCGCTGCGGCTCAACCCGGGCGAGGAGCGCTACGCGCGGCTGCTGGAGACCATCGTCGGGGAGGATCGGGCGCCGGAGCTGCTGGCCGAGGCCTACCGACTCCAGATCGAGGGGCTCTCGGAGCGGGCCGAGCAGCGTCGGCCTCTGATGCACCAGCTGGCGCTGTCCTACGAGCGGCTCGGGAACATGCAGGGCGAGGCGATCGAGGTCTACCGCCGGATCCTGTCGCAGTGGCCCCACGACCAGCAGGCGGCCGAGCGCATCGAGCTGCTGTGCAAGCGGCTGGAGCGTTGGGAGGATCTGGTGGCCTTCTACCAGGAGCGTCTCGCGGCGGCCAGCAGCCCCTCGGCGATCGTGCCCTTGTGCTGGGCGATCGCGCAGGTGGCCGAGCGCAAGCTGCGCGACATCGATCTGGCGATCCAGACCTACGAGTCGCTGCTGGAGGTCGTGCCCGGCAACCTGGACGTGCTGCGGGCGCTGGCGAGGCTCTTCGAGGCGACCAAGCAGTGGGGCCGGCTCGTCGAGGTGTCCGAGCGCGAGGTCAAGCTGACGGAGGAGCCGGACAAGAAGGCCCACGTCTACTTCAAGCTCGGGTCCATCCACGAGACGATCCATCAGGACATGGCGCGGGCCATCGAGTGCTATGAGTCGGCGGTGGAGCTGGACCCCCAGTGCGTCCCGGCGCTTCACGGGCTCCGGGAGATCTACAAGCGCCAGGGGGCCTGGGCCGAGGTCGTCCAGACGCTCGAGCGCGAGGCGCGCCTTTGGGACGAGCCGCGGGAGAAGGCCAGCGTCCACACCATGATCGCGGAGGTGTACCGGGAGCACCTCAAGGATCTGGAGCGGGCCGAGCGCCATGTGGACGACGCGCTGCGGCTGGCGAGCAACTTCGCCGGGGCGCTCAAGCTCCAGCTCGACCTGTTCATGGCGCGCGGCCGCTGGCAGGAGGCCGCCGAGGTGGCCGCGCGGCTGACCCGCGAGGGCGAGGGGCGCCCGAGCACCCAGCGGGCGGAGGTCTTCTTCACGCGGGCGCGGATCGCGCTGCACCTGAACAACCCGGAGGAGGCCGCCGCCTCGCTGCGCATCGCGCTGGACCTCGATCCCACCCACATGGCGGCCTTCGACACCCTGCTGGGGCTGCTCGAAAAGGCCGATGACCGGGTCTGGGGGGAGTCCGAGGGCAAGAACTTCCTGGACACCCTGGAGCGGCGGCTGGTCGAGCGCGGGCTGACCGACGGGCTGGTGCGGCTCGCGATCCACCGAGGCTGGCGCTGCGAGCGGGCCCTGGAGGTCGAGCAGGCGCTGGGCTTCTACGCGCAGGGCGCGCGGTTGGCGCCGACGAGCGCCCCGGCGAGGCGCCCTCTGGCGAGTTTTCTTGTGCGATTGCGGCGCTTTAGCGATGCCGTCGAGGTCTGGCAGGCGATGCGCGATGCGCTCGCCGACGCGACGGGAGAGCGCCGCGCGGGGCCGAAGGCCGAGGCGCTGATGGAGATGGGCTGGCTCCTGCTGGAGCGCGCCGGAGCGCCCGAGCGCGCCCTGGAGTGCTTCGAGCAGGTGCTGGCGCTCTTCCCCGAGCACCGCGCCGCGCTCTACGGGGCTGCGCAAGCGGGCTTCGCGCTGCAGCGCTGGGGTCTGGCCAACGAGCGCGCCCAGACGCTGCTGGCGATCGAGGAGGCCGACGCGGCGCTCAACGACGCGGAGCCCTCGGCGCCGACGGAGAAGAAACCCATCACGACGCCGATCAAGATGGTGGGCGACTCCAGCCTGAAGACCGCCGCGACACCCTCGTCCTCGCAGCCAGCGCCCGTCGGAGGGCGCGAGAGCCAGGAGGTCGACGTCGAGCTGAGCGGCGACTTCGACATCGAGGTCGTGGGCGTCACCAACGAGATCGTCCACAACCTCACCCCACCGCCCCACCCCGGCGACCTCGCCGCGGGTCGAGGCGACGCGGAGAGGGCCGCCGCTGGAGACCTCCTCAGGGCCGGCGAGGTCGGGGCGAGGCCGTCGCGCTCCCCCGACACCTCCACCCCGCGCGGCGCCGCCGCCGAGCGCCTGCGCGAGATCGCCGAGCACCACTTCTTCCACGGCCGCATCCTCGAGATCGGCTTTCAGGATCACGAGAGGGCGCTCCTGGCCTACAGCCGGGCCAAGAACCTCTGGACGGACGACATCCGGCCCGTCGTGGCCTCCGCGCGCATCCTCCACCGACAGGGGCACTGGCTTCGGCTCGACAACATCCTGCGCGCCGCGATCCAGGCGATCGAGGCCGCCGACCCTCCCAAGGCCCTCGGCGAGGCCCGCGATCCCGGCGCGGCCGAGCGTGCCGACACCCTGCGCCTGCTCCAGGCCTCCTCCTGCGCAGGGCGCGGCGAGGTCGGCCGCGCCCGCGCGCTCCTCGAAGAGGTGATCGCGCGCGGCAATGGCGCCCTCAAGGCCAAGGCGTCGGCGGCCCGCGTTGACCTGCTCGCCCGCCAGCAGGGCGATGGCCAGGACCTTGAGCGCGCCCTGTCCGAGTCGCCCGCCGACGCCGGCCTGCTCGCCGCGGCGCTGGCCCGCCGAGAGCGCGACGCCGACCCCGAGGGCGCCTTCGCGCTGCTCGCCCTGCTCGACGCCCTCGGCCTCGCCGACGACGCGCAGCGCAGCCGCCTCGACGCGCTCACCCTCCAGCGCCCGGACCTCGGCGCCCCGCTCAAGGCCCCCGTCGCGCCCGCCGCCATCGATCACTTCGCCGACGTCCCCGCCCTCCAGGCCCCGCTCGTCGAAGCCCTCGCGCTGATCGAGCCGCTCCTCTCGGCGGCCTTCCCGACCCGCCCCGACGCCCTGACCCCCTCTCCGCCAGACCCCCTGCGCGACGAGATCGCCGACCTGCTCGGCGCCAGGCCCCTCGCCGGGCGCCTCGTGGCGACCCCGGTCGGCCCCGAAGGGACGGGCGCGCGCGGCGAGAATGCCCGGCTGACCGGCTCCGGCGCCGACGCCCTCGGCCTCGTCAAGCTGGCCTTCGAGGCCGAGGCCGAGGCCCCCCTCGATCACGTCGAGCGCGCCGCCCGCTTCGCGCTCGCGCTCGCCCTGCACCGCCTGCGCCTGCGCCTCTCCCCCTGCCTCTCCATGAACCTCGTCGATCTGAGCTATTGTGTTGAGATCGTTGAGTATTTGATGAGCGGCAGGGCTGCGTCCGGCCTGGACGAGCGCGATCACCTCTTCCACGCGCTCGGCCGCCTGCGCGTCCGCGGCCTTGAGGCGCACGTCGAGGCTCTGGCGGCCCTCGGCGCGCACGGCGACGCCAGGGTCGAGGCCGCCCGCGCC
>SXGS01087702.1_pt1 | contig 13584 bp, 11 predicted proteins | sample 3174681 | NCBI WGS metagenome assembly SXGS01 (sample SAMN11356861, study PRJNA531348) | freshwater metagenome | isolation source: freshwater sample F1-80 | place: China: Fuxian Lake, Yuxi | collected 2017-12-25
CCTTTAGTTCCTGGTAAGAAAATGACATTTCGCACCATCTCCATGATAGTTATCTGTGCATCATCCAACTTAGGATTTAGTAGATCTCTAACATGTAGAAATCCAATAACTTCATCACTGCTTCCTCGGACAACTGGATAACGTGAGTGAGCAAGCTCTACAACAAGCTTTCGAGCAGCAGAGATACTCAAAGAGGCGTCAAGGAAATCAACCTCAGTTCTTGGAACCATTACCTCATGAAGTAATCGATCACTTGTGTTAAATACCTCTTCAACGATATCTCGTTCCTCTTTAGTTAAATCTGCATGACCGCTTACTAGATCCATTAACTCAACATCAGATATCTGATTGCGCTCACTCTTTGAGGTAATACCAAAGAGTTTAACAATCAGATCAGATGAGTGTGAAAGTAGCAATATGATTGGTCTAAAAATAATGGCGACTCGATCAACAATTGATGCAGTAGCGAGCGCAATACTTTCAGTTTTATACAAAGCTAATTTCTTAGGAACCAACTCGCCAAATACTAAAGAGATATAAACAATTACTAAGGTAATACCGATAATTGAAATAATCTCACTACTGTCGGCGGAGAGCCCAAGGGATTCCAATCTTGGAATTACGTAAACACCTAATCGCTCAGCACCCAAGGCAGCTGATAAGAAGCCGCACAAGGTGATACCAACCTGGACTGCGGCTAAGAAACGATTTGGGTTACTAGCAAGCTTTGCCACCCGAGCACCGCGTTTGCCCTTACCTGAGATCTGCTTAACCTGAGACTCACGTAGGGAGATAAGAGCGATCTCTGCGGCGACAAAGATTCCGCCCAGCGCTATTAGGCCTAAAACGATCGCAATGCTAATTAATGCACCTTCGGCCATATCTCCAATGGTATCTAACTGCGCATATCACCGGCTCTGTGAGCGCAAAAACTGCACCCCTTCCCCTTTTTTGCCATTCTGTCGTAACCTTTGCCAACTCTCACAACCGTGAGACCTTCATCCAACGGATCGTCGGGCACGTACCTGCCCGGAGAAGGAGTAAAGAACCATGGCATCAGTTGTATTCTCACAAGCATCCCGAATCTATCCGGGAACTACAAAACCTGCAGTAGATAAATTAGATCTAACCGTTAATGATGGTGAGTTTCTAGTTTTAGTTGGACCATCTGGTTGTGGTAAATCAACCTCATTAAGAATGTTAGCTGGATTAGAGGAGATCGATACTGGATCTATTCGAATCGGTGATAAAGATGTAACCAATGTTGCCCCTAAAGATCGCGATATAGCAATGGTCTTTCAGTCCTACGCGCTATACCCACATATGTCAGTTGCTGAAAATATGGGCTTCGCATTAAAGATTGCTGGCGTGGCAAAAGCCGAGCGCGAAAGACGAGTATTGGAGGCAGCAAAATTATTAGATTTAGAGGATTACTTAGATCGCAAACCTAAAGCACTATCTGGTGGTCAACGCCAGCGTGTAGCAATGGGTCGAGCAATTGTCCGCGAACCACAGGTCTTCTTAATGGATGAGCCATTATCAAACTTGGATGCAAAGCTTCGCGTTGCTACCCGTACTCAAATCGCGGCCCTTCAACGCAGACTTGGTATTACAACTGTTTATGTAACCCATGATCAGGTTGAAGCTATGACAATGGGTGATCGAGTTGCCGTGCTTAAAGATGGCTTGCTGCAACAAGTTGATACCCCACGAAATCTTTACGAAAGACCACAAAATGCATTTGTGGCTGGCTTTATTGGCTCTCCAGCAATGAATCTATTAACCGCACCAGTTGTAGGTGGCAAAGCGATGCTGGGCAACCTAGCAATTAATGTGCCAACATCTGGTGGTTCATCTGTGACAGTTGGTATTAGACCAGAGGGCTTTGTGCCGGCATCTACTGGTTTTGAAGTAGCAGTTGAGGTGGTTGAAGAGCTTGGCGCTGATGCATTTGTGTATGGCAAGCCAGTTGATAAATCACTTAAGTTTGCTAACACCACTGAGGAGTTAGGTCAGGTGATTATTAGATGGGATCCAAAGAATCCACCTAAGCCTGGTCAAACAGTTACCGTTGGCGTTAATCAAGAGGTAGTACACCTATTTGATGCCTCCAATGGCAAGAGGTTGAACTAAGTAGAAAATTAAACGCCCCACTCGTTTTGAGTGGGGCGTTTTTTATTGAGAAATTAAGCCATTGCCTTCTTCAAATTATCATCAATTGCAGCCAAGAACTCTTGGGTATTAAGCCATGGTGCATCTTTGCTGATTAGTAATGCAAGATCCTTTGTCATCTTTCCACTTTCAACTGTTTCAATACATACTCGCTCTAGAGTCTTTGCAAACTCAGCAACCTTTGGTGTGTTATCAAGTTTTGCACGATGAGCTAATCCTTGAGTCCACGCAAAGATTGATGCGATTGGGTTTGTAGAGGTAGCTTTTCCTACTTGATGATCACGGTAGTGGCGAGTCACTGTGCCATGAGCTGCCTCTGCTTCAACCGTTTTACCATCTGGTGTCATTAAAACAGATGTCATTAAGCCAAGGGATCCATAACCTTGTGCAACAGTGTCGGATTGAACATCACCATCATAATTCTTACAAGCCCAGATATAACCACCCTCCCAGCGAAGTGAGGTGGCAACCATGTCATCAATTAATCTGTGGTCATACTCAAGATTGTTTTTCGCAAACTCGGTTTTAAACTCTTTCTCAAAGACTTCGGCAAATATATCTTTAAATCGTCCATCATAGGCTTTCAAAATTGTATTTTTAGTTGATAAAAAGACTGGATACTTTCGAATCAGGCCATAATTAAATGATGCTCTAGCAAAATCTCGAATTGAATCATCAAGGTTATACATCGCCATTGCAACTCCTGATGATGGAAAATCAAAGACATTAAACTCCATTGGCTTTGAGCCATCGGTAGGAGTAAAGGTCACGGTTAGCTTTCCAGCTCCTGGTACCTTGAAATCTGTTGCTCGGTATTGATCGCCAAATGCGTGGCGGCCAATCACAATTGGCTTTGTCCAGTGCGGAATCAATCGTGGAACATTCTTAATAATGATTGGTTCACGAAAAATTACGCCACCTAAAATGTTACGAATAGTTCCATTTGGAGACTTCCACATCTTCTTTAACTTAAACTCTTCAACTCGCGCCTCGTCCGGTGTGATGGTTGCGCATTTGACTCCCACACCATGTTTTTGAATTGCATGGGCAGAATCAATAGTTACCTGATCATCTGTCTTATCTCGATACTCAATTCCTAGGTCGTAGTACTCAAGATTTATATCAAGGTATGGCAAGATCAAAGAGTCTTTAATGAACTGCCAGAGAATGCGAGTCATCTCATCGCCATCTAATTCAACTACTGTGCCCTCTACTTTGATCTTATTCATAATTTTTCTCCTCGCTTATAAATCTTTAACATCTGCTTGTTTTGTGCGGACAGCCTCTGCTGCAGCCTTTAAGGAGGTTAGCTCATCAGCAGTTAATTTTGTTTCTACTACTTTGTTGACACCGTTTTTACCGATCTGGGCTTCTACTCCTAGATAGACACCAGTAATTCCATACTCACCATTAACCCATGCACATACCGGCATTACCTCATTTGAATCAGTAATTACTGCCTTGGCCATTCGAGCTGCTGCTGCAGATGGGGCGTAATAGGCAGACCCGGTTTTAAGCAGCGCCACAATCTCAGCACCACCATTCCTAGTTCGGTCTACTAAATCCTTTATCTCATCAGCAGATAAAACATCAGCAAGTGGTTTGCCATTTACTGTGCAGCGACTTGGGACTGGGACCATAGTTTCTCCATGTGAACCAAGAGTTAAAGTCTTTACCGATGCAGTTGTTACGCCACATTTTTCAGCAACAAAATTGGTAAAGCGTGCAGTATCTAACATGCCAGCCTGACCCATTACCTTGTTATATGAAAATTTGGTTGCAATCTGGGCAAGAGCAGTCATTTCATCTAGTGGATTTGAAACTACGATGATCACCGCATTTGGTGAGTGCTTTGCAATATTTTCAGCAACTCCGCGAACTATGCCAGCGTTGACGCCAATTAAATCCATTCGACTCATACCTGGTTTGCGAGGCAATCCTGCAGTAATTACAACAACATCAGAGTTTGCAGTTTTTTCATAGCCAGCGCCATCAGGCGTAGTGGTTGCGCCAATTACTTTAGTTTCAAAATTTTCGATAGATCTTGATTGATTAATATCTAGTGCTAAGCCCTCAGATTTACCTTCTAAAATGTCGGTTAAGACCACTGTTTCAAAAACATCATATTCAGCAAGTCGTAGTGCGGTTGTGGATCCATAGAACCCAGCTCCTACAACAGTTACTTTCCCAGATCTACTCATTCAATCCTCTCGCAGATGATGCCCAATATTACTGATCTTGGGCCAATCAACTAAATCCGCAAGGTTACCTAGCGTTGGGTAGGGAAAGGGCTAATCCAAACAACATGATACAGATCATAATTGGCAGAATTAATTCAATATTTCGCTTCACTTTTTGCTGAGAGTATCTAGCCAAAGAAAATGCGCTTGCTCCCAAAGATAAAATTATCGACCCAGTTCTTACCGCACCACTCATACCAATGATCAATCCAATAACAACGACAACTAACGAGATTCTTCGAACTTGATCGAGAGTAAAACTATCTTTCATTATTAGCCAATTGGATAAGATTTTTAAGCAACATAACTCTAGTAACTGGACCAATACCACCTGGCATTGGCGCAAAAAGTGAGGCAGTATTTACAACCTTTGGATCAATATCTCCAAGTAGTTGATTACCTACTCTTGTAATTCCCACATCTACTACTACTGCGCCCTTTTTAAACATTTCAGCTTTGAGTAGGTGTGCAGCGCCAATTGCAGAGATAACTACATCAGCTTTTTGCAATAATTGAGTTAGGTTTTTGGTAGCAGAGTGTGCAAGTGTCACTGTGGCATTGTGAGGTTTCTGAGATAGCAAAATAGACAAAGGTCTTCCTACAGTGGTTCCCCTGCCAATAATTAATACCTCTTGACCAGACATATTAACTTTATATTGTTCAAGCAGAGCCACAATTGCCAGTGGTGTACAAGGTGTGATGGCATTAAAGCCCAACACTAAGTTTCCTAAATTACTTGGCGTTAATCCATCAGCATCCTTTGATGGATTAATTGCAGCTAACACCTTTTGAGTATCAACTGCTTTTGGTAGCGGCAGTTGCACTATAAATCCCGTGCAAAGTGGGTCACTGTTTAACTTTTTTACTGAGGAGATAACCTTATCAGTTGAAGCAGTTGCTGGCAGATTAACCTTTATAGAGTTAATTCCTACCTCAGCACAATCTCGATGTTTACCATCAACATAGGCAATTGATCCTGGGTCATCACCTACTAAAATTGTCCCTAATCCAGCTGGCTTAGCAAGGGAAGCGACCTGTTTTTTCAATTCAGATCGAACCTCTTTAGCAAAGGATTTGCCATCCATAATCTTCGCGCTCATGGCTCAAGCCTACTCTGATTACTTTTCTTCTTAAACAATTTAGGAAGTAAAAGCATAAGTAAATAAGCAATTATTATATGAGCAAACACAATTACACTGATTCGTATTGGATTTACACCGACTGGGTTCATATTGGCAGAAATAAGTGACCCTGATGAAACAAAAGCAAGTAATGCAGATCCTAAAACTGAGAATAGTAGAAATCGCAGCACTAACTGTTGTTTACTTTTCTTATCTATCTCAAGTTTATTTACCTTATTCAAATTAACAATTGAATAAACAACTAACATCAATGACAGAGTAACCATCCAGGGATACTCACCAGCTGGTAGTGCAGCTAGTGCTGGAATTGCAGGAATCTCTCGCAGGTTAAATATAAAAGGCGTGACATCTGTGGCATTGCCTAAGGAAAAGCCAGCTCCTGCAATGTAACTAAAGGTAGCTATGAAAAGATTCGGTAAATATAGAATTTGTAATACTAGAAGTAACAAACCGCCAATGATCCCAGGATGTAGCACGATGGTTAAGTTCTTAGCTATCGAAAAATTAAGTATGAGTGAGAGAGAGAATAAGAGACCAGATACACCAAGTATTATTAAAAACATATAGCTAGGTAATTTGACAAGGGCTTGCATGTTTGTAGAGGTGGTAGCTAAAAACAGTAGTGCCAGCAAAATTAATAGCCCTCTAGGCCAATCTATTGAAACTTGAGAGTTTGAAGCAACAAATGCTAGAAGTGAGTAAACAAATGTGTAGGTCAAAACAAAATAAGCCCGACTTACTTTTTTATTTTGGAGCTCCTCAACAACTCTTCTATAGCCAACTCGCATGCTTAGCCATGGCAGGATTGCAGCACCCAGTGGTAGATATGAAAGATAACCAGTTACCTCATTGCTAGTGATATTAAATGGCGCAAGGTGTGAACCAAGCCAGAGCCAGACTGCTGCTCGCATTGGATCTGCAGTGCTGCCGTAGGTGCTACCTGCTGTTGCCCAGGCAAATAAAGTAATAAAAGCCAACGGAAATAAAATGATTAATACTGACCTAATCACCTGTTGCAGCGAGATCAAAAATCTACGCGCAACCATTATTTTCCTATCTGCGATTTATCCATTCAATATCTTGCGCATCAAGTTAGCGGTTTCACTTGGTGTTTTACCAACCGCAACACCGACAGCCTCTAAAGCTTCTTTTTTAGCAGCTGCTGTGCCGGATGATCCAGAGACAATTGCACCAGCATGGCCCATTGTTTTGCCCTCAGGTGCAGTAAAACCAGCAACATATCCAACAACAGGTTTAGTTACATACTCTTTAATAAATTGAGCCGCACGTTCTTCAGCATCGCCGCCTATCTCACCAATCATAACTATTGCTTTGGTTTCAGGATCATCCTGGAATGCTCTTAAGCAATCGATATGAGTAGTACCAATAATTGGGTCGCCACCAATTCCAACTGCAGTAGTAAATCCAAAATCTCTTAGCTCAAACATCATTTGGTAGGTAAGGGTGCCTGACTTTGAAACTAAGCCAATTTTTCCTGGCCCAGTTATATCAGCTGGAATAATTCCTAAATTTGTTTTCCCTGGACTAATAATTCCTGGGCAGTTTGGCCCAAGTATTTGTGTCTTGCCCTTACTTACTGAGTAAGCATAAAAAGCTGCCACATCATGGACTGGAATACCTTCAGTAATTACAACAACCAATGGCATTGCGGCATCAATTGCATCCATAACCGCTGCTTTTGCAAACTTTGGTGGTACAAACACCACGGATGCATTTGCACCCGTTGCATTCATTGCTTCTAATACTGAGTTAAACACGGGGATAAGTTGTCCATCCATATCAACACTTTGCCCACCCTTGCCAGGGGTTACGCCACCGACAATTTTTGTGCCAGCCTTGAGCATTCGCTTTGTGTGTTTAGTTCCTTCAGAGCCAGTCATGCCCTGAACAATCACCTTAGTATTTTCGTTTACAAAAATTGCCATTACTTGCCTGCTAATTCTGCTGCTTTTGCTGCCGCGCCATCCATAGTTTCAAGCTGTTGAACTAATGGATGATTGGCATCATTTAATATTTTGCGGCCTAACTCAACATTATTGCCATCTAGCCTTACAACAATTGGTTTAGTTGCTTTACTTCCCAACATATCAAGTGCTTGCACAATTCCATTTGCAACTGCATCACATGCAGTAATTCCACCAAAGACATTAACAAAGACACTCTTCACATCAGAATCTCCCAAAATTATTGATAGGCCATTTGCCATTACCTCAGCTGAAGCACCGCCACCAATATCTAGAAAATTAGCTGGCTTTACGCCATATTTTTCACCCGCATAAGCAACAACATCTAATGTGCTCATCACTAGACCAGCACCATTTCCAATAATTCCAACTTGACCTGCTAGTTTTACGTAGTTGAGGTCCTTCTCTTTAGCTAATTTCTCTAATGGATTGGTTGCGGCTTGATCTACTAGTTGCTCATGCTCAGGATGACGGAAAGTCGAGTTCTCATCCAAAGTGACCTTGCCATCTAATGCAATTATTTTGCCATCTGAAGTTTTAACCAATGGATTAATCTCCATTAAAGTTGCATCCTCTTTAATGAATGCTTGCCATAATTTCACTAACACATCTGCAACTTGGTCTATTACATCTGCCGGAAATTGTCCGCCTTTTGCAATTTCAAGTGCCTTAGCTTTATCAATTCCAATGTTTGGATTTATGCCAACCTTAGCTAACTTCTCAGGAGTTTTATGAGCAACCTCTTCAATCTCCATTCCACCAGCTACTGAAGCCATCACCAAGAAATTTCGATTTGCTCGGTCTAACAAAATTGCCAAGTAGTACTCAGAGTCAATTGGTGCAGCTTGGGCAATCATTACTTTGTGTACGGTGTGGCCCTTTATATCCATCCCTAGAATTGCTGCAGCTTTTTCTTTTGCATCATAAGCATTTTCTGCAAGCTTTACGCCACCAGCTTTTCCTCGACCGCCAACTTTTACCTGAGCCTTGACAACAACCTTGCCGCCAATTTTGGCTGCAGCTGCCTGTGCTTGATCTGGGGTGGTGGCTACCGCCCCGGCTAATACTGGAATTTGGTGTGCTTCAAAAAGATCGCGAGCTTGATACTCAAAAAGATCCAATTAATTATCCCCGATCAATCTTTAACTTCGGCAAGATGGTAATAGTAATGAAATTGCCAATAAATTTATAATTTCTCAACCGGGGCATATCTAAGCAAGAGCCGCTTCTCACCAAATGAGCCAAAATCAATGGTTGCTTCGGCTCTATCACCATCACCACTTACTGAAACAACTGTGCCAAGGCCAAAGGTGTCATGGGAGACTCGTTCACCAGCCTCAAGCTTTATTGTGTTACTGACTTTGCCAGTTGCTCTAGGTGGTGCAAATGAACGTTTAATTGAAGACTTAATTGATGAAATCTTCTCCTGCACTTGGTTCCATTCAATAACTGAATCTGGAATCTCACTTAAAAATCTAGATGCCGCGTTGTAATTAGGAGCTCCCCAAGATGATCGATACTCCGCCCGAGTGATAAATAAATTCTCGCGCGCTCTTGTTAAGCCAACGTAGGCAAGTCGTCGCTCTTCTTGTAACTCATCTGGATCACCCAATGTTCTAGAGTGAGGAAAAATTCCCTCCTCCATTCCAGTTAAGAAAACAGTTGGAAACTCCAAACCTTTTGCTGTGTGCAGTGTCATCATCGTTACCAATCCACCATGATCTTCACCCTCTGGAATTTGATCAGCATCTGCCACAAGTGAAACATCCTCTAAAAATCCAACTAAAGAAATTTCTTCCCCCTCATCTACCTCACCCTCTTCATACTCAGTTGCAACCGCTACTAACTCCTCCAAATTTTCTACCCTGACCTCATCCTGCGGATCTTTGCTCTCTAATAACTCTGTCAATAAGCCAGATTGTTCAAGTGCAGCTTGTGCAATTACCGATGGTCTAGTTTTTGCCTCCACTAAAGTTTGTAATGATTGGATCAACTTAACAAACTCAACCAAAGCAATGGCTGAGCGCTGGGCGATCTCTTGATTTTTATCAACCTGACATAGAGATTGCCAAAAGGTTAAGTTATTTGCTTGTGCGTATAGATCAAGTAGATCAAGTGCTCGATCGCCAATTCCGCGCTTTGGAGTATTAATAATCCTGCGAAGTGAAACCTCATCCTCTGGATTTACAATAACTCTTAAGTAAGCCAGAAAATCTTTAATCTCTTTTCGTTCATAAAATCGAACGCCACCAACTACTTTGTATGCAATACCAATTCTCATAAATACCTCTTCAAATACGCGAGATTGGGCATTGGTTCGATAAAAGATGGCAGTATCTCCTGGGTTTGATTTACCTAAATCTCGTAATTTGGCAATCTGTTGCACTACAAAATCAGCCTCATCATGTTCACTCTCTGCGACATAGCCAGTAATCATTGCTCCAGAGCCAGCCTCTGACCAGAGATTTTTCTCTTTGCGTCCTTCGTTATTTGAAATCACAGCATTTGCAGCGCTCAATATATTTTGAGTTGAGCGATAGTTTTGTTCTAGCAAAATAGTTTTTGCATTTGGGTAATCTGCCTCAAATTTCAAAATGTTTCTAATATTTGCCCCACGAAATGCATAGATTGATTGATCAGCATCTCCTACTACGCAAAGCTCAGCAGGTGCTAAACCATCACGATCACTACCAACTAACTCTTTAATCAGCACATATTGGGCATGATTTGTATCCTGATACTCATCCACCAAAATATGTTTAAAGCGTGATCGATACTTTGCTCTAACTTCAGGATGTCGCTGTAATACCTCAACTGTTTTAGCAATTAAGTCATCAAAATCCATCGAGTTGGCACCAGTTAATCGCTTTTGGTAAATTGCAAAAACTTGGGCAACAATCTCTTGAAATTGATCCTTACTCTGATTTAAATAGTCAGCTGGTCCAAGCAATTCATTTTTAGATTGTGAAATAAGAGATGCCACAGCTCTTGGAGCATATCTTTTCGCATCTAGATTCAAATCTCGCATGATGATTGTTATCAAGCGCAATGAATCACTTTGATCGTAGATTGTAAATGAATTGGTATAACCAAGTAAGGAAGCCTCTTTGCGAAGGATTCGAACACAGGCAGAGTGGAAAGTAGATACCCACATAAGTTTGGCTCGGTCACCTACTAATTGCGCTACTCGCTCTTTCATCTCACCAGCTGCTTTGTTTGTAAAAGTAATAGCCAGCACCTCATATGGTGCAACATTTCGCTCTGCTAGTAGGTATGCAATTCGTCTAGTTAAAACTCTAGTTTTACCCGAACCAGCACCTGCCACTACCAATAGTGGTGAGCCTTCATGTTTTACCGCTGCCAATTGTTGAGGATTTAATCCCTCGATTAGTGCAGACATATTGCTAAGTCTATCGGTGGGTAAGACAGTGGTATTTGCTGCGGTAATCTTGCCAATGATGCCTCCCATTGATGACAGTGAGATTGAACGAGCACTTGTAGTTACCGCCCATCCTGATGACTGTGATTTTGGCGCAGCTGGGACGATTGCGTTGTGGAGTGCAAAGGGGATCAAGGTTTCATACTGCATCTGCACAAATGGTGATCAAGGTGGCGAAGATCCAACAGTGCCACGAGATGAAATGCCAAAGATTCGCCAGAAAGAGCAGCGTGAAGCTGGGTTGGCAGTGGGGGTTACCGACATTACATTCTTAAATTATCGAGATGGCTGGCTGGTGCCAACTATTGAACTTAGAAAAGATATTGTCCGCCAAATTAGAATTTCAAAACCTGATCGGATGGTGATTCAATCACCTGACCGAAATTGGGATCGATTGTTTTCCTCTCACCCAGATCACCTGGCAGCTGGTGAGGCTGCGATCCAAGCGGTTTATCCAGACTCTCGAAATGCCTTTGCTTTTGAAGATCTATTAAAAGATGAGGGATTACAACCTTGGCGGGTAAAAGAGGTTTGGGTTATGTCCACTCAAAATCCAGATCATTTCATTGATATCACCTCAACATTTGATAAAAAAATGAAAGCCCTAAATGCTCATGTTAGCCAGACTGCGCACAATCAAAATCTTGAAAGTATGGTGCGCGAGTGGGGAGAGCGAAATGCACAGGCAAATAATCTACCTGCTGGAAGTGTTGCTGAAGTTTTTAAAGTAATAAATACAAATTAACTAACTTTTACTCTTTCAATTGCAATCATTTGTTTAGGCATGCCATCTTTTAAACCATTTGCCGCGCCCTCTTTGGCAATAGCTCTGACAATCTCAAGTCCCTTAGTAACTCTTCCCCAAATTGTGTAATAAGGGTCCATCGAAGTGTCCTGATAGACAATAAAGAATTGGCTACCATTTGTATTAGCACCTGAGTTTGCCATCGCTACCGTGCCAGCTGGATAGTTTGCTTGAACTGCCTGCGGCAAATTCTCATCACGATAACTAAAGTTTGGCCCACCCATTCCAGTACCGGTTGGGTCACCACATTGCAAAACATAAATATCATCAGTTACTAACCGGTGGCAAAAAGTTTTATTATAAAAGCCACCATTTGCTAAAGCTGCGAGCGCAGTAACGGTGATTGGGGCACTCTTACCATTTGCTTGAATTACAATTTCTCCACAATTTGTCGTAAAAGTAAATGTTTTATTTTTAAATGGTGGCTTTACTACTGGTGGGGTTATGTTTTTTACCGTATGTGCCTTAGCAGTAGTTGGTTTACAAATCACCGGTGTTGGTTTCTTGGTTGGCGCAGCTGATGCAATTGCTGGGAAATAGATTGCGCAAATGGTAAGTAAGGTTGAGATAGTTATTACTTTTACTACTTTTTGCATATGTAAAGTTTAATCAACAATTGTTAGATCAGATACCAAATACTTGAATTAAGGCTACTTACAATCTAACTTTAAGTCTTTTCACAGCACAGGATTACGGTTGAACTACTATTTCAACCCGTTGAAACTCTTTTAGCTCTGAATATCCGCAGGTAGCCATTGATCTTCGCAACGCTCCAAATAGGTTCATTGACCCATCTGATGTGTGAGATGGTCCTGTTAAAACCTCAGTGAGAGTTCCGAGGGTGCCAACCTGAACGCGATTACCCCGTGGCAATTGTGAATGGTGGGCTTCTAACCCCCAGTGCCAACCTTGACCTGGTGCCTCATTTGCCTTAGCAAGTGGTGAACCCATCATTACTGCATCAGCGCCACAGGCAACAGCTTTAGCAATCTCACCACTTGAGCCAACTGAACCATCTGCAATTACATGCACATACCGACCACCAGACTCCTCTAGGTAGTCACGTCTTGCAGATGCAACCTCGGCAACTGCTGAGGCCATTGGAACTGAGATTCCTAATACTTTTTTGGTTGTGTGAGCAGAGCCGCCACCAAAACCAACTAGAACTCCGGCAGCCCCTGATCGCATTAAATGCAAGGCGCCTTGCGCAGTGGCACAACCACCAACAATTACTGGCACATCTAACTCATATATAAACTTCTTTAAATTTAATGGCGCAGTTTGATCTGAGACATGCTCGGCTGAAACAGTAGTTCCTCTAATCACAAATATATCTACACCAGCATCTAAAACCGCTTTATGAAACTCTGCTGTGCGCTGTGGCGAGAGTGCTCCTGCCACAGTTACACCGGCGGCTCTAATCTGTGCAATTCGCTCTTTAATTAAGGTTGGCTGAATAGGAGATGCATAAATCTTCTGCATTTTCTTTATTGCTTCATCACCACTTAACTTCGCCATCGCAGCTAATTGTTTTTCAGCATCCTCATACCTTGTCCAAATACCCTCTAGATTTATAACACCTAACCCGCCAGCTTTACCAATTGCAATGGCAGTAGCTGGCGAGACCACTGAATCCATTGGCGCTGCCATAAATGGTAAATCAAATTTGTATGCATCAATCTGCCAGGAGATTGAAACCTCTTCAGGATCTCTAGTTCTTCGAGATGGCACGATTGCAATCTCATCAAATGAGTATGCAGCTCGGGCGCGTTTGCCAGGACCTATTTCAATATCGGACATA
>SXGS01416159.1_pt1 | contig 13580 bp, 13 predicted proteins | sample 3174681 | NCBI WGS metagenome assembly SXGS01 (sample SAMN11356861, study PRJNA531348) | freshwater metagenome | isolation source: freshwater sample F1-80 | place: China: Fuxian Lake, Yuxi | collected 2017-12-25
GTTCAGACCAACTCCAACTGCTCCGCTTGAACCTTCACTGCGGCGGCCTGGCCGATGAAGTCGAGTCGCAGGAGCACGGTGGTCATCCCGTAGCGTTCTTCCACCCAACCTTCCTGTCCGCGCAGCGGGCCCGATTTGATCAGCACTTTGCGGCCCAAGCCGATTTCCGGCGCGAGATGGATCTCCACATCCGTTTCCACCGCCGCGAGGATCTCCTCGAGCTGCTGTTCGAAAGTCGCTTGGTCGTTCACCTCGAGCAGATTCGCCACGTGATCGCTCTGGAATACTTTTGACCGGCACAACGGCGGCATCTTCAAGAACACGTAGCCGGGGAAGAGCGGCTTCTCGAACGTGGCGGTCTTGCCGCGGTATTTCTTCACGCTGCGATACGTGACCAGCGTGGTCGGCACGCCCTCCCGCGCGCAGTAGGCGCAGAGTTTCTTCTCGCAGCGTGGCCGGGTGTGCGCCACGAACCAGATCGGTTCGTCATCCATCGGTGTCCTTTTGGCAAACCGGCTGGGGAGAAGCAAGCATGGAGGCCCGGTCACCGTTTCAAGAAGGCGATCAAGTCCGCGAGTTCCTGTCGCGTCATTGTCGTTTCCAGCCCTTGCGGCATCAGTGAAAGCGTCGAGGCTTGCAGCCGTGCAATCAATCGGCGCGGGATGTTTTCGGTCACGCCGCCGGCGCGTCGCAGCACGATGGCCTCGGGGGATTCGCTCACGATGATGCCGCTCAGGCTGCGGTTGTCGCGCGTCTCCACGTCGTAGTTCGTGAAGCCCGGCACCACTTCAATATCCGGCACGAGGATGTGCAGGAGCAACGCCTCCGCTGGCTGGTTGCGCACACCGGTCAGGTCGGGCCCGACCGCTGCGCCCTCGCTGCCGTGCGTGTGGCAGGCCGCGCAGGTGCGCACAAACACCGCCTTACCCGCCGGCGCCTCGGCCTTCATCGCCAGCACGGCCTTGTGCTCCTCGAAGACTTTCATCCGGTCACCCGTTTGAATCGCTGCGAACAATTTCACCGCGCGCGCGGCGTCTACCTTGTACGGGGATTTTGCCAATAGCGCCCGGCGTTGCGGGGTGATGGCGGAAAGCGGGATCGTTCCGGCTTCAAGTGCGTCGAGCAACAGTCCATGCCCCCCCGCCGACAGTCCATTTCCTGCCGATAGATCGAACATCACGTTGAGCACCGCCTCGCGGACTGCCGGCGAATAGCCGCGCCAAAGGGAACGATCCAGCAACAACGCGAGCTGCCTCATGTCAAGCACCCGCCCCAGCGTCTGCACGGCGGCCATCTGTATCTCCGCCGGCTCCTCAAGCCGGAGCAGGCCCAGCAACGCGTCGCTCGCGAACTCCGGCTGCGCGTGGGTGAGGAGTTGGATGGCGTCCAGACGCACCGCCGCCGCTTGCTGACGGTTTGTCGCGGTCACCGCCGCTTGAGCGAGCAGGCGGGTTGCCTCGTTGCGCGCGGCGGAGGGTGAGGGCAGCCACTCGCGGAGCAGCACACGCTTTTTCAGCGTCAATTTCAGCGTCACATTCAAGCTGGAGCCTTCGGCCAGTCCCGTCAGCAGAGCCATCTGCGCTGGCTCGTCCCATCCCGATGCCTTCGCCAGATGGCGTGTCATCACGGCCAGAATCTCGTTTGTTGTGCGTTGCGAGCCGATCAACTTGCCCAGCTCCCGGCAGAGCGTGGAGTCGGCTACGCCCCGCAAGCGCGCGCTTGCCGCGTCGAGAAAGAGCGCCGCGTGAGGAGCCGCCGCCGCGAGCACCACCCCGCGTGTCCACGGGTCGCCGCCCGCGCGCGCCATGATTTCCACGAGCGAATGCAAAGGCGCTCCGTCGAGGGCTGCGTCCGAGGTCAACGCACATTGGAAGCGCACGTGGGAATCCGTATCCGTTGCGAGTGCGGCCACCTGCTTGGCGAGCACGGGGTTGCCCGCCACGTGCGGTTCGGCCAGCCGCAGCGCGGTCTCGCGCACGAGCGGATGGTGGTCGGTGAGGGCAATGGCTAGGGATCCGGGTTCAAGCAAACTGCCCGCGGCCAGCAGGTGTAACGCGCGAAGGCGAGCGTGCTCGTTCGCGCCGCCGTTTGCGGCGGCCTGCAATGTCGCCGCTGGCTGGTTGGTTGCTCCGATCAAAAGCCGATGTGCCGTGTCGCGTTCCCAGCCGTTGCTCGAGCCGAGCCGCTTCACTAGTTCCTCAGGCGTGAGCTTCGAGAGGTCCGCCGGGTTCTTCTTCGCAGGAGTTTTGGCGGAGACGATGCGCCAGATGCGGCCTTTGTCCTTGCCGCTTTCGAAGTCGGTCGTCGCGCGCACGGCCTCGGGCAGATACTGCGGGTGATCCACTGTCTTGCGGTACATGTCGCAGACGTAGAGCGCGCCATCGGGACCGGTGGTGGTGAAGACGGGACGGAACCACGTGTCGCGTGCGGCCAGAAATTCACGGCCCGGCGTGGCGACGCGCGCGGTGAAGGTGGCGCCGTTGGGCGAGAGGATTTGCCGCTGCACGAGGTTCTGCGCCGGCTCGCAGATGAAGGCGTTCCCCAGATGCGCGGGCGTGAGCGCGTCGCCGCCGAAGAGTGTGATGCCGCAGGCGGAGGTGAACGTGCCGGCGTGCGGCGCGCCGAGCAGGCTTGGCATGAAGCCGGCCGTGGTGGTGTCCGCGCTGAGCGGCCAGACCTTCGCCGCCGCTCCGTGCGCCGCGACGTCGTGAGCCTGCAGGATGACGATCCCGGAAAACGGGTTGCGCATGGACTCGCGCTGCTCGAAGACGACGTGCTGGAGCGGCTTGCGATTCGAACAGATGAAGCGGCGGCCTGCGTCATCGAAGGCCAGCCCGAATTGAGCCTGTCCGGCGCGCACTTCGAATTCGAGCGTGTCCGGATGGAAACGCGAGTCATGCTGGATGAGCATCACGGGGCGCTGCTTCGGCTTGGACGGCGCGGTGATTTGTTGTCCGCCAGCGAGGCCGCTGGTGAGATAGACCCAGCCGTCCAACCCGAGCGTCGGATGGCTCACGCGGAGTTGCTCGGTACTGTTCGTTCCGAACCCGGTAAGCACGACCTGCCGCACATCGGCGCGGCCGTCGCCATCGGTATCCTTCAGGTAGAAGATGTCCGGCGCGCAGGTGACGAACAGGCCGCCGCGCCACGGCAGCACGCCGTTCGGAAACGTGAATCCGTCAGCGAAAACAGTGCGCTTCTCGAGACGTCCGTCACCATCGGTGTCTTCCAGCAACGCGATGACGCCGCGCGTGGGCGGCGGCGTTTTGCCGAAGTGCGGATAGCCGCGGCTCTCGGCGACAAAGAGGCGGCCGCGCTCGTCGAACGCGATCGCGACCGGCGAGGCGATGTGCGGCTCGGCGGCGGCGATTTCGACGCGCAGACCTTCCTCGATTTGGAACGACTTGCGCGCCTGCTCCGGCGTGAGCGGGCTATCTGCCGCGGCCAGATGGAATGCCGCGAACGCGAGACCACATGCGACGAGCAGCTTCATCTGACCACGGTGCGAAGAATTACTTCTTGGCGGGCGCCGGCGCCACTTGCGCGATGCCGATCACGCCACAGGCGATACGCGGGCCGGCGTTGCCAACCGGTTGGCCGCCGTCGTCGGGCTTGGCATGCACGATCACGCCGCGGCCGAGGATCGGGTTCTTCAGGCCGACGAGCGTGATGTTGTCCACCACCAGCTCGTACTTGGCCTTGCCGTTGGCATCGGCCTGCAGGTTGCCGAGATCACCGGCATGACGCTTGTGACCGCTCGGCAGACCGTGGTCGTGCTTCTCGGGGTTGTAATGGCCGCCGGCGCTCATGCCATCGGCGGCGGAGGCGTCGCCGAACTCATGGATGTGCATGGCGTGTTTCTGGTTCGGCGTGAGGCCCTCGATCTCGGCGGTGATCTTGATTTTTTCACCCTCTTGAGTGAAGCGGATGGTGCCTTTGCACTTGTTGCCGGCGGTTGACTGCAAGACAGCGACGAGCTGTTTCACGCCGGTCCACGCGCTGGCGTGGCCGTGGGCGTCGCCGTGTTTCTCGGCGGCACGAAGTGGGGCGGTGAAAGCGAATGCGGCAAGGGTGATGATGGGGATGAGTTTCATAGAGTTTTATTTCCGGAGAAAACAACGGTTAACAACAAGACTTTAGTCAAACGGTTTGGCGGCGCGCAATCTTTTTGCCCTGTCGATCCGGGCATCGTTCACGGCGCGGCCAACCGGCGCGTGATAAGCTCGCGGACTTTCGGGAGTTGGCTCTTCGCGATGAGTTGAGCTGCGCGAGCCTTGTCCGACGCGACGGCCGGCTCGAGGCCGTACCAGATCATCAGCGGCAGGTTCGGATCGGCGGCATCCTCAGCGTGCGCGAGCAGCGGCTCTGCGACAGCCCAGCGATCGGCCACGGGAAGCTTCTGCAAGGCGGACGCGAGTGCGAGGCGGACGAGTGCGGATTTTCCCTCGCGCGCCAGCGCGCTGAACTTCGCCAGCACGGCGGGCGTGACGGCCTTGTTGTCGGTAAGGAGTTGGATACCCCACCAGCGGACGTGCTCGCTCGAATGGACGAGCAATTTCTCCAACGCGGCGGCGTCGAGCGCGCCGGTGACATGCAGTGCCCAAAGCGCGCGGAGCTTGTGCGGTTCGCTGGCCGCTTGCTCGAAGAGTTGCTGCAACGCGGGACGCGTCGTGGCGGCGAGCTTGCCAGCGGCGGCGCGTTCCTGCAGTAGGCGCTGCGCGCGGCGCGGGAACCATTCGTTGCGGTGCGTGAGCAGCTTCACCAGTTCGGCATCGGAGAGCTTGGCGAGATCGAGTTTGCCGACCGGTTTCGGCGTGCCGTGGGTGATCTTGTAGATGCGGCCGGTCTCGCGATGGACGCCGTCGTCGTCGTTCTCGTGGCACTCGCCGATGTCCGACCAATCGGCGACGTACACGCCACCATCCGGGCCGTAATCAAGCTCGACGGCACGGAACCAGACGTCCGTGGTCTTCGCGAAGTCCGTTCCGTGCTTGGCGACGTAGCCGCTGCCGCGCCGTTCGAGTCGGTCGCTGTTGATGCGCAGGCCGTGAAGATTGATGGTGTAAAGTTGGCCGCGGTATTTCTCCGGCCAGTTGTCACCGTTGTAGATCATCAAGCCCGAGTGCGCGTGGCCTCCACCGGCTTGGTCAGTCGTGGAGGTCATGCCCTTCTTCACGTCGGCCCACTTCTCGCCGGTGTCCCAGTGGAAATGATCGGCGGTCTGTTCCATCAACTGATACGTGTTCGTCGTGAAGTGCTCGCCGTACATCCGACGGTAGTGCGCGCCGGGAACGATGTGCCAGAGATGGCCGATGACGGTGTTGATGAGGAAGAGTTGGCCGTACGCATCCCAGTCGTGGCCCCACGGATTCGTGGTCCCTTGCGCGAAGACCTCGAATGTGTGGCGCGTCGGGTGATAGCGCCAGACGCTGCAGTTGAGCCGCGTGCGCTGCTCGGCCGGCGTGCCGGGCTTGCCGATGGTGGAGGTGGCTTGGATGCCGTGGCGGCCGTAGAGCCAGCCGTCCGGCCCCCACTTGAGGCCGTTGACGATGTTGTGGCGAATCTTATTGCCGTCCCAACCGTCAAGCACCACTTGCGGCGGGCCGTCGGGCAGGTCGTCGCCGTTCGCGTCGGGGATGAAGAGGAGGTTCGGCGCGGCGAGCGCCCAAACGCCGCCGAAGCCGACCACGACACTCGTGAGCTTCTGCGCTTGGTCCCAGAAGACCTTTCGCTTGTCGAAGCGGCCGTCGCCGTCGGTGTCCTCGAGGATCACGATGCGGTCGTGCTGCTTGAGGTTGAAGTTCACCTTGTTGTCGTCGTAAGTGTGGCACTCGGCGACCCAGAGCCGGCCGCGATCATCGAAGGTGATCCCGATCGGCTGGGCCACATCCGGCTCACCGGCGAAGAGTGAGACGCGGAAACCATCGGGCACCGCGAGCTTCCTGGCCGCCTCAGCGGGCGACAACGCCTTGGGCGCGGCATTTTTCGGCGGCTCGGCGGCACGTGCCGCAAACGCGAAGATAGACGCGACGGCGAAGATTGCGGCGAAACGAAAGGCGAGGCGGACGTTGCTGGTGTTCATCGTGAACCGCACTTCTACCTGCCCTCCGCGGACGACGCAAGCCGCGGACTTAATCACAGCCGAATGACATCGGCCTACAGAGATGAGTTTCTTGGAAAACAGTGGGCTTGTTGTAAGTTTTCGTAGTAAGGCGATGTAAAAAGCATTCGAAAACTTTCAAAAACGTCGCCTTCATTGGAGTTTTTGAAGTGGAGCGGGTGAAGGGAATCGAACCATCGTTTCGTTCTTAACCCTTTTAAATTCTAAAAACCCAATAAAATAGACATATTTGAACATCGTTGACATGGGTAAATGTTAGCATTATTGTTAGCAGTGAAATGGCAACCGTTCACAGGCGTCCCGCGTCCCCTTACTTCCACGCTGCTTTTCGCGGCCCGGACGGGCGTCGAATTCTCCGCTCCACCAAGCAGACCGACCGCAACAAGGCCCTTGCCGTGGCGCTGGAATGGGAGCGCGCCGCCAAGCTCGCTAAACGAGGTGAACTTGTGGAGGCGCAGGCCCGCGAGGTTGTGAAGGACATCATGGCGCGCGCGGATATTGGCGAAACAATCCAGACCGTCTCCATCGCCGACTATTTCCGTGACTGGCTCGCCTCGAAGGAGGAGCGCAAGTCTGCCGGCACGGCCGCGCGCTACGGCGGCACGGTGAACAGCTTCCTTGCCGGCCTTGGTCTTCGCATCACCAAGCCGCTCGCCTCGCTCACTGGGCGGGAGGTGGACCGTTACCTTGACGCCCGCCTAAAATCGGGCGTGGCCCCAAGCACCGCTGTTCTGGACGTGAAGATCATCCGCACGGCTCTGAACATGGCGCGGCGAAAGGGACTGATCCTTACGAACCCCGCCGAGGCCGTGGAATTGCCCGAGGTGCAGAGCGTGGAGCGCGGCACGTTCACCTCGGTCGAAGTGGGGATACTTGTGAGAGAGGCGCGCGGCGAATGGCCGACACTCATCTTGCTGGCCTACTACACGGGTGCGCGGCTCTCCGACTGCGCCCGCATGGCGTGGGAGTCCGTGAACCTCTCGGCACGCTCGCTCACTTACACGCAGAGCAAGACCGGCCGCAAGCTCACGGTGCCACTCCATCCCGACTTGCTGGCGCATCTGAAAGAACTTGCGGGGACGGACCGTCCCGACCCCTTCATCATGCCCGGCATGGCGGCCTTGAAGCCCGGCGGGCAACATGGCCTCTCTGAAGGCTTCAAGCGCATCATGCGGAAGGCGGGCGTTGACACGCAGACCGTGCAGGGCGCGGGCGTGCGGAGAGTTTCCAAGCGGACATTCCACGCGCTCCGCCACTCGTTCAACTCCGCGCTCGCCAATGCGGGCGTTGATCAGGAATTGCGGATGAAGCTCACCGGCCAAGACAGTAAAGAGATCAACCGCGGCTACACGCATCACGAGTTTGAAAACCTCCACGCTGCCATCGGCAAGCTGCCCAGCCTGAGAGCCAAGGTGTGACGCGCCGGCTGTTTGGGTAACCTTCGCTCCCTCATCCGGTCCCTCCCAAAGGAGAGGGGTGGCACTGGAAAGTGCTTGACCAATTACTTGACCCACGCTTGACCGACAGATAGTGTCCGCGTCGTGAGTTACCAACCGCAGTTCCAGATCACCCCAGCGCTGCTGGCGCGAGTGGAGGGTGTCGCCGCGCTGCGCGAGCGCATCCAGAGCGCGGCGGTGCAGGTGGCGTGGATTCCGGCGCTGCAGAAGGACACGCGGGCGCGTAACGCCCATTCCTCGACGGCCATCGAGGGCAATCCGCTCACGCTGGAGGAGGTGCGGTTGGTGGAGTCGCGCCCGGAGTTGCTGTCGGTGGCCTCACGCGCACGGCGGGAGGTGTTGAACTACTTTGCCGCGCTGCATCACGTCGAGAAACACGCGGCGAAGAAACGGTTGACGCACGAGGACATGTTCAAGCTTCACGCCATCATCGCCGGAGAGGTGATGGATCAGGGCGAGGCCGGCCGTTACCGGACGATGCGGGTGCGTGTGGGCCGGTTCATGCCACCGCCACCGGAGGATGTATCGGGCTTGATGTTCGAGTTACTGGAATGGTGGAACAAGGAAGCGCCGGGGCTTTCACCGGTGTTGAGTTCGGCCATCGTGCATTACCAGTTCGAGGCGATCCATCCGTTTGCCGACGGCAACGGGCGCACGGGCCGGACGCTGGCGTTGTGGGAGCTTTACCGGCGCGGGTTCGACACGCACCACATCTTCTCGGTGGACGAGTATTACTGGGAGGACCGCCCGCGCTACTACGCGGCACTGCAAGCAGTGCGGCAGCAGGGGGAGGATTTGACGTCGTGGCTGGAATACAACGCGGAAGGTTTGCAGCAAACGCTGGAGCGGGTGTGGCAGCGAGTGCAGCAACTCACCGCGTCGAAGAGCGGCGTGAAGCTGGTGCTGCGTCCGAAGCAGGAGCAATTACTGCACCTGTTGAGGGAACGAGGCAGCCTCAGCCCTCGTGAGGTCTGGGAAGGCATCGGGATTTCCAAACAGGGCGCGATGGATTTGTTGCGACCGCTGGTGAAAGCCGGATTGGTCAAGCGCGTGGGCACGCTGAAAACCGGGCGCTACGTTCTTAAATGAGATCCAACGCCTACAGCGAAGACCAGATCATCGAGCAGCCCCCGATCGGGTTGTTCACGGAGCCGGGTTGGCAGGTGGCGGGGCGGCCGATATCGGCAAGCTGCCCAGCCTGAACACCGGCGAACGCGGTTGACACGGGAGAAGTGGCAAGTTAATCCCCCTCCTAAATGAGCCTCGCCCCGAAAACCTCCGGCAAAACCAAACCCGCCCCACCCCCGCCTTCCGGCTACGCCACGGTGAAGCAGGAAATCTTGGCGACCTTGTCCGACGCCAAGTGAGCAAGTGGAGAAAAGAGCCTTTGCTTGGTGAGGGACTGTGGGGCTGCTTTTACGACAAGGAGATTCAGCGCGTCTTGATGCAGCGGTTTTCCGTGCCGGCTTTGAATGATCCGACGCTAGAAAGCGTGAAGCTGGAATTCCTCGCGTGGCCGATCCTTGCTTTCCGAATACTAGATGATTTTGCACAAGAACGTCGAACCAAGGTTGAACGCCATGCGAATGGGGTTGTTCACGCTTACGCGGAGGATCGGCAGTTCGTGTCAGGCTTGCTCTCCGCCATTACGCGCTACCACCAAACCCCAGAAAAGGGAAAGCGCCTTACGCGCCGGATTGCAGAGTTGAGTTGTGTGGCGGACACGGGATCGCACCTTTTAGCGGACGAGAGGCGGTTGCCGGATAGACTGTTGGATTGGAAGACAATCGCCCAGATGCTGGACTGCAAGAACTCGGTGGATCAGCTGATGATCGAACATAGCCGCGAGCAGAAGCGGCGACTCGCTCTCACCAAAAAATGGAGCGCGCATTTTGCCTCCTACGAGGAGTTGTCAGCACAGAGGTGGAAAAAGAAGACTGCTATGCTTCCACTTCAAAACGTCAGCTTCGAGTAATACCTTACAGAAGCAGCCCCCGTTTTGTTAGGTTCAAAATTTCGACTTCTCCGCGTTCGCGTATACTTATTTAGGCGTGACCAAAGTCATGCTTAACACCGCAGGCAACAGCGAAACCAATGTTGCCACGGGCGCGACCCCGGCAGTGAGTCGCAAAGCGAGTCTCTCCCCGTCCGCCGCCGATTTACAGGCGGAGCGCAACGGGCTCCTACCCGTCTGGATTCGCTCACCGAAACAGGGACCGGAACATTATTCCGGGTTCACCCGTGCCAAGCTCTACCAACTAGCAGGGGAGAGTAAAATCCGCTCCGTCTCCATCCGTGAGCCGGGGCAGATCAAAGGTGTGCGACTCTTCAACCTTGCTAGCATCCTCGACTTCATCGCCCGCTGCGAGGCGGACGCGACGACGAACACGGGAATGGAGGGCGTGGAATGAATCTCGCTGAAGCCAAGGCGCGACTTAACATCCACGATCTCTGGCGGCATTTCGGGTTTGAGGGCGAGCCGTCCAAATCCTGCCGCTGCCCGTTCCACAAAGACAAGAGCGAGAGCTTTTCCGTTTTCGCGGGCCGCGCGCGCTGGAACTGTTTCGCCGGTTGCGGCAAGGGGGACGCGGTGGATTTCTACATGCGCGCCAGCGGCCTGGCGCAAGGCGACGCCTGCCGCACCTTCATCGCCCTTGCTGGCGGGACCCCTGCTCCAGTCTTCACAAGCACGCCACAACCACAGCTCGTCGACGCGGATGCGGCGAGCGCGAGCAAGCGCGCGACATGGCCTGCCATGGAATCGCCGCTCACAAGCGAAGACGGCATCTCCGCCCTCGCGATGGGCGAGCTTGCCACCCTCCGGCACGTCTCCCTTGGCGGCGCGGAACTCATGGCCAAGCGTGGCCTGCTCTGGTTCGCCATGTGGAAGCAGCATCCCGCGTGGATTGTTGCGGACTCCGCGCGGGTGAACGCACAGGCCCGGCGGATGAATGGCCAGCAATGGGAGGGCATCAACGCGAAGGCGCAAACGTTACCCGGCTCGCGTGCTGCATGGCCCGTGGGCGTGAATGAAAGCAAGCCGTTCCCCGTGATCCTTCTGTGCGAGGGCGGCCCCGACCTACTTGCCGCGCACCACTACATCGCCGCGCACAAACGCGAGGCGGACACCGCCGCCGTCGCCATGCTCGGCGCAAATAGCCTTATCACCGCCGACGCGTTGCCGCTCTTTGCCGGCAAGCGGGTCCGCATCACAGCCCACGCCGACGATGCCGGGCGCAACGCCGCCGTGCGGTGGGCGGATCAACTGAAAGCCGCCGGCTGCGTGGTGGACGCACTCGACTTCTCCGGCCTGCTCATGGCCGACGGCTCGCCCGTGAAGGATTTGAACGATTGCACACGCATCGCGCCGGAACAGGCCAACGAACTTAAAACTCTGATTCCTACCGAATGAAAACACTCGATCTTGAAAAATTAAAAAACGCGGGCAGCCTGCCAGATGCCTCCACGCAAGATGGAAGCGAGCCTCTCCCTTACGATGGCCCCCCGTGGCCCGCGCCACTAAGGGAGGATGCCTTTCACGGGCTGGCGGGCGATGTTGTTCGGCGTATCGAGCCCCACACAGAGGCGGACCCCGCCGCGTTACTCGTCACCTTCCTGCTCGCCTTCGGCAACGCCGCCGGCCGCAATGCCCACTGGCTCGCCGAAAGTACACCGCACTTCGCGAACGAGTTTGCCGTCATTGTCGGGCAGTCAGCCCAAGCCCGCAAAGGCACTAGCCTTGACCGCATCCTCGCGCTGTTCTCCATGGCGGACCCAACTTGGCACGCCGACAATGTCCGTAGCGGCCTTTCCAGCGGCGAGGGCGTGATCTTCTCCATGCGGGACCCGAAGATCGACGCAGGGGGCGTGGTGTTAGATGAAGGCGTGACTGATAAGCGGCTGTTCGTGGCGGAGGGCGAGTTCGCCCAAGTTCTCACCAATGGCGCGCGGAAGGATAACACGCTCTCCGTCGTCCTTCGCAACGGCTGGGACGGTAAGACGCTCCGCAGCATGGCGAAGAACTCAGGCAAAGGCGCGGACACTGCAACGGACCCGCACTTTTCGATGCTGGGGCACATCACACACCCGGAACTCAAGAAGAAGCTTGCCGACACCGACGCCACGAACGGCTTTGCGAACCGCTTCCTGTGGGTCTGCGCACGCCGCTCCAAAGAGCTGCCCCTCGGAGGCGATTTCAAGATCGAGTCCTGCATAGGCCTAACCGGACGCCTTTGCGATGCCGTGATGTGTGCCAAGACGCGAGAGAAGATTGGTTTCACGCCGCCAGCAGAGGAACTGTGGGTGAGCATTTATGGGGAGCTGGGGCGGTCCCGCCCCGGCCTTGATAGTGTCGTTGACCGTGCCCCGGCGCACGTCCGCCGCCTTGCCATGATTTATGCACTACTGGACGAAGCCGACACTGTGGACGTGGCTCACTTGCGCGCCGCTCTAGCCGTCTGGGATTACTGCCTTGCCAGCGCGGAGTTCATCTTCGGCGGCCTGAGCAAGAACGCGCGGGACCTTTACGAGCGGTTGCGACTGGCCTACCCCAGAGAACTGGATCGCACCGACCTGCTTAATGCCTACGGCAGGCATACCCGAGCCGAAGACCTCACCTCCGCACTCGGAGAACTTGCCCGCTGCGGGCTGGCCACAAGCCGGAAGGAACGGACGGGCGGCGCACCCCGTGAACTCTGGCGCGCACAGGCGAATTAAGCGAATTAAGGGGAGGAGGGGGCTTAATGCGCTTAATTCGCACGCACAGAGGCGCAGATTAGCCCCCCGCCCCCTCTAAGGAATCTCTTTGGGTGCCGGGGAGCGTGGGTGGTTAGCGAGGCTGCGCTCCCTTTTTATGGAGTTCCAAAAAACTAACTCTACACCCACCAAGGCATCCGGCGCCCCCGATTCATCACCAGCAGGCCGCATACACCAACTGGCCTATCTCCCGCTCCAACGCGCTCACGTCCGCAGACACATCCCCGCCTTCGCCACGAGGATGCGGCCAACCGAGGCAGGTCAGACGGTCACGAATTCCAACGCCTTGGGATTCAACTGGGGGGCGCGCTTGGAGAGGTTCAACATCTCGATGCCAACCACTTGGTTCTGTCCGTTGAAATCGAGCACGACTCCCGGCGACACTTCTTCCGACTCGACGATGGGCGAATCATCAAGGCGCAAGTAAAGGGCATCGGCTTCACGGTCAACTTTCAGTTTCATAGTTTGCCTTTCATCGTGCGGTCGAAATATACGCTCACCACCCGCCCTGGGACAACCGTGATGTTGACCACCACGCGCAGCACCCGGTTTCCGTGCTCTGGTATCTTGCGGTAACGGCGTTCCAGTGTGGCGTCCTTTGAATCGGCCTGTTTTAATTCCGGCTTACGCAACGCCCGCTCCAGCCATTCGACGGGAATGTTGCGCTCGGTCAGGACATCCCGTGCGTGTTGGGTTAATGCGTAGTTCATTTGGCGACGGTCGCGGTGTCCTTTTCAGAGGAGGCGATCCAGTGCATGCGCTTGCATCATTACTTCCGGGCAACGGCAGAAACAAGGGCAATGTGGAACCCCTTGCGGCTAGTTAGTGCGCACAGAGGCGCGGCTTAGCCCCCGTCCCCTCTACCACTTGCCCCAATGGAAGCCGTGCATCAGGTCGCAGGCGATGCCGTGCTTCTCCAGCATCACGGCGGTGGCTTGCGCGGTGTCGAAGGTCGGGTTCCCCTGGCCGCCGCTCTCGGTGTAGGTGACGAGCGCCTTCTTGAGCTGATCGGCGAGGCTGGCGAAGCGCGAATGCAGAAGTCCGAATTAAGAAGTTCAGTCAGTTCGACATTCCGAATTCGTCATTCGACATTCCTTGGCCGTGGCCCTGCATCGGCTTGTCGGCATACATCGTGTGCAGACAGGGCCCGTCAAAGCCCGTCAGCCACGAACGGCGGGGTGCCTCACCCTCGCGCACGATCACGATCTTCTTGAAGGGGTTCTTGGCGTCCTTGAAATGGTTCGCCA
>SXGS01237489.1_pt1 | contig 13579 bp, 12 predicted proteins | sample 3174681 | NCBI WGS metagenome assembly SXGS01 (sample SAMN11356861, study PRJNA531348) | freshwater metagenome | isolation source: freshwater sample F1-80 | place: China: Fuxian Lake, Yuxi | collected 2017-12-25
AAAGTGCAGAACTTCAACAGCAAAACAATTTATTGCAACACCAATTTGGAATCCAAGGGTATCCGACAATTCATTTTGTTAAACCTGAAAAAATAGATGGAAGAATTAACTTATCAAGTTTAGGACAGTCAGGATATCGTGCTGGAGGCCCAGAAGTTTGGATTGCTGAAGCAAATTCTTACATTCAAAAAAATTAAGTTAAAAAAGTTCTAGAATCTCATCGTATTCGAAGCCCTTTGATTGTAAATATCGGAGGGTTTTTTGTTTTTTTTGAAATTCATTTTTTTCCATTTTCAAGGAAAGCCATTTTTTCTCAAATATATCTGCGAGCATTTTTTTATACTCGGATGCGTCAATAGTTTCTAGGGCTTTTGAAATCAGTGCGGCACTAACTTTTTTTTGATACAAGCCTGCTTTAATTTTTTGTTTTCCCCATTTATTATTTCTGAATTTTCCAACTGCAAAACTAAGAGCAAAACGTTCTTGATTAAAGAAATTAAATTCTTTTAAATGGGATATGATACTATTTATATCATTAGGGTTCGTATCTAAAAAAGCTAATTTAGTTTCTATCTCAGATAAACACCTTTCTTGGTAAGCGCAATACGCTTCCATTTTGGAAATAATTTGTTCTTTTGAAAAATTTTTAGAAATCATTCAACGGTAATCTCCTCGTTTTCTTTGTCAACAAAGGAATATTCTAATAGATTTAATTCAGTAATTCCCCTGATAGGAACCCATTTTTTGTGTTTAAAGAACCATTTCATTTGTTTAGAAATTAATCCTTTTTTGAAAAATGCCGCTAAATAAGGATGTACGAGCAAGGAGATACCTTTCATACCCCGGTCACTTAGTAAGTAATTTAGGTTATTTTCTATTTCTTCGGCAAATAATATGCTCGCTGTAATTTCACCACTTCCTGAACATGTTGGACAAACCTCTGAGGTCTTTATATCAGTTTCCGGTCTAACTCGCTGTCTCGTAATTTCAATAACGCCGAATTTAGATGGTGGAATAAGATTGTATTTTGCACGATCAGATTTCATGAAACCCTTCATTTTTTCAAAAAGAATTTTATTATTTTCTTTTTCGCGCATGTCAATAAAATCAACACAAATAATCCCACCCATATCTCGTAATTGTAGAACGCGCGCAATTTCTTCTGCCGCCTCAAGATTTGTCGCAAGGGCATTTGCCTCCTGACCAACAGCGCCTTTACGATTTCCACTATTAACGTCAATTACATGCATTGCCTCGGTGTGCTCAATAATCAAATAGGCGCCACTTGGCATTTGAACTTTTTTGCCAAATAGTGTTTTGATTTGTTTGGTGACATCAAATTTTTCAAAAATTGCTAGTTTTCCTTCATAATGTTTGAGAATTTTTTCTTTCCCTGGAACATTAGCAGAAATATACTCTTTCATCTCTAAAAGCAATTTCTCATTATTCACATGAATGTTTGTGAAATCTGCATTTAATAAATCTCTTAAAATTGAAGTCGTAGTGTTTAATTCACCTAAGATTTTTTTTGGCGCTGGCGAACCTTTGATATTGGAATGAATCGTTTTCCATTTATCAAGTAAATTTTGTAAATCATTTTCAAGATCAACAGTTGCTTTGTGCTCTGCAACTGTACGAATAATAACACCAAAATTTTTGGGCTTAATTCGTTCCATTAATTCCTTTAGTCGAGTCCTCTCTTCGTTATCTTTGATTTTTTGGCTCACTGAGATCTTCTCAGAAAATGGAACTAAAACGAGGTACCTTCCTGCAAGCGTAACCTCAGCAGATAAGCGAGGACCTTTTGTTGAAATAGGTTCTTTTGCTACTTGCACTAAGACTTGCTGTGAGGACGATATGGTGTCGCTCATTTTACCATCTTTTTGCAAATCTTTGTCCATTTTGAAATACATCAAATCTGGAACATTTTGCTTTCCGTGAATGGTATCTTTAACAAATTTGCTGAAAGAATTGTATTGCAATCCTAAATCTAAATAGTGAAGGAACGCATCTTTTTCATGGCCAACATCAACAAAAGCTGCATTTAAACTGGGAACAACTCTCCTTACTCGACCTAAATACACATCTCCAACTGCAAAGTCTGTATTACCTCTTTCTTCGTGTAACTCTATGAGTTTTCCATCACGCAAAAGAGCAAGCCAAATGCCAGTGTTACGAGCGTCAACAACTAATTCTAAATTCACAATATGATTTTAATTGGGTTTATTACAATGAATACCTTGATTTTTACAAATCAGGCTTCATTATTAAATCAATAGAAGGTTATTTCTTCTTTTTGTGACGATTTTTTCTGAGTCGTTTCTTACGCTTGTGCGTAGCCATTTTATGTCTTTTTCTTTTTTTACCGCTTGGCATAATGCTATATTTAGAGTTCTTAAAATTTCAAATAAAAATATTTCCCATTTTACAGGACTGCAAAGTTAAACATTTTTTTGGAAATCTTGATAGAGCGACTTTATTATTTCACTTTAACCTTACTTTTCACTTCAGCCACGAAGGTTTTTGAAGGCTTAAAAGAAGGAATGTTATGAGCAGGGATAATAATAGTTGTCTTTTTTGAAATATTACGTCCTGTTTTCTCCGCTCTTTCTTTCACGATAAAACTACCGAAACCTCTCAAATAAACATTTGTTCCTTTACTTAATGATGATTTTATTGAATTCATGAATGCCTCAACTGCTCTAAGAGCCTCTGTTCTTTCTAATCCTGTCTCTTGTGCAATGTCTGCAACGATATCTGCTTTCGTCATTTGTATTTATATATGTTTAAAAAAATCTTAATTGCGCACAAAAGTATAGTTCAGAAAGAATATATTTTTAATTTTCACAAAATATTTATCAACTATTTATTAAATGTCTGTTTTTCAATTAAATATAATTTCATGGTACCATAAAAATAAACGGAATCTACCTTGGCGAGAAACTAAAAACCCCTATTTTATCTGGTTGAGTGAAATAATTTTGCAGCAAACAAGAATTGAACAAGGGACAAACTATTACTTAAAATTTATAAAACGTTTTCCAAAAATTAAAGATTTGGCACTTGCAGATGAACAGGAAGTGTTGAATTTATGGCAGGGCTTAGGTTATTACAGTAGAGCAAGGAACCTTCATGCGACTGCAAAGTATATTTATTTCGATTTAAATGGTAGATTTCCTGAAAATTATAAAGGTCTTATTCTTTTAAAAGGCGTTGGAGTTTACACAGCTTCTGCTATTGCTTCTTTTGCATTTAATGAGTCGAAAGCTGTTGTTGATGGAAATGTTTACAGAGTATTGAGTAGGGTTTTTAATATCGAAACTCCTATTGATTCTTTGTCCGGTAAAAAAGAATTTCAAAATCTTGCAGATGAATTAATCACCTCCCAAGTGCCAGATGTTTACAACCAAGCAATTATGGAATTTGGCGCACTGCAGTGTACTCCTGTAAATCCATCGTGTGACATTTGTCCAGTTCAGTTTATGTGCCTCTCTTTTTCTTATGGCACAGTCAAGTTGAGGCCTTCAAAAACCAAAAAATTAAAAATTAAGTCGCGGTTTTTTGTGTTTACTATACAGCAAGATTTAGCAGGAAAAATTGCCATTGTAAAAAGAGAGCAAAAAGATATTTGGCAAAATCTCTTTCAATTTCCATTATTAGAATTTGACACGACTGAAAAAAAAGTTTCTTTCCTTCGCTCTACTAAATTTGATTTTGTTTCAAAAGAATACAAACACATCTTATCTCATCAACATATTTTTGCGACTTTCGTTTTTCGGAAGGTAAAAAAAATTAAACTGCAAGTGGGCGAGGAAAAAATTATCCCTTCCCAAATTGATGATTATCCAATACCGAGATTGCTAGAGAAATTTCTTGAAGAAAATTGCGCTCAACTTTTTTCTTAATTGAAAGTTTAAGTTCATTAACTTTGTGAAAAAAATACTATGATTTCAATAATTCAACAAAGCTCAGAAAAAGAAAATAGCAACTGCATTTATTTAATTGATAAAAAAAGTAAAACCAAAGATTTTGATTCTCAATTTGAAAATAGTGTCGCTAAACTAAAAGATGGTGCTAAGAAATTTGATTATTTAAAACTCTCTAAAGCGCATGTGTTTTTTATTTGGGAAGATCAGAAGGCAGAAGAATTGCGGGTGCTTGGCTCTAAAATTCACGACATGATTTGCTCTGAATGTGAATCAATTTCTATTATTGGGAAATCAAAGGAAGCATTTTTTATTGCAGAAGGTCTTGCTTTAACGAATTATCAATTTTTAAAATATATTAGTAAACCTAAAACACACATTTTAAGAACCATCATTTTATCTGAGGAATACGATAAAGAGAAAGTTGCTGAGTTAAACAACTGTATCAAAGCCGTTTTTTGGGCTAGAGACGCAGTAAATACGCCTGTTTCTGATTTAAACGCTGTGCAGCTAGCCGAAGCGGTTGTAAAATTAGGCGAAGAAGCAAATTTCCAGGTTCAAGTACTAGAAAAAACCCAAATCGAATCATTGAAAATGGGAGGTTTATTAGCTGTAAATAAAGGATCTATAGATCCTCCAACATTTACTATCGCAGAATACAAGCACAAAAAAGCGCTTAATAAAAAACCGATAATTTTAGTGGGTAAAGGGGTTGTCTACGATACTGGGGGCTTAAGCTTAAAACCAACTCCAGGTTCTATGGACTGCATGAAATGCGATATGGCTGGTGCAGCAGCAGTTGCAGGAGCACTTTATTTAGCAGCTTTACAAAAATTGAAATTACACATCATCGTATTAATTCCTGCAACTGACAATCGTCCTGGAGGAAATGCATATACTCCGGGAGATGTAATTACAATGTTCAATGGATCAACTGTTGAGGTTTTGAATACAGACGCTGAAGGCAGAATGATTTTAGCGGATGCTTTATCTTATTCCATGAAATACGATCCGGAAATTGTGATAGACGCAGCAACTTTAACGGGCGCCGCGCTTCGTGCGATTGGAACGGAAGCAAGTATTATTATGGGAAATGCCAAAAATCACTATTTTGAAGATTTAGAGAAAGCAGGAAATGAAGTGCATGAAAGAGTAGTTCGTTTTCCATTTTGGGATGATTATGCAAAACACATGGAATCTAAAATTGCAGATTTAAAAAATATCGGTGGACCGAATGCAGGAATGATTTCCGCGGGGAAATTTTTGGAACATTTTTTAAAAGCACCATATATTCATATGGACGTCGCAGGACCAACTTGGCTCGATAGCAGAGAAAATTACAAAGGGCAAGGAGGTACTGGTGCTGGGGTTCGTTTATTGTATCAATTCTTAAAAAATTATTCTTCCTAATGGAAAAAGATACTGAGGTTCAATCCATAATAAAAGTTGGCATTACAATTGGCGATATTAATGGCATTGGTCCAGAAATTATCTTAAAAGCTCTCGCTGATGCAAGAATTTTAAAAGATTTTACACCCATAATTTATGGCTCTGAAAAAGTTTTAACTCATTATCAAGGTCTTATGGAAATGGATGATTTTAGCATCCAAACGTGTAAAAATGCAAGTCAAGCACTTCAAAATAATGTGAATGTTATAAATGTTTGGGCTGAAGAGGTTGAAATCTCAGTAGGTTTAGGTACAGAGAAAGGTGGAATTTATGCATTCAAAGCTTTAGAGGCCGCAACTCAAGATATTTCTGAGGGGAAAATAGACGTTCTTGTTACAGCTCCTTTTTCCAAAGATGGAATGATTGAAGCTGGCTTCAAATTCCCCGGACATACGGAATATCTTGCTGATTTATCAGGAGTAAAAGAGGCATTAATGATTTTAGTTTCCCCGAGCTTAAAAGTCGCTTTGGTCACAAGCCACATTCCAATTAAAGATATTAGCAAGAAATTAACGAAAGATTTAATAATTCAGAAAATCAAGGCATTTGAACAAAGCTTAAAAAAAGATTTCAATATTATTAAACCTAAAATAGCAGTTTTTGGACTAAATCCGCACGCTGGAGAAAATGGAAAATTAGGTTCTGAAGAAGCAGAGACAATCCTTCCTGCGATACAATTTTGTAAAAATGAAGGGATTTTAGCCTTTGGACCTTTTGCTGCTGATGGCTATTTTGGTTCTCCTGCAAAAAATCAATACGATGGCGTATTAGCAATGTATCACGATCAAGGTCTTGCAGCTTTCAAAGCCTTATCATTCGATGATGGAGTTAATTTTACCGCTGGCCTTCCAATTGTGAGAACCTCTCCAGATCATGGAACGGCATTTGATATTGCAGGAAAAAATTGTGCTTCAGAACAATCCTTCAGAAGTGCAATCTATTTAGCTTTAGATATTTATAAAGCGCGAAAATTTCAGAAAATAATTCATTCAAATCCGCTCCCTTTTACTCCTGAGGATAAAAAGAAGAAGGATGGCCGAGATGAGTAAAATGATTTTTTCTATTTAAAAGAAAAAGATTATCTTTGCCCTTCGTTTTGGTTTAATTCAAAAATTAACGCGTGAAAAGTCAATTTGAAATACCCTTTGTCGGATTAAAAATTGGACACCATGATTTTGAGCTAAACATAGACGATACGTTCTTTGAGTCTTTGCCGTTTTCAACAATTGAAAAAGGCGATTTGAAAGTTTGGTTGGATTTAGAAAAAAAGGAATCAATGCTTGTAGCTGATTTCGAAGTTTGTGGAACCATAAAAGGAACTTGTTGCCGTTGTAATGAAGAAATGGATGTTGAGGTAGAAGGAGAAATGACTATTTATTACAAATTTGGAAATGAGAATGAAGAGGATGAAAACTTAATTGTTATCCCTTTTGATAGTTATGAAATAAATGTGCAACAAGCAATTTATGAACTTATAACAGTTTCTATTCCATCTAGACCAATCCACGAAGACAACGAATGCGAAAAAGAAATGGTTGAATTAATTAAAAAATATACTCAGCCGGAACCAAAAAAAGAAGATGACAATGATGTTGACCCTCGCTGGGAAGCATTGAAAAATTTAAATTGATAATTATATAATAAAGTTATGGCACATCCGAAACGAAAAATTTCCAAAACACGTAGAGACAAACGTAGAACTCACATAAATGCTGTTGCAAGCAATGTTGCTACTTGTCCTACAACTGGTCAGCCTCATTTGTTTCACCATGCTCATTGGCACGAAGGAAAATTATATTACAAAGGAAGAGTTCTAGCTGAAAAAGAAGTTGTTGAGTAATCAACAAAATATTCTTAAATGAAAATTGGAATAGACATTTCTGGGGGTGACTTTGCTCCTGCAGCGAATCTTGATGGTGCCATTCTCGCCCAAAAAGAATTAAATAATGATGCCATTATCGTACTGATAGGGGATGAAACTGTAATAAGTGCAGAATTAAAATCAAGAAATGTTGCTACTTCTCTTTTTGAAATTATTCATGCGCCAGAAGTAATTTCTTATCACGATCACCCAACAAGAGCACTATCAAAAAAACCCAATAGTAGCATTTCCGTAGGCTTCAATCGCCTAGTGAGAGAAGATTTAAATGTTTTTGCGAGCACTGGAAATACTGGCGCAATGCTAGTGGGGGCCATGTATAAATTGAATACAATCCCAGGAATTATTAGACCTTGTATAACTTCAACTCTTCCAGCAATAGACGGCTCAAAAACTATTTTATTGGATGTTGGCTCAAATGCCGATTGCAAATCTGACGTATTGTATCAATTTGCAGTTTTAGGTTCTCTTTATTCTCATCACGTTCACAACGTCGAAAAGCCAAAAGTTGCACTTTTAAACATCGGAGAAGAAGAGTCAAAAGGAAATTTATTAACCATTGCAACCTATAAACTTCTTGCTGAATCAGATGAGGTAAATTTCATTGGAAATATAGAAGGACGAGATATTTTTTCTGGAAAAGCGGATGTAATTGTCTGTGATGGCTTTACAGGTAATGTTGTTCTAAAGCAAGCTGAAGGAATTTATACACTCATGAAAAAAAGAGGAATAAAAGACGACTATTTTGATCGATTTAATTACGAAAATTATGGTGGCACTCCCATTCTTGGTGTAAAAGGCAATGTAGTTATTGGCCATGGGATTTCAAATGAAATTGCAATAAAAAACATGCTTTTACATGCCTATGAAGTTGCTAACTCAGGGTTAGCAATGAAAGTAAACGATGCATTTAATTAAACTATGAGTAAGATAACCGCAGCAATTACTGGCGTTCAAGGATATGTTCCTGAGCATGTTTTAAGCAATGAAGACCTTACTAAAATTGTTGATACCTCCGATGAATGGATTACTACTCGCACAGGTATTAAGGAACGGAGAATTATGAAAAATGGTGCTTCATCTGACATGGCTGCTGAAGCGGTAAAAAGTTTACTAAAGAAAAAAAATATTGACCCACTCGAAATTGAGTTAGTTGTTTTAGCAAGTGTTACTCCAGATCATTTGTTTCCAAGTACTGCAAATATTTTATGCGATAAAGTTGGCATGACAAATGCTTGGGGTTTCGATCTTTTAGCGGCTTGCTCCGGATTTTTATTCGCCTTAACAACAGCTTCTCAATTTATTGAAAATGGTAGGTATAAAAAAGTTCTTGTCGTTGGAGTTGATAAAATGTCCTCTATAGTTGATTATACCGACAGAACCACTTGTATTATTTTTGGCGATGGAGCAGGCGTTGTACTATTAGAGCCAAATGAAGAAGGATTGGGAATTCAAGATCATATTCTTAGAACAGATGGTTCTGGAAGAGAATTCCTCATTCAGCAGGGTGGCGGTTCTGTAAATCCTGCAACATTTGATACAATAGAAAAGAAATTTCACTTCATTAAGCAAGAAGGCTTACAAGTTTTTAAATTTGCAGTTACAAAAATGGCGGATGTTTCTGCAGAAATAATGGAGAAAAATAACCTGACAAGTGATGATGTTGCTTGGTTGGTGCCTCACCAAGCAAATTTAAGAATCATAGATGCAACTGCCAATAGAATGGGTGTTACAAATGATAAAGTGATGATAAATATCCAAAAATATGGCAATACAACTGCCGGCACTTTGCCCTTGTGTTTGTGGGATTATGAAAAACAGCTGAAAAAAGGTGACAACATCATACTTTCTGCCTTCGGTGGAGGATTTACTTGGGGATCAATTTATTTAAAATGGGCATATAATTCATAATAATTAACTTTATAAAAAAATCATAGCCATGACTTTAGAAGAAATAAAAGATTTAATTAAACTGGTTTCGAAATCTGGAATTGGAAGGGTTGAAATCGAACGCGAAGGATTTAAAGTAGTTATAAAAGGAGGTGTTAGTGCTCAATCTGAGCAAGCTGTATATGTGCAACAAGCACCGCCAAGTCAACAAATTTCTGCTGCTGCCCCGATTTTGGCACCTGTAGCATCAACTATTCCAATAGCTGCAGTTGAAGCAGAAAATGACTCGAAGTATATCACGATAAAATCTCCTATGATTGGAACTTTCTACAGAACTGCTGGACCAGATAAGCCTGCTTTTGTAGAGGTGGGAACGGAAATAAAAAAAGGTGATAAATTATGTATCGTTGAAGCAATGAAAACCTTTAATGAAATCGAAGCTGAAGTTTCAGGAAAAATCATTAAAGTTCTTGTTGACAACGCAAATCCTGTAGATTACGATCAACCTTTATTTTTAGTAGATCCATCTTAAAACGAATTTTAAAAATTAGGGATGTTTAAAAAAATATTAATTGCCAATAGAGGCGAAATTGCCTTACGCGTTATTCGAACTTGTAAGGAAATGGGAATTAAAACTGTTGCGGTTTATTCCACTGCTGATAAAGATAGTTTGCCTGTTCGTTTCGCTGACGAAGCTGTTTGCATTGGCCCGCCTTTAAGCGCAAAATCTTACTTGTCTATTCCAAGTATTTTAGCTGCCGCGGAAATCACAAATGCAGATGCGATTCATCCTGGTTATGGATTTCTTTCCGAAAACGAGAAATTTTCAAAGGTTTGTCAAGAACATGGCATTAAATTTATTGGCGCGCTTCCCGAGCAAATTGCTGGTATGGGCGATAAAGCTTCTGCAAAAGATACGATGATAAAAGCGGGAGTTCCTTGTATTCCTGGTTCAGAGGGCTTGCTTGAATCTATTTCTGAAGCAAAAAGCATTGCAAAAAAAATTAAGTATCCCGTAATTTTAAAAGCTACAGCTGGTGGCGGAGGAAAAGGGATGCGCATAGTTTGGGAAGAATCTGAATTAGAATCTGCCTGGGATTCTGCACGACAGGAGTCTGCTGCAGCATTTGGTAACGATGGAATGTATTTAGAAAAATACATCCTTGAACCGCGACACATAGAAATTCAAATTGCAGGAGATCAATTTGGGAATGCCTGTCATTTGTCTGAAAGAGACTGCTCTATTCAGCGCCGCCATCAGAAATTAGTGGAGGAAACACCTTCGCCTTTTATGACAGACGAACTGCGCGAAAGAATGGGTGCCGCAGCAATAAAAGCTGCAAAAGCCGTGAAGTATGAAGGAGTTGGAACTGTAGAATTTTTGGTGGATAAAAACCGCGATTTCTATTTTATGGAGATGAATACGCGTATTCAAGTTGAACATACCATCACAGAAGAGGTAATTAATTTTGATTTGATAAAAGAGCAAATTAAAATTGCTGCAGGTGAAAAAATTTCCGGCAAAAATTATTACCCCATGATGCACGCCATTCAATGTAGAATAAATGCCGAAGATCCCTCTATGGATTTTAGACCTTGCCCTGGGAAAATTACGGAATACCACTGCCCAGGTGGTCATGGTGTTAGAATTGATGCGCATGTCTATGCTGGATATACGATTCCTTCTAATTACGATTCGATGATTTCTAAGCTAATTGTCGTTGCCCAAACGCGCGAGGAAGCAATTTTGAAAATGAAAAGGGCCTTGGATGAATACATAATTGAAGGGGTAAAAACTACAATTCCTTTTCATCAGAAACTGATGCAAAACGAGGATTTCTGCAAGGGAAATTTTACCACCAAGTTCATGGAGACCTTTGAATTCTGATTTTTTAGCTTAAGAAATAAAAAAAAAGCAACTATATTCTTTAAATTTCGTTAATTAAACGTTAAATTTATGCTAACTTTTGAGGTTGCTTGCTATGAACCATTTTTTTCGGGTTTTTTTTCTTCTTTTCTCTTTAGCCGGAATTAATTTTTTGTCTTTTGGACAAGCTCCAACTGGAACTCAGTGGCCTATAACAACAACTACCCCTTTTACCCCTAGCTGTGGCACTAATGCTATAATAGGTGGGTCAGCATCAACTGGATATACCACCAATCAATACTCATTGGTGGCTGTTACTGCTGGTTATCAATATAACTTTGTAAGTTTAACTACTACAAATTCAGCATCAGGAACTGACTACGTAACAATAACAAATTCAACAAATACACAAACTTATTTAGGGGGCTTAAACGGAACTTCTGGTATCTACTGGACTGCAACTATTACGGGTAATGTTCGTTTTTACGCTCACGTTGCTATAAATACTCCCGCTTCCGCTCCCCGTCGTCGAAAAGTGGTGATGGCGCCTTTTCAAGCAACAATTTCCACTGTAAATTCTCTCTGCTCAGGTGCCCCAGGAACAGGGCAATATACAATTACCGTAGGACCTAACCATTGGTCTAGTCAAAGTTACAATGTTCTATACAATGGTATTTCTGTGGTTGGTTATGGTGCGACAACTACAAATCCAGAAATTTGCGCTGCTTGTCCTACTCTTGTAACAAACGGAACATCAATATGGTCAGGTACAACTACACTTACTCCCCCTTTTACAGGGCATACTTTTGTCGCACCAAATGGAACGAGTTCATCCAATGTAGCGGGCACAAATTCATATACCACTACTAACTTTGGTCCTGTTGGCACTTATTCCTCAGCTTCAAATATTGTAGGAGGTCCAACTAATTTAGTAATTTCAGTACAACCAAGTGGCTTGCTTCCAAATACTTACACAGCAGGCTGTGGTGCTTACGTTTTTTACCCAACAATTACTGCTCCTCCAAATATTATATTTTTGCAACAAGGGCAAACAAACTATTCTTGTGGCACAGGTTCAATTATAGTAAAAGGAACTGGAGGTGTGCCGCCCTATAATATTAGTTGGACAGACGGTACAACAGCTGTTAACCCACCAGGAAATGAAATATTAGCAAGTAATGGCACTTATGCTATTCCGAATTTAGTTGCAGGAAATTACACCTTGACATTAACAGATGCAAATGGTTGCATAAAAACTTTATTAGTTACAATAATTCCTCCGCCTCCCCCTGGTCCACCTACTGCTATTGTTTCCGCACAACCATCTTGTATACTTGCAACAGGAACAATTACAGTAACAGCACCTACTCCAGGAACTGGAATAACCTACACTGTTACTGGAACTACTCCCCTTGTTGCAGCACAAAGCAATAGCACAGGAGTTTTTCCCAATTTAGCACCAGGAGTTTACGCTGTAACTAGTTCCTTAAATGGTTGTGCCTCGCCAGTAGTTACTTTGACAATAGACCCTCAGCCAAGTAGCCCGCCGGCACCGCTTGCAAGTGTAACAGAGCAACCAAATTGTACTCTTTCAACAGGAACAATTACAGTTTCAACGCCTACACCAGGAGCAGGAATTACGTATACCTTAACTGGAACCAACCCAGTACTTGCATCAGTTACAAATACACTTGGGGTTTTTCCTAGCTTAAGCCCCGGAATTTACGAGCTTGTCGTTTCTTTGAATGGCTGCAACACAACACCAATTTCACTTACTGTGAACCCACAACCGATTACTCCTGCAGCTCCAATTGCAAGTGTAACTGAGCAACCAAATTGTACTCTTTCAACGGGAACAATTACTGTAACGGATCCACCAAACAATATAGGAATCACCTATACTGTGACAGGCACAAATCCCGTACTTGTTCCAATTACTAACGGCACTGGAATATTTTCAAATTTAGCTTCAGGAATTTACAATGTAACAACCTCTGCAAATGGATGTACTTCATCGGCAATTTCACTAACTATCAATCCACAACCAATAACACCTTTAGCTCCAACTGCTAGTGTAACTGAACAGCCAAACTGTTTGCTATCTACCGGAACAATAACGGTATCAAGTCCAGCAAATGGAGTCGGTATTAGTTATACGGTAACCGGTACAAATCCTGTTGTTCCTGCACAAAATAATGCAACAGGAATATTTTCTGGTTTAAGTTCTGGAATTTATGATGTCACGACAAGCTCAGCAGAAGGATGTATTTCACCAGCTATTTCACTCACTGTAAATCCTCAGCCTCCTACGCCTGTGGCTCCAACGGCAAGTGTAACTGAACAGCCAACTTGTTTAGTAGAAACAGGAACTATCACGGTAACTAGCCCTATAAATTCCCCTGGAGTTTCTTACACACTTACTGGAATAAATCCTGTCGTTGCTGCCCAGACTAATTTTACTGGTGTTTTCTTGTTTCTATATTCTGGAATTTATGAAGTTACAACAACTTCAATAGATGGCTGTGTTTCTCCAGCAATTTCATTAACTGTAGATCCACAACCTCTTAC
>SXGS01047913.1_pt1 | contig 13578 bp, 8 predicted proteins | sample 3174681 | NCBI WGS metagenome assembly SXGS01 (sample SAMN11356861, study PRJNA531348) | freshwater metagenome | isolation source: freshwater sample F1-80 | place: China: Fuxian Lake, Yuxi | collected 2017-12-25
AACCGGCGAAGTCGTGCCGTATCGGGTTCCCGTGCCGGAGACGAGCACGGTGGTCCTCACGGCGCTGCTGGGTGGAGCCGGCCTGTTTCGAGAAAGGCGGCGGTTCCGAACCTGGCTGGCGAGGTGGCGAGATTCTCGCGCGGAAGGCCAGGGCCATTCCTGAACTCTTCGTCAACCCTTTCTCATCCAGGCTTTAGCAAATCTCCACGAGGTTCAACTGCGGTTTTAAGGCTAATTCGAGCGCTTTGCCAATCCGATGCTGCTCGACCTTTTTGCAATTTTTCGGCTTGTGGTGATCTTCGAGACCGTGCCGGTTTTCAGATACTTGGATTTCACTTTGTCGAGCAGCTCATCGCGCCTGTCGAATAATCGTTTGAGTTTCCGAGGTTTTACCCGGGCCAGGGCATAAGCGGTGAGCAACGGCAAAGAGATTGTCGAATCCACATAGGCCACCACGCAATCGGGAAGGGTGTCAGGATCGACTTTCCCCCAGCTCACGGCCTCGGCCGGCGTCGCCCCGCTCAGCCCACCCGTGTCAGGCCGGGCATCGGTGCATTGGAGGAAGTAGTCATGACCTTTTTCAGCAATGCCCATGACTTCCTGAATTTGGGGCTCGGTTTGCAACATAAAGTTTTTCGGCGACCCTCCACCCAGGATAAACACGGACGACTTAAGGCCTGAAGACTTGGCCTCAAGCACGATGGCGGCGGTCTGGTTGACGTCGCGATTGACATCGACCAGCAACGGCGAGCCACGCAGCGCCATCGCAGCCACGTTCATGCCGATGGAGCTGTCGCCGGGGCTGCTGGTAAAGACAGGAACGCCGCACTCGTAAGCGGCGGCGAGAACGGAGCTGTCCGCGAGCCCGAGCTTACGGGTGCGTTCAGAAACATATTTTCCAAGCAAATAATGGAATTCATCGCTGCCCATGACACGTTGGAACTCCGGTCCCTGAATCACCTGGCGCACGAACGCGTCGGTGTCCAACAACACGTTGTAATCGAAGAGCACATCATAAATGCGGATCACCCCGTCGCGGTGGAGCGCCACGTCGTCAAGGAAAGGCGATCCGGAGTAGAGCTTCATGTCGAGCCCGTAATGCAGATCATGGTAAAGGTTGGCGCCGGTGGATACGATCCAATCCACGAAGCCCGCCTTGATGAGCGGAATGAGGCAGGATTTTCCCAAGCCAGCCGGAGTGAGCGCGCCGGTCAGGCTCATGCCGATGCAGCCATCCCGGGGCAGCATCTTCTCCGTGAGCAATTTCGCGGCCTCGCGAATGCGGCCACCGTTGTAAGCGAGGAACGTCTGGTCGATCAGATCGGCGACAGCCATTTGGTTGCAGATGCCAAGGGGGTTTAATCTGGGATAGGCCGCGAATTTTTTGGACGCCGTTTTAGTCATCGGCGGCAGTGTTGCGAAATCGATTTCAAAGGCAAATCTATTTCCTTTTTCGCCGAGGTTTTCGCCGCCAACACAATTCTTTTGCCAAACCCATAGACTGTGAAGACACCCCTGAAGGGCAGATTAACACGTGTGCCCAAGACAGCCCCTCTCCCCCTGCCCTCTCCCCATTGGATGGCGCGAGGGTGCTGGTTCCGGGGAGGATGCGGAGGAAATGGAAGGCGATTTGTTGGCACCGAGTCCTCCCTCCGCCCTGATGTCTAAACATCCAAAAAGAAATTGCAGGCGACGACTCAGCGCCGCCTTTCCGCGAGGCGCTCAACTCCACCGCGAGGCGCCTGGCTCGCGGCCGGGATCTTCACTGAGATTAGTCCTTTCCTTGCGAAGAGAAGAACCAAAGGGCCACCAGCACCACCACCGCCGTCAGGAGAATTAAACTCATGGGTGTTATGCTCGCCAATAACCAGCACGCGTGTCCGCAACACCGTAAGGCAAAAGCAGTTGTATGCTTTATTTGGTCGTTCCGGCGGCCCAGAAAAATCCGCGCGCGAGAAGATCTATGAACACCGGATCCCGGAAGGTGTCGTCCGAGTGCCCGTATGTGGTGCCAAACACTCGCGTGCCGTGAAAATTGTTCACCCAGACAACGGGCTGTTCCTGGCCGGTTTTCTCACTCTTCGACACCGCCAGCGATTTCGCCGTCGGCCACAGTTTTTCGACCACATATAACTCGTCCATTGGAGTGGTCCAATCCTTGGTGAATCCTTTCATGATGGGATGATCCGCGGCGACCACCCGCACCGGGTAACGACTCTGGTGCTCGTGGTGCCGGCTGGTCACCCCGAGGAACTCCCTCCAGTCATCCGATTTCGAAGCGCGGTACGTGTGCATCGCGCAGTGGATCACGAGGGCCGGTTTTCCCGCCTTGTGAGCGGCCGTGATGGCTCGGATGTAGTCCGCGTCCGCCGTATCGGCAAAGCATTCGTTGTGAACCACCACATCGAAGGGCTTGGCCCAATCTGGCGATGAATAGAGCCCGATCTGAGCCCTCGTTCCAGTGCCTCCTTCGTTCACGATGGTCCATTCCACGGCCGCGCCGCCCCGCTCACGCAAAGCGCTCACCCGGGTCTTGGTTTCCGACTCACTGGGAGTCCACTTGTTGATGCCTTCCGTCAAGGCTTGCGATTGGAATTTGTAATTGTGGCAGCAGCCACCTGTGACGAGCAGCGCTTTCAGAGGTCCCTTGGTGGGGGCTTGAGCCTCCGCCAAGGGAAAGGGCAAAAGAAGAGCTCCAAAAAGGGACAGAGACGCGAGAAAGCCATTGGTTCTAGCCGGATGCATGAACGCAATTTACAGTGTCCTATTGGCTGACACAATCCCGAAACCTTGGGGCTTTTATGAAACGAACGAGTGAATTCGCGCTTCCTCTTCGCTGCGGAGTTGACTCTTCGGCCCGAATGTTAGATGACGGACAGAGCGCGGTTCCTCGAACCCGCTGGTTCCGCCAAAGGGACTGAATCGATGTCGATCCACCATAAAAGACAGTCGAGACGCCGCAAACCCGGGGAAGCCGCTCACGTCGTGCTGAAAATGGAGTGAGGCAACCGAAAAACATCATGAAAACGAATCAACACCAGAACTCGACTCTTGGCCAGACCTTCACGAGCCAAGGAACATTGCTTGCCGCCTTCGCCGCCTGCCTCCTGTGGGGCCACGCCGCGAGTCACGCGCAGGGGCCGGGCGTTTTCACGGATCGCTCCGCCTATTACCCGGGCGACCCGATTTCCGTGACATTTGAGCGAGGGCCGGCCAACGCGGCGGATTGGATCGGGATTTATCCAAACGGTGTGGAGCCTGGAAGCGTGGGGTCGACCCTCTGGAACTACGTGGGTGGCACGCAGACGGCTACGGTGGGCAAGTCCGAAGGAGTGATCGTTTTTCCCAATGGTTTGGCGTCCGCGGGCGATTGGGTCGCTTATTTATTGCTCAACGACGGATACACGAAGCTGGCCAGCGTGAAGTTCAAAGTGCTCGAAGCCGGGGCCACGATTGTGCAAACGGATAAGCGCTCCTACTCGCCCGGCGAGGAGATCCGCGTCAGCTTCAAGGGAGGTCCAGGGAATTCCACGGATTGGATAGGGATTTATCCGAAGGGAGTCGTCCCAGGCCCCACGCCCTCGACGCGATGGTTTTACGTCAACGGCACCCAGTCGGCGACGACTGGCATCACAGAGGGAACTTTGATCTTTGCCGGCGGCTTGACGGCCTCGGGCGAATATGAAGTTCATTTCCTGCGGAACGACGGTTATGACATCGCCGCCACGGAAACCTTCTCCGTCGTCCAAGCCGCCGGTTCAAGGCCGCGGCTGCTCAGTTTGCTGCCAGCCAACAACTCAACCGATCAGCCGCCCGTGCTCGAGTTCATGGCGACGATCACCAACGGTGCCAGCAAAGTCGCCGCGAGCAGCGTGTCCTTAAAAGTTGATGGAGCAAGCGTCGTCCCCGTGGTTTCCACCGTCAACGACCTGGTGACGATCGCCTACACCAACCAAGCGCTGATGGCCCCTGTCTCGACACATGCCTATCTGCTGACCTATGCTGACAACGGATCGCCCGCGATGTCATTCACCCACGAGGGCTCATTCACCGTGGGCGACTACAGGAGCATCGTGCTGCCCGCCCCTCTGTTCTTTGAGGACTTCGAAGGCACGGCCGAGGGCGCGCTCCCCACAGGCTGGACCCAGGTCAACTTCACGGACATTCAGAACCAGGACTTGGATTTGGAGAACTTGGACTCGGCGAGTTACGCCACGTGGACGGTTGTGAATTCCGACCGTTTCAAAGGATCCTTCGTGACCTACAGCAATCCGGAGAACCCACAGGCATGGGAAGAGGACTATCGCCGTGTGCTGACGTTGAACAGGCGGAACGTGTTGAATGGAAAAATCCTCAACCAACCGCTGGCGGCCGGGAAGTTCCTGTTTGGCAATTCCGGATATCGCAACGGCAGAGGCCAGGTGCTTCATGCCTTCACCCCCGACTTCAACCTTTCGGGCAAGACGGATGTTCATGTCGCCTACCACAGTCTTTGGGAGCAAAATCAGGACAGCATCGCCGCGGTGGAATACTCCATTGACGGCGGTCAGAACTGGCTTTCCATCGTTTATATGCTGGACGGCCCAGATGTGAAACGCGATGAATCGGGACAGATCGATGCGATCGCGACCTTCACCGACGAGCATGGTGACACGGCTCGCTACACAGATCCCGGGACGGGCGAAGATAAAGGCGCCTCCTACGGCAGCTTTATCGGCGCCGTCATCAGCAAAGATCTAGCGCCGTTCATCAGCGTTCGGGTCAATGACAATGCCTCCGAATCCAAGCGCGTGGAACTTTTCCGGATCGCCAAGGCGGACAACCAGTCCAAGGTCCGCTTCCGTTTCACCCACGCAGGGACGGACAGTTGGTATTTCGGCGTCGACAACTTCGGGCTTTACTCGATCCCTCCCGCACCGGTGGAAACTCCGAAATTGAGCTTCTCCATCTCCGGGGCTTCGGTCACCATCGCCTGGCCCGCGGCGCTCACGGGGTTCGTCTTGGAATCGGCGGACGCGATTGTTGGCGCCGCGTGGACTGCGGTGACGGGCACGGCAAACAACTCCATCACTCTCAACGCGAGTGCCGGAAGCAAGTTTTATCGATTGCGGCAGCCTTAACGGGTTGTTCGAAAATCATATAACTCCGGATTTTGGAGGGACCGCCGTGGCGCATCGGGGCCCTGAACTCTGGGGCTGGCCGAGAGGAACAAAAGAGAACGAAAGAGATCCTATGACCTCAGAATTTCTGAGGCGATTTGTGAAAATGAATTGAGTCTTTCGTTTCCCGCAAGACATCCCCTTTGCCCACCGGATGGGGCGAGGGAGTTGGTGGCAGTGAGGATTTCAAGGAAATGGGAAGCGATTTGTTGGCAACGACCCCCCCTTCTTTTCTGGGGTCTGATCCTTTTTCGTTTCTTTCGGCGATTCGGTTCATGGGCAGGAAGCACCTCCAATTTTTAGGCGTGAATCGAGGCCATGAACCTGGGAGCGCTGGCGTCTCGCCGGCAAGATTGAACAGGGGGCCGGATTCGCCGGCGAGGACGCCGGCGCCCCCAGTCCGGATCATGGCCAGAACTGCTGCGCGGTGTCATCTCCGTATTGTCGGGAGGGTTTCACTGTGTCATGGTTGGGGAATGACAACCCGCACCATCTTCCGGAGTTTGCTGTTGGGCCTGGCCTTTTGTGCCTGGCTGGACCTATCCCATGCCGCTCCCGCCCCTCCCGAGGACGGCAAGTTGCGCATCATTTGTTTTGGAGCGCATCCCGACGATTGCGAGATTCAGGCCGGAGGCACAGCCGCGATGTGGGCCGCCCAAGGGCATCACGTGAAATTCGTCTCCGTGACAAACGGCGACATCGGACACTGGCGTGAAGCGGGTGGGCCCCTGGCCAAGCGGAGGCTTGCCGAAGTCTTGAAGTGCGCCGCGATCCTCGGCATCACTTCGGAAGTGCTCGATATCCACGATGGCGAACTCGAGCCGACCCTGGAAAATCGACGCAAGATCACACGGCTTATCCGCGAATGGAAAGCGGACCTTGTGATCAGCCACCGGCCCAACGATTATCACCCCGACCACCGATACACAGCGATCCTCGTTCAGGACGCGGCCTACATGGTAACCGTGCCCTTCTTTTGCCCGGATGTGCCCGAGTTGAAGAAAAATCCAGTTTTCATGTATTCACCGGATCGGTTTCAAAAGCCCACGCCGTTTCAACCCGCCGTGGCGATTTCCATCGACTCCGTGATCGGCAAACGCCTGGACGCCCTGGATGTCCTGGTCTCCCAATTCTATGAGGGAGGGGCGAACGGTTCAGTCGAAAACGTCCCCAGTGAACCCGCAAAGCAGGAGGAACGCCGCCGATTGGTCCGGCTTAATTTTGACAGGCGATACCGGGATCAAGCCAGTCGGTTTCGGGCGAAGCTAGGAGAATTCTACGGCCTGCAGGCGGCAGAGAAAGTGGAACATGCGGAGGCGTTTGAGTTGTGCGAATACGGCCGTCAACCCGACAAGACCGAGCTAAAACGGTTGTTCCCATTCTTTGCCGAAACTGGCGCTCCTTAAATCAAACTCGGGAAGCCGCCTGTGAAGATCTGCTGCTGATTCAAACCAGATGGGTTTGAGGTGCGAACCGCGGACAACGCGAATTTCTCAGACAGAAACTCAGGACCCCGAGAAGAAGCCCTTTGGAGGCCGTGCCTTATTCCTTTGTTGGTCGCCACTTTCCGCTTGGCCAGCGGACAGATTCTCGGCGATACTTGATGGGATATGAAGCATTCTCATCGGATGCCCGCGGCTACAACACCGTTGCTGATCCCACCCGTGGCTTGAACTTGCGCCTCTTCCAACTGGGTTGCTTGATCGCCCTCGCCACGATTGGAGGCTCGACAGATCTCCACGCGGAGGCTCCCGCCGAGCCACCGCGAGAGTCTGGTGAGCATTGGGCGTTTGTGAGGCCTCATCGCGTTTCGCTGCCATCGGTTCGCCAAATTGGATGGGTGCGAACGCCGGTCGACCTTTTTGTGCTGCATCAATTAGAGGCGTCAGGATTGAAACCGGCGGATCCAGCCTCGCGCCGAACTTTCATCCGCCGGGCAACGCTCGATTTGACAGGACTGCCCCCATCACCTTCGGAAGTGCGGATGTTTCTCAGCGATCAAAATGCAGACGCCGCCGGCCGCCTTGTCGAGCGGTTGCTGGCGTCGCCTCGGTATGGCGAGCGATGGGGCCGGCACTGGCTAGACGTCGCGCGATACGCGGATTCGGGCGGGTTCGAGACGGATCTCTTTTTTGGACACGCGTGGCGCTATCGGGATTACGTCATTCGGGCGATGAACGCGGACAAGCCTTACGACCGGTTCATTCGTGAGCAAATCGCGGGCGACGCTCTCGACGGGGATCATGAGGCAATCCTCGCCACCGGACTTTATACCACGGGCCCCGTGCTGCAGGAAGCCGGGATGGTGACCGGCAAGTTGGAATACGACCAGGCGACGGACGCCGTCGACACAACCGGGTCCGCCTTTCTCGGATTGACCCTGGGATGCGCGCGATGCCACGACCACAAATACGATCCCATCTCTCAAAAGGACTATTTTCGGCTGCAAGCAATATTCGCAGCTAGTGACCAGTTCGACATCCAGCGAGGGGTTCGCCATCCGAGCGGCCGCGCCGCGCTGAACAGCACGCTTGAAGAGTTTGAAATCGAGCAACTCAAGGAGCGTGCGAGACGGGAAATCAACCCCGAAGCGCAACGCGAGACCCTCCGCCGCATCGGTTCTTACGCGGTCCGCCGGAACCCGGCTCTGAGCGCCCGTCTGAAGGAGTCCAAGAGATATAAGACGTTAAGCGAAATTGTTCGACGCCACGCGCGCGCGGCGGAACCCTCCCCGGCTGGCGCCGGCGGCTCGTTGTCCGGCCAAACAGCCACGGGGCGCGATGCGATTGACCTGATCCTTTTGGAGCTCGGGAAGAAAGCGCTGGAGTTTGACGGCAAAGGAAGCCAGCCGGACGCCGCTCACAAGGCTTTAGCCACAGAGGATGAGAGGAGGCAATTTCTAATCGAGCACGGGAAGAAGAATCTGGTCCTTGCGAAACCCCCAGACCTGGTGGAGGACGAGGCCGGATTCTTGATCGGAGAAGGTGCCAAACAAATCGGGCTTGAGGGATCAGAAATCCCGGTTCGCGTCTTGGGAATGCGAGAGCGCCCCCTGGAAACCCGTTTGTTGAAGCGGGGAGAACTCGACCATCCCGGGCAGATCGTGGAGCCCGGGTTTCCGTCGAAGCTGGATCGCGGCGAGGCCGTGGCTCGATTGCCCGCCAAACAATGGAGAGTGGCTCTGGCGGACTGGATTGCATCGAAACAGAATCCCCTCACGGCTCGCGTCCTGGTGAACCGAATTTGGCAGGGACATTTTGGCGAAGGACTTGTGCGGACTCCGAACGACTTTGGGCTCAAGGGCGAACGACCGACTCATCCCGAGTTGCTGGACTGGCTTGCCGTGGACTTTATGGAGGAGGGGTGGAGCCTCAAGAGGCTGCACCGGCTGATCATGCTTTCAAGCACCTATCAAATGGCATCGGCGGCAGACTCGGAAATCCTGCGCCGGGATCCGGGGAACCGGTTGCTGACACGTTTTCAGCCGCGCCGATTGGAGGCGGAGGCAATCTGGGATAGCCTGAGATTTGTTTCAGGAATGTTGAGAACCGAGATGTTTGGATTGCCTGTTGCGCCGCAGCTTGATGATCAAGAGCAGATTGGCAATTTCCTCCGATGGCCCGCGAGCACCCCTGAAGAAGCCAATCGCCGCGGGATCTATCTCCTGGTCCGGCGTTCGTTCAGGTTCCCCATGCTGAGCGCGTTTGATTTGCCGGACAACGTGGCGAGCTGCGCGAGGCGCGATGTGACGACCATCCCGAACCAGGCGCTGACACTGATGAACAATCGGTCGATTCGGGAGCAGGCTGGGGCGTTTGCCTCGCACCTGCTGCGCGAGGCGGGGACGGATCCGGAGCTCCTCGTGACCCTGGCGTGGGAACGGGCGTATGGGCGCCAGGTCACCGCTTTGGAACGTCAGCGGGCCGTGGACTTCCTGGGATCCAACGAGGCGTTTTTTGAAGGGGCTGGAGACCCGATGCGACAGAAGGTGGAAGCCCTTTGCCTGGCTTTGTTCAACACCAACGAGTTCATTTATGCTGAATAAACAGCGGAGTGCCATTGGACGGGAGTCCTCGTTGCCGGCGGGCGCGTCTGAAGTCATGACCCGCAGGCATTGGATCTCCCGCGTCGGCTGCGGCATGGGGGCTTGGGCGTTGCTGGATCTATTGGAGCGGGAGGGCCGCTCCGAGGTGCTCCAATCACTGAGCCCGCGGTTGGAATCGCCCCTCGCCGCCCAAGCGCCTCATTTTCCGGCAAAAGCCAAATCCGTCATTTTTTTGATGATGGCGGGGGGGCCGAGCCAGATGGAAACGTTCGATCCCAAACCTCTTTTGAACACATTGCATGGACAGCGCATGCCGGAAAGCTTCGGCACCATCTTGGCGCAATTCACGGACGTCACCAGGCAGCCGTTACTGGGATGCCGCCTGGGATTCCGCGAATGCGGCCAAGCGGGAATCCCCATTTCAGAGGCGTTTCCGGCGCTGCGAGGGCAAGCGGACAAACTGGCGGTCATACGCGGATGCCACCATGATGCCTTCAATCACTCACCGGCCCAGTACGTGCTGACGACTGGGCAATCGCGTTTGGGATGGCCGAGCGTGGGGGCATGGATTACTTATGGGCTGGGATCGGAGGCGGACAATCTTCCGGCCATGGTGGTGCTCGCCGAATCTGACGGGAAACTCAAGGGAGGCACGCCGTGCTGGGGCAACGGATTTCTTCCGGCGATTTATCAAGGGTCGCCGATCCAAAGCCAGGGAACACCGATCTTGTACCTCAACCGCCAAAAGGGGATGACGCCCAAAGCCCAGCGGGAGATTCTCGATTTTTCAAGATGGCTAAATCTTCGGCACAGCGAACGTCTGGCGTCGGCTAGCAACGAGCTGGATTCCCGCATCGCCTCCTACGAGTTGGCGTTCCGGATGCAAACGGCCGCTCCCGATGCGGTGGATATTGGTAAGGAATCGGACGCGACAAGGAAGCTTTACGGGCTTGAGGATGAAAAAGCGCGGGATTTTGGAACCCGTTGCCTCATCGCGAGGCGGCTTGTGGAGCGAGGCGTGCGCTTTGTGCAGGTGATTTCGGGGAGCGGCGACAGCAAGGACTGGGACCATCATGATGACGCCTATGAAGGGACCCTGAGACAGGCGAGAAAAGTGGATCAACCCATCGCGGCGCTTTTGCAGGATTTGGAGGCCAGGGGTTTGCTCGAACAAACTTTGATCGTGTGGTCCGGGGAGTTTGGGCGCACGCCCACGTCCCAAAGCGCGACCGGGCGGGATCACAATCCGAATGGGTTCACGATGTGGATGGCCGGTGGAGGGATTCGCGGCGGACAGATTGTGGGAGCCACGGATGAGCTGGGCTTGCGGGCGGTGGCAGACAAGGTGCATATCCATGACGCCCACGCCACGATCCTGTCCCTGCTGGGTTTGGATCACCGGAAACTCACGTACTTGTTCCAGGGCCGGGAACAGCGGCTCACGGACGTGGGCGGTGACAACGATTTAGCGGCCAGGCTGGTCTCGCGCGTTCGAGGTGTTTAGGGACGCGACTCGCCGTTCCTCGGCTCAAGGTTGCCACCGGCGGCGCGACTTGTCAGAGTGGCGCCGATGCGAGAAACCCTGCGAGCTTGGACAGAAGAGACCGAGACTTTTGTCCTGGAAGTGATATTCGGGCAACGGCGAGGAAAACTCGCCGCCATCGTTCGCGGTCTCCTCTATTTCTTGTCACTATTGTTCCATCAGATCATCAAAGTGCGCCGATTCCTTTACAATGTGCGCATTCTTCGGGATTCAACTTTGGGCGTCCAGGTCATTGCGGTGGGCAATCTGACCGCCGGAGGCACGGGCAAGACACCGGTCGTGGAAAAATTTGCGCGAGCGCTGCAGGACGCGGGGCGCACAGTGGCAATCTTGTCGCGGGGCTATCGTTCCAAGCCGCCTCCGCTCCACACGAGGCTGCTCAACAAACTGCTGCTGCGCGAGGATACCACGCCGCCCCGCGTTGTCTCGGACGGCAAATCCCTCTTGCTGGACTCGGAAACCGCTGGCGATGAGCCCTACATGCTGGCTTCTAATCTCAAAGATGTGATCGTGCTGGTGGATAAGGATCGAGTCAAAAGCGGGCGCTACGCCATCGAGAAATTTGGCTGTGACACGCTCTTGCTCGACGACGGTTTCCAGTATTGGAAGCTGCGCGGGCGGCGGCGGGACATCGTGTTGATCGATTTTCAACAGCCATTCGGAAACGGGTTCATGCTGCCGCGAGGAACGCTCCGGGAGCCGCCTTCGCATTTGGCGCGCGCCAACACCATTTTTATCACGAAGAGCGATGGCAAGAGCGATGCCTTGAGGAAACGGATCGCGGCCTTGAACCCCACCGCCGGCATCATCGAGTGCATGCACAATCCGCTCTATTTCGAGGATGTGTTCACGGGAGAACGATTCGATCTGGATCTCGTCAAGCATAAGAAGGTGGCTTCGCTCAGCGGGATTGCGCAACCGGAGAGCTTCGAGCAAGGCCTGGTCGGCCTCGGCGCCGAGCTCGTCTACTCGAAACGATTCGCGGACCACCACCGCTTCACCCAGCAAGAAGTGCTGAACGCCATCAATCGAGGCAAAAAAAGACAGGCCGAAGCGATCGTGACCACCCAAAAAGACGCCGTCCGATTTCCCAAACTGGACCGGCGCGACGTCGCCATTTATTTCATGCGGGTCGAGATCAAGATCATGACCGGCGCGAACGATTTCAACGATTGCATGAGGCAAATCTGCTTCCGGTAGGCGCCTCACGGAAGCAAGGAATAGTTTTACATGGACGCACTCCTTTATTGGCTGGCGCGATCTCTTCTGGGGTTTCTGCAGCTTTGGCCCCTCGGCTGGGTGGCTCGCATCGGCCGTGGCTGCGGCGCCCTCGCCTTTTGGCTCGATGCCAGGCATCGACGCGTCGCGATTGGCAATGTCACCCGTTGCTTCGGAGACCGGCTCGAGCCGAAGGAAGTTCGAGCTCTGGTTCGCGAGAACTTCAAACGCCTCGGTGAGAATTACGCGAGTGCGGTCAAAACGTCCGCCATGACAGACGCCGAGTTGGGAGCGCATTTGGAATGGATTGGCTTGGAACGTGTGTCTGAGCTCTCAGTGGGAACGCGAGCCCCCTGGGTTTGCCAGTCTGGAGCGGGATCGTGCGTGGTGGCCATCGGGCATTTTGGCAATTTCGAACTGTACGCCAGGCCTCCCGCCGGCATTGGAAAAATTCGTATCGCCGCGACGTATCGAGGACTGCGCCAGCCTGGACTGGACCGGCTGATGCAATCGCTGAGAAATCGGGCGAAGTGTCTTTTCTTCGAGCGCCGGCGGGATGCCGCGGCCCTGAAGCGGTCGATGGCGGGCGGTGGGCTTTGCCTGGGGCTCCTGGCGGATCAGCACGCCGGGGACAACGGACTCTGGCTGCCGTTTCTCGGCTCGGATTGTTCCACAAGCGCGGCGCCGGCCTTGCTGGCCCAGCGATACGGATGCCCGCTTTTCACGGCGGTGTGCTATCGAGTCGGATCGGCGCGATGGCGTGTGGAGATGGGGCCGGAGATTCCGACGATGACCGCGGAGGGAAAAAGGCGGGAGCCAGCCGAAATCATGCGGGAAGTCAACAGCGCCTTCGAGGCAGCCATCGCTCGCGATCCGGCGAACTGGTTTTGGGTGCATAAACGCTGGAAACCGCGAAGTCCCCGCTCCCTCCGAAAAAATGCCTTCAGCGATGCGCTCGTCTCTTGATATTGCTGGAACATCGTTCATCCCCCGTGGAATCCTCGTGCGTGGAGTGAATTGGCTTGGGGACGCGGTGATGACGACGCCGGCTTTGGCGAGGTTGAGGGAACGATTTCCGTCGGCGCACGTCACGCTGCTGAGCCACCGGAAGCTGGCCGAGTTGTGGGAGGGGCAGCCCTTGTTCGACGAGGTGATGATCTTCGAATCCGGGGACAGCCTAGGGCGCACCGCTCGCCGGCTTAAAGAGCGGACGTTTGATCTGGCGGTGGTGCTTCCCAACTCGCCTCGCGCCGCTCTGGAGGCGTGGCTTGCGCGAATTCCGGTGCGCGTGGGCCGATCCACGAGTTGGAGGCGCGCGTTCTTGACCCACCCCGTGAACCTCTCTTCAAGCGACTTCGCCATGCCAAAACGAACTCGGCGCGAAGTACTCAGAATCCTGAGCGCCTCTGGATCCGCCCCATCGGATCGTGAAAAGTTGTCCTCCTCCAACCCGGCACAAGCACTGGGGAACGCATCGGCAAGCGCGGTTCTGGGAGCGAAAAGGCATCATGTGCATCAATACCTTGAGGTGGTTCAAGCGCTTGGCGGTCGAGCTGAAGCCACGCCTCCCAAACTGACTGTGAGCACCGCTGAGGAGACCGCGGTAGCTGAAA
>SXGS01390085.1_pt1 | contig 13578 bp, 8 predicted proteins | sample 3174681 | NCBI WGS metagenome assembly SXGS01 (sample SAMN11356861, study PRJNA531348) | freshwater metagenome | isolation source: freshwater sample F1-80 | place: China: Fuxian Lake, Yuxi | collected 2017-12-25
GCGGCGCGCGTGCTGAAGGAAGACGCGATCACCTCGTTCTTCATGACGGCGTCGATGCTGTTCCTGATCGACGTCGTCGAGAAGGGCCGCGCCAAGGATTACTTGCGCGCCGGACTCCTGGCCGGGCTCGCCATGGCGGCGAAGTACAACGCGGCGGCCCTCGTGATCCCGGCCGTGTTCGCGCATGCGTTCCGGAGCAGGGAGGCGCGCACGGCGCAAGGAACCGCGGCCGGTTTCGGGCTTCCGGTTCTCGGCGGCGCGACGTTCGTCGCGGGCTTTTTCGCAGGCGCCCCTTACTGCTTCCTCAATCCGCTCGGTTTCGGACATTTCCGCCCGGCGTTCGAGCGCGTGATCCGTCCTTTGGCGGAGCATCCTTTGGCCGCCGCCTCTTCGGCGCTGCTGGTCCTTTTCGTCGGTCTTTGCTTCGCCCTCCGCGCCGGTCGGCGGTCGCCGGGCACGCAGGACGTTTCGTCCGTTGCGACCGGAGCTTTCTCCGGCTTCCAATTCGAAGCCTACGGACGAATGACGGACACGGCGGGGACGTTCTCGCTTGCGGAACGACTTTGGTACGGGCTGCGTTCGCTGACGGTCGGCAATTTCGATCCGGCCGGAGCGCGCTACGGCGGACTCGGTTTCGCATTGACGATCGTCGCAGGCTTCGGGTTCGTCCGCGTCCTCATGCGTCGCTCGCCCGCCGAGCTTCTTCTCGTCGTAGCGGCGGCGGGGAATCTCCTGTTCGTCGCCGCAGCCGGCCGTCAGCTTCCGGAGCCTCGGCATCTGGCGGGCGCTTATCCTTACGCCGCCTATTTCGCGGCCGTCATGCTGGTCGTAGTCGCGAGGTTCCTGCGGCGGAACGGAACGGAATCTTCCGTGTTCGCCGTAGCGACGGGCGCTTTGGCGTTGCTCGCCGTCTTGCCGACGAGCGATCCTTGTCCGCGCGGAGGTTCCCTAGCCGCCGCGCACCTTGCGGCCCACTCCGGCGCGTTCGCCGCGGACACGCGGACCTTGGCCATGACGTTTCTGGAGCGGAACGCGTCTCCGGGGTCGACGGTGATCAACTTCCATGAGGTCGTGCCGCTCCGAATCGATCCGCGGCGGGCGAGATTCATGGCCGAGCGCCAACGCGGAATCGCTCCCGGCGATGCGCGCAATCACCAGCGGGGTTATGCCCGAAAGTGGGCGATGATCGAACGCGCAGCCGAACGCCCGGGGCGGCCGGTGTTCGACGTCCTTTCGATCATCGTTCCCTGGCAAGGGGAGGACGGCACCGAAGAGGGCCGCAAACGATCGGCGGAAGGCTTTCAGAACTACTGGCCGATCTCCGCCGCCTCCGCGCCTGCCGACGTACCGCCGATCGAGCGTTATCGGCGCATGCCTTGGAGCGGAGCTGCGGACGCCGATCGCGCCTTGACTGCGTCTTGGCCCGCCGCCAGATACCTCGTTTCGGGAACGAAGGCCGATTGGCTGATCGTCGCCGACACGAGCTACGACAACTATCGGCGGCCTGAGAAGCGCCTGCGCTTTCCCGACTTCGCAGACTTCTTTGACGACCTAAAGGCGCACTATGACGCCGTCGAGTGGCGACCGACGCCGGGCCGAACCGGGCCGGTCATGCGGGTCTACGATCTGAGGACCCGTCGCGAAACTGGATCGACACAAGTCGTAGATCTTTAAGGTCTTGCGGGGAATGGGCTTCCGCTATGACGCCCCGTCGAAGAAGTCTTTCGATGGTGCGACGCCTGACACCTTGGAACTGCTCTTTCTATGTAAAGAGCAGGTGCCCGGAAGCCGCGTCGATGAAGCTCAAAAGCGATCTCAACGAAGTTTCCGTGCACCCGATTGACCAAGGAAAAAACTGCCGATAGACTCTGCGGCACACGAGAGTCGGCGACGAGCCGGCTCTGATTTCCCCAAGCGGGGAAACGGTTTGCCGCCGACGCCTACCCCGGCCGTCGGGTTCGCTCCAAGTCAATCTGGTCGATAGTGAAGTAAGGCCGCGTCGCCCCGCGGTCGTCGCCGCATACCCACCCCACCACCCCTGCTCAAATGACCTTGGCCTCGCTTGTCATCCGCAAACGGTTCATCCTCGTCAAAGAGGTCGTGGATCGGCTTGTCGCCATGGCGGGGCTCCTGATTTTCTTGCCCGTCCTCGCGATCATCGGGTTGATCATCAAGCTCGGCAGCAAGGGGCCCGTCTTCTATATGCAGGAGCGGGTCGGCAAGGACGGCAAGACCTTCGGCATCATCAAGCTTCGGACCATGGTGAGCGACGCCGAAGCCGCGACCGGACCGGTTTGGGCGAGCGCGAACGACCCGCGCATCACGCCGTTCGGGCGGTTCCTGCGGAAGTCGCATTTGGACGAAGTGCCGCAGCTCATCAACGTCATCAAAGGCGAGATGAGCATCGTCGGACCCCGTCCTGAGCGCCCGCTGTTCGTCGAGAATTTCAAGAGCCAGATCCCGTCCTATGCCGAGCGCCTTCGGGTGAAACCCGGCATCACCGGCCTGGCACAGGTCTGCCACAAGTACGACGAGACCGTGAAGGACGTCCGCCGCAAGGTGGCGTACGATCTGCTCTACATCCAGCGCATGTGTTTGATGGTCGACGTGGCCATCGTGTTTCTCACAGTGCGGCGTTTGACGGGCAAGGGCGCGCACTAATTCCCGGACGCGCTCGCGTCGGAAGGCGTCCGACGTCGATCATCGTTAGGGTCTGAAGCCCAGCGACATGATCCCTCCCGCTGAATCCACCGCCCCGCCGCGATCAGACGCCGAATCCGAGATTCCGGCGGCCGCCGCATCCGGCTCGACCTCGTCCGCGGACCGCACTGACCGAGGGCCGGCCGTACTCAACGCGTTCAGCATCGACGTCGAGGACTACTATCACGTTTCGGTATTCCGCCGCGGGGTCGCCGCCGCGGAATGGGGCGGCTTCGAATCCCGCGTCGAAAGGAACGTCGACGTCTTGCTCGGGCTTTGCGCCGATCACGACGTCAAAGCCACGTTCTTCGTTCTGGGCGACGTTGCGCGACGATTCCCCGCGCTCGTCCGTGGCGTCGCGGGCGCCGGGCATGAGATCGCAAGCCACGGCATGACGCATGAGAAGCTGACGGAATTGTCCCGCGCCGCGGCGAGGGACGAGATCCGTACCTCGAAGGCGCTGCTCGAGGACATCACGGGCCGGGCAGTGAGAGGTTTCCGTGCGCCGTCCTTTTCGATCGTTCGTTCGTCCCTATGGGCGCTCGACGATTTGGTGGAAGCGGGCTATGCGTACGACTCGAGCATATTCCCGATCGGTCGACCGGACTACGGCATCGCGGATGCACCGCGCGATCCCTACGTCGCGACGACGCCGGCCGGCCGCCGCATCACGGAATTCCCGCTGACCGTCGCGCCGTGGTGCGGCAAGCCGGTACCGGTCGCCGGCGGCGGCTACTTCCGACTCCTGCCCTACGCCGTCACGGCTTGGGGGTTCCGCCGCGTGAACGCCGCAGGGCGCGCCGGGATGTTTTATCTGCATCCGTGGGAGATCGACCCGGGGCAACCCGATCTCCGCGCGCGCACGTCGCGACTCGGGGGATTCCGGCACTACACCGGGTTGAAGGGGATGGAGTCGAAACTCCGGAGATTGCTGGCGGAGTTCCGTTTCGGCACGGCGGTCGCGGTCCTCGCCGAACGGGGATTCCCGACGGCCTGAACCGCGCCGCGCGTCGGGGCCGTTCAGCGCAGCGTCATCGGCTTCTTCAAGCGTCGGCGGATGTTCTGCTCCGCATCGAGCAGCTTGAGTCGTTGCTCCATCCGACCGCCGGCTTCGAGATCGCGCGGCCTCCTTCGGAAGACCTCCGCCACCGCTTCGTTTTCGACGGCGGAGAAACGGGCTCGGCGGAGGCATTCCTCCGACACGCGCATGAAATCGGCGTCGTTCGGCGCTTGTGCGGCGGCGTCGAGCAGCAAGAGCAGGTCGATCCGGTCGTAGAGGCGTGCGTCGGCGGCGATCGCCGAGACCTCGGCCGAAGCGGCGTCGCGCGTGCTCTCTTGGGCGAGTCCGGCCCAAGCTTTGGCGAGCCTTACGTGCGGCGGCGGGGCGCGGCCCGTCGTCGCGGCGTCCGCGAGCTTGGCGACCAAGCCGACGTCGCGGCGTGCGGCGGCCGTTTGCAGCCGGAGCCCGTTCGTCGCTTCGTCCGGAATTGTGACGGTGGAGAGGACGTCGTCCGCGCCCGACACATCGCCGTTCGAAGCGAGTAAAGCGGCGAGATCGCGCACGACGGACTGCGGCGCCGGCGCGGACAAAGTCTCCAAGAACCGCTTGACCGATGCGCCGCCGCCGACGGCGGCCGAAGCCCCGCCTGCGAGATAGAGCACGACCGCGTCGCGCGAGCGCTTCTCGAGCAGCGGAACCGCGACGTCGGCCGCCGCCTTCGATTCGCCGGCCCGAAGGAGCCACACGGCGCGGAGGAGATCGAATTCGACCGCGGCCTCGCTCAATCGTTCGCGGGCCGGACGGAGGGCGGCATCCCGCCGTCCGAGCGGCAGCTTCGCATCCGTCAGAAGGCGCCACCGCGCCAGCGCGCGGCCGACGATCGGAGCGTCTTCCGGCTTCCGTGCGGCTTGTTCTGCGATCCTTACATAGAGCAAGCGGAGCGTCGTCGGTTCGGCCGAGAGTTCCTCCGCCGTCGCCTGCGCGCCTTTGAAATCCTTCTCGGCAAGCCGTCGGCAGTACTCGCCGAACGTCCGCGGTGCGGCTGCTCCGGGGCCGCCTTCGGCCGCAATGAGCGCACGCGCCGTGAGGATCGCGGTGTTTCCCGTCGGGGCTTCGAGCGCGGCGCCGGCGCCGACGAGATCTCCGAGCGCCGCACGAATTCCGGCGAGCCGCAGCGCGTTCTCCGGGCGTGCGTTCGCCGCCGGTCCGAAGGCGATGACGACGCGCTCCGCCTCGGCGAGACGGTCCGCCGAGATCAGCGCGTCAGCGGTCAGTCGCCGGCCCTCGAATGCGGCAGGGCTGGTCGGTGCGGCCTCGACGAGTCGGGCCAGAGCCGCGATCATGCGGTCCGGATCCGGCGGCGTGGTCGCGGATTTCAACTGCACGAGCAGCGCTTCGGCGCGCTCGAAGCCCTTGGCGGTCTTCAACGAGTTCGTGGCCGCCTCCGCGGCTTCGACGAAGCGCCCGAGGCCGAACAATGCGTGGCCGCGTAGCGCTTCGACTTCGCCTGCGGGTCTCGACGGAGCCAGCCGAAGTTCGTCCGCGGCCTCGAGTGCGGCGGCGAAGGAGCCTGCGGCGAGGAAGGCGCGCACTGCGGCGGCCTTGAGCTCCGTTCCGCCGAGTCCTTGCCGTTGCGCATAAGCGGCCGCTTCCGCCGCTTCTGATGCGAAACCGGCCTTCAACAACGTCGTCGTCAGCGCCGCGAAAGCCGTTGCACCTTCGGATTTTCCGGACTTGACGAGGTCCGTAACCGCGTCGAGCGCCGTCCAAGGCTTGCTTGAGGTCGCGTAAGCCGAAAAGATCCTCTCGGCCGTCGCTTGTCTTTGATCGCCGGGGGCGTCTTTCAGCAGGGCGGCGAAAGCGTCCGCAGCCTCGTCCGGCCTCCCGTTTTTGAAGAGGACCTCGGCGGCACCGCGACGGACGGCCCACGGGGCGTCCGTGTCTGCGGCTACGCCCGCGAGTTTGGCCGCGCCCTCGGTGATCCGCTCCGCACGGAGGAGCGCCTCGCCGAGATAGCGACGGATCACGGCGTCCTTCGGTCGCTTGGATTCGGCGGCGCGGAGCTCGGTCGTCGCGAGTTCGAGTCTTTCTTGGCCGAGGAACGCCCGGCCTCGGAGCGTCTCCAACTTGGGGTCGGCGACGTCGCCGCCCTCCGCCGCAAGTCCCGCGGTCAGGGCCTCCAAACGCTGACCGGCTTCGGCGGCAAGTCCGAGATCGAGCTCGGCCTCGGCGGCGATCAGACCGAGCGGTGCGAGCTTCGGATCGATTTCGAGCCCGCGCACAGCGGATTCGAGGGCCTCGCGCGAGCGGCCGCGCCTCAGCAGGAGCCGCGCCTCGACCCACAAGGGAACGGCGTCCGTCGGAGGAGAGTACTGGCGTGCTTTGCGGGCCGCTTCGAGCGCGTCGTCCGCGCGATCGACCGCCTCCAACGCTTCGGCTTTTACTATCCAAAGATCGGCGACGCGGGGCTGATGGACGAGGAGTTGGTCCAAGCGTTCGAGCGCGCTCCGCGGATCGCGCTTCTCGGAGATCAAGAGCCGCGCGAGATGCGCGATCTTGCGCGCGTTCTTCGGATCGTCGTTCGCGGCGGTGAGCGCGGTCGCATAGTCCGGTGCGAGCGGGGCTTCGTCGCCGCCGAGCTCACGGATTCGTTGCGTGACCTTGGCGACTTCCGCGGCGTCGGCGCCTCGCAATTCGGAAGCGAAGCGCGCCTCTAGATACTGCCGCGCGTCGTCGACGCCGAACAAGGTCTTTCGAACGTCGGCGATTTCGATCATCAGCGCCGCGTTGCGCGAAGCGCGCTGAAGCGCTTTGTTCAAGACTCCGAGCGCTTGAGAGCCGCGTCCTGCAGCATGAAGTGCCCGCCCGTAAGCTTCGGCGAAGATCGGCTCGTCCGGATGAGCGGCGTACGCGATCTCGAAGCGGAGCAGCGCCGAGGTTCGGTCCTCCTTCCGGAGCGCGACGCCGCCGAGGATGTAGTTGGCCCAGCCGCTCCGCGGCTCGTCGACGAGGATCGTGTCCGCGAGACGGGCGGCGTCCTCGAACCGCGACGAGTAGAAATAGCCCTTGCAGAGCCGCTCGAACCGCACGGGTGCGCGATCGATCTCCAGCGTCTTGACGACGTCGGGCCAGCGTTTCGCGCGCTCGAAAGCCCGCGAGAGGATCTCCGCCGAGCGGGCGCGCGCTCCGAGAACTTCGCGACGACGGGCGCTCTCCGACTCCGGCGGGATCGGGACGGCGAAGACTTTGTCGAACGTGAGGGCGGCGTCGTCGAGCTTTCCGCGCTCGATCGCCGTCGCGCCGAGTTCGGTCAGCGCGTCTACGGCGTCCGGCGAGGCCAGAACGGCGCGGCGATAGGCGGCTTCCATCTTGGCGGCGGCGTCACGGATCGGGGCGAAAGCGGCTCGGAACGACTCGGCGTCGTCGAAACCTTCTTCGAGCAACAGCCGGTCGAGGATCTTCTGCGTGCGCGTCTGGTAGGCGTCCTCGGCCAAGGTTCGGAATTCGTACATCCCGGCCGCCACCCAGTCCGCGGTGCCCTTGCGGACGTGCTTGCCGAGATACTTCTTAAAGGATTCCAGCGCGTCCTCGGCCTGCCGGAGATGGACGCGGCCTCGCGTCTCCATGAGGCTTACCGACGGCGAATCGCCGCCGACGCGGTCGAGTTCGCGCAACGCGAGGGCGACGTCGCCTTCCTCCGCGGCCGACATCGCGATTCCGGCCGCGGCGCGGTCGCGCCAAGCGGGAATCGTCGCGAGTTCCCTCCACAGTGCGCGCGCGCCGTCCCGGTCGCCGAGTTTGACCAGGGTCTTGGCGAGCAAGTGCGCGAGCTCCATGTCTCCGGGCGCCTGTTCGCGGGCGATGCGCAGGTAGGCCGCCGCATCGGTCCAGTTGCCGTCTGCATACGCCTCTTGGCCGAAGCGGGCGTAGTCGCCCTGACAGGCCGTCGGCATGAAAATGAAGAAAGCCGCGATGGCGACGAGGGCGATGGCCGTCGTCGTAAAGGTGCGTCGGGTCATGTTCGGGGGGGCCGTTCCTGCCCCGGAGGATAACGGCGGCGCGGACTCCGGCGGCCGAAGCCGGTCGGACTTCTTTTCGCTTCATCGTCAGATCGGGCCCGCCTTCCGGAGCGCGGGACCGTCCTGACCGACCGCCGCAGCGTTTAGAATGCCGCCATGGAACACGGCAGCGACGTACGGGTGACGGTGGACGCGGGCGGGACCCATGTCCGTGCGGCGGCGTATTCGGGCGGCAAGGAACTTGCAAGGGCCGTCGCGGGTCCGGCGAATCCGATCCGGGTCGGCCCGGCCGAAGCGCGGGCGGCGATCGCCGCCGCCCTCCGCGGTTTGATCCGACTCGCGCCGGCCGCGGCCCGGGCTTCCGGGGCTTGCGTCGGCATCGCCGGGCGCTCGCATCCGGAGACGCCCGAACTCGTCCGAGGCGCTTTCGCCGATGCCGGAATCACGGTCGACGGGCCGAAGCTGCTCGTCACGGACGCGGAACTCGTGCTCTGTGCGGCTTTCGGCGACGCACGGCCTTCGGGAGTGGTCGTCGTCGCAGGGACGGGCAGCATTGCGATGGCGCGGACGGCCGACGGCGGTCTCGTACGCGCGGGCGGTCACGGCCCGGTCCTCGGCGACGAGGGCGGCGGGCATTGGATCGGCGTGCAAGGATTGAAGGTCGCGCTGCGGTTCGTCGAGGAGGCGGCCGGCGGGCATCGCTCGCGGCCTTCGGCGCTGGTCGATGAAATTCATCAGGAACTCGGCGGCGGCGGACTCGTCGGCGCTCCGGCGGCGATCGCGCACGGGCTGCTCCGACCTTCGTCGCTTGCGATCGTCGTCGTCCGGGCGGCCGAGCGCGGCGATCGCGACGCCGACGAGATCCTCCGGCGGGCGGGCGCGGAGCTTTCTTTGCTCGTGCTGCGGGCGGCCGTCGGCGCCGGCTTCGACGGCGCATTCGAGGTCCGCGGCGCAGGAGGGGTCTTAAGCGGCGCTGCGCGCGTCGTCGCCGCCTTGCGGCATGAACTCGCCGTGCATCGACCGGCGGCCGTTTTCAGCGATTCCCACGTCGAGCCGGCGGAGGGTGCGTTGCACCTTCTCGCCCGGGCGGCGAACGAGCGGCCGGACGTCCCCCCCGGCTGGTAAGACCTGCGGAACGCCGGGGCACGGCGTCTATTGATCCCGCGGGGAGTCCGATGAGCAGCGTCGATGCGTTCCTGTCCGCCCTGAAAACCGATCCTGAACTCAAAGATCAGGTCGTCGCCTGGTACACGAACCCGGGTCGCCCCGGTTCCTACCTACCGTTCCCGGATGTCGTCCCTGAAGCGCTGAGGGTCTTGCTCCGGCGACGGGGCATCGAGAGCCTCTACTCGCATCAAGCGGAGGCCTGCGCCCACGCTTCGAGCGGTGAGCACACGTTGATCGTCACGCCGACCGCATCGGGCAAGAGTCTGTCCTACAATCTTCCCGTCCTTTCGGACATCCTGCGGGCGAAGGAGTCGGGCGACGCCGGTCCGACGGCGCTGTACCTCTTTCCGACCAAGGCGCTTTCGCAGGATCAGACGGCGGAGCTTCATGCCTTGGCCGCGGGTTTGGGCGACGCCGTCGGCGCGCACACGTACGACGGCGACACTCCTCCCGACGAACGACGCATCGCCCGGGATCGCTGCGACATCCTGGTCACGAACCCTTACATGTTGCACGTCGGCATCCTGCCGAATCACGCGCGCTGGGTGCAGTTCTTCCGTAGGCTTAAGTACGTCGTCATCGACGAATTGCACATCTACCGCGGTGTCTTCGGTTCTTCGGTCGCCAATGTGATCCGCCGGCTGAAACGCGTGGCGGCGCGGCACGGCGCGCGGCCCGTCTTCATCGCATGCTCGGCCACCATCCGTGATCCCGCCAAGCATTTCGAACGCCTGATCGAAGAACGACCGGCCTTGGTGGATCGAAGCGGCGCGCCCGCGGCGGAGCGCCACTACGTCTTCTACAATCCGCCGGTGGTCGTTCCGGCGCTAGGCATCCGCGCACGCGCCGTCGATCACGTACGGGCGTTGGGCCGCCGCCTCTTGGCGTTGGACATCCCTTCCATCTTCTTCGGCCGTAGCCGGAGCGGCGTCGAGACCATCACCAAGTATCTGAAAGACGCCGCTTCCGAGCTCGGTATCGGCGAGGACTCCGTCGTCGGCTATCGCGGCGGCTACCTGCCGGATCTCCGCCGTCACATCGAACGCGGCCTCCGCGCGGGGAAGATCAAAACGGTCGCCGCCACCAACGCGCTGGAGCTCGGCGTCGACATCGGGGCGTTGGACGTCGTCGTCATGCAGGGGTATCCCGGAACGACCTCCAGTTTTCATCAGCAAGCCGGGCGTGCGGGGCGTCGCTCGGGGACTTCCGTCGCGGTGCATGTCGCCACGTCGTTGCCGCTCGATCAGTTCGTCACGAACGATCCGGAGCGCGTCGTGCGGGGACACTGCGAATCCCCCGTGATCCATCCCGACAATCTCGTGCTGCTCGCCAACCACCTGAAGTGCGCGGCCTTCGAGTTGCCGTTCACGAAGGGCGAGGGGTTCGGTCGTTCGGCCGACGCCGCGCCGCTCTTGGCGTTTCTGGCGGGCGAGGGCGGGGTGCTGCTCGAAAAAGACGATCGCTACCATTGGATGGCCGAGGCCTACCCGGCGCAGGACGTTTCGTTGGATTTCGCGGAAGCCGACGCCTTCACCGTGCTCGACGCCGAGACGCACGAATCTTTGGGGCTCGTCGATCGCGGCAGCGCCGCCACGACGATCCACGAAGACGCCATTTATCAACATCAAGGCGCGCAGTACCACGTCGAGAAACTCGATTGGGAAGGGCGTCGCGCGTACGCCCGGCGGGCGCAGGTCGATTTCTACACCGACGCCGATACGGAGACCGAAGTGCGAGTCCTCCGCGAGGATGAGCGTCTGGAAGGTCCTTCCGCCGTCGAGGGCCGCGGCGACGTCCACGTCACGACGCTGGCCACCATCTTCAAACGCATCCGCTTCTACACGCACGAAAACTTGGACGCCGGCGTCATCAAGCTTCCGGCGGAGGAGATGGACACCACGTCCTTCTGGATCGTTTTCGGGGAGGAGGCGGTCAGGCGTGCGCGCCTCGGCGACACGACGCGGGCCGGAGCGTTGCCGGGGGTCGCCACGGTGCTGCGCGGTATCGCGCCGATGTTCGTCCGATGCGGTCCCGGCGACCTTCGCGGCAAGGGCGAAATCCTCAACGCCCATTTCGACCGCCCGACGGTGCTTCTCTTCGACTCGGTCCCGGGCGGCATCGGCATCGCGGAGCAACTCTTCGCCGTCCGCCGCGAACTCTATCGCGCGGGAGCCGATCTCGTCCGTCGCTGCGCCTGCGTGCTCGGCTGTCCGGCTTGCATCGGATTGAACCGCGGCGGCCGGTCCGCCAAAGAAGCGGCATTCGATCTCTTGGAACTGCTCTCGGCGCAATCGGGAACCGTATCGTCCCGTTCCATCGCCGCCGCAATCGAGGCTGCGGGATGAGCGGGCAGGGCGAGGGTCCGGTCGCCGACGCTTTCGCGGCCAAACTGTCGCGGCTCGGCGTCGTGCGCGGTGCGACGGCCAAGCCCGTTCCGTCTCCCGCTCCGCCGTCACGCTCGACGTCTCCGTCGACGTCTCCGTCGACGTCTCCGTCGCTCCTGACGTCGCCTCCGACACCGGGATCTCTCGCGGATGGTCCGACTTGGTTGGCGTCGATGCCTCCGGCGCTCCGCGAGCGCCTCCGTCGCACGATGGCGGCGGCGCCGGTCGTGGCGCCGACGGAGTTTCCGCTCAAACCTCTGCCGGGCGGATTGTCGATGCGAAAGAACGGCGCAGTGCACGTAGCGGAATGGTCCGTCCCGCGGGCGTCGCTGCACGGAACGGCGTTCTTGAACGCCGCGCACGCGGAGCGTGCGAAGACCGCCGCCGCTGCGGCACGCGATCCGCGATTTCTCTCCATCGACCCTGACCGCTGGGGCTACTTCGATACCGAAACCACGTCGCTCAACTCGGGCGCCGGCGTCTGGGTGTTCATGGTGGGCGTCGCGCGTTTCGTGGGCGACGAATTCCGCATTCGTCAGTTCCTGCTGACCGGTCCGGCCGGGGAGCCCGCGTTCTTGGACGCCGTACGCGAAGAATTCGCCGCCGTCGACGCGTTGGTGTCGTTCCACGGAAAGTCGTTCGACGCACCCCGCATCGACGATCGCTGCCGGCTTGCCGCCTTCGAAGACATTTGCTCCGGACGGCCGCATTGGGATCTCTTGCATGCGACGCGGCGTCTCTACGCCCCGCGCTGGCCGGATTGCCGGCTTCGAACCGCGGAGGAACGACTGCTCGGCTTTCATCGCACCGACGATCTGCCGGGCGCCGAGTGTCCGGCGCAGTTCTTCGCCTTCGTGCGCGGGGGACGGCATCGGATGGCGGATGTCCTTGAGCACAATCGACTCGACACCGCGTCGCTGGCGGCCTTGGCGGGAAGGCTCGCCTCCGATTACACCGACCCGGGCGACGATCCCTTCTTGGCGTTGATGGCCGGCTATGACTGGTCGCTGACGGCCGAAAGCGACCTCGCGCGAGGACTCTTGCTGCGCGGTGTCTCCGCATGGGGACAGTGCTCGGCGTCCATGCGCGAAAAGATCCGGCGCAGTCTGCGCCGATTAGGTGAAAAGCCATTGGCCGATTCGTTGCGAACGCTCGGCGCGGCGCTTGCAGACACGAGCGTCCGATCGCAAACTACTTCCGTTCGCTGAAATCGATTCGCCAGACGGCGGCCGTCGATTTCGTGATTCAAGTCTTGGAGAACCCGATGTCGATTTCCGTTTCCCGCACGGCGCGATTCACCGTCGCCCTGACGCTCTTGGCCGGCCTCGCCGCCGCCCAAGGTTTGAAAGTCGGGGAGAAAGCCCCGGACTACAGTTTCAACGGCTTGATGTTGAACGGCGACGGCCGCACGGACTTGAAGGAGTTCCGCGGCAACGTCCTCATGCTCGATTGGTGGGGGACTCGCTGAGGCCCTTGTATCGGCGGGAGCGTGCCTCACGCCATCAAGACGCAAGCGGAAAAAGGTAAGGACGGGGTCGTTTACGTCCTCATGGAATCGCAGGGTCTTCCGGCGGATGAACTCCTCGGGTTCATGCTCAAGAAGTTCCCGAAGAACAAGTGCATCGTCACGTTGGGCCAGGGTCTTGCGACCGATCCGCCGAGCGGAGGCTTGCCTCACGCCGCGATGATCGGCGTCGACGGCACCGTGCTTTGGCACGGACATCCGTTGTCGGCCGGAAAGAAGATCGAAGAACTCGTCGAAGGCGAGCTCAAGAAGATCAAGGCCGGCTGGGGCCGCGCTCCGGAGATCAAGAAGGCCCGCATGCTCATGTACTCGAAGGGCCAACTCGGCGAAGCCGCCAAGGTCCTCGATGCCGCCGAGCAGTCGGTCAAGCCCGAGAACAAGGACGACTTCGACGCCGCCCGCGCCGAACTCCTCGTGCGTTATGAAGCGCGCAAGAAATCGGTGACGGCGTTGACGGCGGAAGGGCGTTTCTCGGAGTCCTTCAAAAACGCGCAGCAACTTGCGAAGGACGCGAAGGGCAAGGCCGAGTGGGAGACGGAAGTCACCGCTTTGGTCGAAGCCTTCAAGACCCCGGAGAACGACAAGGAGCTGAAAGCCGATCTCGCTTTGATGAAGATCGTCAACGGTTGGGATAAGGCGCCCGGTGAAGACGCGGCGACCGGCCTCAAGGCGTTCGCCAAGAAGAACGAAGGCACGAAGGCCGCCGTTCGCGCCGAGGCTTACGCCGCGGCCGCCAAGTACAAAGCCAAGTAAGTCCGGTCTATCCGGTCCCGTCCGGCGCAC
>SXGS01448024.1_pt1 | contig 13578 bp, 10 predicted proteins | sample 3174681 | NCBI WGS metagenome assembly SXGS01 (sample SAMN11356861, study PRJNA531348) | freshwater metagenome | isolation source: freshwater sample F1-80 | place: China: Fuxian Lake, Yuxi | collected 2017-12-25
CGGTGACTGTCGCCGTGGCCAGAGCCTCGTGGTGTGGGCCATTAACGAAGGGCGCGGCGCAGCACGCGAATGCGACCGCTACTTAATGGGCAGCACTGAACTACCGTAACGCGGATCGTTCTGCTCTTGAGTCACACGAACGCATTTCATACAAAAACCCCCAGGAGGGAGCACAACGATGAAAGCGATCTCAGTCTATACGACAAACTATTGTGGGTTCTGCATGGCGGCAAAGCACTTACTGAAAACCAAAGACATCCCTTTCCAAGAGATTGATGTGACCAGCGACCCCGAAGCACGCCAAGATATCGCGCGGCGCAGCGGACGCCGCACCGTCCCGCAGATCTTCATTGGTGATGAAGCCATCGGCGGATTCACCGAGCTGAAGGCGCTGTCGGACAGAGGTTTGCTCGCAGAGAAGCTGGCTGATTAACGTAAACGAACAAAAGGAGGAAGTATTATGGCTCTCTATCTCGATGAAGTCTGGTTGAAGGACCCGACACCGGAACGCATGAAACAATTCGTCAGCACCATTGGCCAAGCCGCAAAAAGTCCGGCGTCCATCGGTGCTCCTGCAGAAGTACGCTTCGTCGCCGGCCCCTGGGCGTCGAACGAAGAGCCCAAGGTCATCTTCATAGTGGACATTCCTAATCACACGCCTACCTATCAGATCTTTGGCAAACTGATGTCAACAGGATTAGTGGAAAAACGCCGCCTCACTCCTATCGTTGAATGGAGCGAGGTGGAAAAGATGGCGAACCAGTTGTAAGCCGCCCCCCGCCCTTGGCCGATGCAGGTCGTATCGTGCATCGGCTAAGTCCTTTCTCTACAAACTTCAATTTCTCTCAGCTGAGTCAGAGACAAAAGATGCAATAAATTTAAGGCTTGGGCGGGATGCGCGTCGATTGCCAGGAAACGAACTGTACGCCCTGGCTACGCTTGGCCCATACGCTGTGAAAGCGGAGCTGCGCCGAGACCGTCTCACCCTTCGCCATAATGTCGAACTCAGCGTCGCCGGTGATGATAGCCAGACAACCATAGATACGCACGGTGACGTTGCTGCGTCGCATGGCTTTGTAGGTGACCGCCCCGGATCGCAGCGACTCGATATAGCTGCTCTTATTATCCACTGCCGCTGACGAGTGAGAATACACCAGATCCTGAGCAAGCATGCGGTCCATGGCCGCAAAGTCATTGGTAGTCTGCGCGGCGTAGCGTGCGTCCTCGGCGTGCAGCGCCTCTTCCGCAGTGATAGTGCGCGAGCATTCTTCGGCCCAAGCCGTGCCGCTGCCCACGATCCCCAGCATCAGCGACCCGAAAAACACATGGAAAAGTGCTCTCATAATAGTCCCCTCCCTTATCAGGCCAACCTTGCTTCAGATGGCTCGCCACACTCGCCAAAATCGAGAGGCTGGTCGCTACGCATCCAGCAACGACGCAGACTCACGGTGCAACAGCGTAGAGAGCACGTCCTCCGGCAAGGCAGAAGAAAACCGTACGACAACCCCGGGACGGTCAGCAAGCTGTTCCAACACTTTCCCGTACACGTGACCGAGCAGCGGGCTACCGTTAGCGTCCAGCAACTGCATGCGTAGGTTGCTCATGAGCAGGGGCGGATGATCGGTCAGCACTTCTCCGGTTGTCGCTGAAGCCTTGACTAAGCGCCCGGCGAACTCGGCGTCGCTCAGATGCTTGCCTTCCAGCACCGAGTAACGAACGTGGACTGCATTCACGAGGGGGGCAAGAGCTTCGCTCTGTTCAGGCAAAAAGAGGTTGTGCTCGCCGCCAACGCCGCGCACGTCGAACAATACTAACGGCTGCTCAAGTCCCTTGGCCTCAACTTGGAAACGCCGCGCGACATGCAGCACCTCCGCTGCTTCAGTCCACGTCGCCTCGGAAATCAGAATCTGACCGCCGACGGTGTACGACTCAACTCGCGAGGTCATATTCGCCGCGCTGCCGACGATGCCGTATTTCATGCGGCGCTGCGAGCCAAGGTTCCCTACCACCACTTCGCCCGTGTGAATGCCAATCCCCATCTCAACTGCTGGCAACCCTTCTTCACGATTCTGCGCGTTGACGGTGGCCATCGCCTGCTGCATGGCTATCGCACAGGCCACCGCGCGTTGTGCGTCGTCGTCACGTGTCACCGGTGCGCCGAACAACACAAGAATCGCGTCGCCAATAAACTCGTTGATGGTGCCTTGATAGGGCAGGATCACATCGACCATCACCCCAAGATACCGATTCACAATGGTCAGCACTTGCTCGGGCGAGAGTTTTTCTGCCATCGAGGTAAACCCACGCAGGTCGGACATCAGGATCGTCGTCCTGCGTTTTTCTCCGCCCAGTTGTAGCCCTTCCCGGCTTTCCAACAAGCTACTCACCACTTCATCGGACACGTAGCGCCCAAAGGCGTTCTCGATAAAGCGATTGCGCAATTCAAGCTGCCCATGCGCTTCTTGCAGGCGCGTGTGCTGCACGCGCAATTCTTCGGTGCGTTGGCGCACCTTCTCTTCCAACCCTCGATTCAACTCTTCGATTTCGCGATAGGCTAAAGCATTATCGAGCGCGACAGTGAGTTGGTTCACAATTGTGCCCAGCAGTTCGTAATCCTCTGGCGAGTAGACTTCTCCCAAGAGCTTTTCACTCAGGGCGATGCCACCGTAATGCAAGTCATTCACCACAAACGGGACCCAGAGCTGCAACTGACACGAGGCCAGCGCATGCGATACTGGGTCCGCCAACCCGTCACGGTTAAGCGTCACCACCTCACCAATGGGCAAGTTTGTTGGCCATCCAGCACCGTTTTGACGTGGGTCAAGCAGCGTAGCGAGGTCGGTGACAACACCGCGTTGTGCAATGAACTTGAGTGGGAACTCGCCCGTGCCAAAAAGAAAAGCCGCCCCACGGCGCACGCCGAAAGTCCCCATCATCATCATCAATAAATTTTTCAAGATGGCTTGCGGGTCGCGCAACGCACCAGTCACCTGACTCACGTCGTTGAGAGTTTTCAGGTGGAAGATGCGACGCTCCAGCTCCAGTTGCGAGCCGTCGGCGAGATCTTCGATCATACGAGTTTCTCCTCGTGTACGAACATAGGTGGCAGCGGGAACACTTCAGCGTGGCGGTTAAAACTGCGCAAGGGCAGCTTGTTCCGAAGGAAAGATCTCCGCGTATTTGGTAAGCCCCACCATGCTAAAAATTTTCTGAAAATGGGGTGATAGGCCAGTAATACGAATGATGCGTGCGGTTTCTTTACCGTCGGCAGCGATGCCAATGATGATGGCAATCCCTCCGCTATTGATGTAGCTGCCACTATCAAAGCAAAGCAAGACTTTGTTCACGCCTTCGCCGCACACCTGCTGGTACGCCCGTTCGATGTGCTCGCCGGTCACAGCCGTGACATCGCCTTTGATGTCGATGAGGGCGACCTCACCTTGTTTTCTCACAGCAACTTCCAGACTCTGATTCATAGCTCCTCCATGTCAGTCACGTTCAAGATGAATGACCATCCTCACCACGCCCCCACCCTCGGGAGTCGATTCAAACTTGACCTCGTCCATAAGACTTTGGATTAAGAACATCCCCCAGCCCCGGGTTTTGTCTTTGCCTGCGATCTTTTGTTCAATATCCGGCACGGGCGGCTCGGCAATACCACTCCCTTGGTCTTGGATATCGACTGAAAGCTTGGAAGGCTCAATCGTCAACGTGACCCCGACACTTGTGGTGGCATCGAGCTTATTGCCATGCTCAATTGCGTTGATGCAAGCCTCGGCCACGGCCGTCTTCAGGTTCTCGATGCGCTCCTCCGGAAAGTGCATCATCTTGGCGACCGAGGCAGCAAAGTCCATCGCCACCTTCTCGAAGCCCAGCACGCTCGGGACGTGGAGTTCCATCTTTTTCTCTCCGGGCATGGGTTGTTTCCTCCTAGTCAGCTCGTTTCTTGCCCAGCCGCGCTGAGGTCTTCGACTTTCAGCACGACAATTGTCACGTCATCATGTTGCTCCGCCCTGCCGACATGACGGGCTACATCCATTTGCAACTTGTCTAACAAAGCCGTCGCTCCTAACCGCCGCCCGTCGGCTACCGACGCGAGCAAACGATCAAAGCCGAACAGCTCGCCGTCAGTATTCATTGCTTCCAAAACGCCGTCGGAATAGAAAACCAGCAAATCATCAGGCTCCAGTGCCACTTCCGTCGCCTGATAGACTCCGCCTTTCACAATCCCGAGTGGAAACGTGTCTCCTTCCGCCTCCACATAACGTGGGACCGACTCTGTCGCACGGCAGAGAATCGGCTGGGTCAAACCAGCATTAGCGAAGGAGAGCCGTCGCCGCTCTACATCAACCACAGCGTACACCAGAGCCACGAACATACCCTTTTGTATATCGCGACAGAGCCGCTGATTCGCGCGATGCAACACCTCAGCAACCTGCGCGTCCGCTTCGACGAGCACGCGCAGCACGCTAAGCGAGGCCGCCATCACCAAGGCACCAGACACAGCTTTTCCCGATACGTCACCCACCAAGACGCCCATGCGTCCGTTGCTATAGTCGCTCGCGTCGATGGGTAAAAAATCGTAAAAATCTCCCCCCACTTCACGCGCTGGCAGCGAGACGGCGGCAATCGACAGTCCCGGCAAGTGCGGCGGTTGCTTGGGCAACATGCGGCTTTGAATGCCGCGCGCTAGTTCAAGCTCTTCTTCGAGACGACTTTTCTCGACATGCTCCTGAAAGAGTTTGGCATTTTCTAAGGCAACCGCCGCTTGATTGGTCACTGTGCGGAGCAGGTCGATATCTTCCAAGGTAAACATATGCCCCGACTTCTTGCGCCCCAGCGACAAGACACCGCGCAGCTCATCTTTGTATTTCATCGGCAGCAGTAGCTCAGAGGTGAGGCTCTCGAAGGTGCGTTGCAGTGCTTCCTGCCCCGGCGTTAACACCGTCTGCAACTCCAAATCGTAGCGCAGGAGCGCCTCGTTGTTCTCTTGCAAGAGGCGGACGACGGGATCTTCGCTGTGTACCTGCATGGCAGGAACCGTACCGTCCTTCTTGCCGTTGGAGACATGCGCCCGATAGTCTCCGCGCTGCGGATCGCGCAAGAGCAGGAACCCATTTTCCAGAAACATCTCCCGCGTCACCGTCCCAAGTAACGTATTGAGGATCAGAGGTGCATCCAATAAGCCGGTCATCGCTTCGCTCATCCCGCGCAAGGTCTTGCGATAATCGTACTGCTGGCGGTAGAACGCACGATCGACGAAATGCTGCACTCGGCGATGCAACGGAGAGAAAAGAAATACTGCCCCCAATGAGAAGGGCAGCGCAAAAACTGGCGACGTCGATAGTTGCGACAAGCGCAGCCCGGTTTCCAACGCCGAGAGGAGCAAGACATACGCCCCGATAATCGCGCCGGTAGACAACACATAACCACAGGTACGTCGAACGAACACGTCAATGTCGAACAGATTCAGTTTGACCATCGCATAGGCAATGGACGCCGGGAAAATCAGCAACGGCAACGCCAAGAAATTGTTCGGCAAGGCAAACTCAGCAAAGAAAGAGAGATAGAGCGCCACGGCTGGTAGCAGCATGGCCAACGCTGCACCTAAGACAATGACCCGAGCACGCTGCTTGGCTACCACCGAGATCGTGGTCCGATAGGCATGGAGCGTGGCCGCTACCACAAAGCCAGCAGCGAAGATGATGTAGAGATGTGAGGCTTGGTAAAAAAGCGCAAAGGCCGGACGAGGGTAGAGTAGATCCGTCCCGGCAAAGAGTACCAACGAACAGAGATAAGGAAGCAACTGCACCGCAGGGCGGCGCTCGACCACCGCTTTCTGCTGGGGAAACAACAAACTCAGATGAATGAAGGTCGCTGGGAAGAACGCAAATACGAAGAGGTACAGTCCAAGTAGCGCCGAGCGTGCCGACTGGATGTCGAACGAAAGAATCGCGTAAATGGCTAAGAGTGCGCAAGTCGAGAAAAATAACCAGCTCACTGGCGCATGCGGTTTCAAGATGAACACCAAAAGACCAAGCCCCAGATACACCACACCGGGGAAAAAAAGGACACCGAACGTTAAGAGAAAATCGACGGGGCGAAACCACATGGTCGCGACGGTCACATCGAACACCGCCCCGTTCCGTTCGATGGTGTAGCGCAGCGGAGTGCCAACTGGAGTCTGTTGCACGATGGCTTGGACTGCTTGTGCCGAGGCCACCGGCATGCCGTCGATGGTAAGGACTTTGTCAGGATAGCGTAGCCCGGCACGCGCACCGCTCCACTCGTAGCGGCCAAAATTCCCAACGACGAGACGTTCGTTTAATAAGAATCCCGGGAAGGGCTGCGCTATCCAATGCACGGCATTCTTAACGCAGAAACCGCCCATGAGGCCGATAGCCAGCGACACCACAGCAACGAGGCTCCACCCCAACATTTGGGGGAGCAGAACTCTCGCCTCTGGTCTTCCTCGATTCGTGCTCATAAACAGCTACGCGGGTCATGCGTCGTCAGCCTTGCTGGCAGCGCGGCAGATCACTATGACCAAAAATGCAACATTGACTCCTACCCATACATCGCCATACACAGAGTAGAAAGTGCGGGTCCGCATGAGCGGAACGTCGTGTGTCAGCATCCCAGCCACAAGCTGGTCTCGCCCAGTCTCGTCTTGCACCCAGGCCACCACCCGCCCGTAGGGATCAATAAAGGCGGAGATGCCAGTGTTCGCAGCACGGACTAGGGCGACACGAGTCTCCACCGCCCGAAATACACTGATAGCGAGAAATTGCCGGGAGGCTGCGCTGTCGCCAAACCAAGCTTCGTTCGTCATATTGACGAGGAACTCGGCACCGTTGGCGACAAAGGTCCGCGCCAGTTCCGGAAACAAATTCTCCCAACAAATGAGCACGCTGAAGCGCCGTCCGTCGAGATTGAACACAGTGTAGTCGCTCCCTGGCAAGAGTCGTCGCGTCCGGCTCGCCGCGTGCAGACGCGCGGGCCACGGCACCACGTCGGCGAGAGGTAAATACTCGCCAAACGGAAGCAGGCGCACTTTATGATAGCGCCCCGGAATGCCGTGTCGCGGCACAGCCAGAGATGCACTGTTGAACCAAGCCTCTTCTGTTTGCCCAGTTGGCCCAATTTGCTCAGTTTGCTGCGTTTGCTCCACTCGCTCGCGCGGGACTTTCTCAAAACTTCCCAGCAAGAGCGGCGTGTTGATTTCTTTCAACAACGCTCCAATCACACTGGCTAAAGACCAATCCTTCGCAAGTGAACCGGGCACACTGGATTCCGGCCAGATGGTCAGCGCCGCCGGCTCGCGGCGGTGCGCCTCGCGCGTCAGTTCTACCTGAGTTTCTACGTTGCGTTTACGGAATTCTCTCTTCCATTTCTGCTCTTGAGAGATATTCCCTTGCACGACGGTGACTTTGAGGACTTCCTCTGGTAGCGGTGTCGTAAGCATCCACCATCCATACGACAGCGTCGCGCTCCACATACAGCCTAGCATGACCACGGGGGTGAGCAGCCGCTTCCAGGCCCAGTCTCCTTCGCGTGTCCTACGCCAAAGCCAAAAGAGATCGGCCAGCGCAGCATTCGTCATCACCACAAGAAACGACACGCCATATACTCCAGCGAGCGCAGCAATCTGCGTAAAGAGCGGCGAGCGATATTGTGTATGCCCCAGCAGCCCCAACGGAAAACTCAAAAACCCGGCATGGGCACGGAGATACTCCAAGGTAATCCACAGCGGGGGGGCGATGAGACAGAACGGCAACCGAATGTTTCTCCGTAACCAGGACAAGACGAAGCCAAACGTGCCCACATATAGACCTAAGAAAAGCCCGCAAGCGACAAAATCGAGCACCGTAAAACTGGCGACTGTCAGAATCCACGAAAACACACCCAGGAAAAAGCTGGCTCCGCTCGCAAAAGCCAGAGCAAAAGCGCGGCGACACGGTTGTTCGGCAGTGGCAAGGAGCAGTGGAGCAAGCCCCACCCATGCGAGCAAGGAACAGTCGAGTGTCGGGAAAGCAAAAATGAGGAGGAGGCTGGAGGAGAGGGCGAGCAGGACAGGTTGCACGTGGAGGAAGACCTTATTGCTGAAACGGGGCAGCGACGCCTCGCCGAAGCGTCGCTACAAACACGCCATACCTACGGCTCGGGATGGAGCGGCAAAAGCACAACGCGCACGACCACCATGAGAGGCGTCTGCACTGTAAAACGGACGACATCCACGATCCGGAACCCAACCAGGATTTCATCTGGTGGAATGCAGGATGGGTGAATATCCAATAATCCGGGATGGTCTTCCGTAACAAAGTCGGAATCGACCAAGTTATTCACCATCGTGTCAAACGTTTCCGTCGGGTTGAAAAACAAGGGACCCATCAGCAGTTTATGACCTCGACACGTTCCCTTGATCGCTCCTGCGACGATGTCGTTCTCCGCATCGTACAATAACGTCAAATCTGCATGGATGCGTGGAGCCGCGAGCGGTTCAACATCACCGGGTTCAACACCAGCGGCATGAGCCGTTAGCCCCACTCCGAATAGTAAGAAGAACAAAGTTCCCACAGCAATAAAATTTCGACACTGGACGCGCATGGCGATTCTCCTTTCCTCGATAGCGAACGTTTTCTGGATTCCCGCTTGCGCGGGAACGACTTTCCTCCATATCACTCTTCTATTCCTCCTCCTCTAGTAGGTCCGGCGCAATTTCCTCTTCCTCTGCTGTCACCCCAGAGCGCGGTGGACGCTTCTCTTTAATGTTGATGGCACCTTTCTTCAACTTCCCGGATTTCAACTTGCCTAAGGAAGCGGCAATCAACACCTCGTTGCCGTTCATCGCCGTCGCGTCAGGGTCGTACTCCGCAATCATGAGATAGCTGCCCGGCGGTACGGCTAGCGAGAGTTGACCAGGGTTGCTGCCCCCGGTCAAGCCGTCAAAGAGCGAAGTGCAACTCAGCCAGATCGACTTGACTTTTTTCTTCCCTTTGAACTGGGAGATGCAGGAACCTCTGCTGTTGTCGAAGAGCCGCACGATCACACCATCAACCAGCGTCCTTTTCTTCTTAGCGGTCAGGAGCACCCGAGCGGGAGTCACAGGCACAACATCCAACGTGGTGGGATTGCAATCATCATCCATGCCGTTGCCGGCGATCTCCGCTGCTCCGGGGAAGATAGCCGGGTTGGCATCGTCACAATCATCCGGGCAGGTGGACCCATCATTGTCAGCATCGGCAGTGAGAAGAATCTTCACTGGGCTCGATTCCAGCACTCCGGCAAAATTCGCCGAGTCGAGGTCGGCGTAGTTGATGCCGCCGAAGGTCCGACTGACCACCGGATAGGTACGAATGGGCACCCTCACCTTGGCGGTGTAGTATCCGCATTGGTTCAGTTGATAAAAACTGTGCGCGTCCGGCACCACGACTGAGGCAATGTCACCTGGGGACAGTGATTCAACCGGATCAACCTGCACGTAGGCGTCGCCGACGAGTAAGATGCGCGGCGGTGGCCCTTCCGTCTCCAGTTCGCCAAGCTTGGGTGCGATAACCCCTTTGCCATCCGGCCCCACGAAAGTGACCAGCAATTCTAACGGCGATTTGCTGAAATCTTCCTGCGCAAAAAGAGTCTGCAAGCCGGTATTCTCCAGCGTGACAGCAAATTGGATCGGCTCGGGTTCGGGCGGCGAACCTGGCAACACCGCTAGGCTGTACGTTGTCTTCTCGAACACCAAGTTGACATGGATCGGTGGCGGGTCAGCATAGGCTGCCGCACTGATGCAAATGGCGGCAAGACCGACAAGTCCAGCGATTCTGCGGGACAATAATGTGCGCATACGTTCTCCCATATTCTTACTCGTTATGAATCTGAATCTCGGCCTTGGAGCTGGCACTCAAGCATCCCGCCCGGCTCCAGTTCGGTGTCTTCTCATACATCAGGCAGGCCGTGTCTTGATTATGATTCATCCCTAACGCATGCCCCACTTCGTGAGTGATCGTATGCATGAGCACATGCGCTTTGCTGTACTCGTGCTGCGGCGGGATTTGCAGCGGGTTACTCACGATCGGTAGCTCGACCAACCCATCATTGTCCACATCTAACGCCGACAGCGCCTGCCCATACTGCCCAGACATCACATGATCCCCATCTAAAATTCCGTTCTTGTTGCGATCCTCGTTCTTCCCCTGCACTGTCTCCAGCGCCCCACTATCGTTGTTATCTTCTACTGTGGCTGCCGTCAGCGGATCAAGCATCCCGTCCGGATTCATCAGACCTTCCACATAGGGCCGATCGGCAAAATACAAGTCCAAGGGCGGCTGAAAGGTTTCTGGCGCACCGTAGGTGGTCGCATTCCCTTGCCCACTGGCTCCCTTGGTGTCCCATAGCCAGTCCCGCATTCCCCGCTTGTTGATATGTCCGTTCGCCCCTTGATAAGTCCCGGTTAGATTATTCTGCACCAGGAGTGCGTCGATATTCCTTTCGCCCAACCCAGCCTCTGCCATTGCCGCATGCACGTCCAGCACGGCATCGTCACTTAACGCTGTGCCCAAGGCAAAGGGATTCGCGCCGTCGTACCCGCTCCACTTGAGAAAGAGATCTTTGCGGAACGGGTGACTACGAAAATGCATCGCCGGGCCTTGGGGAACATAGGCCGGGGTCTGGTACGTGGCATCGGGTCCCACTCGCACCAGCGGGGGCCCCCACACAAAGCCACGGTATTCTTCAAGCGCCGTGAGTCCATCGCCCACATACGGATTGCCCACGCTCGTGTCGAAGTCTTCGCTCGGGTCGAGGTCGCCAAACTGGTCTTCCCATACATCAGGCAAGCCGTCGCGGTCGCGGTCGCTGGGCACGGTAAAGGTCTGTTGCAGCACCACCGGCGTCCCGTCAGCTAACGTGACTTTCGCCGTCGCTTGGAGTGTCAAAGAGCCACCGTCATCCTGCGCCCGCACCACGGCCTGATTGCCACTGCTGCTCTCCACGACGTAGTCGGGGCTTTCATCCGTGCTAGCGTCGTTGGTGTATTGTCCCGGCAGAGCGCTCGCACTACGGACAAGTAGCGTGATCTCTGGATCTCCGACGCTTTGATGGAGTTCGTCCGCAACCCGCGCCGTCAGCGTGACCTGGCGTCCAACCGTGGGCAGCCACGTCGCGGCGGTGGCTTTGGGATCATCCGGGTCACTCAGGTCGAGCACCAGCGCCAGTTGCCGGTCCAGGGTCAGGGAATCGCAGTCGTCGTCGCGGCTGTTGCCAGGAATCTCGGTGGCTCCAAGGTAGACACTGGTCGCGTGGTCATTGCAGTCGGTGCCACCAGCAGCACTAGACATAAAGCCATCCCCATCCGCATCCGGGTCGCACGCATCCCCCAGGGTATCGCCATCGCCGTTGCGTTGATTGGTGTTGGCGACCTGCGGACAGTTGTCATTCGCGTCAGCGACGAAGTCGTTGTCGTCGTCACTGTCGCAGACATCGCCCAACGTGTCGTGGTCGGTGTCGCGTTGATCGGTATTAGCAAAGCCCGGCAACGGGCAGTTATCTGTCCCGTCCGGCACGCCGTCGCTGTCGCTATCAGGATTGGTGGATACGAGGCCTCGCGCGGTTTCCACTGCGTCGCTCAAGCCATCGCCGTCGCTATCAAGCAGGGCGGGGTCGAGCGGTTTACGCCGCCCGCGTCGGGGGCGTTTGGGTTCTTCGAGGTCAATGTCAATCTCGCACACATCGCCCCGTCCGTTGAGGTCGGCGTCGAGCTGGTCGGTGTTGGCCACGGACTGGCAATTGTCGCAGGCATCAGCCACCCCATCGCCGTCGCGGTCGTTACTTTGGCCTAAGGGGTTCCATGCGGTCGGGCAGGTATCACTACTGTCAGGAATCCCATCGTTGTCGCTGTCGCCTTCGCAGGCGTCGCCAATGTTATCTCCGTCGGTATCGGTCTGTACGGCGTTCTGCATGCCAGGACAGTTATCCTGTGCGTCTGGCAGTCCGTCACCATCGTCATCACGGATCCTCATGTCGAGTTTCACGAGGAAAGCATCACTCACATCGACAAGCGTAGCTTGGAACGGCACCGCCGTAGGAAAGTTCGCCGAATAAGTTTCTCCTCCTAGGTACACGTTCCCGTCGCTATCAACAGCGATTGCGTAGGCCTCTTCAAGGCCAAAGTCACCTATACCGCCCAAATAGGTAGAAAAGAGCAAGGCCGTCCCATCCGCGCCGATCTGCGCGACAAAAACGTCCTCCTCTCCCAACATCGTATCCTGCAGGGGTGCTGCGGTCGGAAAGTCGGTCGAATACGTCCCCCCTGTCACGTAGGCTTGGCCGCTTCCATCGACGGCGATGGCGTAGACGGTGTCAGTGTCATCGCCACCAAGATACGTGGCATATTCCAAAGCCGTCCCAGTCGTGTTCAGCTTGAAGACAAAACCATCGTAAAATCCGGCACTGGTCGCTTGCAGCGGCTCGGCAGTCGGGAAATCTGTCGAGCGGGTGGCCCCTCCCACGTAGGCGTGCTCACCAGCATCCACAGCAATGGCATACGCCTCGTCAGAACCGTTTCCGCCCACGTAGGTCGAGTACAGCAAGGTTTGTCCATCCGCGCTCAGCTTGGTCACAAATACGTCAAAGTTGAAGTTGCCCCCAGGGGTCGCCTGGAACGGTGTCATCGTAGGAAAGTCCGTCGAGGTCGTGATGCCCGTCACATACATATGGCCACTCGTATCAAGGGCGAAAGCGTTGGCAATGTCGCTGCCACTCCCGCCTAAATAGGTTCCGTACAACAGCGTCGTCCCGTCGGCACTCAATTTCACCACAAAGGCATCGTTGCCGCTCGCTTTGGTCGCCTGGAACGGAGTCGCTGTGGGAAAGTTCGTTGACCTCGTATAGCCCGCCACATGCGCTTGGCCATCACCATCCACTGCCAGCGCTTCGGCACTGTCGAATTCTCCCCCCCCTAAATAGGTGGAATAGAGCAAGGTGGCCCCATCGGCACTGAGTTTCATCACGAAGGCATCGTCAAATCCACCAGGAGCAGTACCTTGAAACGGGGTGACTGTCGGCAGGTTCGTTGACTCGGTTTCGCCTGCGACATACGCATTCCCACTCCCATCTATCGCCAGAGCGCGGGTCGTGTCGAATTTGCTCCCGCCTATGTAGGTTGCGTAGAGTAACGTCTGCCCATCTGGGCTCAGCTTGGCCACGAACACGTCAGTCTGCTTAACTGCAAAGCCACCACCCGGCGGCTGTAAGGGCATATCTGCCGATGCGGTGATGCCGGCCAGATACGCGTTCCCGCTCAGATCAGCGGCGAGGCCATAGATAGCCTCGGTGCTACTGCCCCCCAGATAGGTGGAGTAGATGAAGGTGGGGTCGATGACGACCGGATAGGCAGGGTCGTAGGCAGCAAGTTGGAAACCTACGGCGAGGGCAGCAGGCACCGGGCATTGGGCATCGGGGGAGGAACATGGTGTGGCGCGTGGCGCGTGCGGCGTCTTGCGTGCGGCGTGATCCGTGTTCGGGAGGACATAGGTCCCCGCTATTTCTCGGCGTACTCCTCCGATCTCTTGATACACGAAGGGC
>SXGS01722528.1_pt1 | contig 13578 bp, 13 predicted proteins | sample 3174681 | NCBI WGS metagenome assembly SXGS01 (sample SAMN11356861, study PRJNA531348) | freshwater metagenome | isolation source: freshwater sample F1-80 | place: China: Fuxian Lake, Yuxi | collected 2017-12-25
CGTCGAGGTTGAAGAGGTCGGCGCTGGCGAGCGCGACGAAGCCACCGATGAAGAGCATCGCGACCAGGCTCCAGCCGACGATCGGCGCCCGACGCCGGCGGCGGGCTCGCGGTCGGGCCCGAACCCGCCGCCTGCGTCACCGCCGCCCGCGCCGCCGCGCTCAGCTCGCTCACCGCGGGCGTGCGCGTCGTGCGCTCGCCGTCCTCCGCCACGTGCATCCTCATGGTCGCGTGATCGGGCCCCACCGGCCGCACCACCGGCGAGCGCACGTCGACCACGGTGTGCTCCTCGCCGTCGACGATCACGGTGCGGGCGCGCCCCACCGGCGACGTGATCGGCGACGCATCGGCGGTGCGCGCCAGCGTCGAGAACCGCGCCGAGGTCTGGCCGCCGTAGTTACGGGTGAACACCACGTGCCAGCGGTATTCGGGCACGATCAGCGGCTGCACCGGCGAGTCGACCTGATCGGCCAGCTCCTCGAGTAGCCCCATGTCGACCGGATCGTGGACCAGCACGCGCAGCGAGCCGTCCTCGAGCGACAGCGGCACCACCCGGTATCGCACCGCCGCCTCCTGCGGACAGAGGCGCACCGCGTCGGCGTCGAAGACGTTGCACTCGGTGCGGGTGGCCGGCGGCAGGCCCGACGCCAGGGCCAGGTACTGGGTGAGCCGATCCTCGGAGACCAGGCCCATCTCGAGCAGTGTGGTGTCGAGGCTGCCGCCGTAGATCACCTGGCGCTGGTACGCCTTCTCCATGCGCTTCACTCCGACGAGCCCGTCGCGGACGAGGAGGGAGCTCAGGCGGGAGGACATGGTTGGGTTCGAGACGCGATCAGACGCGGACGACGTACGTCCCGGCGATCCAGTCGTGGAGGCCCCGCTTCTCGGCGTCGAAGCCGATCCACAGGAAGCCGAGGAAGAGCGTGGCCAGCGACGCGAGATAACCAGCGGTGCGCAGGCCCACCCGCGGGTACGACGGCGCATCGCCGTAGACGTCGATCACGCGGATCTTCATCACCCGCATGCCGAGGGTCTGGGCGATGGTCGCCTGGAACACGAACAGGTAGATGGTCGTCACCGCCAGCGTGATGATGACGGCGGTCATCACCGCCGGATCGCTGGTCAGCATCAGATCGAGCCAGAAGTCGAGATCGCGACTCCTGCCGGGCGGCAGGTGGATGCTGGCGATGGTGCCGGCGAACCAGGTGAGGAGCAGCGAGACCGGCAGGATCACCCCGACGTCGATCGCCGCGCCGCCGAGGCGACGCCAGAAGCCAGCGACGATGACGGTGGCGGCGCCGGCGCGCGGGCGCGACGTGGCGCGCTCGCCGGTGCGATCGGGCACCTTCTCGGCCAAACGCTCGCGCACGCCCGCAGGCGGCTCGCTGGCCATGACTCCGTCGCCCATTAGAAGGTTTATACGGCCGCGCCGCCCTCGGGTGCAAATCCCTGAAAACCGGGCCCCATCGCCGCCCGGACGGCCCGGACGGCAAACACCGCGGCGGCCCCGGCGGTCTCGGCGCGCAGGACCGTCTCACCCAGGGACACCGCGACGAACCCTGCCGCCGCCGCCTGAACCAGCTCGTCGGCGGCGAGGCCGCCCTCGGGCCCGATCAGCAGCGCCACCGTCATCGCCGACGGCGGCACCGCGCGTAGCAGCGGCCCCTCGGCCGCCGGATCCGCGACCAGCTTGACCCCGGCGCCGGCGACCGGGGCCAGGGCCAGAGCCTGGGCCAACGACGTGGCGGCGTCGACGGGCGGGACGTCTGCGCGCCCGCACTGCCGGGCGGCCTCCTGTGCGATGCGCCGGTGCCGGATCAATCGCTTCTCCCGCCGCTCGTCGTCGAGGCGCACCACCGCGCGCTCGGTCTCGGCTACCACCACCGCGTCGGCGCCGACCTCCACCAGCTTCTCGAGGCACCAGTCCATGCGCTCACCCTTGAGCACCGCCTGCACCACCGTGACGTGCGGCGCCGGGCGGAGCACCGCGCGCGGCGCCTCGAGCTCGAGCACCGCCGAGGTCGCGCCGACCTCGATCGCCACCGCCGGGGCCTCGCCGCCGGCGCCGTCGAAGATCAACACGGCGTCACCGACGGCCAGGCGGCGCACCCGGAACAGGTAGGCGTGATCGTCGCCGTCGACGGTGAGGCGGCCCGCCGCGAGCCGCGACGGCGCGACCCACAGCCGCGCGGTCACGATCCGCCTGCCGCCGGTCGGGTGAGGGTGACGCTCGACCACGCCGGATCGTCGGGGCTCTCGAGGATCGTGGCGAGGACCAGGCCACGCGCGACGTACTCCTCGGCGACGGCGGGCGCCTGCGGCGAGAGCAACCCGGACAGGACCAGGGTGCCGCCCGGGGCGACTCGGACGCAGATGGCGTCGGCGAGCGCGCGCAGCACGTGCGCCTGGATGTTGGCCAGCACCAGCGGCCAGCCCCCGCCCACGTCCTCGACCGACGTGCCGGCACTGGCCACGCGCGTATCGACGCCGTTGTGGCGGACGTTCTCGGCGCAGGCCGCGACCGCGATGGGATCGTTGTCGACGGCGAGCGCAGTCACGCCCGGCCACAGCTTGGCGGCGGCGATGGCGAGGATGCCGGACCCGGCGCCGACGTCGAGCACCCGGGCCGGCACGAAGCCGCCGGCGGCGAGCTGATCGAGCGCGGCCAGCACCAGGCGCGTCGAGGCGTGGGTGCCGGTGCCGAACGCCATGCCGGGATCGAGATCGATGATGACCTCACCCGCCGCAGGTGCGTAGGTCTCCCAGCTCGGCACCACGACGATGCGCGGCGTGATCCGGGTGACGTGGAAGTACTTCTTCCATGCGTCGCGCCACTCGGCCTCGGGCAGGCCGGGCTGCGCGCGCACGCGCGCCGCATCGACGCCAAGCCCGGCCTCCGCGAAGGCCGCGACGGCGGCGCGGACCTCGGCCAGCGCAGCCTCGCTGGTCGCGAGCGGCGCCCAGATCACGACCTCGTCGCCGCGGATCTCGGTACCCTCGCGGGCCGGTTCGCACGCGTCGGCGAGCAACGCCGCGACCTCGTCGACGTCGACGGCGGCGGCGGGAACGATGATCTCGATCCAGTCAGTCACGTTCAGCTCGTGCTCGACCGGATCGAGTCAATCACATGCGGCCCGGACCGCCGGTGCCCTGCCCGGGACCACCCATGCCGGACTTGCGCTTCATCTCGCGACGCAGCCGCTTGCGGGCCTCGCGGGTCTTCCGCTTCTTCTTGACCGAGGGCTTCTCGTAGAAGCGACGACGCTTGAGCTCTTGCAGGATGCCTTCCTTGGACATCTTCTGCTTGAGGATCTTCATCGCCTTCTCGAGGCTGTCCCGGACTTCGACCTCGACGGGCTTACCGAACGCGTTTTCCATGGAGGTCGGAAGGGGTACCCGATCGCTGACGGGAGATCAAGCCCCGAAGAACAGCTGGAACGCTCGTAACGGCCCGAAAATGCGAAAGGACACCCTCGGCGTACCGGGGGCGCCCTCGCAGCGGGCTCGCCTCGCGGCGAGGGTTACGACTTGTGCTTGTAGAAGAGCGTGATGGTCAGGCAGTGGAACTCGGAGTCCGACGACTGCGTGACGATCTTGTCGACGATGTCGACGTCCTGATGAGAGCGAATCCAGTCGGTGATGATCTCACCCAGCAGCTCCCGTTCCTTGGCCTTGGTTGCAGAGAACACCTTGACGCCAGTGACATCCAGCACGCGGGGTCCTCCTTCATCGTGAGTTGGTTGCGAGATAGCAGCTGAGGCTCTGGCCACGTCCACCTCGTTCGTTCTTCGCGAGTTTCGATACAGCGTTCACACATACTCGATGAACGCCACCTTTCCAGTCAAGTGGAAAAATAACAGTAATGACAGAATTGAGGAACGCCCAAGCGGCCTCAAAGGCTCGGAAAAGGTCTCAGGCAACGGAAACCGGGGCTGGAGGGTCCAGCGCTTGTGCGCAGCGGTCCTGGCCCTGGTGGCCGACTACTTGAGACCTGCTCTAGCCGCCCAAGTCCTGGCCGGGGTAGCTTGCGCGCGCTAACGGAGAACCCGATGTTCAGCCTGCAAACACCGATTTCTGCACCGCCGGTTGGGCGCGTGGGCAAAGGCTTCCGCTGATGCAGAACCGAACGCTCCTGGGCACCGCGATCCTCACGCTCGCGGGAACGGTGGCCCTGGCCACCGCGCAGCCGGCCCGCCCTGCTCCTCCTCCTCGCGGCCCGGTCTCGCCGGTCGACCTCCCGGCCCGACCGACCGGCCCCAAGCTGCCGGCGCTGGAGACGTTCACGCTGGAGAACGGCCTCAAGGGCGTGTTCCTCCGCCACGACGCCGCCCCGGTGGTGGCGATCGAGATCTGGGACCACGTCGGCTCGAAGGACGAACCTCGCGACAAGCGCGGCTCGGCCCACATGTTCGAGCACATCATGTTCAAGGGCACCAAGCGGATGCGCTCCGAGGAGCACGCCCGCTTCGTCAACGGCGTCGGCGGCACCGTGAACGCCCACACCAGTGAGGACGCGACCGCCTTCCTCCAGATCGTCCCCTCGGACTACCTCGACTTCGTGTTCCAGCTCGAGGCCGAGCGCATGCGCAACCTGATCTTCCACGGACCGACCATCGACACCGAGCGCGAGGTCGTGAAGGAGGAGATCCGGCAGCAGGAGAACGATCCGGTCTCGGTCGGGCTGCTCCGCTTCCTGGCGATCGCCTACAGCAAGCACCCGTACGCGTGGACCGCCGGGGGCACCAAGGCCGATCTCGATCGCACCAAGCCCGCCGACCTCAAGAGCTTCTACGACACCTATTACCAGCCCGGCAACGCGCTCGTCGTCGTGGTCGGGCAATCGACGCTCGCCGACGTCAAGGCCGCCGCCGAGAAGCACTTCGGCGCCATCCCCAGCGGGCCACCGCCGCCGCGCCCGGCCGAAGCCGCGCCCGAGCCCCCGCAGACGGCCAAGCGCCGCGAGGTAGTCGAGGCCGGGCGGATCGGTATCGTGTTCGCCGGCTGGAAGATCCCCGAGGCCAAGGCCGACGACATCTATGCGCTCCAGGTGCTGTCCGTGGTGATGGGCGGCGGCGAGTCGGCGCGTCTGCGCCAGCGCATCAAGAACCCGGACCCCAAGACGCGCATGGAAATCGGGGTCGAGGCCGCGACGCCGATCCTGGTACGCGAGCACCCGGGCCTGTTCCTGGCCATCGGCGTCTATCGCGATCCCAAGGGCGGTGACGCCGTCGAGGCCGCGATCCTCGACGAGATGGCCAAGGCCGCCAGCAAGCCGCCCACCGGCGACGAGCTGCGCAAGGCCAAGAACCAGATCCTGGCCGGCTTCGTGTTCGGCCTCGATAGCCCGATCGGGCTGGCCGAGCAGATCGGGCAGTCGTGGATCCTCACCGGCGATCCCACGCAGTGGGTGCGCGACCTCGCGGCCTTCGAGAAGATCACCTCGGCCGACCTGGCGCGCGTCGCCAAGACCTACCTGACTCCCGAGCGCGCCACCATCGTGGTCGTGCCGCCCATGGAGGCGCCGTGAAGTCTTCGCTAGCGCTCAGTTGCCGCCTCGCCCGCTTCTCCTCCCTGCTCGCCGCCGCGGTGGCGCTCGCGGCCGTGGCCTGCGGGCCCAAGGCGTCGACGCCGATCATCCCCAACCTTCCCGGCGACGGCGACACCAACGTCACCCACCCGCCCGATGACAACAAGCCCCCCGTGGTCGACGATCCGTGGAGCGGTCGCAGCGACATGATCGTCGCGCCGGCGCCCACGCCGCCGAAGGCGGTCTCGCTGCCGCCCATCGATCGCTTCACGCTGCCCAATGGCCTGTCGGTGGTGGTGGTGAAGAACGACCGGCTGCCGGTGGTGTCGATGCAGCTCATGGTCCGTGCCGGCCGCTCCGAGGAGCCGCTGGCACGCCAGGGCGTCGCCGAGCTCACCGCCGATCTGCTGCCCAAGGGCACCAAGAAGAAGAACGCGCTCGCCATCGCCAAGGCCATCGACTTCGTCGGCGGCAGCATCACCGCCGACGCCGGCTTCGAAGCGACCTGGGTGACGTGCACGACGATGACCAAGGACACCAAGGTCTGTCTCGAGCTCCTGCCCGAGATGCTGACCCAGCCGAGCTTCCCCGAGGACGAGATCAAGTCCGCCAAGTCGCGCGAGCTCGCCGGCGTGTCGCGCCGGCTCGACGACGCGTCGGCCATGGCCGACGTCCAGGCCCAGAACCTCTTGTGGGGCGACGACCACGTGCGCGGCCGGGTGACGTCGGCAGCCTGGATCAACCAGCTCACTCGCGCCGACGTGGTGGCCTGGCACAAGACCTGGTTCGTGCCCGGCAACGCCACCCTCGCCGTCTCGGGCGACGTCGACGCCGTCAGGCTCAAGAAGGACCTCACCACCGCGTTCGCGGGCTGGAAGAAGGCCCCGGTGCCGGCGCGGCCGAAACACGTCGAGGCGCCGTTCAACGGCGTCAGGGTGCGGCTGGTCGACAAGCCCGGCCAGACTCAGACCCAGATCCGGATCGCGCAGTACGGCATCCGTCACGACGACTCCCGCTTCTTCCCGACCCTGGTGTGGAACTACGCGCTGGGCGGCGGCGCCTTCAGCTCGCGGCTCATGAAGGTCGTGCGCTCCGAGGGCGGCAAGACCTACGGCGCGTCGTCGGCGTTCGATCGCAACCTCGATCGCGGCTCGGTGATGGTCTCGACCTTCACCCGCACCGCCGAGACCCTGGCGACGCTCGAGCTGGTCGCGGGCGAGGTCGCGCGCATGCAGGCAACCGGGCCGACCGACGACGAGGTCGCGGCAGCGATCGCCAACCTGGCCGGCAGCTACGCCATGCGCGTCGCTGGCGCCGACGATCTCGCCGGCGCCCTGGTGACCGCGGACCTGCACGGTCTCTCGCAGCAATACGTCAGCGACTTCCCGCTCCTGGTCGGTCGGGTGACCCGCGCCGAGGCCGCCGAGGCGGCCGCGTCGGTGCTGAACTCCAAGTCGTTCGTGGTGGTGCTGGTCGGCGACGGCGACGCCCTCGCCAAGCAGCTCGATCAAGCCAAGGTCCCGTTCGAACGCGTGCTCTTCACCGATCCCATCGGCCCCCAGCCGGCCAAGGACGAGGCGCCGGTCGATCCCAGGTCGGCAGCGGCGGCGATCGCGCTGCTCGATCAGGCGCTGGCCGCCAAGGGCGGCGCCAAGGTGACGAGCTTGAAGAGCCTGCGCATGGAGGCCAAGGGCACGCTGGCGGCGCAGGGTCAGACCCTCGCGGTCGTCTTCAAGCGCACCCTGGTCCTGCCCGGCAGCATGCGCATGGACATCGAGCTCGACAAGCAGTTCCAGGTCGCGCTGGTGGTGACCGGCGACAAGGGCTGGCAGTCGGGCCCGGCTGGCATCGACGACCTGCCGGCGTCGATGCTGCCGCAGCTCGCGCTGCAGCGCTTCGTCGATCCCGAGCTCCTGCTCACCCGCCACAAGGAGCCGGGGACCAAGGTCGCGATCCTGCCCGGCGAGAAGGTCGACGGCGTGGTCCACGACGCCGTGCGCATCACCAGCAAGGCCGGCTTCGAGGTCACGGTGTTGCTCGACCCGACGTCCCACCTGCTACGCCAGAGTCGCTACACGAGCGGCGGCGCGACCACCAAGGAGTCCTTCCACGACTACAAGGAGTTCGACGGCATCCAGGTCGCGCAGCGCCGGGTCAGCCAGGGCGGCGGCGAGACCAGCGACCTCACCGTGACCGCGGTCGAGATCAACCCGACCGTCGACGCCAAGATCTTCGACAAGCCGGCCAGCTGATGCGCGCGCTGGTCGTGGCGATCGTGGTGATGCTCGCGCTCGGCGCCGGCACCGGCCGCGCCCACGCCCAGGAAGGACGCATGGGCGAGGTGTGGAACCTGGCGCCGGCGGCGACCCCGCCGGTGATCGAGCTGTTCACCTTCGGCCGCGGCGAGCTGATCTTCGAGAAGTTCGGCCACACCGCGCTGTGCATCAACTACAAGGAGCCAGGGCGCGAGACCGTCTGCTTCAACTACGGCGTCACCGACTTCACGATGGGCGGACCGACGCTCACCTGGAACTTCATCCGCGGCAAGCAGAAGTTCTATGTCGAGCCGGTGCCGCTGGGCGGCATGGTCCAGTTCTACCGGCACGAGGACCGGACGATCTGGCGTCAGGCGCTGCCGCTTTCCGACGAGCAGGCCCGCGCCATCGAGGCCCGGCTACTCCACGACATCAAGCTCGAGAACCGCTTCTACCTCTACGATCACTTCGCAGACAACTGCACCACGAGGCTGCGCGACATCATCGACCAGAACACCGGCGGTCGGCTCGAGGTCGACACCGGCGGTCGCTTTCCGCTCACCTTCCGACAGATGGGGCGGCGCGGTCTGGCCGAGCTGCCGCCGCTGATCGCCTTCGGAGACTTCGCGGTCGGGCGTGCGCTCGACGAGCCGATCACGCTGTGGCAGGCGATGTTCCATCCCTTCGTCCTGCGCGACCACGTCGAGCAGGTGTTCGGCGTCGCCCCTGAGCTGATCTACGAGCGGCGGGGTCGGCCCATCCCCGAGGACGGGCCCACCAACCGCGGCTGGTCGCTGTTCATCGGCCTGGCCTTCGCGCTGCCGCTGCTGGCGGCCAAGCTGATGGGGCGCTACGAGCGCGCGGCGGTCGCGATCGTGACGGTGCCGCTCGCGCTGATCGGCCTCATCATCTGGAGCGCGGCGATCATCTCGACCATCCCCGGCCTGCGCTGGAACGAGGCCGTGTTCCTGTACGTGCCGTTCGACGTGGCCCTGCCCTTCCTGAGCGTGGCGCGGCGACGACAGTACGCGCGGGTGCGGCTGGGCATGGTGGTGGTGGTGTCGCTCCTGCGGGCAGTCGGGCTGTTCATCCAGCCGCTGTGGATCCCGATCGTGATCGGCTACGTGCTCTTCGGGCTGATCGCGTTCGAGCTGCCCAATCCGCCGCTGGCGCGCCGCCGCGCCGCCGCGGCCTGAGCCGCGTGTTAGCGTCGGCTCATGCCAGCGAAACCCGCCGCGACCCTGTACCTCAAGTCGACTTGAACGAGCTGCCGTGACGCGAGGAGTTCCTTGCGCAAGCTGCCGCTCGACCTGACCGAGATCGATTACGCCCGCAAGCCGCTCGACGTGACGGCCGTCGAGACCATCGTCGCCCGGGCCGGCGGTGTGGCGGCGGTGATCAACAAGCGCCACGAGGTGGCCAAGGCCAGGGGCTGGGCCGAGAAGCCTCCGCCGGCGAAGGAATTCGCAAAGGCGGTCGTCACCGAGCCCAACCTGTTGCGGCGGCCGATCTTGCTCGTCGGTGACAAGCTGATCATCGGCTTCGATCGCGACGCGTACGCGAAACTCTAGCTGTCGCCGGCGACGCGCTTCAGGAACGGCACCACCTGCTTCGACGTGATCTCCTCGCCGACGGCGAGGACGCAGTCGCGGATGCCGCCCTCGATGGCGGCGGTGGCCGTGCCGGTCATGGCCTTGCCGGAGCCCGACGCCGACGCGGCCTTGTGGGCGACCCACTTCTCGGCACCGTCGGTGCCGCTCCAGGGCGCGACCCGCACCGAGACCGTGCACGCGATCTCGGCCTTTTGACCGTTGCGGGTGATGTCGACGGCAGAGATGGTCGCGGCGACGATGAAGGCGCTGGCGCCGCTGGCGGTGAGTTGCTTCTGGGTCGGCAGCGCGCCCGGCCACACCGTCGACATGTCGGTGGCGCGACGCGCGACCACGCCGCGCACCACCTTGGTGAGCTTGGGCATGGTGTCCTTGGGCGCCTTGCTCGACAGATCGGCGGCGTTGCCGACGTGGACGAACACCGCCGGGCGATCGCCGACCGGCTCGGGCGCGGGGCGAAGCGGCGCCAGCTTGACCAGCGCGCGCGCGGCGAGATCGCGGACCTTGGCGTCGCGATCGTCGGCGGCGGCCTTCTCGAGCGCGCCGATGGCCACGTCGCGCACGCGCGGCGGCGTGGTCTCGTCGATGGCCTTGGGCAGAGCCAGCGCGACCACGCGGCGGATCTGGGGCTCACGATCCTGGCGCAGCGCAGTGGCCAGCGCGGCGACGGCGCGACCGTCGTGGCTCTTGGACAGCGCGAGCGCGGCGGCGAGGCGGCGCTTGTAGCCGGCCGCGTTGTTGAGCTGCTGGACCTCGTTGTCGATCGAGTCGGCGCGCGCGGGGGCAACGTCTCCGAGCGCCACGAGCGCGGCGACCAGCACGATCCCCAGGCTCGCCGGCCTCGTGCGCACGTCTCAATCTAACACGCGGGCCCCCACGTCCTCGCATACAGTGTCGGTCATGGGGCTTGTCCACAGCCTCCGGATCGTCGCCGACATGGCCCGACTCACCGCACCTTCCATCATCGAAGCGGCGCGCGGTCGGCTGAAGCGCGACGCCATCGACGAGCGAGCCCGCTGGTTCGCGCGTCGAGTGGTTCACACTCTCGAGGTGAACCTGGCGGTGAGCGGCGGGGAGCGGGTCTCACCTGATGAGACCTACGTCTACATGTCGAACCACCAGAGCCACCTCGACATCCCCATGCTGTACGCGACGCTGCCTTCGCCGACGATCCGCATGCTGGGCAAGACGGAGCTCTTCCGAATTCCCCTGTGGGGGCCGGCGCTGCGCGCGGCCGAATTCATCGAGGTCGATCGGGCCAACCCGCGGCGCGCCCGCGAGAGCGTGCAGCGCGCGGCCGAGCTGGTCCGCAACGGCGTGTGCGTCTACCTGGCGCCAGAAGGCACGCGCTCACGCGACGGGCGCATCGGGCCGCTCAAGAAGGGCGGCTTCCACCTCGCGCTGGCCACGGGCGTCCCGATCGTCCCCGTGGCCCTTCGCGGCACCATCGACATCCTGCCCCGCGGCGCGCGCCTGGCCCAGCCGGGCAAGACCGTGCACGTCCACATCGGCGCTCCCATCCCGGTCCACGGCCGCACCGTGGGCGACCTCGCCGACGAGGTCGCGGCCTTCCTCAAACACCACGTGGAAGGGAGTGGGACGGTGTCAACTTTGTCAACTTGAGGCTCAGGTCAGCATCGTCCATCGTCGACCGTGCGCCTCCGCTCTCGACGTGCCGCAAGCATGGCGGCTCCCAAAGTTGACAAAGTTGACACCGTCCCCTGTCACAGGGCGGCGAGGACGCGCTCGACGTCGGGGTGATCGCCGGCGGTCTTGGAGATGTAGTGGAAGCGGATCTTGTCGGGCGGGGCGATGACGAGGACGCCGCCTTGCTGGTTGGGATCGCCCTGGGTGCGGCCCTGGCGGAAGCCGCCTTTGAGGGCGCGCATGGCGTTGATCGCGGCGCGCGGGCTGAACGTCGAGGTGAAGCCGTGCACCAGCTCGGCAGCGTCGTAGACCGCGCGGGACGGATCGGTGTAGATGGGGCCGGGGAACGAGGTGGTCTCGCGGAAGCCGGCGATGAACATGGGCGCGCCGTTGCCGATCACGTGGAGCTCGGCGCCGGCGGCGTGGATGCGATCGGTCACGCGGTGCAACTGCACCACCTGCTCGCGGCAGAACAGTCAACCGAAATGTCGGACGAGGGCGACGATCGCCGGCCGCTCGCGCCACAGGGTGCCAAGCACGACCGAGGCGCCGTGCTCGTCCAGAACCGTCATCTCGCCCAGGGCGGTCGCACGGGTAAGCACCGCCCGACCCTATCATGCGGGTGGCGAGCCCCCAGCGTGGGCTTCCGTACAGACATAAGTCCGCGAAACACCAGTCTCGCCACGAGGGCACCGAAATTGCCTATGCTATGGCGATGCTTCGAGGTCTCCGAGGCGGCCGTTGACCTGGATCGTTCCGCTCACGCTGGTGGGCCTGGCGCTCGGGGTGATGGCTCTGTTCACTGTCCTCGGTGCGCGCCGGAACCGGCACGGCCATGCCCAGCCGTCGCCGATGCCGGGCGTGTCGATCCTGGTCCACGACATCAACGATGATCGCTGCACCGGCTGCGATGCCTGCGTCGCGGTGTGCCCGACCAACGTCCTCGACCTGGTCCGCAACAAGAGCCGCGTGCTGCGTTTCCACGACTGCATCCAGTGCGAGGCGTGCATGTGGGCCTGTCCGACCGAGGCCCTGGTCATGTTTCGAGAAGGCAGCGAGCCGCCGCCGCTCAAAGTGCCGGAGCTCGACGAGAACTACCAGACTGCCGTCTCCGGCCAGTACCTGATCGGCGAGGTCGCCGGCAAGCCACTGGTGAAGAACGCCGCCAACCTGGGCCGCGCGGTGGTCGAGCACATGCTGCGCACTGGCTTGCAACCGGGCGCGCTTCGCGGCGAGGGCCCGAGCGCGGTCGATGTCGCCATCGTCGGCTCGGGCCCGGGCGGGCTGTCGGCGGCGCTCACCTGCATCCAGCGCGGTCTCAGCTACGTGGTGCTCGAGAAGGAGCAGCTGATCGCGTCGACGATCGCGCGCTACCCCAAGGGCAAGCTGGTGATGGCCGAGCCGTACGACACCCAGAACGTGTCGTTCCTGCCGGTCTTCGACTCGAGCAAGGAACAGATCATCCCGATCTGGCGCGAGGTCATCGAGCGCGTCGGCCTGCGGATCAGGCAGGGCGAGGCGGTCGAGAGTGCGACCCGTAAGCCCGACGGCTCGTTCGACGTGCGCACCACCGTCGCCCAGTATCATGCCCAGCGCGTGGTGCTCGCCACCGGCACCCGCGGCAAGCCGCGAACGTTGCAGGTGCAGGGCGAGAACCTGCCCAAGGTCTCGAACCTGCTCGACGACCCCGACGAATGGCGTGGCCGCGACGTGCTCGTGGTCGGCGGGGGCGACTCGGCGGTCGAGGCCGCGCTGGCGCTGTCCGACGCCGGCGCTCGCGTGATCATCAGCTACCGCGGCAAGTCGTTCAATCGCGCCCAGCCCAAGAACCGGCAGGCGATCGAGTCGTACGCGGCGCAGAACCGGCTCAAGGCCAAGACCAACTCGCAGGTGGTGGCCTTCGAGCCCGAGAGCGTGATCCTGGCCCTCGGCGACGGCTCGCAGAAGCGGTACCCCAACGTCGGCGCGTTCGTGCTGATCGGCGCCGATCCGCCGGTGACGTGGCTGGAGAAGCTGGGCGTCCGCTTCGTGCTGCGCCCGCACCAGTACGCGCTCGGCAAGAGCGACGACTTCGTGCGCCGCATGGTGCCATCCGCCGTCGAGTGTCCCCAGGACGCAGCGGCCGCCGCCAGGGCGATCACCGGGCGCGACGACCAGCGGCTGCCCAGCGAGGTCGAGCGCGCGCTGTCGGCGATCTCGATGCCCGAGCCGGCGAGCGGGCCCAAGAAGTGGATCAAGGCGGCGACCGGACTGTTCGGCACCGGCGCCAAGAAGATCGAGCAGCCGATGCCGCTGTCCGAGTTCGCCAAGCGCCAGCGGACCCACGCCGGCATGGGCCGGCGCGATCAGCTCAGCGCCGGCGAGCGCACCCGCGTCCTGCGCATGCTTCGCGACGAGGGTGGTCGCCTCGCCGACGAGGAGTCGAAGGTCTCGTTCGTCGACCTGGCCGCGCTGCGCGACGCACCACCGTCGCGTGACCCGACCCCGCCGCCGCAGCCGCGGCTCCAGCGCGTGGCCGGCGCGCCGCCGCCGCCGCCGCC
>SXGS01598853.1_pt1 | contig 13573 bp, 6 predicted proteins | sample 3174681 | NCBI WGS metagenome assembly SXGS01 (sample SAMN11356861, study PRJNA531348) | freshwater metagenome | isolation source: freshwater sample F1-80 | place: China: Fuxian Lake, Yuxi | collected 2017-12-25
CCTACGAACGCGGCGTGACACTCACCAAGACCGCCCTCCAAAAATACGCTCCTCACATCCAACGCTCCGACACCTTGCCCAAATGGAGCCTGACAATCCGCCCGCAATAACCGGTAGAACATTTCAGACCGGCTGCCTAAGACGATTGCTTCTCGACCGATGCCAGCTTCGAGTGCTGTGCAATTTCGACAATGAGCGAAGGATCTTTCCCGGCATCGACAATCGGCAAGACTTTGACATCGTTGTCTTCGAAAAGGGTGGTTCAACGGCTCACTTCGATGCGGCGTTTCTGACCCGAGAAACAGAACGCGCCATCCAAGGATTCCGAAGTCATCATTCACATCTCGTGCTTGATGTGGCTGCCATTCGCCAGCTCAGCCCGCAAACACTGACGCTGTTCGAGTTCCGAAGCCAACGGGACATCGCGTTGATACAGAAGGCGTATCAGTTGCATCCAGCATTTGGCGATGGAGTCATGTCGCGGCTGGGGTTGAAGTATCGCCAAGAGTTCAACATGCGAACGCGGAGCTACCTGTTTCGGACCCGAGAATGGCTGCGGCAACATGGGTGCTCCCCGGAACGCGGTGAGCAATGGCGAGCGGCAAGCGCCGACTGGTATCTCACTCGCGACTACGTTGAACGTCCCATCGCGCAGTGGTACGTGTTATTTGAGGGTGACAAAGTCATCGCCCACAGCGTTCCCTGGCCGATTAAATCCAGTAAATCAATCCGCGAGTCGGACCTGGACGACTTCAACATTCGTCTCACGTTACCCAATCGCCAACGCTTCTTCGGGCGGACACCGGACGACAGCGGCCATCCATCTGTTTTCATTCCAAGCAACGAAGCCCGTACGACGGATTTACCCGCATACATTGCCGGAGCCAAAAAACTCAAAGAATTTTCATTCGGCCCAGCCATTCGACCGAACGACGTTTTCGTGCCGCTCATTGAAGGGAAGTGGATTTATCTTTTCGACCATCAAGCGTTTGCCTATGTCTCAGGTGCCGGTAGCTGGGTCGTGAGCCGGCACACAACTGCAAGTAAGCGAGAATTGATTCCGCATTACTTTATGGCTCGTCTGGATTCCGCAATTCGCACTGAGGGTAGCGGGCCTGCTGCGTTCAAAGTTGGAGTGCGTGATGTTGCGAAGACAAGCGACGAGCGGACCGTCATTAGTGCGGCCATTCCCAGTTTCTTACCATGCAACAACAAGGTTCCCACTTTCAGTTCCAAGTCTGCGTCAGACGACGACATCTTCGCAGTTACGGCATGGATGGGGTCATTTGTTAGCGACTTTTTTGGTCGTCTTGGAACGGGAAATCAAACGCTATTGGCGATCAAGCGGCGACCTGCTCCAGTCGATGGATTGATTGGTAACGATGAGCTATCAAGACTCGTTCACAGCCTTCTTCACGTTGCCGGAAAGAGCGAGCCATCAGATCAAGCATTCGAGACTGCCGACCGCGCGCGCGCGTTGATTGATGCCGTGATCGCCGAACTCTTTGAGCTGACACCGTACGAGTACGCCTACATTCTCTCGACGTTCCCGCTGCTGGACCGAGATCAGCCGCCGTTGCCGCATGACTACCGCATCCGGGCGACGAACAAGGGGGTCGAGTGGCGGAAGATCAGCTTCATCACCCGCGACCTCGCGCTGCTGACCTACTGCGACTATCTGGCCGGACGGCTCGACGTGCAGCCCGATTCCGATCGAGTCCGTCGCATCTGCCCCAACGGTGTCCCCGAACCGCCGACCAACCTGATCGAGTTCTTCGCCGCCGCCGGAGTGGACATCAGCGGCCAAACCGAACACGCCGTCGCCGCCACCGGCCCGCTCGTGAACCTGCGCGACCGAGTCACCCGCGCCCGCGAACTGGGAGCCATCGCCTACATCCCCACCATCGACCGCCGCCGAGCCACCTTCGTCGAACGCGCCGCCACCGCCGGCGGACTCACCCCCGAAGAAGGAGTCCTCACCCCCGAAATGGCCCAACACGTCCTCCGCGAGAAAGCGACCCGCGATGCCAAATGGGCCAAAGCGATGGAACTGTGGGACGCGACACCTGATCCGCGCGCTGCAACGGCGGCATCGACGTTGACAGATTCATGACCGCGATCGGCTGAGTCGTCCGTCGCGAAGCCGGTTGGTATCATGAAAAACGTCGATTGAGATGAGGCGGGTTGGCTCAGCGAGCGATGCACACCGAGGGAAGTTTACAGTCATGGCATTAGAAGACCGTCTCGACTTGTTTTCGCGTTTGGAGGCGAAACGCGGACGCCCGCTGGTGACCTATGTGACCAGCGCCAGGCGAGGCATTGAAGCCAGTATCGCTCGCGATACCGTGTCCGAGTTGGTCGCGCAGCTTCAAGCATTGCCCGCGGACGCCAAAGAGCTTGATCTGTTGCTCGTCAGCAACGGCGGTGACGGAACGGTTGCCTGGCGCATCGTGTCGCTGATCCGCGAGAGAGTCGAAAAGTTTTCGGTTTTGGTTCCGCAAGCAGCGTTCAGCGCCGCCACGTTGATCGCGTTGGGAGCGGACGAGATCGTGATGCACCCCTACGGGAATCTTGGCCCCACCGATCCGCAGCTCACAAACGTCAAGAAACAGGTCCAGTTCGGTTCGCAAGACTTGGCCGCGTTCTTGCGGTTTGCTCGCGAAGAGGTTGGGTTGTCCGACCAAGCTCAGCTTCAAGAGGTCTTCCAGCAGTTCATCCAGGAAGTCGGCTCGGTCGGAATCGGAGTTGCCGCACGCAGTTCGCAGTTGGCGGTCTCGATGGGAGAGAAACTGTTACTTCTGCACATGAAATCGGACAATGAACGGCAGCAAGCTCGCGTTATCTCGGAGTCGCTGAATACGAAATTCTTTCACCACGGTTATCCGGTCAGCCGTAAGGAGGCGAAGGAGATTGGACTGCGCGTCGCACCTCAAAATGCCGAGGTCGAAGAGCTCATGTGGAAAATCTGGTCGGACATTGAACGTGAGATGCAGATTCGCGAACCGTTTTCGCCAATTCGAGTTCTCAAGGAAGACCCGAACTGTGCCGCCCTGTTCGCGCCGGTTCCCCAGGCCAATCTGCCGAGTGATCTGCCGCCAGATGCCCTGAAGGCATGGTTCCAAAACTTCATTCAAAACCATGCTGGTCAAGCCGTGCCGCCAGCGCCTTACGAGCTACTTTATGCCGTGATGGAAAGCAGTCGCCACGCCACGCGATACGTTTCGACTGGATCCGTTTTCGCGTCCCGTTCGCCCGACCTGCAAATCAAGCTCTCGGTGATTTCGGAGAGTGAAGGCTGGGTTGATCTCTCGGTTCCCGCGAAAAAAACGCCCGCAAAACCGGCAATTCTGAAGAAACAAGCGAAATGAGCATTGCCATTGGCCGAATAGCGACAAAAGCATAGAAGCCGCGCCAATTCCAAGAGACCGATCATGATTAGCACCACAAATAGCCGCTTCGGACAAAGCCCATACGTTCTTCAGGACGGCCCGCACCGACTCCTCGATAGCGGCAACGATTTCATGAACCCGATCACCGTCTCTCCCGTCACCGTCGGAGTCCCGATGGTTATCGGAATCTGCGACGAAGGTCAGGAACAAATCCTGTTGCCCAACACGGTTGCCGTCCCCGCCGAAGTCGGATCGCTTGATCCAGATGAGTAGCCACGGCCTGAACCCTATTGCCGCTACCCGGCTGCCGATGAAGCTCCGCCGGACGCTTTGTAATCTGCTGCCCGACACGAGCCGCCCAGAAGACTTCGTGATGCCAGCATTGCCAATACCGCTAATTTCATCACGCGGTTCGGCGATTTGAGTCGCCGAGCGATAGAATTCTGGACGCAATTCCCCCATCCTTACCAGGGTCGAGATGGCATTCGGTGGACACCGAGACTGGCCGGGAAAGGACATCGGATGAGTGACCTGAATGAGAGATTCAAAGAGTTCGATCCAGAGCTTGTCGTTGGTCTCGTTGGCGCGGTGGGCACAGAACTTGGTGAGGTCGAGAGACATCTTACGACTGGACTCAAGCGAGCGGGCTACCAAGTGCATTCCGTTTCTATCTCGCGAGAGGTAATTACGCTCCTTCAAGATGTCGAACCTGATGGCACCGACGAGTATGAGCGAATCAGCCGTTTGATGACGGCTGGAAATGAAGCACGTTGTGCAGCGGGCGACGACTCCATCCTTGCGTTGGGAGCCGCGTTTCGGATTTACGACAAGCGGACCAAAGAGGGAAACCTCACGACTCCCTCACCCAAAACGGCTTTCATTGTCAGTTCGCTGAAACGCCCAGAAGAGGTCGAACGCCTGCGCACGATCTATGGAACGGGGTTCGTTCTCGTCAGCGTTCATGCCGATGAGAAGCGACGACTGAATTCCCTGAAGGAAAAAGAAGTCTCCGAAGAACACGCCCGCGTGTTAATTGAACGCGATGCCAATGAACAACGTGAAGAGCACGGCCAACGTCTCACGCAGACATTCCACCTGGCTGATTTCTTTGTGCGGATTGAAGAGAACACAGACAAACTGAAGGGTGATTTGCAACGCATCGTGGACCTCATGTTCGGCCATCCGTACAAGACACCGAGCTTTGATGAGTACGCAATGTTCTTTGCGTTTTCAGCCGCTTTGCGGTCAGCAGATCTTTCTCGTCAAGTCGGCGCGGTGATCGCTCGTGGCGAGCAAATCTTGGCAACCGGAGCAAATGACTGCCCCAAGTTCAACGGTGGGTTGTATTGGCCTACCCCTGACGAGAACGGCTGTTTGGATGATTTTCCAAATGGAAGAGACTTCAAACGGGGGAGCGATTCTAACCGCGATGAACAACGCCGAATCATTGAGACTATCGTGGCACAGGGGCGCAACAACGGCCTTAACGACGAGCAGCTTCGCAAGACCCTTGAGGAAAGCCCCATCACGGACCTCACGGAATATGGCCGAGTTGTTCACGCCGAAATGGATGCCCTTTTGAGCTGCGCCCGCAGCAATGTCTCGACGCAGGCCGCCACGCTCTACAGCACGACCTTCCCTTGCCACAATTGCGCCAAGCACATCATCGCGGCAGGTATCACAAGGGTTGTCTACGTTGAGCCCTACGAAAAGAGCAAAGCTCCCCAGTTCCACGGCGACTCGGTCTGTTTCGGGTTTGATCAAATTAACGAAAAAAAGGTACGGTTCGAGCCGTTCGTTGGAATCGGACCAAGACGGTTCTTCGATCTGTTTTCAATGCGTCTGTCGTCTGGCTACGATCTTGACCGAAAGACTCAGGAGGGGAAGTGTGTGGAATGGAAGTTGAGTTCTGCTCGATTGCGGCTTCGGATGTTGCCTTCTTCGTATCTTGAACTCGAATCTGATGCGTGCGACGTTTTTCGGCGTACGCTTTCCCAAGGAGGGAATTGAAATGGAAATCATCAACCATGGGCATGTGCAGATCCCGCTGCTAGTCAATCAAACTGTCATGCAGCAACTGGAAGCGGTCAGTCAAGTTGTTCAAAACTGGCCCGCGTGGAAGCGGGGCCATCTTGAGCTTAGCAATCGAAGCACTAATTCCGTGCCGCGAGCTGTCGAAGTTGAACAGCCGAATGACGACCGGATCGGAGTGATCACCGTCGAGTGACCCCTTGATCCCATAAGACAATCACAACAAATTCTGATTCTGCCCGGCATTTCCCAAGATGCCGGGCTTTTTTTTACCCAATGTGAAATGGCTCCGCCTGTCCGACCAAAACGCTGATTGGTACGAATTCCCACACGAAAGGGATACTCTCTCGCGACCATGAATCCACTTTTGATCGCCCGAAACCTGCGTGACGAATACCTGCGGTTACTGAAGACAACATTTCGTCCCCGGCAACAGGAGTTGCGGGATAGCTTCGATGCTGAGATTGAGCGGGATGGATTCCTGACTCGCGAACCGTTTATCGCAATCGCGCAGCCGTTCAAGTCGGCCTCGGCACTAACCGAGTTGCTGCCAGAGACACGGCAGCGATTCACCCCGATCACCGAGACCCCGTACCAGCACCAGGCCGAAGCCTGTCGCCGGATTCTGGAGCGGAAGCCGACAGTGGTCGCGACCGGGACGGGATCAGGAAAGACCGAAGCGTTTCTGATGCCGATCGTCGATCACTGCTTGCGAGTCCAAAAGCCGGGCGTGCATGCCGTGAAGGCGATCTTGATTTACCCGATGAATGCGCTGGCGAATGACCAGAACAACCGCATTCGCGAACGGCTTGCAGGCACCGACGTCTCGTTTGGCCGCTACACGCGGGAGACTCGAATGTGGGGGTCTCGCCCAGCCGACACACCAGAGAACGAGCGTGTGTTGCGCAATGAATTCCGTAGCGCTCCACCAGATTTGCTGCTGACCAACTACATGATGCTGGAATACATGCTCATGCGGGGGGACGGTCGCGAGATCTTCAAGAATCACCAGATTCAATTCATCGTTCTGGACGAAGTCCACACCTACCACGGACTACTAGGGACCGACGTTGCCTGCCTCTTGCGACGGCTACGGGAAGCACTGAGGAAGTCCAACTCCAAGATCGAACCGCTCTTCATCGGCACATCGGCCACCTTGCAGGCGGGTGAGGAAGGTGACCCCCGAACCGGTGTGGCGGACTTCTTCACACGGCTGACCGGCCAGCCGACGCCGCCTGAGTCGGTCATCACTGAGACCACGAATCCCCCCGTCCTGCCTACAGGAGCCACGCTGCCTGCACCGCCGTCGATTACAGAAGACGAGGTCGCAACGTTCAACGCAAATAATCCCAGCCACGTCTGTTCGCTCGTCTCGAAACTCTCCGGCGAAAACGTGAGCAATGACAAGGTAACTGCCGTCTGGTCAAAGATGGCACTCCCATACCTGCTCATGAACTGGCTGCGTCAGCCTCGCTCAGAGGAAGAGATCATCGACGAATTGTCGGCTCGTCCCGAGCGGCATGGGGTGACACGATCCGCATTACGATGTGAGATCGAAGCCGCCTTGATGGTTGGTCCGTGCATCGACAGCTCCAGCACCGTCCATCTTCGTCCGCGAGTGCATCGGTTTCTGCGCGGCCTGGCCAAGTTCTGGCGCTGCACCAATCCGGATTGCGGCAAACTCGTCGGCGAGGGAGTCGATGAATGCGATGAATGTCAGTCGCGAACTCTCCCCTTGGCACTCTGTCGTACATGCGGTTGGGACTTCTTCATGGCTGAGGAAGGCAAGGACAACGTCCTACAACCGTGGCTCGGTCGCCGCTCAGATACATCGACGATATTCCTGTACGACCCACCGACATCCCAAGTCGAGGTCGACGAGGAAGTTGATCCCGCTGGTGATGACGACGAGGAATTGTCCGGTGATACCGACAACGGGGCGGACGACGAAGTCGAGAACGAGGTCGATGCCGACAAATTCCTCGATCCCCGGAGCCTGCGCATCGTCGATCCCGCGATGATGGGAGGCGACTACCCTCTGCGGCCGGTGAATGTTCATCATGGCCGCGGAACGCGGTGCCCGATCTGCCGCAGCCGATACGGTGCTCAGGATGTGTTGACCCCGGTCAGCCTCGGGAATTCGTCCGCGTTGACGCATGTGTCGCGCGTGCTGATGCGTGACTTGCCCGAGGCGAACCGCAAGCTGCTCATCTTTTGTGATAGTCGCCAGGATGCTGCCCACCAGGCGCGGTTCATCGCCGCGAGCGAAGATCGCGTCCGCATCCGTCGCGTAACCTACCAGGCGCTGCAGTCAGAATCCGAACCACACGATCTCGATTGGCTCGTGGATGCCATCTACGAGCAGTACATCCAAGAAGGCGTCTGCAAACGCAGCAAGAAGAAGGATCAACAGAATCGTGACAAGTCGGTGATCGTCGGGGCGCTGCTGAATGAGTTCGCGATCGCTCCGCGCGTCCGCGCTGGTCTGGAGCGACTAGGGCTGGTCAAAGTGCGTTACGCCGCTCTTGATGAAGAACTCGCTTCCGAAGACTTCCTACGCCTGTGCCTGGCGAACCACCTAGACCCCGATCTCACCGCTCGATCGATTCTCGTGTTACTAGATGAGTTTCGGCAGCGCATGGCGCTCAGCCATGAGATCCTCACGCAGCGTTTGTTTCCGGGCGACAAGCTGTCTCGCGACTACCAGTTGACGATCAACCGCCAGGTGGGAATCCCAGTCGGCTTTCTTCCACCCGAGCAAAAGACCATATCCAGCAAAGGGTATAAGCTGGTTTCCACTTGGAACTCCAAAGGAAATCAGACATCGGCTCAACGCATCTGGCGGCAGTTTCACGAAGATCACGCCACGCCGTGGTCGTTAGAAGAAGTTCTGCGCTGGTTGCAAGAACGGGAGTACCTGACTTGGCAGACGATCGGCAGTAAGGACGATCAAGGGTCTGGATGGCAGGTCAGCGTCGATGTGATCGAGTTCGAGGCAGCGCGATCGTTTCTGCATTGCACAATCTGTGACCGGATCGCGTCGAACGAACCGGCCGGGCAGCCGTGTACTCGATTCGGATGCTGCGGAAAAATGGCCAAGTGGGATGGTCCGATCGACGAGGGCAATCTGAACGCTCTTATGGTTGTCGAGAAGTATGCCCCGCCGCTCTTTCCCGCCGAACACTCAGCCGCTGTTCCGGACGACAAGCGTGAGGAATACGAACGCGGTTTCATGGATGGTGATCCGCCGCGTCCGAATCTGCTCGCCTGCACGCCGACGTTAGAAATGGGCGTCAACATCGGTGACCTCGAAGCGGTCGCGATGCGCAACATCCCCCCCAGCCCAGCCAACTACGCTCAACGATCTGGCCGAACCGGACGCGTCAGCAGGATGGGAATCACTGCGGGCTTCAGTCGTAATACGCCGCACGATGGATATTTCTTCGATCATCCCGAAGAGATCATCGCGGGTGCAATTCCTCCACCGAAGTTCAATCTCAAAAACCTCGAAGCGATTTCCAGGCACATTCGCAGCTTGGTACTCGAACTAGCCGAGCTCGACTTCCCGACGAGTCTGGAACGCTATCTGACAGAAAAGGGAAATCTTGTTGAGAGCCAAATTGCAGAAGTCGTGAATAAGGTGAAAGCGGCAGGACCATCGGCTTCCACGACTGCGCAGAAACTCTGGAACGACATCGATGGCATCACTGAGACGTTTGCCAAAGGCGTCGTCGATCGGTTCCCCGATCTGATTCGGGCGGCACTCGCCGAACGCGGAAAGTTGTTGGCTCACGCGGCGGAGGAAGTTCGCAAGCTCGGAGAAAAGATCAAACTGTCCCCGAAAGAGGAGCAAGCTCAGCAAGGTTTTCGGCAGCTTGCCATTCGCCTTCGCGAGGACAACAAATACGCCTACCTGCCCCGCGTTCTTGCCGAGGCCGGACTGCTGCCGGGGTATTCGTTCCCTGGTGATCCAGGATCAGTATCGCTGGGGTACGACCCGGAACCGATCTTCGGTGGCCGATTGCAGGCGCAACGAGAGTTTGCTCCCGGTCAGATCATCTATTCGCGAGGCGCGCGATGGAGTGTCACAGGAATAGCGCTCCATCGCCCCGGTTCTTCGTCATCGGGTGGTCACCACACTTTTGACTTTACGCTGTGCGGCAGTTGTGGCCTTGCTAACTCGCCCACACTCGATTTCTGCGCCCGTTGCTCACACCCGATCGGTGATAATTCGGGAAACGGCCTAGCCACGTTCACAGCTTGGGACGCCGGGGCGTTTCAGGCATGGGAAGCGGAGGTTGCAGCAGAAAGCGAAGAAGAGCGAGCCAGTCAGTCCTATGACGTGCGTCCTCATCCGCAGCGAGACGTTTCTGGAAAGCGGTTCCAATTGGGGCTATGGCAACTGGAGCTACGCGAGCAGGAGAACATCTGGTTCATCAACCACGGTCTGAAAGACGTCCGAAAGATGGACGAGGAACGAGGCCAGAGCCCTGGCTTTCCGCTTTGTCTAATTTGTGGTGAGTATTTCAAACCTCACGAGTTGATCTCAAAGAAGTCCAAGAAAAAGGACGAGGGCGAAAAGGACGGCCGGAGTCGCACAGATTCACATGCAAAACGGTGCGCTGGTCAGATCAAGAAGGAACCGGGGTTCGCTCTCGGCCATCAGTTGCGAGCCGACACGCTCCGCTTAATAGTGCCGAGCATCGCCGCCCGTGGCGACGAAGGAGTCAGATGGGCTTGGTCGATGGTCTACGCTGTGATCCAGGGAGCCGTGCGACTCTTCGAGATCGATCCAGAGGACATTGAAGCGTATGTCCTCACCAAAGTTTCCGAGGACGAAGATAACAAGAAGCACCAGGAAGTCCTGGATATCCTTTGGATCGACCGAATCGTGGGCGGTTCGGGAGTACTCAACCGTCTCGCCCAGCACTTCCCAAAGGTTGCTCAAGCAGCCCTTAATCATCTCGCTGGCCACGAATGTCCGAACTCCTGCTATCGCTGCCTGCGTTCCTACAGGAACCAATGGTGGCACAAGTTGCTCGACTGGAGAATGATCGTACCGCACTTGCGCGGCGTTACAGGAGAGACGGTCGAGCTGCTTGATACGATTCAGCCAGTGGCTGCTGCGGTCGAGGGGCCGGAGTGGGAAGAAGCACGACGCGAAGGCTGCGAATCACCACAGGAACTACGTCTCCTGAAGGCAATTCGCCAAGACGGCACCTTACCGGAACCGGAGAAGCAGCATGTGGTCTGGGATGCGAATCGTGTACTCACACGCGCCGACTTCGCATACCTCAACTGCGAACCAAAGCTGTTGATCTATGTCGATGGTCTCGTCTGGCACTCTGATGTTCGGCAACGAGTCCATGACAATCGCATCTCGAATCGCCTTCAAGTGCTTGGCTATCGAGTCCATCGTTTTCTCGGTACGGAGACGCATAACTCACCGACACAGTGTGTCGAACAAATAAAGTCCGCGTATAGCTGCTAACTCCAGTGCGTATTTGGCGATGAGCTTGACGCTATTTTTCACCGTGAGCCTTCATGTGGCGCGTGTCGTGAAAATGCAGACGACTCGTTGAGGTTGGATTTAGAACGGGAACCTGGTGATGGCCAAAGCTGAAGCATCAGTTGAAGAACTTGTCGGGATGATCGAGCGTGGCGAACTGCGACTCCCTGAAATGCAACGTCGCTATGTGTGGCGTTCGACACGGGTGCGCGATCTGCTCGACTCGTTGTATCGAGGCTATCCATCGGGCGCAATTCTGCTTTGGGAAACGGACGAATCAGTCCCGTTGCAGGAGTTTGCGGTCGCTCAGCAGCAGAATCCTTATCAAAGTACGCGGTTGCTGCTCGATGGTCAGCAACGCCTCACTTCTCTTTCCGCCGTGATCCGTGGGGAGCCAGTTTCCGTACGCGGTCGCCAACGGCCAATCGAACTGCTCTTCAATCTGGAACACCCCGATCAACTCGCAATCGTGACCGAGGTCGATGAGGACAAAGACGATGACGAGGATCTGACCGAGGATGAAGCTGATTCATCCGAGGATGAATTGCAGCGACGATTCGACAAGATGACGTTTGTCGTCTCCACCAAAAAACTGGAGCAATTGCCGCAGTGGGTCAAAGTCACCGACGTCTTCAAAACGGATGAGGACGCGCCTTTCTTGGAGCGAGCCGGAATTGAGAAGGTCAATGATCCGCGATTCAAGAAGTACAGCCAGCGGCTGGCCCGATTGCGCGGCATCCGAAAGTACATCTATCGCATGGACGTCTTGGAGCGACGTCTCTCCTATGATGAAGTGACGGAGATTTTTGTCCGAGTGAATTCGCTTGGTGCCAAGTTGCGGAGTTCCGACCTGGCACTGGCCCAGATCACGGCCAAATGGCGGAACTCGCTAAAGATCTTTCAGGGATTTCAACAACTGTGTGCGAAATCAGGTTTTGATCTCGATCTAGGTTTGCATCTAAAGAACTTGATCGCGTTTGCGACCGGCCAGTCGAGGTTTCTCACTGTCGGCAGTTTGACGTTGGAAACTCTACACGTGGCATGGAAAGAGTGCTGCCAGGGAATGGAATTCGCCGTGAATTTCCTGAAGAGCAATACAGGCATCGACAGCCCCGCACTCCTCTCGTCACCGTTCATGCTCGTAACACTGGCTTACCTTGGCCATAAACGGGATTATCAACTCAGTCCGGAAGAGTCTGATCGCCTGAGATTTTGGGTCTTGGTGGCAAATGCCAAAGGCCGGTACTCCCGAGGCTCCAGTGAAACGATTCTCGACCAGGATCTCGCCATTTTGAAGCAGGGAGCCGGTGCCCCAGAATTGATCGAGCGGCTCCGGCAGCAAGTCGGAAGGCTGGACGTTGTGCCCGAAGAATTGGAGGGCCGGAATCAACGAAGCTCTCTTTTCAAAACCATGTTTCTCGCGTTTCGAGCCGCTGGTGCCAAAGATTGGCGTTCCAATCTCACGATTGCACTCGATCACACGGGATCGCAGCATCGCCTGCAGTTTCACCACATCTTTCCGAAAGCAGTTCTCAAGAGCACTTACACCGCCCGCGAGGCCGATGACATCGCCAACCTCGCCTTCATCGGTGGAAAAACCAACCGAGCCATCAGCGACAAGCCGCCAGCCACCTACTTTCCCCCAATGATCGAGAAGGCCGGAACCTTTGCGTTCGAGGCCCAATGCATCTCTACCGATCCAGCCTTCCTGCAGGTCGAGAACTACAAAGCCTTCCTCGTCAAACGCCGCGAATTAATCGCCAAGCGAATCAACGACTTTCTCGGAACTTCCGCGAGCGACGTGCGGTGAGCCATCGTTCAATGCGGAATGCCGGCCAATGTGTTTGACGAACGTGCGAGATTGTTGGCTCGTCACCACGATTGCGGTTGCGCGAATTGTCCTCCGGAGGCACGATCGGTGTGTCTGTTCGATGTTCGAGCAGATCGCACCTGAGAATCGTTCCTTTTCACTATCGGAGGCCCCCATGAGTACGTTGACCCAGGCACATGACGAATTGTTTCGACGCAGACCGGATGAGTGTTTCTCGTCGGTCGAGTCCCTGATCCAGCATTGTCGGAATGAGCACCGAGAATCGCAGGACCGTTGGCATTTGCCGGCACGCCTGCAACCGGTTGTCGTCGGCGGAGAACTCTCGTTCGCCGCTGGCGACGACGGCGACTTCTTGCTCAATGATTGGAGCTTCTCGCAAATCTGCCGCTTGTCCGGTGTCGCCAAGGAGACCGTCAATCGGCTCTCCCCCGACACCGCGCGATCGGTATTGCGAGAGACGCTCCCGAGCGGAGCGAAACCGATGCAAATTCTGACGACCGGGCCAAGCATTCGTTCGATCCACGGAGCCGCTTACTCGCGGCTGTGGAACAGCGAACTGCTGGAGACAGTGGCCGAATGCGCCGGTGAGTTCTCACCGCCGCAGACTGCGATGACCGGTGCGACGGGGTTGTATTGCGGAGAGCAGGACTTGTTCTGTTTCCTCATTGATCCCGCCGGCTGGATCGAGATTGGCAAAGAGGCATTCGCACCCGGATTCTTTGTTTGGAATTCGGAGGTTGGGCGTCGCTCGCTCGGAATTTCGACGTTCTGGTTTCAAAAGGTCTGCCAGAACCACATCGTTTGGGACGCGAC
>SXGS01114135.1_pt1 | contig 13570 bp, 16 predicted proteins | sample 3174681 | NCBI WGS metagenome assembly SXGS01 (sample SAMN11356861, study PRJNA531348) | freshwater metagenome | isolation source: freshwater sample F1-80 | place: China: Fuxian Lake, Yuxi | collected 2017-12-25
ACTCATACGAAACCCTTGCAACGCCGGCTTTAATTTCAGAGTGGTTAAATCCGAATTGCCACCAACAGTCAATCCTGTGGCATAATCCACAAAGGGCGCAGCCATATTTTCTTCCGTCGAATTGTAATTAAAGGTGATTTCATCGCCGGGTACAATGTATCTGATTGCAACCAAGGAATGACGTTTTACGCATACAGTAGGAGCGAACGAATGATTGACATATTTACCGTAGTCATCTGTGATGTGTAATCCACTGCCAATATGAATACTTTCGCTGGAAGGTTTTGTGCTAACTGCGCCGTGCAAAGTGTGCACAACATCGCCAGGTTTAAATTTTTGCAAAGCAAACAATCCTTTCGGAGACATGTTCTTGGGATGTTTCAATCGATGGCAAATAGAAACGAAAACTTTTTTAGATGCAGCAGAAACAGGCGAAGACATATTGTGTGTTTGGTTGATAGATGTTCTGCATTTGGCGGCGATTTGTTCGTTTCAGTTTTTCTTTGACAACAACTCCAGTTTTTCTCCCGGACTTCGGCGCGAGACCGCTGAAAAATGATATAAAACTAATTACGACGAGTTCAATATCTGGAAGAAATTCGGGAGCGATGGATGCATTTACCAGTCAATCCAATCTGAACATGTTGTGGGAAGTAATCAGCGATGAAAATGTTTTCAAGTATTTAAACAGAGAATCACAACAAAACGTGTATGCAACCTTTACATCGAATGTCTCGAGTTTTTACAATTTGGAAAAAACTCGTTATGGAGTTACTGCACAATCCCTGATGGACATAAATAAAAAATATATCCTATTGATTATCAATTACATAAAACAAACGTTTCCGCAAATCAGCACGATTTCCATACATTCTGCTGCAGCGCCTGCGCCTACGGCTGCTGCGCCTGTCCCCACTCCTGCACAAACTCCCTTGGAAACTCGCATAAAACGTCCTTCTATCAGCGATGAATTAGAAGAAATCGCGCTGCATAGAGCCCAGAACATAAAAAGTATTTATGGAGACGTCCCAGGCGCTGGCGCAATAACAGAAGAATCCGCGACTGCGAAAAAACCTAAATTGCGATTCAATGACATTGTTGAACATATCCCGGATCCTGCGCCGACGACCGCGCAACTTCCAGCGCAAGATTATTCCTATCAACCGTTGAACATATATCCAGACCTGCAGGAAATTCCTCCACCGCAACCACCGTCTTCAGATATTTTCAAGAAATTAAAACGACTCCCACAAACAACCGCGGATCCGCCCGCCGCAAACCCCGATACTTTGCAGTTGCGCAAATTAGAAGAAAGAATTGCCAAATTGGAACAACTAATACAACAGTTTATTAGTGGAAAATAACTCAAACGTCCGTAGTTCCCAAAAATTTTCTCTCTATCGCGACCAATCAATTACTTTATCTTCTGTTTTCGGCAGAGAGAACAGAAGATAATAAATAAATTGCCAATATTCAGTTTCACCAATTTGTTGGCGGTTGCGGAAAATTTTTCTCTCGATTGCGACCTGTTACTTTATCTTCTGGCATGGGCGGCAATCGTTTTGATTTGTGTTTATCTTCTGTTCTCTCTGCGGAACAATAGAAGATAAAGTATTTAATTAGTCGCGATAGAGAGAAAATTTTTTCCGGTTCCCTACCTACAAACTCAAAAATATGACAATCAATATTTTCTTGTTTAATCCCAAATATTCCGCCAATTTAAGAATATTTATTTTATTCACAGTAATAGGGGCGTGTGAATGATGCAGTATTGTGAGAATTGCGTTGTCGCATGCAGAAGATAAAGATGAATTGGACCGGATGTTTTCCGTTTCGATGGCTTCTGCTGACATAGCATTTCGCCGACGTTTTTGCTGCGAACGTTGTTGCCGTTGTTGTCCCTGCTGGGTGGTCATGCAAAAAAAAAATCGTACACATTGTAACATCCAACATACATCCAGGACACTTTTGTGAACAATCGTTTCTCTGTAATATACGCAATGTCTGACATAATTTTGTCGTGTTGTTCCTCTGTTAGTTCTCTCTCGAACAATTTCGTGAGAACCAATATAATATTTACTTTCAAATTCGCAGCATCATTCAGCCCATTCAGAACAATATTGTATGTTAATAGGGTCAATTCTACAGAGAGAAAGTACTCCTCTAAATTCACACAGGACACATATTTTTGGGTCGCAGATGACGATGCCGCTGCTGCCGACGACCCAAGTTCTGCCCCTGTCTGAACATCCGAGGTAGGAATTCGCAGCATATCTTTCAAAAATAACACAAGCGTCGCCAGTTTGCGGTTTTTTTTCAATAAACGCGTTAGTTTGACGAAGTTTATTTTCGTCTTCATGGGAGATGGTTGTGTGATTGATTTACTTATATTTACAAGACATTCTTTATTAACGCACCTCTGTTGCCGGCGCGCCGGTCACCAATCGTCACACAATGGTCATTTTGGTGTGTAAGTGAGTTAAACTGAACTCCGTATAATAACTATATGAACACAACTCAATATAAAACGGGCGGCGACGGCAACTGCCATAGCAGCCATGCGACTGAAATTGCGGTCACAACCACTGAACAACAACCACAACCCCAGAAGAAAAGAAAAAGTAAAAAACAAGTCATAACAATTTCGGATGCTCCTGTGGATGCGTCTGCTGATGAGGTCACCGCGGACACAGAAGATGGTGTTGCCTCGGACACGACACCAACACGACCTTTGAAATCCAATTTAAACACCTGTCCGGAACTCAAAAGTATTCAATACAAAACCATGTTGTTGAAAGGAGTGATTATGAAAACTCCCCATTCTGAAGCAGATAATTTGGAAACTCTGGATGCCTTTCTGGAAAATGAAAAATCCTCTACGAATAATCAATGGTGTAAATTGAACAAAACCATAAAAGTTCAAAAGTTTTTGCATTTTGCGGAATTATACAGCAAAGAACATAATTTCACAGAAGATGAAACCACCGCTTTGATGGAATTTCTGAAAGATTGTTTGGACCGGAAAAAACTGCAGAGAATTAAAGACGTAAATTATGATAAAATAAGCGGTGAAATCCGCAGTATTCCTGGGTTAATTTATAACAAAACATCCAAACATTTTACGTTAAAAAATTTGGACAAACATGTGTCAACTCTGAAATCCTTGGCGCCTACAAAAACCAGCGCAGCGGCTGCCATGACTCTAAAACGACATGCAGCGGCTGTTGCGGCTTCTGCGGTAGATTTGCCGACAGGCAAAGCTCGTTTGTGTGAGTCAAAGGAAGAAAAGTAAAATAAAAAACAGATGGCATTGCGCCCTCTGTTTTTTATTTTACTGTTTGATTTTACTGTTTGTGTATTTGTCGGCGGTGATCGGCATTAGTCACATGTTTTCATGTAAAACTTTATTTCGTTAATTAATCCCTCAGAATCAACCATGCCAAACCCATGACTTGGTCCACCCCAGCGTCCCCATTTGTACTGAAAAGTGGAACAGTCAAACGTCAATGCATCATCGGTTTCGTCATAATATGCATATGCACAAAAACTGTATGTACGAACAGCACGCCCAGGAACACTCAACAAAATATTGTATTTTATAACCACTCCAATAAACGGATCACCCAAAGAATTGAGTTGAACTTTCCATTCAAAGGCGGTTTTTACTTCAATATCGCATTTTGTTTTTGTTGGACCAGCCAACGCATCATTGAATCTCGTACACAATTCATCGACTTTGGCAAGACCTTCTGTTGATATCGAGACATCTGGATTGTAATATTTTTCGCAACATTCTGCGATTTTATCTACAAATGTACTTGGTAATACCAAATACTTACCTGTTACATCTTCGGTTATGTTCATAGCTGTCATTTTCAATGTTTTGCTTTGCAATTCTGAATTTCCGGAATTTAATTTCAATTTCCCATCGGGAAAGATCGTTTGCGACTGCAAACTCAGTTTTTGCAGTAGCAAAACAATTCGTTTGCCTGTCAGCAAACTCAGTTTTTCTATCAACCCAAACTTTTCAATGCACTGTGCACAATAAAGTCCCGCAAATATAAATAACACAAAACAGAACAAATAAAATATTTCCCTCCAAAATATGCTGTAAAATTCGGCTCTTGTGTAACTCATGATCGTTATTCGGTTCTGTTGTTCAATCAATTATGACAATTGCGAAAATGCATAAAAAGATTTCAGTTTTGTAGGGAACCAAGGATTGGGCTTGCCATGCAAGCCGTCGTCTTCGTTGGAGACTTTCCCTACGACCCTCCTTTTATTGTTCTAAGCGGCGGGGCAAGCCCGCTCGCCGGATCAAATTGTAGGAAACCAAGGATTATGAATTAACGACGGTGGTTGGATTTCGCTCTTTGCTCCCAAAACGGAAAAATAAATTGTTCATTGGTGTTGTTGGAAGTTAGAGATCGGAGAGAGCTCCACCAAATCGTTGACAAGGTCGCCTCTCGATCGTGACCAATTTATTCCAATCCTCTGTGTTGGCGGCGAAAGAGAGAAAAATGATACATGTCGCGTCACGTCATTGAGACAAAAACTCATCTGTCAATACCATGGAACCCGAACTGCAACAATACACAGACACTAACCTGTGCGTCAGTGTCCAACAGGAATACATGTCGCACGATAATGCTGCAGACTTGTTCAATTATTTAATTAAAAACGCCAAATTTAAACACGGATATTACACAGCAAAAGGTACCGTATCTAAAAAACGCAACAAAGTTGTATATGGATCCATCCCGGCATACAAAGCAATTTTCCGAGGTGTGGAAATATCTGAACGAGTCATACACTGGAATACTCAACCGAGGTTGCGTGAATTAGCCGAGCGCCTAACTGCACACACTGGACAAGAATATCACGTATGCGTCATACAAATGTATAACACGGGAGATGTTGGTATAAAACCTCACAGAGACAAAGAAATGAAACCGGGAACAATTATTGCAAGTTTGTCTCTGGGCGCAGAGAGAACTATGCGATTTGAACATCGTAGCGGCAAGGTTGTTGACATACCTCTGCCTCATGGGTCATTGTGTTTAATTCATCCGCCAACAAATGATATTTGGTCCCATTCCATACCAACAGATGCCACAACCACCCCGAGATTATCGTTAATATTTCGGAATTGTGAAGGTATGTAACGGCGCTGGCAGCAAAAATCCCACCATGATATATAATGAATTTGTCGGCGGCAATCCGAGAATGCAAACATAAACCGAAGGAATGTTTATTGGGCGTTTTTTTCATCATATATCTCCTGTTTGGGCTTAAACCTCCGATGATTGTCGCCCAATTTATTGACAGTTTGGCAGGGAAAATTGGGCTATTGTTGCTGGTTGTGTACATGTTTTTGCATCACCATCCACTATTGGCGATATTGATGGCGTTGGTCGCGTTTGATTTGATTCGGCGAGCGGACTTAACTCCTGGAACATCTCCCTTGTTTCCCTATGAGCTCACAGAATCAAATAAAACAGACATCATTACGTCCATGAATCGCGGCAGATTTGGATACACTCTGGAACAGGAAATGGTATCCAAAATGGCTCCCTTGGTGCGATCGGATGTGACTTTAGCCAGAACAACCTCCTACAAACCATTGACGGGAAACATACATGATGCCGCCAGTCTTACAGGGGCGAATTAACGTTTGCGCTGGCGACGCAAAACATAATTATTGTATACCTTTTGATTCTGCTAAGCGGAATCAATTGACAGAATCGCATGTAAAGGCGAAATTATGCGCCGCAAACAGATATGTATCATCTAATATACCCGCAAAATCCACTGATAAAATGCGGAAAAAATCTGAAACAACTGGTTGTTATTTGTTTTTACATAGTCCAGAAGAATTGCAATCGTTAAATCTAATTTAATTATTATTTTTATTCATTATCTTCTGTTTCAGCGACAGAAGATAATCATAATTTAATGTCACGATAGAGAGAAAAATTTGGGGACTGACCAAATAGTCCACCTTTAATATATTCCATGTCCGCCGCAGCAACAGCAGATAAAATAAACATTTCCGTGAAAAACACCGCTGGAAAGTGTCAATCCAAGTGTTCTCTCCAGTTCACCTACACAGAAAGTTCTCTGACTGCACACAATGATGGCAATTCTGTGCGTGTGTCCTATGAATCCTCGGCGACTTCACCAGTAACATACAACAGTCAAAAATACAATGTCGGTGAAATCGTCCTGTATTCTCCTGCCATTCATTTGTTCAACGGGGAACAATTACCAGGGGAATTTGTCGTAACCCATTACCCCGTGTTGGGTGGAAATACCTTGAAAATCGCGTTGCCCCTCGCGACCGGCACGCCGGCAACAGAAGGCGCGCAACATGTCCAACAAATTATTGACGAAGTTGCCATGTATGCCCCAAGATCAGGAGAAAGTGTGTCCTTATCGGACATAACGGGATTCTCTCTGCAACAAGTTATTCCATCTGGTCGTGGACGAGGTTTTTTCATGTACACTGAATCTCAAACCCAAATAGACTGGATTGTGTTTGGTTCGGTAGATTCGTTGTCAATCTCCAGCAGTTCTCTCGAAAGTTTGGCGAACATTATTTCTCCGTTTGAAGGCATTGCAACCACGGCAACAGGAAATCCCAGTGTGTTTTACAATTCATCCGGGGTTCAGTCGGGAGTTTCCGTGGGAGATGGTTTATATATTTCTTGTCAACCTACGGGTTCAAGCACAGAAGATGTCGCAGTGTCTTATGACAAACCTGGCGCAACGTATGATTGGTCTTCTGTGACGAACAACTCGACTGTGCGAACTGGGCTGTTTATTCTGGCGAGCATGTTGATCTTTTTGTGCATTTATTACGGCATGTCTCAGGTGTTTCGCAGATTAAGTGTAGGGGGTGGCGGCAACGCTTCGTCAAACACCATTGTTTCTAGCATGGGCGCAGTGTAACACCAAGTGTTCCAAATTTTTTCTCTCTATTGCAACCATTTTACCAATTCCTTCTGTTGGTTGGCGACACAATACAGAAGGAATTGGTAAAATGAATTAATTGGATGTGTTTGAGAAAAACATATGCCAACTATTCTGTGTAACTTATTTATTGGCGATTTATCTTCTGTCTTGGCGGCAAAACAGAAGACAAATCAAATCCTTTTGTTTTGCTGTCACAACAGGAGGTATTGAATAAACTGGTCGCAATCGAGAGAAAATTTTTTGAGAGTGCCAACAATTCGGTAAAACTCATTTATTGGCGATTTATCTTCTGGTTTTCTCTCTTTGTTGCCAACACAGGGGGATTGGAATTAGTTGGTCGTGATTGAGAGAACGCTCACCAACAAATTGGTTGAACTTATTTATTGGCGGTTCTCTCCTGTTTGTCAGCAAAACAGAAGATAAATGAATTACATGGTCGCAATCGAGAGAAAAAATTTTTGAACTGCGTGGCAAGCGTTCCCTACATTGACCAGGCGAGCGGGGCTTGCCCCCGCCGCTTAGAACAATTGAAGGAGGGTTGCAGGGAAAGTCTCCAACGGAGACAATGGCTTGCATGGCAAGCCCAATCCTTAGTTCCCTACAAAAATTGACATACATAAATCCCCCGTAATTTCATCTATCTTTAAAAGTCGACATCATGGATTTATCGCAAGTTAAGCTCACTAAATACGAATGGGGATCTATTGAAATCTTGTGTTCTGCCAAAGAACAGGAAGTTTTGCAAATGATTATTGCTGGATATCACGATGCATCGATTCATTCAAATGGACATAAATCGTTGGTCGGAATTATGCGACTGGAGAATTATGAACATCAGGTGAAATTAGACGCCTGTTTATATTCCAAATACTTAAAAGCAAAAATACTTGGGTTATCACAGGAATTAAACATCTCATTTGTGCCAGCATCGGCGGGGGCGGGGGCGGCTGCGACATCAGCACGAGAAAAAGAATTTGTCATGAATTCTGCTTTAAAAATCATTCTCGACAAATATCCCGAATTGGATTTTGACGACACAAACAGCGAAATATACGAAATTGTGTTACTGCAAATTATCAAGAAATTCGCCAAAAGCGTGTCAGTCGCAGGTCCAATGGCAGTCACCGCAGGAGAATGGAATAAAGATATGTGTGTGGCGTATTACACATTGCACGCATTGTCTAAAAACAATATTCGTCGACTGAACACATATGTCTCCCAATTTGTTCACTATGTGCTGCAGGAATTCATGGGTGTGGGGGCGGACATGCAAGCTCGTGTTTCGGCGTTATTTATAACTCATGCCGCGGATTGTATAGAAAAAAACCCACTTCTTCTGAAGTATGTGGATTTGTCATTATACAATCATCAAAAAGAGATTTTCACGGTCGCCAAACAACCTGGACCCAAATTAATCTTGTACATAGCGCCTACGGCTACAGGGAAAACCATGACTCCTCTGGGATTATCAGAAGGTCACAAAATCATATTTGTGTGTGCTGCCAGACATGTCGGCATGGCGCTGGCAAAAGCCGCCATTTCCGTGGAAAAACGCATTGCATTCGCGTTCGGATGTTCCACAGCAACAGACATTCGATTACATAATTTCGCAGCTGTAAATTATACTCGCGATAAACGCAGCGGTGGAATCAGAAAAGTCGACAACGAAGATGGAAGTAAAGTGGAAATCATGATTTGCGATATGAAATCTTATTTGACAGCTATGCATTACATGTTGGCATTCTTCAGCAAAGAAACGATCATCACTTATTGGGATGAACCGACAATTTCAATGGATTATGACGAACATGAATTTCATCCATTAATTCACCAGAATTGGAGTGAAAACTTGATTCCAACGATTGTGTTATCTTCTGCTACTTTGCCAAAAGAACACGAATTGACCAATACCATACAAGATTTCGTGACTAGATTCAGCACAGACACGGCGCCTGCCGGCGTGTGCAATATCGTCAGTCATGAATGTAAAAAAACCATTCCGTTGATAAATAATTCTGGGCAAATTGAATTACCTCATTATGCCTCCAATGTGTATTCAACCATTCGACAAATCGCCGCAAATTGTTTGGAGAATTTAACTTTGTTGCGGTATTTTGATTTGGAAGAGGTCATCTCATTCATTTTGTATGTCCAGCGTCATAATTTAACGACTCCTCGAATGGCGATGGATATGCATTTTGATGGAATTGACGCTGTAAACATGAAGAATATTAAATTATATTATGTGAATGTGCTGGCAAATATTGTCGATGGGGAGAGAAACTGGGCGTCGATTTATGATTACTTCTGTGAACGTCGTACGCCCAAAATACGTGAAAACATGTTTGTCGACGTTCGTGGCAATCCTCGCCCAAAACAGCCGAAATCTTTCAGCGCTGGACCGGGGGTGGGCTGTCCGACACCGTCGTTTGGCGCAGCATCAGCAGGAAAACCCTTGTCAAAAATGGCATCAACCTCTGCCGCCACCATGGCGCCGGGATTGCCACCAGCTCCTGCAGGAACATGCGGAATTTATGTTACAACCATTGATTCGCATACATTAACAGATGGACCAACAATATTTATGACAGCGGATGTTGAAAAAGTCGCGACCTTTTGTGTCCAACAAGCCAACATTCCTTCTGCGACCATGGATGATATTCTGCGAAAGATTGAATATAACAATAGCATTAACGCCAGATTATTCGAACTGGAAAATCAATTGGAGGCAGAGAGAGAAAGTGTGGAATCCAAAGTGAAAAACACTATTGATGGGCGACATGGTGGCAAAACCATTGCTTGTGGAAGAAATAAACGAAATAAAGATCCGAAGAAAATGTGTAAAGATGGCGGAGATGATTCTGCGCGTGGAACAATCGCGAAATTATCGCGCGAAATCATTTCACACCGATCCATGATTGCAACGGCAACCTTGGGAGATGTGTATATTCCTAATCGCAAACATCATTTGGAAAAATGGGCACCACCGGCAATCTTGCATGGAATGTCCACAGGAGAGAAACATGTACCATTTACCTCGGATGTTTCAGAGGATGTTGTGAACGATATCATGGCATTGAACGGCATTGCGACTATTTGGAAAATATTGTTAATGATGGGAATTGGTGCATTCACATCTGGCACGGCGAATAATGTAACCTATGCAGAAATTATGAAAAAACTCGCGGATGAACAGAAGTTATATTTGATCATAGCCAGCAGTGATCACATTTATGGAACGAATTATCAGTTTTGTCATGGGTTTATTAGCAAAGATATGAATTTGACGTTTGAAAAACTGCTGCAATCCATGGGTCGAATTGGGCGTGGAAATATACAACAAACATATACCATTCGATTCAGAGACAATTCCCAAATAATGAAATTGTTCACAGGAGAATGCGATAAACCAGAAGTTCGAAACATGAATCGCCTGTTTAGTACGCCTGCAGGGTTGTAATTGCGGCACAATTTATTGCATTAGCACTGATGTATTTTTTCTTCTGTTTTTAACGGAGAGAGAAGAAAAAATGAAATAATTAACCGCCGAATAATCCAGACAATTCTATTTAACGGGTCGATGTCAACGATGGAACATTCTGTAGTGTCTTGTTTAGGATCAAAAATTAATGTGATAACAACAGATGCGTTAGTTGCAAACATTGGATACAGTGGCAAATATCCATCACCTTATCCATTGGCTACAAATGTTGTTTCTGTTTGTACAGGATATGGGTTTGTCATAGCATTAACAGATGATGGTCAAGTGATTTGTTGGGGAAAAAATTCCGTTGGTCAATGCAATGTTCCGCCAGATTTGAAACACGTTGTGGCAATTAGTTGCGGAGGTCATCATACTGCAGCTTTAACCGACAAAGGACGAGTTGTTTGTTGGGGATGTAATCATCATCATCAATGCGTTGTTTCGAAAAAATTAAAATCTGTTGTGGCAATTAGTTGTGGAGCGTTTAACACAGTGGCTTTAACCGACAAAGGACGAGTTGTTTGTTGGGGAGTACGTGTGTGTAATTTTCCTGATGAGTTTACAAATGGTAACTTTGTTAGTATCACTAGTAATGAATACAATAATGCTGCGATAACATCAGAAGGAAAAGTGATTTGTTGGGGAACTGGGTGTTTTGGTAAATGTAATGTTCCAGTGAGTTTGGAAAAGGTCGTGAGTGTTTCTTGCGGACCGGGTCATATAGCGGCGTTAACCTCAGATGGTAAAGTTGTTTGTTGGGGATCTAATAGTCATCATCAATGTGACGTTCCAGCAGATTTGGTGGAAAAAGTTGTGTCTGTAAAATGCGGATCACGTCACACAATTGTATTAACTGAGAGCGGACGAGCTGTTTGTTGGGGCGACAACCAGCATGGTCAATGTAATGTTCCTCTGCAAATAATGGATGAACCAATCGCGATAATCGAAGCCGATCACGTTTACAATATTGCCATTACTGTAAGTGGAAAAATTATTTGTTGGGGATCGAATGGTAACGACGATATGCGTTTTCTAGATGTTGAAATCTTCAACGAAGCGGATAATTTACAGGTTCAAGTTGGCAAGGTTATATTAATGTAATAGCGCACCCAGCGCACTGTTATTATGTTTATTTGTGTTTTTTCTTTGTATTTTTTTCGTGTTTTCTTTTTTCCACTGAGGTTTAAAATTTCTCTCTCTATCGCAGATAATTTCATAATTATCTTCTGTTTTCCGCGGAGAGAGAACGGAAGAAAAACTGAAATAATGAATGCGCATAAATAAAAATAGCATAACTATTCATACCACGCCACCGCAGCCAATGACAGAATTTCAACGCCCCATTCCAGATTTACATGCAATTTTCGCCACAGATCTTGACCTGGGATTCGCAAAAAACGGCACCATTCCCTGGCATAATCGCACAGATATGGAATTCTTTCGCAGAACCACTGAATACCATGTGATTTTCATGGGTATGTCTACATTCAGAAGTTTGCCAAAATTATTGCCAAATAGGTTGCACGTGGTTTTGACACATAATCGAGAATTGTTGGATTCAACCTCTGCTGTTATGAAACAATTGGAAAACATTCCTACAGGCGAACTCAGAGAATTACCCCGGGTGTTGTATACAAATAATATTTACATCGCAGATTTTATTCTGAATAATCGCGAAAATATGTGCACTCATTGGTCGTTTTTATTGGATTCCTTCCGGGTATATGTTATTGGAGGTGTAAGTGTATTGACTCAATTGATACCCCGTTGTTCCACAATTTGGCACACAATTATTCAACAACGCGCAGATTGTGATTTGCACATGCCGGATATCTCTCTGGAATCCCGCGGATATGTGAAATATTTGTGTTTGGCAAATGACTCGTTGGCAATTTACAAATATGTGCTGGAATAGCGTGGGTTTGCTCAGGCAAACAATCGTTTTCCCAAAAAAGGGGAAAACTGGGTTTGTATGGCAAACAATTGTTTTTTCCCTGTTCGGGAAAAAAACTGAGTCATTTAATTCACATTTATGTTTTTGCACATTGCAAACGTTCACACATGAAACTATTTGTGTTGATTGATAATACAAAATATTATTTGTGTCTAAATAAGCATGGACATTTAAAATTACAGGATACCTGTGAAGATATGGATCCTGAATTGTGCGAGTTTTCATACAACATGGAATCAGGTGCGACTAGAATATGTATTAAATTTCAAGATATTTCTTATTACCTCCGAGTGAAGAAGCAAAATAAAAAATTTGCCGATAATTGTCTGTCGTTGTTAGCTGAGTGCGAAATACATGCAGACCCGAATGAAACAATTGAGGAATGGAATGGATATCCAAATTTTGAATATGGTACCAGTTATTTTGATCTTACATTGAAAAGTAAAGGCGGCATGTATTTTACATCTGTTCCAGAAGGGTTTCGTATGTTTGTGCAAACAGATGAACGTTCGATTGAATGTCACATATTATTGGAATTATTCGCAGAAGAAATGGTGTTGTTGTAACCAAACCATGCGCAATGTGCTAAAATTCTTTGTAGAGAATGATGCAAACAAAACTGAAATAATTTAACGACAAAAAACAATAACAATGGATCACTTGACATGAAATTATTCACAATCATTGGTAAAGAAAAATACTATTTGGGATTAAAATTCTTAAATAATGATGGGCATCAGTACACAACTTGTGTATTGAGTGATTTAGAATCAAGTTGCGATCTGGAACTCGAGTTTGCAGACACAAACGAGCCATCAAACGTCATACGATTAATTCTTACATCACGTGATCAACTACATCCTGACTTTAAATATATTAAAATTTATTTGTTATTGTATGATCATAGGTTATTATTGAGTTTGCAGTCGCAAACGAACCGTTTTCTTGGAAAACTAGCATCAGATGAAATAAACCCGACTGACATTGCGCGCGGCACAAACATTGTACTCGGCGAAGATGGTTGTGTGTACTTTGATCATATAGTGCGTATGCAAATAAATGATCAAAGAGTTTATGTGCAAAAAATGTACATAGAAGAAGTCATATTGATGTGATCTCACACCCTTAAAATTTCAAGGTGACTTGAAAGGGTTCCG
>SXGS01636049.1_pt1 | contig 13569 bp, 16 predicted proteins | sample 3174681 | NCBI WGS metagenome assembly SXGS01 (sample SAMN11356861, study PRJNA531348) | freshwater metagenome | isolation source: freshwater sample F1-80 | place: China: Fuxian Lake, Yuxi | collected 2017-12-25
CGCCAGTTGATTCGCCACGAAGTTCACTCCTAAAAGGTTCTGCCGAAACAAAACCTAAAAAGGTGAACTTCGTCCTTCCGTGCTGCAACTGGTACCTTTTCTGGCGCCTATTACTGGTACCTTTTCAGCGCTCAGTGACACAACATGGGCGAGGATGCCTCCTCATTTCAAAATCGTTCGGCAAAGCGCATTACTCGAATCGCCCCGAGACCGCCTTGTGTGCAAAATAACGTGAACAAATCATACTGGCATCCAAATGACAAAACAGCCCCTACTTTCGTTACATCTATGGAACTGCTTCGGGTCCATTCCCAACTTACATTCGAGGTGAGTCCGACTCATTTGGAATCGGTAGCCAATAACTTGACACAAGGCTGAGAATTGAGGGCTCAAACTTGCCGACTGCTGCCACAAAAAGTTCTATTGGTGTCCTCCCGCCTCCATTGACCCGGGTCATTCACAATTGACTTGGGTCTTTTGCGTTCATTCCTCACGATCAAATTCTTTATCGCAGAATTTAGGCACCACTATCCGACAGGATCGAGCTTGAGTTTTCGAATTTCGTGCATCGGCAGGAACAAATGGCGAGGATCGTCGTAAAGTGGCCGAAACCCAAACTTCACGTAGAAAGAACGGGCTGTGTCATCAATGGCATCGACCTCCACCGCCCGAATGCCGAGTTGTTCGGAAATGTCAGCCGACCGACGTAAGGCGTCTACTAGGAGCGACGAACCCAACCCCTGCCCCTGTTCGCGACGATCAACGGCCAATCGCCCAATCAACACGACCGGTACGTCAAGACGAGGTAACCCCTTCGCCTCTTCGGCTGGTAGTAATTCGTGGAAAACCTGGTGCGAGGAGATTGCGTAGTAACCTACAACCGACAACTCGTTCAGTCGAGTAGCGACATACGTTCGGGAAAGATCCCGACGGTCGAATTGACTGGCCCGATCCTTGATCCATTCGTTGAGCATCGATTGGCCACAGTCGAACGCCGTGCGGTCGTGCGATTTGTCGAGGCGACGGATGGTCCACGTCGCCATTAACGAACCTGCTTCTTATACCGACTGGCTGCCTTTACCAAAGCGTCATTCGGTTTACTCGATTCACCATCGAGCATCGCCAGGAATCGTTGGCGGTCACGATCGCTAAGTCGAGTAACTTGCTGATCATGCAAGATTTTCCTCGCGGTTTGTACAAGCGTGGAAACGGCAAAGTCACTGACGGTCTGGCCCATCTCGGCCGCAGCGTCCTCAATAGTCTGCTTCAATTCATTGCTCAGTCGAAAATTGATCCGAGCATCGCTCCTTGCAGTTGACATAGAAGTGTTTCTTTCCTGAAAGGCGGAAATGCAATCTCTCAATTGTACGTCACTTTGACGCACAAATCAAGGTAATGATTTGGATAAGTTCGTTTATTTGTGAAGCGAATTCGCTGACCCCGGTCAGAAAAAGTTCAATTGGTGTCCTCCCGCCTCCACTCATTCAAATCCCCTTGTCCCGCAGCGCTTTACGGCGAGCGAGGCAAGGGGATTTTGAACTTTCTTCCCTGCGACGTAGATTTTGCAGGGAGTTAGTTGCTCGTTGTGCTCTTGTTCGGCATCGTCCGTTGGTAGAATGGCCGTCGATAGGAGACCGACATGCCAACAAGAATTGCTGATCCAACTCGTCCATCCGTTGTTCCCGTCGAATTCGGTGGAAAATGGGTTGCCTGGAATGCGGAGCACACTCGAATCGTTGCTCATGCTGAAACATTGCAGCAGCTCTGGCTGGTAGTCCAGGAAAAGCAGATTGATGATCCGGTCTTTGAAAAAGTTCCCCGTGCCAACGTTCGTTTCGTGGGGACTCGATGAAGTTTACATACCGCGAGTACGTTAGTGTGTTCCCGGGTACCAATGACTTTCGTTTTTGATTCTGAGACCAGTTATTACGATTCGGGGCATCGGTCCGAAATCCAGGTCATAGCTCCCGTCCAGCAATTGCACGATCGGCAATCTGCCAGCCCGGCTTTCTGTATTGAAACCAACGCATCTCCCGTTGCGGGAGTCCATCCATGCAGAGCAAGAATGCTGGGACACCTCCTCCAGTCGCAACGGACGATTCTCACAAAGAATCGCGAGAGCGAAAAGCTGAATCGGGCGCACACCCTTGGCATTGGTGTAGTTGGCAATCGTAGGAGCTTGGATGCCAAGATATTCACAGTACGATTGTTGACGAGAATCGGTCATGTTGACTACTTCTTGCGATTCAGTTTTACAATGACGATAGCTGCGCGATGGTACCATTGTTCGGCGGTAACACCTTCATTGCCAAGGTAGCCGTCTGCTTCCTCCGCTGAGGGATTGTGGAAATCAAACGCCTTGTCAAAAAAGACTTCGTCCATCGAAAACTTGAGAGGCTTAGTACCACCTTGGCTTTCATCGCCCGGCGCCCAGAACTCCGTCATGATGCTATGCTCGTAGATTTCATAGGGACGTGAGGGCTTTTCTCTCGATTTGCCAGTGTCCCAATTAAGAGAATGCGAGTAGACGCTCCGACCGCCACCGCTTGGGTCGATAGCACCTTTGCGAGCATACGTTACGAGTGCCAAGCCCGCTTGGTACCCAGCATCCTTGGCACCTTTGACGATGTTCAAGGCAGTCTCGCGATCGGATCCTTTCAGTAGGTCCCAACTGATGCTGGACCGAGTGTACCGATGCTCTAACAGGATCGCGACTTTCTTGAGTTTGGAATCCCAATTTGCGAATGCCTCTCGCCACGGCTCGCTCGTTTCCGAGAGACCAGCGACGCTGGTTGATTTCTCGGGTGCCACTAACAAGTTGAAGACCAAACTCACTCGATGGCCAGATCGAATTTTGACGACTTCGTGTTCACAATCGGCATAGAACGCAGCGATACTAAATGAACTGCCGCTAGCGGCAGCACGGGCATAGAGACGTTCTTGCTCCTTGCCGTGCTGAACAATAAGATCACCGCCTGTGTGTTTGCATGGCAAGCTAACCACGACAGTACCGACCATACGATCGGACTTTTGTCCATCGCGATGAAAAACAAAGAAGCTCCCTTTTTCGTACACGAGCATGCGATAAAGTTTGGCTTCCAGCACTCCTTTTGGCATCCAGAGTTTTTGGCTTACCACTTCGAGGATCTTGGCCAATGTCGCTGGCCAGTCGTCATCTAGAATGCGAAATTGATCGGGAGTCAACTCCCAGACTTTTCGGACATCAATGTCCACGAGAGTTTCCGATCCCTTTCCAAAAGGCGCCTGGCGACACTGACTAACAAGTAATTTGGCAGCGGGACCGGTGATCGGAGTTTTGAACATCTCGCCATTGATCTCCAAACGGAGATGCGTCTCAGCGAAATCTTGAGCGAAACAAAATCGAGCCGGAAACGTTGCGGATGCCAAACATAACCGATTCAATGAGGTACTGAGCGGATCAACAGATTCTGCCATAATTCTGTAGAACGAATAAGAGCATAGGTTTAGCCAAGGAATTGAGAATTCTATCGTGGGCGAGTGCCACTGACTAGCCAATTCGCCCGTCGAGAAAACATGGTCAGACCCTCCCACACATGCGCAGAAACATTGGCACAGGCAGCGCCAGCGCGCTCGGCGAACTGCAAGGTGTCATCCAGCAACACTTCGCTGGTGCCGACGTGCATTTGGATAGGCGGCAGGCCATCCAGCTTTCCATAAAGAGGTGAGGCGTGCGGATGGGTGGCGGCCTCGGCACCGAGATACAACGCCACACTGGCCTTTAATGCGCTTTGAGTTAGGAAGGGGTCTTCATCGGCACGTGTGGTGTGGCTTGCTCCCGTCAGTGCCAAATCTGTCCATGGAGACATGACAACACAAGCGAGTGGCGCCGGGGCCTTGCCGGCCTTGCCTGCGTCTGCATCCGCTTGCACGAGTGCCAGCAAGACGAGCGAGAGTCCACCACCTGCGGAGTCTCCCACGAGCACGATCTTGTTGATGCCTTGAGCAACGAGGCCCCGATGCACCGCCTGAGCATCGTTCACTCCGGCGGGAAAGGGGCGCTCAGGTGCCAGACCATAGTCCGCGACGAACGCTGCTGTGTTGGTCCTCGACGCAAACTGGCCCGCAAAGTGGCGATAGGCGTAGGCGGATCCAAGAACGTAGGCCCCACCGTGCAAATAGAGGATGGCCGTGTCAGAAGTGGCGGTCTGTGGACGACACCAGAACCCGCTGACTCCTCCGATATCGGCCCTCTCGTAAGTCACATCGGCTGCAGCCGGGATGGCTCCGATCATGTCGTCATAGGGTCCGCGAGCCTGAGGGCCATTCATCATTCCCTTGAATGGGGCGGCATGGGCACGCACTCCAGCAACCGTAGCGAGGTCCTTGGCGCTGGGTTGGTGATGGATCTCGTGTAATGTTGAAGTCCTTGGTTTAGTTCTTTGAAAATGGTTCTAGGTATCAGGCCAGGAGCTTTGACAGATGGTTGGCGAGATTCGAGCCGAGTGCTTTGACGCGGGCCTGCTGTTTCTCGTCAGCGAGTGCGCCTTCCGGCGTAAAGGCTTCGTAGGCTTTGCCGATGGCGATTTGATCTGGAAGCACGGTAATACCGATGCTCCCAAGGATTGCCCGGAGGTGGACAAGGCCACGCATTCCTCCGAGTCCGCCCGGTGAGGCAGAGCAAACGACGGCGGTTTTGCCCGCCAGTGCCGAGAGCGATGGCTCGTCTTTGGACTCGCCGCGCGAGACCCAATCAATCGCGTTCTTCAGCGCGGCGGTGATGCTGCTGTTATATTCCGGCGACGCGATGATAAGGCCATGATGTTCGCGGAAAATGGCTTTGAGTCGCTTAGCCGCCTCCGGCATTCCGCTCGTGGCTTCGAGGTCTTCATCGAAGACGGGAAGTGCGAAATCGCGAAGCGAAAGCACGGTGACTTCCACGCCCGCTTCACGACCTCCGGAGGCGGCGATGGCGGCGAGTTTTTGGTTGTAGGAATCACGGCGGAGACTGCCGCCAAATGCGAGGATGCGTGGTGTTTTCATGTGTGGGTTGTTCATGTGTGATTGTGATAGTTGCACTCAAACCCAGCGTTGCACTGCGGCGGAGGTGTCGGTGGGATTGGTGTTGAAACAGATCTTGGCCTGAGGCGCATGCTCATGCAGGACGTTGATGAGTTTCTCGAACAGGAGGAAGTGGTCTGGTATCACGCGGATGCCTGCTCCGATCGCAATGCAGTCGAACTGCTGCTCCCTGAGCCGAGTGAGAACCACCGCTTCGGCCGTGTCCCCGAAATCAGTCAGGCAAAGATGCGCGTCGTAGCCCAGGGCATTCAATCGTTCTAACTCGGCGTTCGTTCCTGCTCGCACCTTTTCAGCGTTCAAGCCAGGAAAGGAAGCGAAGCCCGGGGCGGAGAAGTCGATCAATGCTGGATCCAGTCCGATGATCAGCACACAATTTTTGGTTTTAGACTCAGTGTTCATGCTTTTCCTTTAGGGTTGGCTTCCGCGAATGCAGACGAGCAGGATTCTTCCTTCGGATCGGCTTCCCTGTGCACCAGCCACGACTACAATTTGATTTTCAATCGCCATTTGGGTCGCCTCCGAGACGCTGCATGTAATTGTCGCATTTCCATCACGTTACAGTTACTGTAAATTTACGCCCGCTGCAATTGTATGTCAAGCCCGAATTCTGGCAGAGTTCCAGAAACGAAAACCTGATGAAGAATGAACTTGGACTAAGAGACCGAAAGAAGATTGAGCTTCGAAGGCTTCTGGCTGATCTAGCGCTGGACTTGTTTGGCAATCGCGGTTTTGACGCCGTCACCGTGGCGGAGATCGCTGCTGCGGCCAACGTTTCCGAGAAAACCGTGTTTAACCACTTTGCGACAAAGGAAGATCTATTGCTCTCGGGGCGTGAAGATCTTTGGATACAGCTCGTACAAGACATTCGAAAGCGTGACGCCGCGGTATCGGTTCTGGCGATCGTTCGAACACACGCGATCTCAATCGCAACTCACCTTGAGTCGGTTCCAGCAAAAAAGCGGCACGCATTCAGCATGGTTGTGCGATCTACGCCAGCGATTCACATGCGAATGTTTGAGCTGGCGCTCCGTTACGAGCAACAGATTGGTGAATTGCTGGTGGCTGATACCGGAGCCAAGCCCAACGATCCAACTCCATGGGTCATTGCCAGTCTGATCGGTCCGTTGACTCGTTTCGCGTTTGGCGTTGGTTGGGGCGAGAGCAAGTCGAGGACACACGCGAAGACGATTGCCGGCATCAACGGCGTATTCGACTTGCTCGATAAGGGAATGGCCGACTATGGAAAGAGGGATGGACAAACGTGATATCCCGAACAAAAACGTTGCCCGATTTCTGCCGACCAAACGCGATCAAGGCGTTACATAGTATGGATCGACGAACACTCATCAGCTTATTCGCGGCGGTGCTTGCTGGCCGATTCGGGACGCGGTCGCTCGCAGCGGAGGCTGGGAGAGATGTTGTGAAGCGTCCTGTAATCATCATCGGAGCGGGGCTCGCAGGACTCGCTGCGGGGCGTGAATTGCAGGAGCAAGGCCAGGACGTGCTTATTCTTGAAGCCCGTGATCGTGTGGGCGGGCGATTGTGGACCAGTCAGAAGTGGAAAGACGTCCCCCTGGATCTGGGCGCAACTTGGATTCATGGCGTCACGGAAAATCCACTGACGGAACTGGCCGAAGAGGCCGAAGCTCAGCGGATCGAGACCAGCTATGACCGAAACATCGTCTATGACTCGAACGGCCAGGAACAGACGAAAGAGCTTGAAGAGCGACTGGAGCAGCTAAGGTCGAAGGTGCGGCAAGCCTTGAAGTCCGCTCAGAACGCGGATCAAGACGCCAGCATTCGCGATGTGATCGACACGCTTCAGCGACAGCTACCGGTGAACGAGATCACTCGGCAACTGCTGAATTTCGTCATCAGCGGTGAAATCGAGCAAGAGTATGCAGGCAGCGCGCGACGGCTGTCGTCGCATTGGTACGACAGCGCGAAGTCATTCGGCGGGGAAGATGTCCTATTCGCGAAAGGGTTCCAAGTCATTGTCGACTTGCTGTCCGAGGGGCTTACGATCCGGACCGGCCAGGTAGTGAAGCAGATCGACTGGTCAAGCTCACCCGTGCGGATCATCACAAACCAGGGCGAGTACGCCGCCGACCAAGTGCTCGTCACGCTCCCCCTGGGCGTGCTCAAGGCCGGGAGTGTCGAATTCAAGCCGCAATTGCCTCACAAGAAGACGAGCGCTCTTTCACACCTGGAGATGGGAATCCTGAATAAGTGCTATCTGCGGTTCTCGAAGGTGTTCTGGCCGGACGACATTGACTGGCTCGAGTACATTCCCAGCAAACACGGTGCATGGACCGAATGGGTCAGCTTCGCCCGAGCCGCAAACCAGCCGATCCTGCTTGGCTTCAACGCTGCTGATCGCGGTCGCGAGATCGAAGCCTGGACCGATCGGGAGATAGTTGTCAGCGCGATGCAGACCTTACGCATCATGTTTGGCAATGCCATTCCAGAACCCGTCGACTTTCAGATCACCCGCTGGGCTTCTGATCCGTTCGCGTTCGGGTCGTACTCGTTCAACCCTGTCGGTTCTCATCCTCGCATGCGTTGCCATCTGGCTCAGCCATTGGGCGAAAGACTTTACTTCGCAGGAGAAGCGACTGAACAAGAGTACTTCGGAACCGCTCATGGTGCCTACATGTCCGGAGTTCGAGCGGCGGAAGAGATGATGAGCTAGCGCTTTGTCCAACTTAAGAATTGGGGTTAAGACAAACTCGTACGACGGACTTCCAGTCCGTCGCTGGTAAGCTAAACCGACGGACTGGAAGTCCGTCGTACTCCAAAATTTAAGTTGGATGAAGCACTAGTGCTTTGTGACAGATATGAATTAGGGTTGTATTTCAAAGACAAACGCCCTTCCCTCGAAGTGCAATTTGCCATGGAACTGGAGTTGAGAACTCTATTCGCGCCATCGATGTAGGACGGCAAGTTGTGCCTGCGAGCAAAGGCGATTGTCGTCGGCGCGGACCATGACTTTTTGCTACGTTTCGAAGCGGCTTTACCTGATTGGAACCATTACTCTTTTCGTGCGAATGCTTTATGGGGAGAACTACCTTCCGATCATGCTGATTACTACCGCAAGACCGCAGGAAGTTGAAGTCATGAGCTTTCGATTCCAATTGGCGAACAATCACGTGCTCCACCCAGCGGACCGCCAAGCTGGATCGTGGGATACGCACTAGCCACGTCATTCTCCTGCAAGCTCATACTTTTCAAGTAAACGATAAAGCGTTCGACGAGTAACTCCCAAGGCTCGTGCAGCTCTAGACTTGTTCCCGTTCTCCCGACGCATTATCTCCGAGATATGCTCCTTTTGCACTACTCCCATGTCAGCTGCTTCTTTCGATCTACCCAAGAGTGGTTCCGATCCGTACTCCGCAACAACTTTAGTTGCTCGGTTCGAACATATCGAAGCACTTGCAGGTCGCCTCGACATATTGGAGAAAAAGTTAGCCAACAGGTAGTCCTCAGAAGGATGAAAGACTCTGGTAGAATCTGGGATTGGGAGGACTACATTTCGTGGACAGTGGCTGAGAGTTCGAGCAAGCGTTGGCTGCCCCATCACCGTTGATCTACATTCATTTTTTGGAGCGACTGCCGCGGTCACCGTCACCTGGCGGGCCACCTCTCCGCGGTGCGGCGAGAATAGTCGCAACGATTTCTTCAGCAGATACACTTCCGCTACCGTCCGCGTCGGCACTCTCGAAGCGATCCCACAATTGGGCAGGAGTCTCGTCGGCGGTCAGCTCGCCATCTTCATTCTCGTCGAAATTCGAGATAACGCGAGTGGCAGCCAGCAAAGCAACTTCCCCTTGAGTCACCTTCCCATCTTGATCCGCGTCGGCTGCTGAGAGGTACTCCCATGCCATTCCCGGAACTTCTTCCTCGACCAACGCGCCATCACGGTCAGCATCAAACAGCATAAACATGATCCGCGCCTTCATCCACGGCGGGCCGCCCTGCGGACGCCCGTTCCCATCTCCTTGTGGCGGCTGAGCCATGGTTGTGCCAGCAATCATGGCTGTGGCAACCAGCGAAAGCAAACGTACTGCGTTCGATCTCATCTTCGTAAACTCCCTTGAATCACCTACTTGCTCACCGCGACAATCGCAGTGATTTCAACCCGTCTAGTGGCCGTCGGAGGCCCGATGGTTACAGGGACTCAAACTATTTTCATATTCACTCAGGCGAGCCGCTTCCAGCGGGATGTTAAATTAGAAAAAACGGATGGCTGACCGATCGTCCGCCGTGAGTTTCGTTTACAGTGAAAGAATTCCCAAGAATTCTTGGTCGCTGGTGTAACCGTGACGCGGGTTTGCACCATTACAGGTACTGAGAGTCGCGGCATATGGCTTTTTTGGAAAGCCAATCTTGGATCGTGTAGAGGGTAAACTTACAGCGAATACGACTTCGCTCATTAGAAACGACTACAAACCGCAACGCGAAGAAAGCGATAGGATCATTAATACGGAGACTAGCTTGATAACGGCTCGTACCAAGAAGTGGCAAACATGGTCGCCATGTGGCCAAACTCCAAAAGCAACGTAACCGGTAAGCGTGGTGGCGTAGCTGCGATGTCAGCTATCAGCAGGCAAGGGCATTTGTTGTTTCGTCTACACAACAAGCGGATAGCCTCACAAGAGGTCATTGCCTTCCTGAATCAGATGCTTGTGCATCAGCGCAACCGCCATCTTGTCGTAGTCATGGATCAAGCTCCACCTCACACGTCGGGAAAAACAAAATCCTTCATTGATGCCGAGAAACGACTTCATGTTTTCCATCTTCCAAAATACTCGCCTAGAAAAAGTTACAAGCGCATAGCAATCCTTCATTGATAAAACGTCAATCGATCCAACCGGCTGACGAGAAAAAGCGATTGGCAGTGGTTGGTCTCTTCGGTATCCACCGAGTGTTGTTCCTGATATGGGTATCCCATCCATCAGTCCATGACCGTTGTCCTACGTGATTCCATCCAGACCAAACCACTGCCAATCGCGAACGCTATCATTCACATCCGATTGACACCTTAGGTCACAGTTTCTTGGAAATGAGAAACTTTCTTGGTCTCAACCGCCTTTAACGCCAAGCGTCCAGCGTTTCCAAGATTGCGCAGAGCCGATGCAAGTCTCCAGCAAAATCCTGCTCGCTTATATTCGATCCTCGAGTTGCTCAACTCTCTTTGGCTTCAGGCTCAGCAAACTCCAAGAAACTGTGCTCACGAATCGTCTTGCGGCTGAGGTCATTAAGCCTCGCTCCGCCGATCCCGCCATCGACAGGAACTATTTCAAGTTGCTCCATTGAGGCTAGCGACTGTAGTTTTTTCTCGCAAGAAAGCGTCGCTGATTTTCTGTCCAAAGAAGGGCTCTTCCTGAATCTTATGAAAATCGACATACGCATACGCACCTGACTGCAACGTTTCAACGCGTCGCAGAAGAAGCACAAACCAAAGCTGATCGGCCACTTCAAATCCAGCTTTTGGCAAGTGGAACACTTCTCGTTTGTAGCCAGCATCTTTCAAAAACCCACAATCCTCAAGTTGTTCTAGCCCACCCTCCCATCTAGCTTCGGATCGTTGTTCGCCGGTGATATTAAGACCTATATCACCCGCACAGAGCTCAGTTCCACTTAGCATGCGGCTCAGCATCACGGAAGGACGAGAAGACATCGATGCTGCTGCGAGTATCGTATTCGCTTCTGGAAGAAAAACCACCTCTGTGCTTTGAGTAGCTTGACTAGCGGTTGCGGTGAACTCGCTGCTTTCGAGGACTCGATTCATGGCCAGGTCTAACTGATGGCGAAACAATGATCCAAATTCTGCCACCTCTGTATAAGGCGTGTACAAACCATTACTCTTGATGGAGTCCTTAAAGTCACGGACTGCCTGAACTTGAGTTAGATCACATGAGTGTGGAAATGCTCGATCACAAAAGAAGATTAATACTCTTCCAGCGCCCTTTGTTTCGGAGAACTCTCGGATCTCCTGAACAGTTCCTGAAAAATCTGAGTTCGTTGGAGTTCCGAGCCTCGACCAAAGGATTGCCACGAGCAAGTCGCATCGGTCCAGGAGTTGGCTATTGATAAGGTCTTGCGGATGTCCACCTTGTACCGCATGGGAATGAGTCTCGACGCGAACCGGCTCGATTAGGACCGATCGTGACATCGAGTGGGCTGCGTTCCAGTTATGAATTACGCGACACGCTTCGTCACGCTCCAAGTGCACGTCACCAGGACTAGCAAAAAAACCCGGATGAAGGTTCCGTTTTGCATCTAATTACCCCGTAGCCTTATACTCGCCGATTGCAAATCAAACACGTAATTGCTGATTGATCCATCTTTGATTCGATTGACAACTTCTTCGACCACTGGCAGCGGAACCAGGAACCATTCTCTTGGTTGGACTTTGCCGCCGAATCGATCGGCCAATGCTAAGTCAATTCGAGCACGAGCGAGGAATTTGTGGAGCAGCGATTCGAAGGCTTTGCAATTGATATTCGCTAACTGATAGACAGCCACCAACTCCACGGCGGCAAATAGATACGTCGTCTCTTTCTTCGCGTTGGAAACTCGCTTTTCTGGATCACCGGTGGTCAGTCCAATCTTGTGAAGGATCTCTCTGTTTTCTTGCACAAACGGATTATCCGAAAGGCTACGCGCAACATAGATCGCACCTGAGGCACAATCACCGTCTTCGACTTCACTCGAAAATAGGGGACCTATGTCACTAAAGTCTTCCTCAACTTCGGGCTGTGGGGGAACGATTCGACGGCTGTTTTCGTCTTTGTTGAGTGCCCGACGTAGCGATCGCAACAACAGATCCGATTCCGTACCGTTGTCGAAAATAACTCGCAAACGTCGATCGCGTTCTCCGTGCTCTGGAGTGAACCACTCACCTGTTTCCGCAACCAATGCCTTCTGGCCATCGACGATGAACCAATCGCCCTTGCGTATTTGAGATCGACTGCTGGTCTTGAATAACTCAGTGCTCTGGCGGCCTGTTTCAAGATCGGCTTGCACGGCTTCAAAGTCCAATCGGAATTCATCGAAGTCAGCGCATGGTTTACGCTGAGCCACTTCTTCAGGGACATTTCGCTCGGCGTTCCGTTCCGATGCAGAGCGAACATGCTTCATCGTCGTGATATCGTTATTCGAAGGTCCGACGCCAAGGGCCTCTAACAGTTCATCGTCATTGTTGAGCTCGTACTCTTCTGAGGGTTCAGATACTCGATCTGCCAATATTCCGTCGGTGTCGATCGGTCGAAGGAGATCTAAGCACTCAGTACTAGCACGGATTCGGTCCAACCGAACCGCGTACAGCCGCTCAAAGATGTCGCGGCCTTCGCCATGTTGAGGTAGACCATCGTGTTCGCGATAAAATCGCTGAATGTCCTCGAAGCCGGCAATGATGCGCTCTTGCTTGGCGGTGTAGGTTTGATCCTCTTTTACTTCAGTTTCAACACCCAGCTCGGCTAGCAACGCGTCATCGTCATCGCTGAACGATTCTACTTTGGTTTTCTTTTTAGCCACTGGATTTCTCCTGCTTCATTCTCGCCAAGAATGCAATTCCTTCAGCCATTCTTCGTTCCCAGGCATCTTGGCTAGTGATCGATGGCAAACGGCCACGTTCGTTCTTGAACTTCAACGCACGCTTAGCCAGTTCACGCGCCTCCTCGGGAGTCAACTGCACTCGACGCCCAGCGATCGCTGACTGCACTTGCCGCAAACGTTCTTCATTCATCGTCTTGGCGAGAATGTTGTATGCCTCACCAAAAGGATTGATCGAATCGATCAAGTCGACATTTAGATCTCGTACGTCCGTGACATATCGGCGGATTCCATCGATCAGTGCTGCGTTCGACGTTGCGCCACCGACACCTGATTTCACGCCGCCCATCTGAACAAGATTCAATGCCGCGATTGCCCGTTGACGGATTGCTTCCTGGTCTTGATCCGACAAGTCTGGATACTTGTCACGGATGATCTTGCCCATTCGCTGTTGCGTCGTTTCTTGCGGCGGGAGTTCATCATTGAACAAGCCGTCTTGAACAGTCCGCGTGTCCTGAACGAACGAAGCTACAACCTCATTTAAGTCTTCGCGACAAATCCGAGTTGCTTCATCGCTCTCAGGCTCCGCGAGCCCATTGATCTCGATCTGAACGCCACCCGTTGCTCCATCCACACCCACGTTACAACCGTCCGGCTTGTATCCATCAGGTCCATAGTCCAAGCCAGGTAGCGGACCGCTAGCAGGTGTCTTGGGACGAAATTCAAAACGTGGAGCTAACACTTGTTCCATTAACAAGCTGGCAGCGATCGCCTTCAGAGTATCGTTCACTGCTTCCGTAACCGCTTGCTCGCCGGCATCGGGTTCAGCAATCAAGTTCGTGAAGCGGGCACGAACTTTGCCCGGAGCATCTCGAGTTGCGCGGCCGATGATCTGAACGATTTCGGTCAAGCTGCTTCGATAACCAATCGTCAACGCATGCTCGCACCAAA
>SXGS01409241.1_pt1 | contig 13568 bp, 13 predicted proteins | sample 3174681 | NCBI WGS metagenome assembly SXGS01 (sample SAMN11356861, study PRJNA531348) | freshwater metagenome | isolation source: freshwater sample F1-80 | place: China: Fuxian Lake, Yuxi | collected 2017-12-25
ATGAAGCTCCTGATGGAGCGTTGGATTGACTTGGCAACGGAATTGTCAACCCTGCGGTTGGTCAAAGAAGCCGAATGAATCTCGGCGAGAACTTGGCACTGTCCAGCCATTAACTAGACCTGGAATATTCGATGGACGCTCTCATACGATCTGCCCTTGCCCGTATGGTCAAAAATATCAATCCGAGCCATGTAGGTTGTCAGGCTACGCAGAAACCGTGGGCCAGCGTTTGGGATTTTTTGACCATACGGGCAGACACTGAGCCGGCAGGCGCTTGAGATTTTTTGACTGTACGAGATATCGGTTGTCCAAGTGCTGGGTCTGAAACTACAGTGTGTTCATTGCTACACAACCAAAGGACCACGCAATGAGCACACTGACAACAGAACTCGCAGGATTGAAACTCACAGCAGCACAGAAACCCACGCAGATACCACCCGCGCAACAGCGCTGCAACAAGTTGCTGGCAGGGTTTGAGACGTGAACAGGTACTTGATTTGGGTTCGCATCAATGCTTACCAGACTGCCAACACCATTGTCTACGCAGAGAACGATTGGGCGGCTAAGCAATTGGCGGAAGCACAGTACGGCATTGGGTCGGTATTGAACTACACGCTGTTGGATGATTGATAGGTTTTTTGAAAAGCAGGTTTTGTCATGCTGCATTGGCTGTCACCAACACAGCCGCCGCACATGCAATCCCGCCCCACAAAACAAGCACCACTCCTTATCGGGCATCGCTCCCACAAGATAACGGCGCAACTGTCACGAATCACGCCGCTTGCTCCACCGGCCGCGCGTTGGGATTGAGCTTGCCGCGCTCCTTAGCACCCTCGTAGACGATGCGTAACTGGCGCTCCGTGGCGTCGGCATGGCAGGCCACGGCCCGCGCATCCAGGCTCGCCGCTGGTGCCTGCTCATGGTCGAAGTGGCCGAACTTGTCTATGCCCCGGACCAGCAGGGCGCTGTCGCGGATTGGGGCGAGCTGGCGAATGTGGGTGGGGATATAACGGATCGCATATCCAATGCGCGGATGATCAGCCTGGTTGATCTTGGAGCCGTGAAACAACAGCACGTGGTGCAGCGACATCTGGCCAGGCATCAGCTCGACATTGACGACCGTAGCGGGATCGACCGTCACGCTCAACTCCTGCCCGCGCGTAAGCATGTTGCTTGGTTCGAAGTGGTCCGCATGCGGAACCTGGGAGTGATGCGTACCACGCACGACCTGTACGCAGCCCGAGAGTGGCGTGCTCGGCGTGAGGGCCACCCACGCCGTGAGCACGTCGTTCGAAGAGAGACCCCAGTAAGTGGCGTCCTGATGCCAGCTGACGTGGAAACTGTCGCCAACTGGCTTGGAAAAGAACTGCCCGCCCCAGTAGAACAGATCCGGCCCGAGCAGCGACTCGACTGCATCCAGAATTTTCCGATGGGTGACGAGCGTGTGCAGCCATGTGTGCAGCAGGTAGGCCTTGCGGCCCTGACGGCCGGTCAGCGCGGCTGCATGCTCCTGGTAGCGCTTGTTCATCGCCGCCACCTCGTCGTCGCTCAGCGCCTGCAAAGGGAACAAGATTCCATCTCGCCGGTACGTCTCGGTCTGGCTGGTGTTCAAAGTCGTTGTCATGGGGGAGGTTTCTCCAGATGGATCAGGCTCGCACAATCAGCGGCGCAAAACGGTGGCTCGCGCGAATGCGATCGGTGTTCCACGCGATGCCTAGTCCCGGTGTATCGGGCGCGTGGGCATAGCCATCCGCGATGCGCAGGCGGCTGGTAGTAAGATCGTCAAGCTGCGGAATGTATTCGACCCATCGCGCGTTCGGCACTGCCGCGCACAGGCTTACATGAAGCTCCATGAGGAAATGCGGGCAGACCGCGATGCCATGGCTCTCGGCCAGGTGAGCGATCTTCAGCCATGGCGTGATGCCACCAACGCGCGCTACGTCGGGCTGCACAATCGAGCACGCGCCCTGCGCGATGTATTCGGCGAACTGCGCGGGGTGGTATATGGATTCGCCCACTGCGATCGGTACCCCAGTGTGCGCGCGAAGGCTGGCATGGCCGCTCACCTGCTCCGCGGGCAAGGGCTCCTCCAGCCAGGCCAGATCCAGTGTCTCGAACCGGCAAGCACGTCTGATCGCCTCGGATAAAGTGAAGCACTGGTTGGCGTCGACCATGATCTCGAAATCCGCTCCCACCGCTTCGCGCACCGCGCAAAGGCGATTCATGTCGTGCGCGACGTGAGGCTTGCCGACCTTGAGCTTTGAGCCCAGAAATCCGTCGGCACGCGCCTGCTGGGCCTGCCACACCAGCTCGTCGGTTTCCAACTGTAGCCATCCACCTTCGGTGGTGTATAACGGTACCCGCGCTTGGGCTCCACCGGCCAATTGCCAAAGCGGCAAGCCGGCCACGCGGGCGTTGCGGTCCCACACCGCGGTGTCGATGGCGCACAGAGCCAGGCTGGTAATTGCACCGACGGCCGTTGCATGGGTGTGGAAGAACAGGTCGCGCCAGATTGCCTCGTACTGCTGCGGATTGCGCCCGATCAGGCGCGGCGCCAGGTGATCGCGCAACAAAGCCACCACCGACGAGCCCCCGGTGCCGATGGTGTAGGTGTAACCGGTGCCTTCGCTGCCATCATCGCAGCGCAGTGTGACGAAAACCGTCTCTTGCGTGACGAACGATTGGATGGCATCCGTGCGCAGGACCTTGGGCGGGATGTCGACTTGCGCGATCTCGATCTGTTTAATGCGCGTCATGGTCAAGCCAGTTGTCTTCGACTTTGAGTTGCCAGCGGTGCGAGTCTGGCGGTTGCACGGTGCGCCACCACTGCCCAAGTAACGCCTTCTCGGCCCGTTTGGCTGTGAGAAGGCGTGCGATCTGGTCCGGATCCCAGTTCCGACGGACCAGTGATTCCAGCTGGCGGCAAAGCGCGAAGTGTGCTGGACTGAGCGCGAGATCACGCGTCTCGTGGGGGTCGCAGGACAGGTCAAAGAGTTGATGAGGATAGCCGCGGTAGTAGATGTACTTCCAAGAGCCAAGGCGCACCATGCGCTGCACCACGGCGTTACCTTCGTCCCAGCGCGCACTGCCGTCGGTGCAGTATTCGCTATAGCTAAGGTCCAGCCACGGCGCGCGCGGGTCGCGCGCGAGCCCTAGAAAACTTCTGCCATCGGCACCTGGAAGGCTGGGCGCGCCGGCAGCCTCCAGCAATGTAGGGCCCACATCGAGCAGGTTCAGCACCTGTGCGCGGCGCTCACCGGCCGGCAGCACGCCAGGCCAGGCGACGATCAGCGGAACCTTGGCCGACTCGTCGAAGAAAGTCTGCTTCCACCAAAGGCCTCGCTCGCCAAGTTGGTCGCCATGGTCTGAGCTGTAAACGACCAGCGTGTCGTCGGCAAGGCCCAGCGCGTCGAGCTGGGACAGCACTTTGCCCACCAGCGCATCCAGCCGCGTCGTCAGTCCATAGTAGGCTGCGCGCGCGCGCAGTTGCTGATCCTCAGGCACGGCCTCAATGCCGGTGATGTTGCGCCAATGCTGAAGGTAAGCGTGGTCGTCTCGCGGGCGTGGAATTTCCGGCAGACCGACTTGGCCAACGTACGCCTGATAGTCTTCGGCCCGCGCCACGTAGGGCTGGTGGGGCAGCATCAGCCCTACGCCGAGCGCGAAGGGATGCTCCTGCATGTTGCCTAACGCGGCGCGTTGCGCGTATTGACTTAGCCACTCACAGGCTGCATCGGCAACGTCTACGTCGTGCAGTTCATAGGACGACTGCCCCTGGCCTGAGCGCTCAAGGCTGATACGAAAAGGGTCATTGGTGCGGTTCAGCACCCCCATGTCGTGGGTCGTGGCGCCCACCCAGTTGCTGCTGTGATCACCGACCTCGCGCTCGGCATAGCCGTGCAACTGGTCAGGCCCAATAGCATGCAGCCGCCCGATCAGTGCCGGGCGGTAGCCGGCAGCACCCAGCGCGTGCAAATAGGTCGGGATGTCGGAAGGCAGCATGTCCGAATTGGTCCAACACGATTGGCTTGAAGGCCAACGCGCTGTCAGCAACGACATGCGAGAGGGCGTGCAAATCGGAGATGGGCAATAGGCGTTGTCAAACACCACGCCGCGTGATGCCAGGCTATCCAGGTGCGGCGTGCGCACGACTTGGTCGCCGTAACAACCGGCAACCTTTTGCGTGTGCTGGTCGGACATCAGGAACAGGATGTGGGGTTTGCGGCGGGCGGGCGGAGGTGTGTTCAGCATGGGAAATTCCTTTGGGTGGAGCCGCGTGTTTTACGTCGAAAGGTGGCGCAGTCAATCCCGCTGCGATTCAATTTCGCGCCGGTTGGCATAGCTGTCGGCGGGGTGTGCTCCGGGTGTGATCCGCACCTGGGATACCTGGCCGGTGTAGCGCAAGGGGCCAAGAGCCTCGTAAAGTGGACTGACATGCTGCTTGCTGTCCATGCCAATGTCCAGGCCTTCCCCAACCCAACCCAGGATCAGCGTCGGTGTCATGGGCATGGGTTTAGGCACTGCCTGTCCATTCATCTCGAAACGACCCAAACCCTGACGGGCGCCAAGCGCCTGGTGCTCCAAGACAAAGGTGTTGTCACCGGTGCGCACAGGCAGGTCGTCGCGCAGCACATGGTGGCCCGTGCCGCCGTGGTAGACGAAACACAAGCGCCCCGCCCTCACAAACAATGCGAGCCCGGCGATAGGGTCACCCAGCGCGAATACCACGCCAGTGTCGTCCGACTGCCATGTGAAAACGCATTCGAGCCGGAAATCGCGATCGGCCAGTAAGGGGCTGACAACCGCTAGCGCAACCGTCGGCGTACCACCCAGGAAAGCACGTGGCTGAGACACTTGCTCCTCCAGAAACGGTGGCACTGTCAATGCCCGGCGAATATCTCGGTTGTCCAAAGGATAGACATAGTTCGCGTAGGCGTCAGCTTCAAAGGCGGCTACGAGTTCGGCCAACTTCTCGGGCCTGGCTCGCGCTAGGTCGTCGAGTTCAGTCGGGTCAGCGTGCATATCGAACAACATCCAGTTACTCAGGTCCATGCGCACGTTGGGTGCCTGTAAGGACACGATCTTCCAGCCATCCAAGATGTAACCCCGGTTGCCTCCCAGCTCGTAATGCTGGCGCGTGCGCGTGTCCGGCGCCGCAGCATCCGTCAGGGCCTGTCGAAAGCTGACGCCGTCAAGCCCTCGCGTGCGGTAGCCATTGAATGCACCGGGATACGGTGTACCCAGGATGTCGAGCAGCGTCGGCAAGGTGTCGGTCACATGCACCCACTGCTGTCGCACCGCTCCTGCATCTCGGATGCCGGCAGGCCAGTGGACCACCATCGGCACACGGATACCGCCATTCATCGTGGTGGTCTTGTAGAGACGGACTGGCGCCGAGGAAACGTTCGTCCAGCCCAACGGGTAGGCGGGCCACGTCGCGTGACCACCGAGCCCGCCGCTTTCCATAACACGCCGCACGAGCGCCGGGTCCTCAGTGCGGGTAAGCCGCTTAGATAGGTTGTTAACCGCGCCTTCGATCCCGCCAACACCATTGGCGCCATTGTCGGAAGTGATGATGATCAAGGTGTTGTCGAGCTGGCCGGTTTGAGCCAGAAAACCTGTGATTCGCCCCAGGTTCTGGTCCAGGTTATCGATCAGCGCCGCGTAAAGCTCCATGTAACGCGCATAGACCTTGCGTTGTTCGTCCGGCACAGCGGCCCAGTCTGGCACACCCGCGCTACGTTCGGGCAGGCGCATATCGCTCGGCACCAAACCCATCGCCACTTGATTTTTGAAGCGCGTGGCACGCACGGCATCCCAACCGGCGTCGTAGCGGCCTGCGTTACGCGCCACGTCGCTGGCCTTGGCATGCAGGGGCGCATGCGGCGCGTTGTAGGGCAAGTAGAGGAAGTAGGGCTTGCTGGGCGCAGCTGCTCGGTGCTCCTTGAGCCAGCCTAGCGCCTTGTCGGTCCAGTCGTCAGTGCAGTAGTAGTCAGCTGCGTAGCTGTCGCACGCGACGATGGCGTTGTCTTCGAAGAGTTGGGCTGGTGCAAAGTAGTGCGCCTCGCCGCCGACGAAACCATAGAAGCGGTCGAAGCCGCGCTGCAAGGGCCAGGAGGCCCGGTCGCCCGCAGCCGTGACGTTGTACTCGGCGGTGTTGTGCCACTTACCGACCGCGTAAGTGGCGTAACCCTGCGCACGCAGGAGTTCGGCCATGGTGGGAGCATCACGCGAGATCTCACCCGCCTGGTAACCAGGATAACCCGGCGTGTTGGAGGTCAGCCACCCGCACCCGACCGCGTGCGGGTTCTTGCCGCTGAGCAGGGCCGCGCGTGCAGGCGTGCACATAGGCACCGTGGTGTAGTTGGCAAAGCGCAGCCCGCCGGCAGCCAGCGCATCGATGTTCGGCGTAGGGATTTCGGCACCGAAGCAACCAAAGTCTGAGTAGCCCAGATCATCGAGTAATACAACTATGACGTTGGGGGCACTTGAACGGGGTTGTTGGCGCGGCTCCCACCAGGGTGTGGATTCTTGCAGCATGCGTCCGATCGTCCCCTGGAAACCGGCACCCGGGTCACCAGGCTGCAGTCCGTCATGCGGGCTGCTGGTGCTCATGGCCTCAAAACAGCCGGCTCGGTAGGTTGGCGAACGCGGTAGGCCTGCAGGGCGTTATCACCAAGGATAGCGTCGACCTGGGCCGGACTGGCTTGGACGTGCGCCATAAGGGCATGGAAGTCAGCCACGCAAGCATCGAAGCCAGCCACGCGGTCACAGCACGGCCAATTGCTGGCAAAGAGCAATCGGGGTGCACCAAAGCAACGCCATAAATGCTCAGCACTGGGCATAATGCCAGCGAAACTTTTCACGGGCAGGGCCGCCTCGTGCAATGCTGAGAACTTGCACAACGCGCCGGTATCGCAGGCCAGTGCAGTGATGCCTTCCATCCAAGCTGACATTAGCGGAGAGCCAATGGGCGGGGTGGCACCGTGGTTCACAATCGCGCGCAAGTCGGGCACAGCCATCAAAGCACGGCGGACCGAGGCCAGATGCGCAGTTCCCATCACCATGTCGAGCGACAGTCCGGCACCAGCCAAGGTGCGCAGCCCCTCCAAGACGGCTGGTCGAGTGATCCACGCTGCGTCTTCTAATCGGTGCAGCATCACGCGCAGGCCAATCACCGGCCCAGCCTCTTGCAAGGCTCGTAGCCTTTCGGGGAAGGCGGGGCTTTCGAGGTCCGACCATCCGATCACGCCATGGATCCAGGGAAGCCCAGCCGTGATGGCCAGCAGGTGGCGTGTCTCGTCCTCGTGCGGCGCGCTTTGCATCACTACGCAGCGCACGATGCCATGCCGCTGCAGGTGGGGCCACAGGTCTTCAGGGAAGAAGCGATGGCGCATCGACGCGTCACGCTGCACGATCAGGATGTCGTCGCCGCGCGCCGGGTCCCAAAAATGGACGTGGGTATCGACGATCATAAGATCGGCTCCGTCATGTCTGGCCGCCCCAACCAAAAGACATCTGGCACCGGCTGCACGAAGGCATCCAACAGTTCATCGAGTTCGGTGACGCTGCGCGGCCCGAGCAATACGCTGCCCACGCGTGGGTTGCGGGCGACGACCTGCAACGCGGCCACCATCAGACTGACACCATGCAACGCACACCAGTCTTGCAGACGCCCGACGCGCTCGGCCACTGCAGGGGAAGGCGGAAGGTAGTCGAAGGTCGCCTTGGGCGTGATCCCTTGCGCCAAAATACCTGAATTCAACACGCCTGCCGCGATCACACGTACCCCCGCGGTGACGGCTCGCTCAAACAGCCTTTCGGCCGATGTGTCGAGCAAGGTGTAGCGTCCAGCCACCAGCATGGCATCGAGCACACCTCGTTCCATCAACATGCCGGGCGCGTGGATGCTGTTGCTGCCCACGCTAATGCCGCGCACACGCCCTTGAGCGCGCAATTCGGCCAGAACCTCACAGGCCCCGGCGCATTCGTCTAGGTGGTCATCGACGTCGTGAAGGTGCACCAGATCCAGATAGTCGGTACGCAGGCGGTCGAAGCTGCGTTGCACCGAAGCCTGCGTGGCCTCACGGCCGAAGTCCCACACGTCGGCTGCTCGGAACCGGTCGGAGTTGGGCGGTGTGGCGCCTTGCGCGTAGGGCCGCGTAACGCCAGTCTTGGTGGTCAGTACATAGTCGGTGCGCGGCAGCCCATCCAATGCCGCACCGAGTCGCTCTTCGCTCAAGCCGCCACCGTACAAGGGCGCCGTGTCGAAGAACCGGATGCCACGTTCCCAGGCATATTTGATCACCGCAAGGGCGTTACGTTCGCCGTCCGCACCCGGCGCGGTCAAGGCAGCGCAGCCCAAGCCCAGACGAGGCCATAGCGGCGTCGCTATGATCATGACCTCACCAGTCCCCAGCGGACCACTGTCGCCCGCTCCAGAGTCGAGAACAGCAGTCGGTCCATCAGCAGCCACAACACGCCAATTACCGCGATGCCCATGATGATGGTCTCGGTCTGGTACCACTGCACCGCCTCGATGGTCATGTAGCCCAGACCGGAGGACCCGGCGATCATTTCGCCGGCCACCAGCGAACACCAGCCATAAGCCATGGAGGTGCGAAATCCCAGGATGATCTGCGTGAGTGCGCCAGGCAGCACCAAGTCGAAAAACACCTGTGAGCCACGCCCCCCGTGGCTACGAACCGCGCGGTAGAGTGTGTTGGGGATCGAGTCGACGCCTACGATGGTGTTGTTGATCGAGGCGAAGAAGATCGCGTTGGCGATGATGAAGACCACCGCACCATTTCCCAGACCGAACCAGATTATGGCCAGTGGCACCCACGCGATGCCGGCGATGGACTGCAGAAAGGTCAACAGCGGGCGCAGGAGGTCGGACACATGGCGGTTCATGGCTACTGCGATGCCAAGCGGAATGGCGATCAGATTACCGACCACGAATCCCATCGCCAGCCGCCCCAGGCTGGAGAGGATGGCCTTGGCCAAGCTACCGTCGGACACCGCCTCGACAATGCGTTGACCCACCGTAGCGATAGAAGGCAACTTGTAGGCAGGATAGGTCAGAAGGTGCGGCACTGCGAACCAAACCACAAGCAGCAGGAACGGCGGCAGGGCCATCAGCAGGATGTCGTTCATCCGAGACCGGCTCGGCAGGGCGTTCATTCGCGCGTCTCCGCGGTGGTGATCAGGCCCCAGCGCTCGACCGTCGCCCGTTCAATCGGCTTGAGATAGAAGTTGTTGATGAACAGCCATGCGAGGCCCATGACGATCATCCCAACCACAGTGCGTGCGGTCTGGTGGTAGGTAGTACCTTCGAAGATCATGAAGCCGATGCCCGTCTTGGCCGAAATGATCTCGGCAAAGACCAGGCCGCGGAACGCGAATCCTGCACCCACGCGAAATCCGGTGATGATGGAAGGAAGCGCCGACGGCAGGATAACGTTGCAGAGCACCTGCCAGCGGTTCGCTCCTAGCGCCTGCGCCGCATGGATGAACACCTGGGGCACGCTGCGCACGCCAAGCAGTGTGTTGTATAGCACGGGGAAGAAGATGACATAGGAGAGGGAGATCAGGATCGTCGTGAAACCGTATCCAAACCAGATCACGAAGATTGGAATCCACGCCGCCTCGACGATAGAGAATAGGAAGTTGATCGAGGGGCCCAGCATCCTGCTGGCGGTCCGGTTCAATCCAATCAGGAGACCGAGGCTAATGCCGCTCGCGACCCCGATGCACACGCCTCCCACGTAACGGCCTGCGCTATCTGACAGGTAGACCGGTAGGATGCCCTTTTCGACCAGTTCGACCGCGGCATGCCAGACGTCGATAGGACCCGGGTAATAGTAAGCATCCAACCCAATCAGCGGAACCGAGACCTGCCATAAGACCATAAACAGCAGAATGCCCAGCATGCCCTTTAAGGCGCGCGCTTGGCTGTGTGTCAACTTCATGGTGTGCGCTGGGGCCGCACCGCTGCCACCCAGAAGGTTTGCGCCACCGCGATTGCACCTTCGCGCGACACATCATGAAGCACAACGACCTTGCCCTCCACCTTCACAAGTCGCCCCAGGGACTGAAGTCGGGTCTGGTGAAAGCTCTCCGGTTTGAAGCGGAGTTCAACTTCGAAATTGCCGCGCGCACCGGGCGCCGGACGCGCATCCTCGGGCAGTTTGGCCGCACCCTGCAGCACCGACCACAGGAGGAATGCCATGTACAGCGCCAGCACGAGGGCACTTGCCGCAATCGGCTTGAAAAAGGGGTTTCGGATCAAATACTGGCTCCTGCTGCACCGCCGGACAGACTCACGCCGCGACCTCAAGCCCGCGCACCAGCCGCGTGACGCGCTCCCGCAGTGCGAGGAACTCCGGGTTGACGTTCATGGCCGTCCAGTTGCGCAGTTCACGTGCGATCGGCACGTCGACAACCGCCTTCACGCGGCCGGGACCGGGGGTCAGAATAGCCACGCGATCGGCCAGAAACACCGCTTCTTCAACGCTGTGTGTGACGAACAGCACCGTCACGCGGTTGCTAGACCATAGCCTTACCAGTTCCTCTTGCAGCGTGAGGCGCGACTGCGCGTCGATGGCTGCAAAAGGCTCGTCCATCAGCATCACCTCGGGCTCGTTGGCCAGCGTGCGAGCCACGGCCGCACGTTGCTTCATGCCACCGGAGAGTTCGTGCGGGTACTTGTACGCAGCGTCAGCGAGTTTGGCCATGCTCAGAAAACGCAGCGCGATGGCATAGCGGTCGGCCTTTGAGACGCCCTTAAACTTCAGGCCCAAGGCCACGTTGTCGATGACCTTCATCCAGGGCAATAGCGCGTACTCTTGAAACACCACACCGCGGTCAGCGCCTGGACCCTGGATCGGCTTACCGTCCAGGGTAAGAGTCCCCTCGCTGGGCTTAAGGAAGCCAGCTATGGCCGCCAGCAGCGTGGACTTGCCACAGCCCGAGGGGCCAACCACGCATAGGAACTCGCGCTCCCGAACGTCTAGAGATAGGCCATCTACCGCGACATGACGTTCGCCACGCTCCTGGTTGAAATACTCCAAATGCAGATCCCGCATGCTGATGCGGATTGCTGGCTCCACGGGCTCTACGCCCACAGTCAGGGCTTCACTCGAGTGGCACGCGCGGGGCAATCCATACTCATGGATAACGGCGATCGGCGGGAATTGGCTTGAGGTCAGAGAAGAACTGCGGTGCAGTACTCTCAGCGTACTTCATGAATTGTGCATCGATGATGCTTGCCGGATCCAAGGACTTGGCCATGCGTTTTTCTGTCACCAGCAACGGTATCGTCGTCTTACTAAAGCCATCCAGCGTGTTCCTGGACAGGCGCATGTCAAAGTTCGAGCGGCGTATGGCGGACTTCATCACATCCAGGTCTACGCCCTTGATCCATCGCATATTCACCTCAGCCGCCGCATCTGGATTTTGACGGACCCACTGTTCAGCCTCGGCAAAGGCGACCATGAAGCGCTTGAAGGCATCGGTGTTCTTGGCGACCTCGTCGCGCGTGGTGAGGATGGTGCCGGGGTCATAACAGGCGCTGCAATCGCCGCTCACGAGCCGCAGAGCGTTAGGCACCCGCAACGTAGCCAGCGAGGCCCAGGGCTCAAAAGACGATACTGCGTCAACGTCGCCCTGTCTCAGGGCGGTCACCAAGTTAGCGGGCGACAGATTAACCAATGTGACATCTTCTTGCTTCAAACCGCTTTGCAAAAGTTTAGAAAGCACATACGTTTCGGCTCCTGTGCCACGGGTCAACCCGATTTTCTTACCCTTAAGCGCCTTAAAGTCGCCCTCCTTGGCACCAGACGCCGGCGTGGTAACGACCGACAGATTCGAAGCATAAAAAGGGTTGAGGGCATCGCCATGAAGATGCCCGATCAAGACCAAGGGCTGACCTCGCGACGCGCCGGCCAGGAAAGGCGTGGCACCCATGATGTTGACATTCTGCGAGTTGTTCAGTAGCCCGTTTAGCATGTCCACGCCGGACTCATACATGACGATCTTCACGTCCAGCCCATGCTTGGCGAAGATGCCGCGCTCCAGGGCCACAAAGGCTGGCGCGTGGTCGGAGGCGCCGGCCGCACCGACCTTAAACGGGATCGGTGCAGCGGGCTGCGCCATTGCCAGGCTCGCTACACCCGCAGCGAACCATCCCAAAACAACGGTCCGCAAGGTGCGTAACCACATGTGTTTTTCGGTCATTTCCTGTCTCCTTGAATATGGTGCTTGACGAACCATCCGATCGCCCAAATTTATTCATACACGATCTTATCGTTCGTTAATAAACACTTCGGAGCTTACACTCCACGATCGTAAACTCACCTCGGTGTTTACCCTAGGGCAGATGTCAGAAGAAACCAGGCACGCGCTTGACTGCTAAGTGCCTTTTTTCACAGAGATCAAACTCAAATCCATGCCACTATCACGCAAGGCTCCGTCGGCTATCAGAAAGCCCGCCATAGACGAGGTTGATGCTCGCTACCGTGCGCCGGCCCTCGACAAGGGGCTGGACATCCTGGAGCTTTTGTGCACGCAGCCCGCCGCACTGACCCGAGGAGAGATTGACAAAGCCTTGGGGCGACGGCCTAGCGAAAGCTATCGGATGCTTGAACGCCTGGTGGCGCGCCGTTACGTTACACGATCTCTGGAGGGCGACAGGTACGCGCCAAGTCTCCTATTATTTCTGATGGCACAACGACATCCGCCGGTGAACCGACTAATCACACAGGCCAGTCCTTGGATGGAAGCTTTCGCCAAGCGCACTGAGCAGTCATGCCATTTAGGCCTGTATGAGGACGGGAACATTCACATCGTAGCGGAAACCGTCAGCCCAGGAAAACTTTCACTTTCGGTTCGCCCTGGCTCTTTGGTCAGTCTTGTGGACACGGGATCAGGACACGTGCTACTGGCGTTTCAGACACCTGAAAACCGCGCTCAACTCCTCGCTGCTCATCAGCCGCTTGAAGGCGAAACAGCGATTTCTAAACAGGAATTGGCGTCCCGCCTGAATCGGGTTCGTGCGGATGGCTTTTGGCAAGGCGATAGCCAACACGCCAAAGGCATCACCGATATCGCAGTGCCGCTGCTTGGGCCCGATGGCCAGGCTTTCGCCGCACTCACCTGCCCGTACATTACGCGCATTGACAACCATGTCAGCATGGATGTCGCGCAGACCCGTGACCTCCTGATTGAAGCAGCAAATGGGCTAAGCATTGTCTGAGCGAAGTTAATCAACGGGTGAAAGGCGAATGCAAACCATTTGAAGCACTGACGACTTGGCGTTTCTCAGCCCCGCAAATCGAATATTCAGGCGCCCTCACCATATGAGCTGGCTTGGCATGATGGCTCCCCGAAAACGCCTGCACAGCCAGGTGAGACAGTAAGGGAAATTCACTAATAAAAATCCCCGCCCCAAGGGGCGGGGTATTCAGAACAACCCGAGCTGCGGCTCTGAATGTAATTGTTGATATTCGTTGCCTTGATTCTTCACGTACTTGCCAATCTTGCCTTCATCTCCGTGCTTTCCCACTGTG
>SXGS01587698.1_pt1 | contig 13564 bp, 7 predicted proteins | sample 3174681 | NCBI WGS metagenome assembly SXGS01 (sample SAMN11356861, study PRJNA531348) | freshwater metagenome | isolation source: freshwater sample F1-80 | place: China: Fuxian Lake, Yuxi | collected 2017-12-25
CGTGGGATAAGCTTCCAGCTTGTCAATATCTTGTGCAAGCAATCGTGAAACTCCGCTACAGGTTGACAAGCTGGAAGCTTATCCCACGTTCGTTGAACGGTATTGGGGTTAAACGACGAAATGGCTAGGGCGAAAAGCCATGCCTTGCACACAAAATGGCGCTGTCCAATTAGAATATTGGTTTGGAACAGCGAAAAGTATTGCCTGCGTTTGGACCACGGTCCAACCAGACGGAGTTATACGAACGATGCGAAATTCGACTAGCAAGTCTGTCGGCTGTTACTTGCGATTGGCAATGTGGTTGCCGGGCATGTTGTTTTTCCTCTCAGATTCGTCCGTCGCAGCTGAGCCGGTTACCTTTTACCGTGCAATCAATCTGAACGGTCCGGCTTTGGAACTGGATGGCAATCAGTGGGAAGGAAAAGACGCACGAGACTTTTTTTGCGACGGACGTGCGATGGAAAATCAAGCTGTGTCGCTGAAGCCACGGACGGATCGCACTCGTTCGCAGATGATTCGCAGCAGTCGTTGGGGACAATCGATATCGCTGGGTGTTACCAACGTTCCAACAGGCACGTACCAAGTTTTTCTTTACGTTTGGGAAGACACCGATTCTGAACGATACGAATTGCGGCTCAACGGATCGCCCGTAATTGAGAGATTTGATAGCGGACACGCTGGCCAATGGAACCGCTTGGGACCATGGAAGATTCCTGTCACCGATGGTTCTATATCCGTCAGCGCTTCCGGTGGCCACGCGAACCTCTCGGGGATCGAAATCTGGCAGGGCAGCGGCGCAGTACCCAAGCCAAACTTTTCCGGGTTCGTGATTAATCCGGCGCCGGAACAACTAGCTTTTTTTGAGAACAAGATTCGCCCCCTGTTGGTCAACCGTTGTTACGAGTGTCATAGTGCCGAGTCGAAAGAACTCGGCGGTGGACTGTTGCTCGATTCGCGCCAAGCGATCGAGCGAGGCGGCGATACCGAACCGCCGATATTTCCCGGCGAACCAGAATCGAGCCTATTGTGGCGGGCCGTTGCCCATCGCGATCCCAACGTGCAAATGCCGCCTGACCAGCGCTTGACCACTGAAGAAGTTTCAGATTTGGCAAAGTGGATTGAAATGGGTGCACCTGACCCGAGATTGAGTGACACATTGCGCTCGCGACAGAGCAAGAGCTCGATTGACTGGGACAAGGCCGGGGACTTTTGGTCGCTTAGACCTATCCGAAGGAATCTCGCACAAGGCATTACCGATTCGAATTGGGCCAACAATGAGATCGACCGATTCTTGTTAGCCAAGTTGAATGCCCAAGGACTCAAGCCAGCGGACGATGCTGATCGACGAGCACTCGTTCGGCGCGCCACATTTGACTTGATCGGGCTTCCTCCAACGCCGAGCGAGATTCGCGATTTCGAAACCGACACCAGCCACGATGCGTTCGCGCGAGTGGTCGATCGACTGCTGATGTCACGTCAGTATGGCGAGCGCTGGGGCAGATATTGGTTGGATGTTGTTCGATACTCCGACTCAGCCGGCGATAATTCCGACTTTCCGATTCCGCAAATGTACAAGTATCGGAACTGGGTGATCGATGCGCTCAATGAGGATATGCCCTACGATCGATTCGTTACCGAACAACTTGCCGGTGACCTGCTTGCAAGTGAAACGCCCGAGCAACATTATCGCCAAGTCGTCGCGACCGGGTACATTGCTGGTGCACGGCGATTTGGTTCTCGGGTCAGCGACTATCCCCAGCACTTGACCATCGAGGATACGCTCGACAATCTTGGCCGAGCTTTCTTGGCGATGACACTTAACTGCGCGCGATGTCACGATCACAAGTTTGATCCAATCGGGGCCGACGATTATTACGCGCTTTACGGGATTTTTCACAGCACACAATATCCTTGGCCTGGCATCGAACTGGAACAGCGTCAGAGAGATCTGGTGCCGCTGGCCAGCGCACCAATCATCGAGACCGCGAAACAATCCAAGAAGGCACGTCATGAGGAACTGATGTCCGAAGTCAAGCGACTGGAAGGCTTGCGCGACGCGGCAGCCACCGATCAGAAAGCCAAGTTGGCGGACGACGTTAAGAAGGCCAAATCAGCGGCGGACGAATTCGCCAGCTCGCTGCTGCCGCTGGAACATGCATACTCGGTCGTGGATTCAAAGCGCATCGAAAACGTGGCCTTGCAAATCAAGGGCGATCCTAACAAGTTGGGTGAGGTCGTTCCACGGCGTTTTCTCAGGATTCTCAAGGGTCAGCCGCTGCGCGACGAACGTGCAGGCAGCGGTCGCCAGGAGCTGGCGAGCTGGATCGTTGCACCCGAAAATCCGCTAACTGCGCGAGTGATTGTGAATCGCGTCTGGTTGCATCATTTTGGGAGAGGCTTGGTGCAGACTCCTAACGATTTTGGCCGTCAAGGAAAATCACCCACGCATCCCGAACTGTTGGATTGGCTGGCAAACCGCTTGATCGAATCTGGCTGGTCCATCAAGAGTTTACATCGGACGATCATGTCATCGCGCGCGTATCAAATGGCGAGTGTACGCGATGGGCAGGCGACGAGTGTCGATCCGAACAACGAATTGCTTTCGGCGTTTCCTCGCCGGCGTTTGGATGCCGAAGCGATTCGCGACACACTGTTGATGCTGGGCGGAAGTCTTGATCCAACGCCAGGTGGTGCACATCCATTTCCGCCTCAATCGGAATGGAAATTCACACAGCACCGACCATTCAAAGCGGTTTACCCTTCAAATCGGCGCAGCGTTTATCTGATGACGCAGCGCATCCAGCGGCATCCTTATTTGGCGATCTTTGATGGTCCCGATCCTGCGGTCAGCACGCCGCTGCGCGCGACCAGTACGACACCACTGCAAGCCCTGTTCTTACTGAATGATCCGATGGTGCACGCACAAGCTGATGGCCTCGCACAACGTCTGAGGTCCGACTTTAGTGATGATCCAACGAGACTTGAGAACTTGTATGAAATGTCGCTCGGTCGGCTACCCACGGAATCGGAGAGAGAATCGTCCCTGAATTTCTTGCGGTCGGTAGCACAGATCGACAGTAGCGGCGAAGTTCGCGATAGCTCGTCTGGGCTGAGTGCGTGGCAAGCGCTGGTGCGCGTGGTTTTTCGGCTAAACGAGTTCGTGTACTTGGATTGACGTTCGCCCCGAGCGCTTGAATTGGAATCAAAGAATGATCGAACACAATATGAAACGCCGAACGATCGTCAGGAGTTTAGTTGCGGGTTCGTTGCTTGGGCCCGGGTTGTTGGTTCAGCTTCTGGCCGAAGATAACCCTGCGTCGCGTAGCACCGAAGATCCTCTCGCGCCCAAAGTGCCGCACTCGCCCGCGCGGGCAAAGCGAGTGATTTTCATCTTTTCCAATGGTGGCGTATCGCACATGGATACGTTCGATTACAAGCCCGAGTTATTCAAAGCAGACGGAAAAAAGACGGGAGTTGGCGGCGGCCTATCCAACCAACAACGAGTCTTGCTGCGGCCCTTCTGGATGTTTAGGCCTGGCGGGCAATGTGGCACCATGGTCAGCGACCTTTTTCCTCATTTGCGAAAGTTGATGGACGATATCGCTCTGATTCGTTCGATGAAGTCCGACGATAACGAACATTATCAAGCAACTTTGGCGATCCATACTGGCTCATTTTTCTTTTCGCGCCCAAGCATCGGTTCGTGGGTCAGTTATGGTTTAGGAACGGTCAACGGAAACTTGCCGTCTTTCATCGTGCTCGCGCAAGAATTACCTTATGCGGGAACTCAAGTCTTCGCCAACGACTTTCTACCAGCGTATCATCAGGGTGTTCGCGTCGTTCCAGGAAAGTCGCCGATCGAAAACTTGGATCGAAGAACCGCTGACCAGCGCATTCAGCAATTGGAACTTGGCTTGGCAGAGTCATTCAACCAGCGGCATTTGGCTAGTCGAGGCCACGACGGAGATCTTGCCGCACGCATACGCACTTTCGAGACGGCATTTCATATGCAGACAGAGGCTACCGAGGCATTTGATTTGACTGGAGAAACTCAGGAGACATTGGACTTGTACGGTCTCAAGCCTGGCCAGACAAACGGGTTCGGATGGAAATGCTTGGTCGCGCGGCGCTTGGCCGAGCGAGGAGTTCGCTTCATTGAGCTAATCGATGGCAGCTCGAGCAACAATTGGGATCAGCATGGCAACATGGCCGAGCACGCTCAGCATGCCAAAGCGATCGACCAACCCATTGCGGGCCTGCTCCAGGATTTGAAACGGACCGGATTGCTTGACGACACGTTGCTGGTTTGGACTACAGAATTTGGACGCACACCGGGAGTCGATGGAGAGAAGGGGCGCGGTCACCACAGCGCGTGCTTTAGTTCTTGGATGGCCGGTGCTGGAGTAAATGGCGGCTACGTACACGGCAGCACCGACGAGATAGGCGCCGTGGTCGCCGAGAATCGCGTGCATGTTCACGATTTTCACGCGACGATCCTGCACTTGCTCGGCATCGACCATACTCGCCTAACCTATCGCCACGCCGGTCGCGATTTTCGACTTACTGACGTCCACGGCAACATCGTCAGGGAATTGCTGTAGATCGCTACATCTGTAAAAACGCAAACAAATCGCGCAATTGCTGGGGAGTGAGCGGTTCGAGCAGCCGTTCGGGCATCAGTGAGACCGACGATTCTCGCAATTCTTCCAGCGCGTCGCGCGAGATTCTCGTACGGCGATTTTCTGCGTCGAGAATGGTTATCGAGGCACCATCTTGATCGGCGAGTAATCCCGTGTGGATACTGCCAGAGTCCGTGCGGGCAACGTAACTGATAGACTCGCGACGAATCACGGAACTGGGGTCGACGATGTTGGCTAATAGGGCGGCTGTGTCCTTGCGCGATGTGCTGGTTAAGTCGGGGCCGATTGCGCCTCCATTTCCATGCAATTTGTGGCAATTACCGCAGACTTTCATGTAGATATCTTTGCCTTGGCGGGCATCTCCGCTGAATGCGCGCAGGTCGTTATTAAATCGTCGCATTGTCGCCAGTTTCTCTTCCGGAGTTCCCGGGCCAACTTTCCCCCAAATTTGTTTTACGCGTTCGTCAAGTTGCATGTCTCGATGGAGCGATATCCGCGCGATCTGGCCGACCGTTATTTCGCTCGATTCTATTGCTCCGTGTTCGACCGCCGCCAGCAGCAACTTGGACCACTCGGATCGAGACGTGAGAATTTCGAGCACCAATTTTTGCGTAGCGCTAGTTTGTACTCTGTAGAGCCCGAGCAACTCGTGCGCTATTGTTGTGGACTCGAATCGCGCGACAGCTTGCAAAAGGAATTTCCGCGTCGACTCATTCGTGGTTACCGACAACCATTGGAGCAGTTTGGGTACCAGCGTTTCATCACCGTACTTGATAACCAGTTGCAGATTGTTCTCGATGTCCGTCGTTAGAGAATTCCTGGCCACCGAATCCGCAAGCGTCGTTGTTACGAATCGATTCAGACTCGAAAACGCATTGGGTAGCTCTGCCAGCAATGCCAATTCGATTACCACTGACGAGTTTGGATTCTCAAGGAACTGTCGTGCGATTACTTCTTTCAATGGCTGATCGATTGGCGAAAATCGCTTAATGCTCACCGCAGATTCAGTTCCGACCGGTACAGCGGCAAATTCGAACAGTCCGCCTTGTCCGATTCCTTCAGGCTGCCGGGCGCGTTCGACGAGTCCATCGCGCATCGATACCAACGATTCGCCCCGATGGTCTTGAGGGATCGTTGCCAGGATATCAGCGCTCGATCGGTAGGATTCACTTGTCCCCTCGGCAGCATTTCGGCGAACAAGCAAATTCTTGATGCGATTGATCGCGGTCCCCGGCTGATTCGCAGTGCTTCGCGCCCACGCCAAGACCGCAGATCTTCCCGATATCGCTTTATCCTCGACAGCCCACCACATCGACCAGTCGACACGCTCGTCGGGTAAGCGATCGGCGTTTTCAATCAGTGCAGAAATAATGTTCAGGCACGGTTGGGAAGGTAGTCGTTTCGCACTACTTGCGAGAGCTGCACGGACGACCGCCGATTGTTCTCGTTTGGCAAGCTCTTGCAGCTTGGCGACAAAAGCATCCGATGCCGTTCGATCGTCGGCAATCAACCGAACCGTCCAAGCGCGCACGTATTCCGCTGAATCGCCCAGCAGTCGCTCAGCCGTTTCGTCAGGCAAGCCACCGACGACATAGCGCGCCCACAGGGCTCGCAGTCTTTGAGGACCAGAATTCTCTAGCAGTTGATCAAGCTGAGCAAGCGCCCCGCGATCGCGGCGGGATGCTAATTCGACAATCGCGCGATCTTGTAGCCAAGCATTCGATCGGAGTATTCCTTCTTTCGACGGCTCACACAAGAGCTGGACCAGTTGACTGGTTTCCATTTCGCGAACGTCGTGTGGCGCAGTCTTGCTCATGCTGATTGGATTCGCTTGAACGATGCGATAGATGCGCCCATTCGAGGAGTCCCAGGTCGCATCCGGATCGGGGTGCGCTGTGCGCTGATCGTAGAAATCCGCAATATAAATTTCACCGGCCGGACCAACGCACAAGTCGGTCGGGCCTGACCAACTGTCGCGAGCATCGAAAAACGGGCCTTGGAAGCGAGCTCGAAACGTACTGCCCTGGGGAGCGAGCTTCCATGCAGACGCCGTATGCCCCAAAAAATTTCCTGCAATAAATTGACCACCAAGCTTGTTCTGCAACATTTCGTGGCGATAGACCGTGCCACCGGTCGGCGGGCCGCCAGGAGCTTGATCGCAATCGAGCGGTCCGAAAAAATGATACGCGTGCGGTTCGTGCAGCGGACCGTGCTTGCCAAAACTCTTGTAAAAATAGCCTCCCTGCAACGCATGCACAAACGGGCCGCCGTTGGTTGAATAAAACAAATTACCCAGCTCGTCGAAGGTCAGCCCATAGCAATTCGCGCCACCTTCACAGAACAGCTCGAATTCGTTTCGCAAAAAATGGTATCGCCAAACACCTTGCTGAAACTCTAGGCCGCGAATGCGACAAGTCGTGGTGCTACCGTTGACCCCATACAACCAACCATCCGGTCCCCAGGTGAGATGATTGGAAAACGATTGAGCATCCTCCATGCCAAACCCCTCCAGCAACACCTGCGGGTCGGCATCGGGGACATCGTCGCGGTTTCGATCAGGGTAGAACAGCAAATAAGGAACATTGAGCACGAAGACGCCGCCATGACCGAACGCAACACCCGTGGTCAAATTCAATCCAGTGACGAAATCCTTGAACCGATCGGCTCGACCATCTCCATTGGTATCTTCCATGATCGTGATTCGGTCGGCGCCGCGCGGCCCACGCGGAGGCGGCTCGGGTGTACGATCGTAAAGGGTGCGCGACCAGCGATCGACTGTTACTCTCTGCAATCCAGCGGGATTGGGATATTGCAAATATTGAATCGTCCATAATCTGCCGCGATCGTCACATTGGACGAAAATTGGCTGGCGAATCTCCGGTTCGTGTGCGAACATGGTGATCCGCATTCCGTCGGCAGCCCACATATTCTCAGTTGCTTTCGCGGGCGCAAAACCTTGCGACATGGCTGAGGGAGCCGAAACCAGCCCGATCAACAATGCAACGCAGAGAATCGTAGCTAAGCATGTCAACGGGCTGCGCATGCGAACGAACTCCTGAAATTCGTCGAGCGGAAATAGGAAATAACTGTGCGGATTCGCCGATCACAGGTATCGGTTGGCAATCTTATCCAAAGTTACGAGCTGTGATTTCCCGGCAGATCGTTCCACTAAGTCGCAAATCAAATCAATCGTTCTGAACTGAGGATCGACGACACCCAAGCACGACGGATGCGCCAAGAAATCGAATGTGGCACCATGATCAATGCACCACTGAACTGCCAAACGAATTGCATCGAGAAAGTGATTCAATTGCCAGCGCCCTGTTCGAAACGCTCCAATGTCGCTGATGGGACTCATGGGTATTTCCAGTAGTCCCGTCGGATAACGGTAGGGCTGCGCGGCAGCTTGGGCGGCAACGATGTTATCGATCGCAAGGTTCGATGGGGCTCGATCGGTACCGAACAGGCTCTCGATGCCAGCGTGCGCGGGATATTTGCAACTGATCCAACGAAATCCTAGTTCGATCAGCATCTGCTGCACATCCTCGCGACCGTCCAGTCCACTTGCGAATCCGCCGGGCGTGCGAAAGCCATTAGCCTCGATGCCGATGCGCTTATGGAGTGCAATGCTCGTTAAACGCACATTTTCTCGCAAGACATCCGGCACGCTGCGGCCTGCAATCAGCCAGGGTGATCGCTTGAATCGAAATTGAATTTCGTCATTGGTGCGCGCCAGCATGTAAACGTGATCGTAGGTGTGATTTCCGATCGCATGCCCTTCGCGCGCGATCGTTGCCAACCAATCAACGCTTTCGTGTTCAAGCACTTGTCCAACCACAAAGGTATGAATCCTGCCACCGCGTTGCTTCACGCGCTGGCATGCGTCCAAAGTGTATTGTTTCGCAGCGGCGTTGAGGTTACCTTTTTCATAGTCCCAATGCGTTTGTTCCCAAGTCGGAAAATTGCGACTCATTTCGAGGTCCAGCGTAATCGCAATCTGAGCAACTTGGCGATCCGCCTGGGCGCTCGCGCAGCTTGCCGCACCACCCAATACCGCCGCAGAAGAAGCCATAAATGTTCGTCGATTGGGGAGACTTGGCAAGAGTTTCATAACTTGGAATCCTAACTTGAGTCGCCGTCGCTTTTCCACGGATTTATTCGAGCTTGATCCAAGAGGATTGCGTTACCAGCTGATTGAGTGAGGCGAATGAAATGTGCGCATTGGTCGCGTAGCGCGGACTGCTGTTGGCAGGAAATGTGGCCAGCGTTGCATCGCCCACCAAGAACACATTGAAGTCTTGCGAAAGGTTTTCGTAGCCAGCGGTCGTTTTGCAGAAACACATATCGGTTGCGTAGCCGGTCAAGATTATGTGCTTGATCGACTGCTTCTTGAGGAAATCTCGCAGCGCGGGGTAGCCATCTTGGTCGTAATAGACGTAATCGTCGTCATGCATAGAGACGTCGGCACAAACGGGAATCGGCAAATCCCAAAAGCCAGCATTGTTGTATTTGGCCGAAGCGTCTAAGCCGGGAAAACTCTTGAAGTAATCTCGTACGGTATTGTCGCGAGACAGCGATATCGTCGCGGGCAATGGCTGACCACTGTATTTGAACGAACTCAGAATCTGCGCATGTTCCTTGCGACCTGCAGCGCGCACGTCGGCGCTGGGATTGTGACGTATGGAGCGGTAGACTTTCTTGTGGATCTCGTGTTCGCCGGCTCGCAAGCTGTACATGACCAGCGCGACGTGAGGACGAAGTCGCTTGAGAAGTGGGTCGATGACGGTACGAGTGTGCTTGCCGGCCAAGTGGTTTTTCTCCGGAGTACAAAAGTCGGCCACTCCGGCTGGCTGTGGCGTATTCCAACCTTGACCGTCATCGATGCCCCATGGGTGCACCATAATCACGGCAGTGTTTTTGCAGCGCAAGCGATTGGGCATTTCAATAATACCGCGAGCGTTGTAGGAGAATCTCCACGCCCGAACCGACAGATCGGCGTCTTGGTCGTCGACCAAGACCGGTGCTTCGTATCTGGTCAGTTCTGCGATGGGCTGCACAAATTCTGGAAAATCGTTCAGTAGAGGCGGTGGATTATCCAGTTTCCGCAGCGTGTTTTGATATTGGCGCGAAGCTTGGCCAGTAGGTTCCACAGCTCTCGCCCATTTCGCGTCGCTTGCCAATGCCAGGTAGACGACGAGCAGTCCAGCCAATCTAGCCGCTTTACAATTGCACGAATTGTTAAGGGAATAATTGTTCATCGCTTTGACCTCACGTAACTTAAGATTCGCGAAGAAATTTCTAAGGGGCTAAGTGAGCCAACTCACACAAGCTAGCGTTCAACACAGGTTGAGGGCAACTCCACACGAGGAAAAAGAGCGCTTCGCGGCACCATCTTCCTGCGTCATGCCCCTGTTTGTACCCAGTACCCTTGGCGGCCGCGAGTGCAGCCTGTGTAGCGCGCAGGACCAGTGAATTGGCTTGCTGCCGCAATTCAATAGGCTGAACCGGAGATTCACCATCGGCCAGCGACAGCAATTGCTGCTGCAGCAGTTGAACATCATGTTCGAGTTTATGAGCGACCGCAATCAACTCGGAGCGTCGTTTCGCTTCTTCGCCCAAATAGCCGATCGCCGCCTTTGCTAATCCGATCGCTAGCGCCGAAGTTTGCAAACCGCCGCTGGCGCCACCGCTGCCTAGCTGCATAACGTGATGAGTAGGACCAAATAGAATTTCATCAGCCTCGACTTCAACGTGCTCCAAATGCACTTCGTCGGTACAACTGGAGGTTAATGCTACCAAGGGAACCCCGGGTCCGCAGTCGACACCAGCCCGATGGGTTGGCAGAGCACAAAGTATTTGTCGTCCATCGGGGAGCGTAGCGCCAAGCACGATCGATTGTGAAAATCTTGCACCAGTCACCCAGGGCGTCACGCCGCTCAAAACGTATCCGCCCTCCCCGCGCAACGAGGCTTGAATGGCTGGTTGCGCCAAATGCTGGCGACTGGTCGTTAAATGGCTGATACCTACGGTGGTGAAAACTTCGCCGCTGGCCATTCCCGGCAGCAGTCGATTTCGCAACGCTTCATTGGTACTTGCCACAATGCGTTTGCAAGCGGCATTCCATTGAGTCAACACAAAAGCCGTGGTCATACACGCTTGGCTGATCGCCAAATAGCTCTCCAGTTGCTGACGCTCGTTCCATTCCAATCCGCCAAAAACCTTCGGAACGAACCAGCGAAAAACTCCAAACTCTGCGCACAATTTCAATTGCTGCGCCGGCCAGCGGCGCTCAATGTCCAGTTCGTTCGAGCGCTGACGAAGTTGCCGATAAAGCTCGTCAATCACGACCATACTCCTATTGTGCCAATTCTGCCAAGCCGGGCGAGACAGGCGAGAGGCGCAAACCGCGCAGTTTGTACCCTGGTCCATCGAAGCGCAGAGATTCGGCCACCGAACAAGGTTGTTCCGACGGCGCGCAAACTTTCGCGTAGGCAGGCTTTCGTTAACTGGGGACAATTGAGTATAACATTCGACTCGCTGCAGTGGTTTGGATCTGGACGGATTTACGGCATCGCAATCGCCGGCATTTTTCGAGTGCTAGGTACAATGCGAACCTTGCCGCCCATGCAAACCACGAACTTTGGTCGAAAGGACTATTTTCAAGGTATACCATGAGTCAAACGGATGTTGCGACGTTGTCAGATACAGTGGCATCACCAGTTCCGAGCGAGATGGGTGCCAACGCTTTGTATGATAAATGTATGGCCTTAGCGCACAACTTATGGTGGAGTTGGCACCCGGAGGTAACCAATCTTTTCCGCGATATTGATCCCATCCGTTGGCGTCAATTGGATCACAACCCGATTTCATTGCTGGGCGAATTTACACCCGAACGGCTCGCCATTCGCGCTAGCGAAATGGTCCTGCACAGCCGAGTCAACTACGCCTACCGTCGGTTGCAGGAATATCTTAACAAGACGAACACCTGGGCAGCGACTAATGCGGGCGTTCTCGGAGGCAAGCCTGTAGCCTATTTTTCAGCAGAATTCGGGATTCATGAGTCGTTGCCGATTTACTCTGGTGGCTTAGGGGTTCTTTCAGGCGACCATATTAAGAGTGCAAGTGGCTTGGGAGTGCCATTGATTGGCATCGGTTTGTACTATTCTCAAGGATATTTCAAACAGCATCTCGATGCAGATGGATATCAGCGCGAAGAATATCTGGAGACCAAGGTTGAAAATTTGCCGATCGAACCGGCTGTAGGAAAAGATGGGTCGCCGATTACCGTGTCCATTGAGACTCGCGACGGCCGCCTGCTGGCCAAAGTCTGGTTGATGCTGGTTGGCCGAGTCAAACTATACTTGTTGGACTGCAATGTCGAAGGCAATCGCCCCGAGGATCGCGAATTGACGAGTCGATTGTACGGCGGTGACGAACGCACTCGAATTCGTCAAGAGTTGGTGCTAGGAGTCGGCGGCGTCAAGGCGCTGCGAGCCCTGGGCGTGCACCCCGGAGTGCTCCATTTGAACGAAGGGCACAGTGCATTCGGACCGCTTGAGGCAGTTCGTCAGGCGATGAAAGACGACGGAATGACGTTCGACAATGCGCTGCGCGAAATCGCTCGCAAGACTGTGTTCACGACGCATACACCTGTTCCGGCTGGCCACGATCGATTCGACGGACGATTAGTCGAAGAGCACTTGGGACCGCTGAGAGACCAACTGGGTATTAGCTACGAGCATCTCATGTCTCTTGGACGCGTGAATGTACATGATGCTGCGGAGCCATTCTGCATGACGGTCCTCGGTCTGAAACTGTCGCGGAAGGCAAACGCGGTCAGTTCGCTGCACGGTCATATTTCGCGGCGCATGTGGTCAACGATGTGGCCCGATCGCGCGGAAGAAGAAGTACCAATTGGCCACATAACCAACGGCGTCCATGTGCCAAGCTGGTTGGCGTGGCAGATGGGGCAATTGTACGATCGACATTTTCCAGCCGGATGGGTTCCAAAGATCGGTGAGCCAGATGTTTGGCAGTACATTCACAACGTTGACCCGGGCGAATTGTGGGAGACCCATAATGCGCTCAAGAACGAGTTATTAGCATTCGTGCGTCGGCGCGTCAGCCGCCAATGCCGGCGCCGCGGGGAGAGCGACGAGATCATCGAAGCAGCTCGCAATCTAATGGATCCCAACTTTCTCACCATCGGTTTTGGCAGGCGATTCGCGACCTACAAGCGCGCCAATTTGCTGTTCACCGACTTTGATCGCATCATCTCGATCCTGCACAATTCCGATCGTCCCGTACAGGTCATCTACGCTGGCAAGGCACATCCCAAGGACGAGCCAGGCAAACGATTTATACAGCAGATCGCCAATCTGCGTCACGATCCGATGTTGCGAGGTCGCATTGCGTTTATCGAGGATTACGACATCAATGTCTGTCGACATTTGATTCAAGGTGTGGACGTGTGGCTGAATAATCCGCGTCGACCGCTTGAGGCCTCAGGCACCAGCGGTCAGAAAGCGGTGCTCAACGGCGGCTTGAATTGTTCGATTCTCGATGGTTGGTGGGCGGAAGCCTACAACGGCTCAAACGGATTCGCGATCGGGCATGGAACCAGCCACGTTGATGATCGCATCACCGATCAGCGCGATGCCGAATCCTTGTACGAAGTGCTGGAAGAGCAAATCGTTCCTGCATATTACGATCGCGATCGCGATGGATTGCCGCGCAAGTGGATCAAGCTGATGATGAACAGCATCAGCACTTGCGCGTGGCGGTTCAGTTCACACCGCATGGTCATGGACTACACCACCGAAGCCTACGTCCCCGCCGCTGGCGGTCTGAGCAAGGACATGAACTTTCGCTACTAGTAGAGTAAGGCGAGCGGCAGATGGGAATTTACCAATACAAGCCCGAAG
>SXGS01039646.1_pt1 | contig 13561 bp, 12 predicted proteins | sample 3174681 | NCBI WGS metagenome assembly SXGS01 (sample SAMN11356861, study PRJNA531348) | freshwater metagenome | isolation source: freshwater sample F1-80 | place: China: Fuxian Lake, Yuxi | collected 2017-12-25
CAACCCTGAGACGGTCTCGACCGACTACGACACGAGTGACCGGTTGTTCTTTGAGCCGATCACCACCGAGGACGTGCTCAATGTGTGCGAGGCGCTCAGCGCGGCCGGCGAGTTGCGCGGAGTAATCGTCGCGCTCGGCGGTCAGACGCCTCTCAAACTCTCGCACGCACTCGACAACGCCGGATTCAACATTCTTGGTACCTCGCCCGACAGCATCGATTTGGCCGAGGATCGCGAACGCTTCAACGACTTATGCGAATCACTGGGTATCCCGCAACCTCCAGGAGGAATGGCGGTCTCGGCTGACGAGGCACTCGCAGTCGCTGCGCGAATTGGCTATCCGGTTCTTGTCCGACCGTCGTATGTGCTCGGTGGGCGGGCGATGGAGATCGTGTACGACGACGCGGAATTGCGGCGCGCGATGTCAGAGCTACTGCACACTGGTTCCTTGGGCAAGGAGGGAGGACTCTCCTCAGAACGCCCAGCTTTGGTAGATCGATTCCTCGAAGATGCGATCGAAGTTGATGTGGATGCCTTGCGGGATTCCGTTGGCGAGGTATTGATCGGTGGAGTGATGGAACACATCGAGGAGGCGGGTGTGCATAGTGGCGATTCAGCTTGCGCACTGCCACCTCCGACGCTGAGTACGGCCATGATCGTGACGCTTGAGGGGTATACGCATCGATTGGCGGAGGCACTCAAGGTGATTGGGCCGATCAACGTGCAATTCGCCGTGAAAGACGATCTTGCCTATGTGCTCGAAGCGAATCCGCGTGCAAGTCGAACGATTCCATTCGTGTCGAAAGCAACTGGTGTGCCACTGGCAAAGGTCGCAGCTCGTGTGATGGTCGGCGCAACTCTCGACGAGTTGCGAAACGAAGGCCTGTTGCGCCCGCCTGCTGAAGGTGGTCATATTGCCGTGAAAGAGGCGGTGCTGCCGTTCAATCGTTTCCCGGGAGTCGATACGGTACTCGGACCAGAAATGCGTTCTACCGGTGAGGTAATGGGAATTGATCGCAGTTTCGGACTTGCGTTTGCGAAGAGTCAGGCTGGCGCAGGTAACCATCTCCCGCAACATGGCGAGGTCTTCTTTTCGCTCGCCGATCGCGACAAAGGCGGTGGAGTGCGCGCCGCGCGAAGGTTTGTGGAGCTCGGATTCACGATTGCCGCTACGAGCGGTACCGCGGAACACTTCAGTGCCAACGGCGTACCGGTCGCAACGGTGGTCGCCAAAGTTGGAGAAGACAATGGGGTTGATGCAGTCGAACTCTTGGCGAGCGGCAAGGTCGACCTCATTGTGAATACTCCACGAGGTCGTGGCCCTCGCGCGGACGGTATGCATATTCGTCGTGCCGCAATCTCCAACAAAGTGGCGTGCGTGACCACGACTGCTGCCGCCTACGCAGCCGCGCAAGGTATTGAAGCAGCAGCGAATGGCGAACCTGAGGTGCGGTCGCTGCAGGAATACCACCTCGACGGCCAGTTACAGCTCGGCGTATGAAACGAAAGCGGCGATGGCAGCCCGATCTTTCGGTGCAACTTGGTCCGATCTCTCTACGCAATCCGATCGTCGCAGCATCGGGAACCTTTGGGTACGGTAGCGAGCTCGCAACGATCGTCGCGCCGAGCGCGTTAGGCGCGGTGACAGTGAAATCGCTTGCACCCTTCGCTCATGATGGCAACCCGCCGCTTCGCACGACTGAAGCCACTGGTGGCGGAATGCTCAACAGTGTGGGGCTAGCCGGGCCTGGAGTTGATGCGTGGATCCGCGATGAGCTTCCCGAACTCGAAGCCACCGGCGCAACAATCTTTGTATCGATTTGGGGTCGCACGGTTGAGGACTACGCCTCGGCCGCGGTATCGCTGCAATCGGTGGCCGGACGGATAGCGGCGATCGAGGCGAATCTCAGTTGTCCAAACTTGGGCGGTCACGAAATGTTCGCGCAGTCGCCATCGTTGACAGAAGCAATCGTTGCGGCTTGCGCGGGCGCCATTCCGATATTTGCAAAGCTCACTGCCCAAGTAACAGATGTGGTTTCGGTTGCTCGCGCCGCAATCGATGGTGGCGCGGCTGGGCTCACACTCATCAATACCTTGCCGGGCCTAATGGTCAATGTCGAATCTCGCACGCCGGCGCTAGGCGCGGGTGGGGGAGGGCTGTCCGGTTCTCCACTCCATACGGTCGCGCTGCGAACAGTACGAGATGTCGCAAATGCGCTGCCTGATGTTGCGATTATTGGTACCGGCGGCGTGAGCACTGGCTCACAAGCAGTAGCGATGTTGCTTGCCGGCGCCACTGCGGTTGGCGTCGGGACGGCCACCTTCGCGAATCCGCGTGCGACGTTGGAGATTTGCGAGGGCGTTGCCCGTTGGTGTCACGATCACGATGTGCGCACGGTGCGTGCGCTGAGAGGAACCCTGCAATGGCCAAAGTGACCGACGTCGACGTGAGATCGCATCTTGCGTTGGGTTTGGATTTCGACGACCCGATCGTGGCGCTGGATCGAGCGTTCGCGTTGCGCGAGTGGTTTGGCGTTGCGAAAGTGGGTCATGAATTGTACGCGGCCGCGGGGCCTTCGATTATTGCACAACTGCGCGACATCGGATACGGAGTGTTCCTCGACGCGAAACTGCACGACATTCCCAATACCGTCGGCAGCGCGGCGCGGGTGCTGGCGCGATACGGGCTTGCGTATCTGAACTTCCATACCAGCGGTGGCCTCGAGATGCTGCTGGCGGGCATCGAAGGTGCCCGCGAAGGGGCTGCGCAGGCGGGTGTTGCAGTGCCCAAGCTGCTCGGGGTGACCGTACTCACCAGCGACTCCGATACTTCAGCATTTGCACGTCGACTCGACCTTGCCTCGGAGTCCGGCTGCGATGGAGTTGTGTGTAGCGCGTTAGAAGTCGAGCGAGTCAAGGTTGCTCATCCCGGTCTTATCACGATGGTGCCAGGCATTCGCCTCGCCGGATCAGACAACAACGATCAAGCGCGGGTCGCGACGCCTTTTGATGCGATCCGAAACGGCGCGGACGTACTTGTGATTGTTCGCACCGTGCATCACGCCGTCGACCCGGCTGCTGCCGCCGCGCAAGTGTTCGACGAAGTTGCGTCAGCCCTCGACTGAATTGACGACGTCGGCGCATGGCAGCAGCACCGTGACGGTTGTGCCGATGCCAACTTGCGATTCGATAGTGACCGTTCCGCCGGCGGCTCCCACGATGCCATCGACAACGGCCAAGCCAAGCCCGGTTCCCATGCCTTGTTCGCGTGTTGTGAAAAACGGATCGAACGCGTTCTCGATGACGGCCGCGGCCATCCCACGACCGTTGTCAATCACGCGTAGCCGGACCGATGGCAGCGTCGTTTCACAGCTATCGAGTACAACGCGAATAGTGCCGCCATCGGCGATCGCTTCGCTGGCGTTCATGACGAGGTTCATGATGACGCGATCGATCTGAGCCGAATCCGCGGCAACGATCAAATCCTCGACGAGTACCTCGATTTCGACTGGAACGGCGCGGCCAGTGATGTTGTCCAAAATTGCTCGTAGTTCGGGAAGATGCCGACCAATGTTGAATGTTCCTGCCGCGGCAGTGTCAGCGCGCCCAAATTGCAACAGTCGTTGCGCGAGTTCGGCAGCAATTTCCAATGACAATTGAATTTGGGCGAGATCGTCGCGTTGTTCTTCATCGAGTGCACCGCGTTCTATGGCGGATGCGTAATTCAGCGCCACGCCCAAGAGGTTGGTGAAGTCATGCGCGACTCCAGCCGCGAGACGGCCCACGCTTTCCAGTCGTTGGGCCTTGCGATGCCGTGCTTCGAGCTCGGCGCTGTCGCGCTGATCCCTAGTGACTGCTAGCTCTAGTTGTTGGGCCGCCACTTGCGCCTGCGCTGAGCGCACCTCGGTGAGATCATCTACGGCAACTAAAATCGCGCCAGCATCATCAGTCTCAGTGGCGATGGATGCCCAGAGTTGCGCGGGAAATATCGATCCGTCTCTCCGCATAGCTGTGATTTCACAGCCAAATTGTTGATTGTTTTCGAGTCCTGTGAGCAGGTTGTGAACTGTGATATCGCGTTCCTCAGGAGCCAAGAGGCTGGCGGGAAGCACGGCTTCAATCTCGTTTGGCGAGTCGTACCCAAATAATTTTGTGAACGCTCGATTCGCAATGATTCCCCCCTGATTGGGTGGGAGATAAGCGCTTGGCATCGGGTGCGTCTCAAACAGGAACCGAAAGCGGCGTTGAGCCACGAGGCGCTGCGTCACATCGCGCAGATGAAACACCAATGCGTTCAGATCAGGGTCGCGCAACAGATTCGCCGCGTTCACTTCGCAGATGCGCCATCCGTGTTGTGCGTCCAGTATTCGGATCTCGACAGGGCCCTGGCCCGTCACGAAATCGCGGAGTCGGTCGAGAGCTTCAAGTGCGATAAGGAGATCTTCAGGATGTACGTACTGATGGAATCCCGTTCCGATGAGTGCTTCGGGTTCATATCCGAGCGCCGCAGACGCGGCGCTCGAAACGTATTGCACAAGTCCGGCATCATCGGTAACGACAATGAGCTCAAAGGAATCGTCGAGCAGTGCCTCAAAATACTTTGTGACCTGCGACGCCGTCCGTTGTGCTTCGATTTGCACGGTGATGTCGCGTACTAATGCGACTACTTCACCTTGCACCGCCAATGCACGCGCTTCGAGATGCTGTTGTTTCCCGTCGATCTCGAGTGTGTACTGGAACGTCTCAGTAGCCCCGCTGCCAATCGTCCGACCGATGGCAGCCATTGCTGCGTCGGCTTGTAAGGGTGGCAACACGTCGCGCACATTGCTGCCAATGATTGCGCTTGGAGAAATGGCGAGGCGTGACATATCGGAGGCGTGGAAATCTGTGTGCACGCCATCGGGGGTCATCCAAAACACAAGGTCGGGCATGACCCGCAGGAGCGCGTCCCACCGGTGCTGTAGATGCGACTCTGGTTCTTGATTCTGCATGTTGTCGGTCGCCGCCCGTCGTGTGTTTGCAACCTATATACCGTAATCGTCGCGTCATCGTCGGGTGCGTACTCCAACCAAGTTCGATTTGCAAGCCCTGCCACTCGGGATTTCGCGGGCTTGAGTCGCTATCCTCTGCGCCGATCGCCTGTGCGTTGTTGATCGCACGGTGCGTACCTATCGCAATTGCAATCCAATTCCCCAGTCCACCCAATGATCACGAGGAGTGTCGATGCCGACTCCGCCACCGCAAACCCCCGAAGCTCGGGCCGCCGCACTCGCGAAGGCAGCGGTCTCGCGTCGTGTGCGCGCCGAAGCCAAAGAAAAGCTCAAAATCGGTTCGATGAACCTCGCTGAGTTGTACGAGGCAAGCGACCGTGGCGACGAGTCGGGTGAGATGCTCTCGAAGCTCAAGGTGGTGAGCGTGTTGGAATCGTTGCCCGGAGTTGGCAAAGTCCGCGCGCGCAAATTGATGGAAGAACTCGATATCAAAGAGAGTCGGCGTATCCGAGGGCTGGGAACGAATCAACGCAAAGCGCTCCTCGCCAAGTTTCCTGACTGAAAACTTGCGGTCTGAACTCGGCTCTTAGCTATGAGCAGGCAGGCGTCTCGTCGCGGTTCGGTGCTCGTGATTTCCGGCACGGGAGGCGCAGGTAAGGGCACGATCGTCGAACGCATCCGAAGCCAGCACCCCGAACTCTGGTGGTCGGTGTCGTGGGCAACGCGCCCACCACGCTCTGGTGAGGTTGATGGCGTGCACTATTGGTTTCGTAACGTTGACGAGTTCGTTGCGTTGCGCCAAGCCGGCGGTTTCATTGAGTGGGCTGACGTGTACGGAGTGTTGAAAGGTACGCCGGAGGCGCCCCTACGCGGGGCGCTGGCGCAAGGGCATGACGCCCTTCTCGAAATGGACATTCAGGGCGCGATCAACCTGGTGCAGCGGATTCCTGAGGCGACTGTCGTGTTTGTGGTGGCCCCGTCGCTCGATATTCAAGCCGACCGATTGCGCGCTCGGAGCACCGATTCCGAGCCCGACATTCAGCGTCGCCTCGATGAGGCTCATGCTGAGCATCAGCTCGCATTGGCGAACGGGTTTCGGATCGTGGTCAACGAGAACATAGATCGAGCGATTGCCGAAATCGCTGCTATCCTTGAGGATTCCCGTGAGGCCGCGCCGCGGCCCCCTGAGTAGCTGCCACGAGTAGCTCGACACCTTCCCTGGAGATATTCATGGCAGAACGCCGCGCCTCGCTCATGCAACCCAAGCTCGAAGATCTGGTGAGCCACGTCGATTCCAAGTTCACGTTGGTGACGCTCGGCGCCATGCGAGCCCGGGAGATCAACGACTACTACAACCAACTCGGCGAAGGTTTGGGCCGGATCGTCCCTCCGCAGGTCACTTCTACGTCGCGTAAGCCGTTGTCGATCGCGTTGGAAGAAATTGAAGTGGGCAAGATCGAATGGGAGCGCATCGACGTCGAAGCTGAAGAAGCCGCGGCTGAGCTCGCGAACCAAGAGGCTGCTGCCGCCAAAGCCGCGCTGTTGGCTGGCGACTCGCCCGCCTAGTAGAGCGATTCCAAGCGGATTTGCGACGAGCTGATCCATGCCGCGCGTTGTTCTTGGGGTCTCCGCCGGGGTAGCCGCTTACAAAGCGGTGGAGGTCTGTCGTCGGCTGATCGATGCGGGATGTTTTGTCTCTCCGGTCTTGACCGCCGACGCCACGAGGTTTATTGGCCTGGCCACCTTCGATGCCCTCGGTTCAGAGCCGTCACGCATCGATCTCTTTGACAGCCCTGAGCCCAGCCCCCATACATTCCTTGGTCAGCGCGCGGACCTTGTGGTGGTCGCACCCGCGACCGCCAACGTGATTGCGAAGCTTGCGCACGGGGTTGCCGACGATCTGCTCACTGCCACATGTCTTGCCACTAGAGCCCCGCTGCTGGTGTGTCCGGCCATGCATACCGAAATGTGGGAGCAGCAGGCCGTGCAGGCCAATTTGGCTGCGTTGCGCGCCCGCGGGGTGCACGTGCTCGACCCCGAATCGGGCGATCTTGCCAGTGGCGATCATGGCATGGGGCGCCTCCCCGAACCACAACGAATCGTGAAGACTGTCCTGTCGATACTCAGCGAGAACCGCCCCTTGCTCGGTCGCCGAGTCCTTGTGACCGCAGGCGGAACGCGCGAACCCATCGATTCGGTGCGCGTCATTACGAATCGTTCCTCGGGTAAGCAGGGCTATGCCATCGCCCAAGCTGCCGCAGCCCTGGGCGCGGCGGTCACACTCGTCACCACGGTGGATCGTGCGATCCCCGACGGTGTCGCCGACGTGGTGCGAGTCGAAACCGCGGCACAAATGCAAGCTGCGGTCATGCCAATTGCGGCGGCCCAGGACGTGATCGTCATGGCGGCCGCGGTCGCAGATTTTCGCCCGGTAGATCCGTTGGACCGTAAATCGAAAAAGCAAGAGGGCCCGCCGGAGATCGTGCTGGAACCCACCCACGATTTCTTGGTCGACTTGGGCGCCCTGAAGCCCGTCGGTCAGATTTTGATTGGATTCGCGGCCGAGACTGAAGCTCTGCACGACAATGCGCTCGACAAGCTTCGTCGCAAGAATCTCGATTTCATCGTAGGCAACGACGTTTCACAACCCGACGCGGGCTTCGAGGTCGACACCAACAGGGTAATTATCCTCGACACCGCCGGCGTCGTGCACGAGTTACCGCTGCAAACAAAGCTTGCTGTGGCTCGGGAATTACTTGTTCACATAGTTACTCGGCTCGCATCGCTAGATCGTCAAATTACTTAGAACCGTTTTGCTGCGAAGCTGTACGGCGGCGCGATTGTGATTGGCGTTCCAAAGGTGTCAGTGACCAACACATTTGGCGTGTAGACGAACGTCTGTGCCGCGATGCCGGATGCGGTTGTGCCACTCGCAGATCCCAACGTCACCGAGAAGGTGAAGGTGGTTGCGTTGTAGGTGATGCTGCTGCGACTGGCCCCGCTACCCGAGAAGGTTCGCGTCGCCGTGACCCACGCTGGCGAGCCGAGATCGATCGTGCCGAATCGCAACGCGCACGTGGTGGAAGTAACCGTCATTGTGTCGTTGCCAGTCGAACCCGCATTGTTATTGATCGACACCACAACTTGGTTGTTCCCGTTGATCGACTGGTTGGACGCGTTACCCGCCCATGGATTGCTTCCGCCTGAACACATCGAGGCGACTGCGATTGCTTTGTTGTAGGTGAATGCCAGCGTGTCACTTGCTGCAATCTGACCGTTGGCATTTGTGACGGTCATTGAGGTGACCGTAAGTGGAACGCTGGCGACAGTGATGCTGAGCACCCGAGTTGCCGTCGCGCCGACTGCGTCGGTGAGTGTGAAGGTGATATTGGTCGTTCCAACTGCGGTTGGTGTGCCCGTGATCGCTCCTGTTCCGGAGTTCAATGTGAGCCCAGTGGGCAATGGTGTTGACGTCCACACATACGGCGTAGTGCCGTCGGTGCCAACCACAGAACTTGTGTACGCGGTGCCAACGCCGCCATTCGGCAACGAAGACGTTGTGATCGTCGGCGCGGCATTGACAACGATGTTGTAATTGCGAGTGACAGGATTCGTTTGTGAATCCGTTGCCGTAACTGCGACGGCGAAGGTGCCGGTTGCCGTCGGAGTACCGCTGAGCAAGCCCGACCCCGAGTTGATAGTGATACCAGCCGGGAGACCGGTAGCGGCCCAGGTGTAGCCGGGATATCCACCGCTAGCCACAAACGCAGTAGTCGGGTAGGCGAGGTTGACCGTCCAAGCCGGCAACGTGGAGGGCGTCGTTATCGTTGGCGGTGCTATGCCGATCGTGCTGCCGCCGCCGCCAGTGAAGGTGATGGTCTTGGCGACAATCATTCCGACGCTGCTGCCCGCGCCACCGTTGAGGGTGATGTTTGCGTTGGGGGCGTAGATCGCCCCTGCGTAGGTGTTAACCGTCGCACCGCCGTTGATGTTGATCGATGTGGTCGCGTTGGTGGCCGCGATCCAAAACAAGAGATTCGCGTATGTGCCACTGGTTGCTGCGCTGAAACCAAGCTGGGCCTGGCCGTTGATGCTGAGGCCGCCTTGCGCGAGGTAGAACATCACGTCGTTACCTGTTGCAATCGCTTGCGCACTGAAACTAACGCCGTTGCACATGACGTATACGCCGGGGTCGAAGATCACGGCAGTGGTGACGCTCAAGGCATTCGGATACACGCCGGGTGAATATCGACCGGCTACGAGTGGTGGGTTACTCCCGCCCGCGCACACACCCGCTGGCACGGGGGTGTCGGCAAAGGGATCGGGCAGCGGTGAGGCGTAGTTCGCGAGTGGTGTGGCTTGGCCGCATTGATTGCCTCCACAGGTGCCACCGGCCAAGATTGATGTGCCGCCGGTGGCGCTGTAATCGATTGAACCTTGCGCAGACATCGCGGTGCACCCGCCACCGTCGCTCGACTGCACGAACGCGCCCCCGTTGACGAGCACGGTGGTATTTCCACCGACAGTCAGCGCGGAGCCGCCAGTGCACGGCCCCGAGTTGCCGAGCGCGAGCAAGGGCACAGTCGCGGAATTACCGAGTGTGGGTGTGGTCTGGCTCTGCGGGCGAAGGCTCGCGCGTAAATCGATCCGGTGGGGAGTTTGGGCTACCAACGGCGTGTTGGTGGTGTACGCCACGAGTTGCACTTCGGTGGGCAGGCCTGGGCAAGTGCCGGTGCACGTCGCGGTGGGGGCCGCAGGTGCGGTGCCGATGTGGTCGGCAAGATTCACGGTGTCCGCGGCCGATCCATTGAGACAAGTCTGGCGGATCATTTTTTTGTTGGTCGTGTTGTAAAAGTAATTGGCGACGCGCGTGTTCTTGGTGAGTGGCGAAAGGCGTTCATACCATTTGAAACGGATCACCAATGAGTTGCCGGCGCTCGTGCAGCCCGCGTCGTCGGTGAGCGATACGCCGAGCGTTGAATCAATCGTGCCCGTGAGCGGATTGCTGCCGCCTGCGGCTTGCGCGTCGCGGGTGAGGAACCCGGCGATGATCTGCGCGTCGTTGTTTTCTTTGATGCGTTGAGAATTGTTGTCGCCAGCGCGCATCGCGGTGATGAAGGAAGCGGTGAGCGCGCTCGTGATGAGCCCGAGCAACGTGACGCTGATGAGCAGTTCGATCAGTGTGAGCCCGCGTTCGCTGCGCGTCGTGTTGCGATCGTTGTGGCTTCGCCTCATTGGTTCACACTCCAGGATTGGATCCACGTCCGTGTGATGGGTGCCGTCGCGGCGGTGAACCCGGCCGACGATTGAAAGTTGACTTGCGCACGCACGACGGTCGTTGCGTTGGTGCACGCAACCCCAGTGTCGACGCATGCTGAATAGATAGCGTTGCGTTGCCCGAGCCCGAGATTCGTGACGCCGGGTGTGAACGTGCAGTCGACGCGAATCGCCGCGCCGTTGAACGCAGCTTGGTTCAGTGTGAGGCACGGCGCTTGTGCATTGCCACCTTCGAAGCGGGATCGTGTCTGGGCAATAGCGGCCTCCACGCCAGCATCGGCTGCATACTGACGATTGCGAACGGTGTCGAGAATCGTGCGACCCTTGAATCCGCTGGAGATTGCGGGGAGGAGCGAACCAGTGATCGCTGCAACCACGATGAGGAAACTCAACGCCAGGATGAGTGCGGCTCCGCGTTCGGAGGATTTGGGAGAGGGGAGCATCCGGTTTCGGATGCGGGTTGGAAGTGAGAGACTCATGGCGTCCGCACCTTGACCGAGAGTGATTTGCCGACGCCGTTGAAGGTCGTCGTCAGCATGATCGTCGAAGTCGTGGCGACGGCTGGGCAAAGTTGATTGGCGACCGCGTTGACTGTGTAGCCAGTCGGAAGCGTGGGGACTACGACTGTGAATGTGCCGCCGGCGGTGCAACTTCGTACGGCTGTCTTGGTGGCTTCGGCGTAATCCCGTAATACAGCATCGGCGCGGACGACGTCGCGATGTGACTTTGAAGCTCTCGACGAGGTCGCCAGAGCCGCGAACAAGCTTGTGACCACAACCGAGATGATCACCATAGCGATGACGATCTCAATTAGGGATACACCGTTTTCGTCGCGAGCCTTCATGTCGCCTTTCAGATAGGGATATTGCGACGTTGCTGGCTCTGGGACGGGTTGCGCCCCAGAGCTAGCAACGAATTGATTCTGAGGTCGTCTCGGAATCGCCTAGCAGGTAGCGGTGACGGCACCCGTTCCGGCTCCAAGCGTCACGGTCCATCCGTTTGCAGTCAGCGTCTGCCCAGCTGCTGTAACACCACTTGGGACATCAAGTTCGTTCGCTCCAGTTAACGCAGCGATGTTCGCAGGGTACGCGCCGTTGTTGTTGGCGTAGTGAACCGCAACCGCCGCCTTAGTAGCGTCCTTGGTGGCTTGGCACGCCGACGTTTCGCCCTTGTTGGTGAGGCCGGAAATCCCGACGATCGCGACGGCGGTGAGAACACCCACGACGACGATGGCGATAAGTAGTTCGATGAGGGTGAAACCCTCTTGGTTTTTGCGTTGCATGTGTTTCTCCTTTGTAATCCCACTTCGGGGATGGTTGGTGGTGCACTGAACCCCGAAGCGGGGCCGCCCTGAATGGTTCAGGTCTTGGTTTGGCTGGAAATCTGTCACTTATTGCCCACTTGCGAATAGACGCTGTACATCGCCGCTACTTGCGCGATGGCGACGAAGCCGACCGCACCTCCGACCACGCAGATCACGACGGGTTCAAAGAGGTCGGTGACCTTCTTGAGCCGGTATTCGAGTTCGCGGCCGTAAAACTTGGCTGCATTCTCGAGTTGCAGATCGAGTGAGCCCGTGCTCTCGCCGACCCGAATCATCTGCCGGGCCGCGGCGGGAAAGATCCCGGCAGCTGCAATTGGTCGGGCCAAGCCGTCGCCGCGCATCATGGCTTCGCGTACTTCCGCGAGCTTGGCTTGAAACACTCGTTGGTTGGTGCTGTCGGCCGACACTTGTACCGCGTCGGGCAATGGCACCCCACTCTTCACCAGCGCCGCGAACACTCGACAGAAACGCTCCACTGCAACGAGTTGCAGAAGCGGGCCGATCGCCGGCATCTTCAGCAGTACTTTGTCGCGCCGAGTCTTGCCCTCTTTGCGTCCGCCATAAACGGCGATCAGCACGAGCAGAATGGTTGCGAAGGTGCCCACGATGTAATACCAGTAGCTGCCGACGAAGTCTGTGAAGCCGATCAGCATCCGCGTCGGAAGGGGCAGTTTTGCTCCAAGGTTTGTGTAGAACCCCTTGAATTTCGGCAACACCCATGTGCCCATCACGATGACGGCAAACAACGCAAGCACCATCACGCACGTGGGATATGTGAGCGAGCTCTTGATTTGACGACGAGTTGCAACATCGCGCGACAAGTCGTCGGCGAGTTGGTCGAATGCGTCGTCAAGTTGGCCCGTTAACTCTGCTGCTCGGATCACTGCGATGTAGTAGCCGGGGAAGATTTTCGGATGGTTTGCGATTGCATCGGCGAAGCTCGATCCGGCGCGCAGCCGCGATTGAAGATCGGCCAGCACCTCGTTCATCTTCTTTGACGCGCCCTCTTCGCCGATGATCGACAGTGAGTCGAGGATTGGCACGCCGGCACGCATAAACGATGCGGCTTGGCGCGAGAAGTTCATTACTTCTTCGGCTTTTACCGCCATGCCGATGTAGAACTCCACCTTGTACCAAGGCTTCTTCGCGTTCACGCCCTGTGCATTGGTGGCGTCGATTCGGTCGGGAGCAAGGTCTGGCTCCATGTCGTACGGCGTCGACGGCCGGGGCATCGTGATGTCGCTCATTCCATTGCCTCCGAAACGAATACGTGACGAATGACTTCGTCGATTGTGGTGAGATCCTGTGCGACGAGTTGCATCGCTTCGGCTTGCAACGTGCTCAGGCCCTGTTCGATTGCGATTTCCCGAGTGGCTTTGGGCGTGTTGCCGTCGATCACGGATTGGCGCACCTCTTCGCTGAGCTGCAGCACTTCGTACACGCCGATGCGGTCGAAGTAGCCACTGCCCGAACAAAACGTGCAGCCTTCACCCTTCCACCATTCGGTCTTTTCGCCGCCGCCGAGTTTGCGAAACAGCGCGACTTGGCTCATAGGAGGTTCGTAGGTGACCGCGCAGTTTTTACAAATACGGCGCACTAGGCGCTGCGCGACGACTCCTACGACAGCCGAGGTGATGAGAAACGTTTCGACGCCCATGTCGAGCAGTCGATACAGCGCCGAGATCGAATCAATGGCGTGCACGGAACTGAGCACGAGGTGGCCAGTCATTGCTGATTGCACGGCGATGCGCGCAGTCTCAACGTCACGCACCTCACCAACCAAGATCACGTCGGGGTCTTGGCGCAGAATCGATTTCAGACCGCTCGCGAATGTCAATCCAGCCTGTTCGGAAATCTGGATCTGATTCACCAGTGGGAAGACGTACTCCACAGGGTCCTCGATCGTCATCACGTTCATGTCGGGCTGGTTAATCTCCGACAACGTGGCGTACAGCGTGGTGGTCTTGCC
>SXGS01475364.1_pt1 | contig 13559 bp, 11 predicted proteins | sample 3174681 | NCBI WGS metagenome assembly SXGS01 (sample SAMN11356861, study PRJNA531348) | freshwater metagenome | isolation source: freshwater sample F1-80 | place: China: Fuxian Lake, Yuxi | collected 2017-12-25
ATTGCCTCCCAAGCTATTGACATCGCCATCGGATAAGAATTGGATATCATCTCCGGAAATCAAGTTGATTGCCCCGCCGGTAGTCGTGATTTCATCCGCCACGATTAAATTCGAATTCACGCCGAGCGTTTGTATTGTGACGGGACTACCCGCACTGGATATTCCGCCCCCGCCAGCGAGTATTTCCGTAGTACCGCCAGCTAGAATCGAAATTAACCCAGCGCTCAACTGCGAGATCAGCGATATTCTCAAACTATCGCTTTCAAAGATTTGTACATTACCGACGGCGACATTCGTCGCGGACAGTTCGTTAATTCGGGTTTCCAACGGATTACTGCTGCCAATTCCCGTTTGGGCTGCCAACGTGACAACGCTGCCTATACTATTGGCATCGATCTCGATATGTGTGTCTCCGCCATCTAAAATGCCGCCGCTGGTGGTGCTGATGAACACTGACGATGCTGTTGCATTCGCAGTACGCAGCCCTCCCAATGATATATCTCCGTCGGCCACCAGACTAATCTGCCCCGAGCTCGCATCCACCAGCGTACCGTCCGCCATGCTGATTTGCCCACCGTTGTTTCCGGCTACTTCATCAGCTCGCAAGGAAACGTTGCCGCCAGAGCTGGTTACGTCGCCATCGGCGCTGAATACCAAGCTGCGGTCTGCGAACAAGTTCACCGGTCCACCCGTGGTCCGCACGATATCGTTGACTAGCACATCGGCTGTCGCTCCGTGGGCCGCCAAGGTTATCGAACCTGCCGTCGATGTGACTCCGCCGGCACCAGCCAAGACTTCGATCGAACCGAGATTGCTGATAAATTCCACCAAGCCGCCGCTCTGTTGTTCGATTCGGTTCAGACGTATGGAGTTGCTCTCCAGAATTCGCACGTTACCAGCGGTAATATTGGTTACCGCCAATTCATAAGCACTGGTGGTGATTGGATTCGCATCTCCAACTCCAAGTGCTGTTGCAATAGTCACTCGGCTGCCAACAGCGTCGGCGTCAATATCGATGTGCGCGTTGCCTACGTGAAACACTGCCCCGCTGGTTGTTGTAATCGAGACCGCGGAACTTGTCGCATTGTTGGTACGAAGACCGCCTAGTGAGATCGCGCCATCCGCTTGCAGATTGATCGAACCAATGCCTGCGTCCACCAGCGTACCATCGGCCATGCTGATTTGTCCGCCGTTGTTTCCGGCGAGTTCATCGGCTCGCAAGCTGACGTTCCCACCGTTACTCGTCAAGTCACCAATTGCAGAGAAAGTCAAATGGTGATCCGAAGTGATGGAAATTGGTCCGCCGTTTGTCGACAGGACATTCTCGATGGAAATATCGGAGCTTGCTCCGAGTGAGGATACCGAGATACTGGTCGCCACGACGGGGCCGGAGATATTGATCGTTCCCGAGGAGGTCAGATTCAAAGCCCCTGCTTGATTATCGCCTGACAGTTCGAAGCCACTGTTTTCGTGGATGGAAACGATTCCCACTGAGTGAATTGCTAACGCATTGAGCGTAATCATATCGTTTGCCTGGTTGCCCAGATCAATACTGTCCGCAGTCAAATCGGTTTGGCCAGCCACTTGCAAAATAGCGGCCGCCGAGTTGGTAATCTGGCCGCCAGACTCTGTGGCGAGAATTGTCAGATCTTGTGGTATGCTGAGATGCCCACCCAAATCGACTCGTTCATTTACTTCGATAAAGACACTACCTTGAGTTATGACGTTGGCCGACGGATCGAAGGCGACTCGATCAATGTCGACGATTTCAACGACGTATCCGGAGGGTGATGCCAAGTCGAGTGGAGCAGTCGAAAAATCCCCACGCCATGTGAACAGTCCTTCGGGGCCCGATACATTCACTTGATGCAAGTTCGCCAGCGCGCCTTTGGTTTCGCCGAGATCGAACGCGGAGTTGTCGTTTGCATCCAATATGAATTCTGTACCGCTTGCAAACAAGTTTGCTGTGGTATTACCGCCTGGAGCAATAACCACGTCGAGCACGCCCGCCGCCGAAAAAAAGCTGTTAACCGACAGGACTCTTCGTTTTTCCAACTTTCTAAATGTCTCATGGGAGAGTAGTGCTGCAAATTGTTGACGCTTGCGCATCAAAGCAAATCTGGACTTCCATTGTCGAAAGTAGCTTGCCCAGCGGCCATTGAATCGCGACATCGTGTTTCCCACATCCTGAAGAAGAGATAGGAAATGGCAGGAAACTGCCCATCGTCACAGGGTACGCGAAATGAAACGGCGCGAGACCGGGCGCGTCCATTTCGGTTGTCGGCATGCGAAAATGGTAAATCCCTAATAGCCAAATCCTGAGGTACCATGCACCAAAAGGCGTCCTAGGTAGAAATCACCTTGATTGGAATGTTTGTCACCCGAAGCGCTAACGAGGAAGAAAGCGGAATTCTCGCTTGGCATTCCTCCTCGCTTGCGCTTCGGATTATAAACGTCCCAATCAGGGTGCGAACCGACAGGAACACCGATTGGCACTTAGTAAGAGCTTAATTGGCATTCGCATTTTCTGGAATACTTTGGTACGTCTAGCCGATTTGATACGGCGCCCGCAAATTCGTCATAATTGGTAGTTTGACGGATACGCGAGCGTGGAGTTCCGAAATCAACGTGTCCGGCTGGCATTGTATTCACGGGAAGTTGTTTACGTTCCCACGAATACCGCTGTGGCATCGGCCGGTTGAATGTAGAATGTTGTCAGAATGCGGCAAACGCGCTTAGTTGGGACAACATCATTTTTGTCGGTCGGAAAGGCGTTAGGCTCCGGTTAGTATCGATCGAGAAATAAGTGTCAGGTACGAATGGCACTGTACCATAGCAGTACGAATGCCTGGCAATTTCTGTCCGAGGTACTAAAACTAGGAGTTAAAAAACGCCATTCGTTGACAAAAGTGCCTTTTTCCTTCTAGGGATGTGACTGCATTTTTTCTCGCGCCATGAAGTCATTCGCTCGATAGAGAAATCTCATGCGTCCTTTGTCATCGCAGGACATCCTCAATCGTCAGACCCCCGTCGATGAGAAGAGTTGGGATGCGGACGAAACGGAACTGCCCGTTGGGTCAATTCGCTTGGAGCGATTTCAGCAGCTCGAACAGATCTTGCGCAACAACCCAGTAAATCCGTCGCCTTACTTAGAGCTGTCGCGCATTTACTTGGCAGACCAACGTTGGAATGACGCCAAACGGGTGCTCGACCGCGCGGTGGAGCAATTTCCTGAAGAAGAGGAAATTCTTCACTTGCGAGAGGACGCTCAGTTGGCTCGATCTTTGAAATTGGTCCAGGAGGCAGAGAAGGAATATCAAGCGGAGCCCACAATTCTCACTCAAGAGGCTATCGCTCGAGCGAAAGTTGAGCTAAACGCGGTGCGCGAAAAAGTTTGTCGCGCCAGACTTGCCCGAAGTCCTGAACAAGTTGAGCTATTGATACCGCTAGGCAGCGCACTGCGAGAATTGGGGAAATTCGACGAAGCCATCGAGACCTTGAGCCAAGCCACGCAGGAGTCCGAATTGCGCGCCGATGCCGCTCTTCAACTTGGCAACCTATATGCGCAGCAAAGAAAGATCCCAGCCGCGCTTGCCGAGTATCGCCGCGCGGCACTCTTTCGAGTTCCATCGCCTGCACCTGAGATTCAGCAAAAGGCATTGCGAGCGGCTGCCGATCTGGCCGAACGTTATAAACTGATTGACTCCGCGCGTCGGTACGTCAACATGCTGTTGATGATCGATCCTAATGATCAGGCAATGCAGCAGAAAGCTGCTGCGCTGCGCGATCAGCCATTGTAACCCATTCATTCTTGGAGCTAAGTCCATGGATCTACTACGTTGTGCCGCAACATTGCTCGTTATTCAATTCGCGTTGGCCGCCAACATTTATGCACAAGCAGGCAAAGCAACCTACCGAATTGTCAGGGCGTCTGCGTCGATTAAGGTCGACGGAATTTTGGACGACACAGCTTGGGGCAAAGCCAAGAGCGTCGGAGAATTTGTATTCCCGTGGTGGAATGATGGAGTGAAGGAACAAACTGTGGCCAAACTTCTCTGGGACGATACGAACCTGTACGTATCTTTTCGCTGTGAAGATCGCCATGTCAGCGGCGATCAAACCGAACGAGACTCTCGAGTGTATCAGGACGATTGTGTTGAAGTTTTTACAGCACCTAATCCCGACCATCCGTTAAATTACTTCAATATTGAGATGAATGTGCGTGGCGCGTTTTTGGACCAGCACCATCCCGACGGACCGGGTAAGCCAGTGATTGGGCAATGGAATGCCGAAGGAGTTAAAATTGCCACCTCCGTCGACGGTACGCTAAACAATGATTCCGATCAGGATCGCGCTTGGACTCTAGAAGCCGCCATTCCACTAGTGAACTACCAAAAAGTCGCTAAGCACACACCGCCCCACAGCGGCGATGTGTGGCATATGAATCTGAATCGTTTAGGCGGCAAAACCAACCAGCAATATAGCCAGTGGACAGCCTCCCGAACGGAGCGCCCCCAATTTCATGCTCCGCAAGATTTTGGGCGAGTGATCTTCGTTGATCAGTAACAGCAGTAAGGGTCGCGCTATGACTTGTCGATCCAAGTTACGGGCTCTGGCTGGATTGACTTGGCGACGGGACTTCCCGCGTCTTTGCGTCCGCTACCTTCAAATCGGCTGATGGCCCGCACGTGCATCTGGCCGTCGCACTGAATTTGACAACTCAAGCGAACGCCCGACAACCCACGAGCATTCAAGCAATCTCGCTCTGCTTGAGTCATTCGCGTTGGCTCGCCGGCAAGAAATTCTACGCGACAAGTTGTACAGCGAGCGTTACCTCCACAAGCATGCAGTTGATCAATTGCCGCTTCTTCGCACAGTGCGAGCACCAGTCGTTTGCCTTGTTCAACTTCGAACGTTCCTACATTCTCCACGGTTAATTGCGGCATTTCTCGTCTTTCAGAATTTGGGTAGAGGCTTACGGGTCGCTGCCTTGCTTACGCGTCGGGTTTTGGTATCGACGAGCCCGCAAAAGGCTTTCGCGCCAGTTATTTCTGGTCGGTAACATCTGGGTTGCACAGTTTCCAATGACGGTATGCGGTTTGGATGTCGCGCATCAATATCCAATCGCCCTTGGTCTTGGAGTCGCTAGATAACTTTGTATCGGGGTTGATTTCGCCCGCCTCAATCTTCTTGAGCAAATCCGTGTCGTTGATGGGCCCCATTTTCTTGGCACGATTAAAAAATGTGGATTTCAAAAAATACCAGTCGACTGCCATGAATTACTCCTCGAACACTTGTCTTGAAAGCCTCGCGTTGCCTGATGCCGCTTGGGATCACCGCGCCGCCGGAGATGATGCTTCATTTGAACCCGTCGTGACCGGCGGCTCGTGTGCATCGCTTGGTTGGGACTTGCATCGTCGTGGTGGGAAACTGACTGCATTTCGTTCTCGCAATTTTGCGTCCGCAATAATACGGTCGAGATCGTTACCGAATCGTCCCGCCAGCTCCCGTTTGATTCCAAGTATTTCATCGTTAATCGAATCGGTTGTCATTTCTATGTTCCCAAGAATTCATCCGGCGAGCAAATCGAAGGCGGTATATAGCCGCAATCTCGACATATCTGCGCGATGGTTGCGCGAGTGTCGGCATTTGCGATATGCCGAAATTCCACGCCAGCAAGTATTGTATCCATTTTGACGGCCGCAATGGAAATATGAAGTGCATCTCGAGGTTCGGATTCGGGAATCCCATGTCGGGCCATAAGCTGACCGGCTAGGTTTCTAGCATTAGCGGATACGGCAAGAACCTGAATGCCATCAATCAATTGAAGTCGCTCACCGGCGGCAAACGTATCACCCGCAGAACATTCGTCAATGACGATCTGGGACACGATACGATATCGTTCACGAATTTCCCACCAGCGGCGAGACGAAAGCTGACGCGCAGCGACGATGGTATCTGACTGCTGACGCCCGACGATATGCCCAGAGACAGTCGTTTCAATATACACTGACGGGTCGCTCATGGTTCTTTAGGTCCGAACGCAAAATTGCATGCTTCGGTCGAATTCTACCGCATCGATCAGGCCCTGTGTTTGCCTACCAGATCGTCGATAAGAGAATCCAAGTCTTTGCGATCAATTCCCATCTTCGCAGCAGCGAGCGCAAACAGGCGTTTTTCGATTTCCGATAATTTCCCATCGGCGGCCATGATGCGAATGAGATCGGTCAGCATCTTATTCTGCTCGTCGCGATCGACCGGAAACCGCAACTTGGCCTGGTTTCCCAAAGCATACGAAATGGCCTTTTCTAAGTCGCCTTCATCCAATCCCAATTCGGTGCAGCGATCGATCAACAATGATATTTCCTGTTCGCTGAAGACTCCATCCGCCGCCGCCATGATGACGAGATTCTTGAGATGATCGAATTGTTGCACGAGCCAACTCCGAATAGAGGATAACCGAGAATTCAATGCATGAGGCAAGCGGCCACGCACCGCAAGTGAAGCATGGATTGTCGCGTGAAATCGTTGCCCGTCAAGCTCGCCGAATAAAGTGCTCGGCATAAGATCGCACGTGTTTGCCGTTCAACACATGGACCATGCGCAGTTGCTGGACTAGTGCGTCGTTGAAGTGCCCCAGCGGAATATGAATCAACTTGCGTCGAAATTTCGTCGCGATCCTGCGCCACGACGCACCGGGCGCTTGCGGGCTCATTACCGCGATATGTCGTTCGCGGGAGTGCAGACAAGCAGCGGCCAGCAGCCTTTCCTCCATCGACTCGGTAAACTCTAAACGCGGATCAGTCCAAATGTCGGCGATCGCGACAGGTGGATACAAGAACATTGCACCGCCATAGCTCGCCATCGCGATACCGGGCCCGACCAATTCTTCTCGAAAATCAGTCGCAAAGAAAGCAAGTGTCGATTCTTCACCGTGCTCGGCAAACCAAGTAGTACGCCATGGATAGTCACGTGGATCGGCGGGCACGTCGAACAACATAACGCAGCAATCCAGCGAACCCACGCTAGGCGGCATAACTTTGACGTAAATTTCACCGTCGTACCAATGCCGCAGTGTTTCGCGAATATCGATGCCATCTTTGATGCTGGTCGAGAATTTCTCACTGCGAGCCAAATCCATTCCGATGATCGCGCGAGCTCGATCGACGACGCGCGAGCGGAAACTCTCAATGAGAGTATCCTCTGGAGGCCAGGAACACTGCATGTAGGGATTCCATTGCGTCTTCCACCGCTGCTGCTCCAAACGATCGGGACGCCGTTGCAGTTCCAGCGATCGCCACGTAACGGGCGGACCACCCAATCTGTTCACGATATTGACGATATCACCACCTTGAAATCGGGCTTGTTCAATCCCCAAGCGAATCTCTTCGTAGCCTAGTTCCTCTTGAAATGAATAATTGCGAGCCGTTTCGATCGCATGAATTGCAAACTGGTCTCCCAATATTTGCTTGGCAGCGACCATAATTGTGTACAAGTCGGGGGACATTCGGCGGTCCATCAGCGTCATATTGCGAATGTACTTGAGGCACTGGCCAAGAAGCAGCGGCGTGATTCTGCGGGCGCGTTTGCCGAGGTCCTGCAGGTAGCTGCTGCGCGCAGACATCAGCAGTTGTTTTACTCCGTCAATCGAGATGTTCTCGTCGTCATCCAGTTCCACTCGAGCTTTTTCGTACAGGCCGGTAATAAACGGTAGCTCGCCGAACAGAAATAGCAGCGAGCTGGGATTCACCGCGTACGTCGTCGGCGGTTCGACCGGATCATGCTCGGGCAATTCCATAGCTTGCAGTTGATAAGCCTCGCGCAACCATGGCCATTGATCGATCGAACAAATTGCCACGATGCGCTTGTATTTGTGTTCCAATTCTCGCAATCGCCAGCCCATATAGGCCATCCGCTGCTGTACCTGCTGGTTTTGGGGCCTGGAGATGCTAGGCAATACGGCTGTCGCAAATTTCTCCAGCGAAACCATTTTGAGCGCATAAGGGTCTGGCATCACATCCGCATGAGCCTGAAATTCATTCGTTTCCAAGTCAATGAATTCAATCGGTAGATGTTCGCCTCGAGCAATGCGGATCGCCATGATCACGCTCTGACAAGGATCGACTGGCACGTAGCTCCACGCAGATTCGCTTTGGACGTCATCATCCTCATCCGCTCGCCACGATGTCGCGAAATCCGGCAAGCATCGCTGTAATACCATCGACGGAGTAGGCAAATGATCTATAGCCTCGAGCACATGCGAACGAAAGGACTTGGGCAGTCCCACGGCTAGGCAATCAAACGGATTCTCGAGTAACCACTTTCTGACTGCCAGCGCGCACTGGCCGCTGCCGTTGACTACCGGCAGGCAATTGATCCGACTTCCCAACAACAATGGAGACGAAGGCATACTTCCATCACGCTCGAGTAATAAAAACACCAAGCACTAATCGAATAGCTGGCAGATCGTCCAGCAACTGGCACCTCCCAGCAGTTTCTATTGTACGCGGCTCACTGAATTGATGTGCGGGCAAAACCGGCCCACTCGTGAAATTGCCAGCCAGCACGAAATCGGCTATGCTCATCGCTTCCATCTACGGGTGGTGGTCGCGCGTTCAAGATCCAAATATAGCGAGGATCGAACTGTTCTGAACGCAGAACAGGACGATCGCAAATTCTAGATCTTGAAGGCATGACACCCAGGCGATCCATTGCGGATAAGTTCACGAGATATCAAAGTCATGTCGTCATCAAGCAAGCATTTGAAGATCTATATGCGCAGATTTATCGACCTTACCGTGCTCGCCGGATCGATGATCTGGGTGAGTAACCATGCGATCGCACAAACTCAGTCTCAGAACTTGAGCGACGATAGCTGCGCTGCCATTGAACGCATCGTGCCACCTGTAGGATTGGAAATTCCCGTCGAATTGAAATCGAAATGGCTCCAGAGTCTATCGGAGCTGGAATCGCGATTGGCCCGCCATGCTGATGATGACCGCTGGGCGGATGTCGCGACCCTCACGAAGGCTTGCCGGTATGCGATTGAGTTTCGTGAACTGTATGTAGATCGCGATTTCAAAAAGGTCGATCGACTATTGGATTTGGCCACTCAGAGATTGACGGAATTAGCACAACCGACCGCTGCTTCCTGGCGCACGACAACTGGTTTACAGGTTCGAGGGTTCAAGAGTCGAGTCGATGATTCGGCTCAGCCGGTGGGCGTCATTGTTCCAACGTCGGCATGGACATCCGGAAAGAAAATGCCACTGTATGTTTGGTTGCACGGGCGCGGCGAAAAGGCGACGGACCTGCACTTTATCAATGATCGGTTGGATAAAAAGGGTGAGATAGCTCCCGAGAACGCGATCGTGATTCATCCGCTCGGGCGACAATGCTTGGGGTATAAGAGTGCCGGCGAAACCGATGTCATCGAGGCGGTCGAGTTTGCTTGTCAGAATTACCCCGTCGATCCGCAGCGCGTGGTGTTGATGGGTTTCTCGATGGGAGGAGCAGGTGTGTGGCATTTGGCTGCTCACTATGCCGATCGTTTTATCGCTGCCAGCCCAGGCGCTGGGTTTGCCGAGACAGCTCGCTATCAGAATTTGACTCCAGATCGGTACCCACCCAAGTACGAGCAAATGCTATGGAGTGTATACGATGTTCCCGGCTACGTGCGCAATTTGTTTAACTTTCCAGTCGTGGCCTACTCGGGTGAACTCGACAAACAAATACAGGCCGCGCGTATCATGGAAGAAGCTTTTCAAAAAGAAGGACGTTATCTAACCCATTTGATCGGTCCGGGAATGGGACACAAGTATCATCCGGAAACGCTCAAGGAATTGCTCAGCCGCATGAATTCGCTGGCAACTGTCGAGCAACCGACTCCGGCACGTGAACTGTTCCTGCAGACTCAAGTGCACCGCTACGCAACACGTCGCTGGATTCAAGTCGATGGTTTGCAGCAGCAATACACCGACACTCGCGTCGACGCCGAACAAACACAAGCCAGTGCGTGGACGCTGCGGACCAAGAACGTCAGCCGATTGGTTCTACAAACTCCGACCGGCAGTTCACCAACAACCCAGTTCACCATCGACGGGCAACTTTTCCAATTTTCATCCGCAGCAAACGCTTCATTGCGATTGGAGCGAAATGATGGACGCTGGCGATCAGCCTCAGCCGACGCATGGCCACAGTTGCGCAAACGCCCACTGCTTTCCGGACCTATCGACGATGCGTTTATCGATCCTTTCTTGGTTGTGACACCAACTGGAAAGTCGGCACATCCCGCAATCGATCGCTGGGTCAAATGCGAATTGGCTAATTTTGTCGAGCGGTGGCGTTCGCTTTTCCGCGGTGATCCACGAGTAAAACGCGATATCGACGTGACCGCTGAGGACATCCGCAAGTATCATCTGGTGGCTTGGGGCGACCCGTCCAGCAACAGCGTATTGGGTCGAGCATTTTCACCGTCATCTAGTAAGTACTCTCCGCTTGCATGGAGCAACCAGGCGTTGCAATTGAACCAGTTTCAGTTCGATGTAAAACAGTGTGTGCCGTTGATGGTTTATCCGAATCCTCTTGCTCAGCAAGGAGATCGCTACTTGGTCGTTAATTCTGGTCCCACGTTTCGGCAGGCCCATGATCGCACGAACTCGTTGCAAAATCCTCATCTGCCCGACTGGGCAATCGTTTCCACCGAAGAACCGCCGTCGAATCGATCACCAGGGCGAATCTTGAAGGCTGGGTTCTTCAACGATGCTTGGTTAGTGGATTCGGCACTTACCTTTTCGCCAACACCTTGAACTTGCTTGCGAAGGAGTCACTAGGGTCGCTTGAGCGTATCCTTCGCAATCGGAGACTAACTATGAAAGTTTGTTCGACAGAGTCGGTGGCTCAGCAAGATGTAACGATGCCGGGTGCTCAAGGTTGCCAAGTTCGCTGGCTGGTTGGTCGCGAAGATGGAGCGCCTAATTTCGCGATGAGGCAGTTCGAAGTCGAGCCAGGTGGTTTTACTCCGCGACACCACCATCCCTATGAACACGAAGTCTACGTGCTGGAAGGAGAAGGCGAAGTCTGGGAAGGAGATCGACGCCACCCAATTCGCGGCGGCGACGTGATTCTAGTTCGCCCCGATGAACTTCACCAGTTTCGCAATACCAGTACTCAATCGCTCAAGTTTCTGTGCTTGATTCCGAACAGCGCCGACAATCGCCCCGCCAGCGAGCGCCCCGAATGCGGGTTCGTCGCGACCAAGGGAGTTGGCGATTGAGTCCTCACGAGCAAATACTGAAACTGCGCGACGAGATTCGTCACCATGATCGCAGGTACTATGTCGACGCAGCGCCGGAGATCACCGACCTTGAGTACGATCGGTTATTAGCGAAGCTAAAATCGCTCGAGCAGGCTCATCCGGAGCTGGTAACCGACGACAGTCCAACGCAACGAGTTGGCGACGAACCTGTCGAGAACCTGGTCCAAGTCCGGCACCAAGTGCCGATGCTGTCGATCGACAACACTTATGATCTGAACGAATTGCGTGCCTTTCTTGCACGCGTACAAAAGAACGTGGGAGAACAACCCGTCGCTTGGGTCATGGAACTGAAAATTGATGGTGTCGCAGCAGCGCTTGTCTATGAGAACGGATTGCTTGTGCGCGCAGTGACGCGCGGCAACGGCGAGGTCGGGGACGATGTTACTCACAACGTGCGAACCATTCATGATGTGCCGCTCCGCTTGATAGGAAATCCGCCACCGCGATTGGAAGTCCGCGGTGAAGTCTATATGACCAATAGCGCACTGGTGCAGTTGAATCTCCAACGCTCCCAACAGAATCTGCCGGCATACGCTAACACTCGCAACGTAACGGCAGGTACGATTCGCTTGCAAGATCCACGTATTTGCGCCGAGCGTCACTTGCGGTTCTTTTGTCACGGCGTCGGCTATTGCGAGTCGCTGAAGAGCCACACGCACATGGAGTTTTTGGACGAACTCAAGTCGTTTGGTTTGCCGGCAACGCCGCATGTGCGCTTGTTCCAGTCGGCTGAGGAAGTTATCGACTCGATCGATCAAGTACAAGAGTCGTTATTCGATCTCGACTTCGAAGTAGATGGATTGGTATTGAAAGTCAATCGATTTGACTTGCGCGAGGAACTTGGTACGACTTCCAAGAGTCCGCGGTGGGTCGTTGCCTACAAGATCGAGAAGTACGAAGCGACCACCAAATTGAACGAAATTCGAGTGCAAGTTGGCAAGACTGGGACGGTAACTCCAGTTGCCGAATTGGAACCTGTGCAATTGGCGGGTACAACCGTTTCTCGCGCCAGCTTGCACAATGCCGAGGAAATTTCCCGCAAGGATATTCGCGTTGGCGATTGGGTAGTCGTCGAGAAGGCTGGAAAAATTATTCCCCACATTGTTCGAGTTGAGAAACACCGACGGGAGGGCGATTTGCCCGAGTTCCCGTTTCCGACCGAGTGCCCCGAGTGTCGCCAAGCTCTTTCGAAAGACGAAGGAGGCGTTTACATTCGTTGCACCAATCGCGATTGTCCAGCCCAGCTCAGACAAAAACTGCGATTCTTTGCTAGTCGCGATGCCATGGAGATCGACGGCTTGGGCGAAAAGATCGTCGACCAGTTGGTCGAGGCCAACCTCGTCGCCGGTTATGCAGATCTCTATCGCTTGACGAAAGACCAACTATTGACTTTGGAAGGGTTCGGCGCGCGGAAAGCCGAAAAATTGCTCGCGGGAGTCGCGGCCAGCAAGGACCGGGGACTTGCCCGAGTACTCGCCTCAATCGCAGTTCGCCACGTGGGCACAAGAGTTTCATCGATTCTCGCCAAAAAGTATCTCTCCATCGAGGCCTTGCAGGCAGCCACGATCGACGACTTGGCAGATACTAACGAAGTTGGCAGAACCATCGCTCAATCGATCTCCGATTACTTGCACAGCGAATATGGGCAACAAGTAATCGCAGGTCTGCGGGATGTTGGAGTCAATATGTCGGAATCTCCGCCGACGAATCTGCCCGCCCATCAGAAGCTCGCCGGAAAAACGATCGTTGTCACCGGCTTGCTAGTACGCTACAAGCGCGACGAAATTGAGCGATTGATTACTGATTTGGGCGGCCGCGCGGCCAGTTCCGTCTCGAAAGGCACTCACTTCGTCGTTGCCGGTGAAAAGGCCGGCAGCAAGCTCGACAAAGCTCGTGAACTGGAGATCCCAGTCCTAACTGAAGACGAATTCGAAATATTCGTGCGCGGCTGACGGTACCTAAATTTGACAGCGCCACCGTGCGTTAAACTACTGGAAATACCAGCTCGAAGCGCAAGCGAGTGTATGCCAGGATTGACGCACTCGCTTGCGCTTCGGGCTGGTATTGGTAAGAAACTATCTGCCGCTCGCCTAAGGGCAATACCGTTCAACGAACGTGGGATAAGCTTCCAGCTTGTCAATATCTTGTGCAAGCAATGGCGAAACTCCGCTACAGGTTGACAAGCTGGAAGCTTATCCCACGTTCGTTGAACGGTATTGCGATTAAGGGCGCACCGCTGTTC
>SXGS01161209.1_pt1 | contig 13558 bp, 7 predicted proteins | sample 3174681 | NCBI WGS metagenome assembly SXGS01 (sample SAMN11356861, study PRJNA531348) | freshwater metagenome | isolation source: freshwater sample F1-80 | place: China: Fuxian Lake, Yuxi | collected 2017-12-25
ACATCGCTGCTTCGAGCCGAGCGAGTTGCTAAATTGCTTTGGACTCTTTCTTCATTTTTTAGTCGTTGATTTTTTTTGTCAAGAAGCCGTTATCCATCCTATCCGTGCTGGTTGCAAGCTTTCGTCCGACCATCGTGAAGTCTTGATGGCGCGTCATTTCGAAGAACTGTCTTTTGCAGAAATCGCTGCGCAAATGAAGCGCAGCGAGCCCGCGACTCGTATGCTCTGGGTTCGAGCGCTGCAAGCATTGCGGTCGTTCGCGATCACTTTAGGGATACCATTGATGCGATATGTGCGTCAACGACGGTTGTCCGAAGAAGCAACTTGCAGCGGGTGCTACGGATATTTAGCAATCGCCCGCTTCAACGGCGGGATCTGAGTAGACCGCTAAATAGTCCTCGGGAACATCCGATGACGCATAGACAAAAAGATGGAAGACAAAAAAATGTCGATCCTTGCGTATCCACAATTAACATCGCTGCTTCGAGCCGAGCGAGTTGCTAAATTGCTTTGGACTCTTTCTTCATTTTTTAGTCGTTGATTTTTTTTGTCAAGAAGCCGTTATCCATCCTATCCGTCCTGGTTCGATGGAATTCAGCCGAGTACGGACTTTCGCAACGCGGGCCTCGCGAAGTCGTTCCACGATCGGATGAGGCAAACGAACCAGTCTAAGTTGGCTCATTACCCTGGTATTGATAGAATGAAAAGCCGTGCCGCAAAGCTGCCTAAGACAACAAGCCTCCGAAGGAAGGGTGCAGAACATGCCGATGCACGACTGGTCCCGCGTCCAATCTGGGATTTACCATAATTTTCACTATCGATGGATCGCTGCAATCATGGATCGCTTGAATGCTGGGTTGTTGCCGAAAGGGATGATCGCGATGGCCGAGCAATTCATCGGTGGCCTCGAGCCAGACGTGGTTACACTCCAACAAAACGACATCGTATCCTCCGCAGACGGAGGCAACTCCGCGACGATGACCGAAGCTCCGCCGCAACCGAAAACGCAATTTGTGATCCCAGTGGAAGTCGAACGCTATGCCACGAAGGCAAATCGAGTTGTCGTTCGACACTCTCTTGGCAAAGTGGTCGCAGTTGTGGAATTGGTTTCTCCTGGCAACAAAGACTCGCGTCATGCGTTGCGTTCGTTTGTCGAAAAAACCTTGGACCTCCTATACGACAACATCAATCTGCTGGTCATCGATCCATTCCCGCGTGATCTACAAGGCATTCACAAAGCAATCTGGGAAGAAATTACGGATGAACCGTTTGAGCTGCCCGATGATCGCAAGTTAACGCTGGCTGCCTATCAAGCGGCACCGATCAAGACGGCTTATGTACAACCGTTTGCCGTCGGGCAATTGATTCCCGATATGCCATTATTTTTACACAACGATTTCTACATTAATGTTCCACTCGAAGCGACCTACATGGACACATGGAATGTGCTTCCGCAATTGCTTCGGGATCTCGTTTCGTAACCTCGCTCGGTGGCAGAGCAACTAAAAGTAAGCCCAATGTAACGACGGTTGTCGATGGAATTCTTGTTACACTCCTTTCGGAACGGACCAATGGTCCTCTCGATAGGTACGTGAAACCAGTCGATTGGCTTCCTCGTCGCCAATTATTTGCTCTTTGACCGGATCAAATCTTAGCGTTCGTCCGACTCGTGATGCAATGTTCCCCAAATGACACAATGTGGAAGATAAATGCCCGATTTCAATGGGCGCGTTGGGTGCCACATCGTCGCGCACCGCATCGACAAAGTTATCGCGATGGCCTACGGTTTTCGGTGCGTTTTGGTCGACGTTTAGGGGTTTGTTGTCGGTCCCGAAAACTTTCAAGACTCCACGCTTGCTGAGCAACATCCAACCCTTTGTCCCGTAAAACGCGTTTCCGTTATCCACTCCTTCCAAGCCGTATCGCGACCACAAGCGCATTTCGAAAAACAACTGACGTCGGCTGAGGGCAGTGCCATCGCCGGGGTAATCAAACAGGACATACTCCGTATCTGGAAATTGTTGATCGTCATTGAAAAACAGTTTACTGCCCATGGCAGAAACAGTCGACGGATGTGTTTGCACGCCAAGGCCCCATCGGGCGATGTCAATTTCATGAACACCATCGTTACCTGCATCGCCAGTTCCAAAGTCATACCACCAATGCCAGGAGTAATGATGCCGATTTGCTTGGAAAGGAACAAAGCGAGCTGGTCCCAACCACATGTCATAATCGAATCCGCTGGGCGGTTGGCTCGGCGTGGCATGTCCGATGTCAGCTCGCTTCTGAACGTTCCAGGCTTTGGCCATGAGCACATCGCCAATGACTCCCGATCGCAACAAGCTGATTCCATGAGATATCAAGGCATCACTACGGCTCTGCGTTCCGTGCTGCACGATGCGACGATTGCGCTGAGCTGCTTCGACGAGCAACCTGCCTTCACGAATGTTGTGCGAACAGGGCTTCTCGACGTAGACATGCTTGCCAGCATCGCAGGCCAAAATCGCCGCAGGAGCATGCCAATGATCTGGTGTGGCAACCGTCACCGCATCCACCGACTTGTCGTCCAGCACGCGCCGCAGGTCCGCGACGATCTTGGGTGCCTTTCCAGAAATTTTCTCAACTTCTTTGGCCGCGTTCTCGGCTCGTTGGGTATCGGTATCACATACGTATGCCAATTCCACTCCATTGAGTCCCGCAAATGTTTTCAGCAAGTTAGTCCCCTGGCCGCCACATCCGATCGCAGCCATGATGACTCGATTGCCAGCACCAGCAACAGTCGGCCGGGCGACGGCTCCCAACGCAGTCAAAGCTGCAATACCGCTGCCAGCATTTTTCAACACCGTTCGACGATCCTGCGTATTCATGTTGTCTCCTAGTGCAAGGTTCAGAATTTCAGATTTGGGATTTGGGATTCGCAACTCAAATCGCGTTGTGTTTTCAGCTCATGATCTCGTGGATCACGCGGCCGTGGACGTCGGTTAGGCGCATGTCGCGACCACCGTGACGAAAAATCAAACGCTGATGATCGATTCCAAGCAAATACAGAATGGTTGCATGTACGTCGTGAATATCCAGCGGATTCTCTACGGCGCTCATGCCCATTTCGTCAGTTGCGCCGTAAGTAATTGCTCCCCGAGTGCCTCCACCTGCCAGCCAAATGGTATAGCCACTAACGTGGTGGTCGCGTCCATCGTCTCCAGCACTGTGCGGAGTGCGACCCATCTCTCCAGCCCACACGACTAGCGTGTCGTCGAGCAACCCGCGCCGCTTTAGGTCGGTGATGAGCGCAGCCACGGGTTGATCCGTGATGCGAGCATTCTCAGCATGCCGCAATTTGAGCTGGCCATGTTGGTCCCAGGGTGAATTATTGCCATGCGTGTTGGGACAAGTCACTTCAACGTATCGTACACCCGATTCGATCAACCGGCGAGCGCGTAGGCATTGCAGCGCATAGAATCGCTCGTAATCATTCTGCCGATCGGCACCGTACAAGCGCAAGGTCTCTGATGTCTCGCCGCTGATATCGCACAACTGAGGAATCTGCGTCTGCATGTGCGCGGCGACTTCGTAATTGCGGATCGCAGCCTCGATCTCCGAATGGTTGGAATTCGACTCCGCGCTCGCCAAATTCTGTTGGCGCAGGAATTCCAGTTTGGCTTGCTGAATACCACTGGAATCTGCAGGTGAAATGTTGTCGACGGGAGTTCCCTTGGCTCGTACCAGCGTGGCTTGGTGCGACGCCGGCAAAAATGAATTCGCAAAATTCTGAAATCCACCGTTGGGAATCCAGTCGTTATTCAACAGAACATAGCCGGGCAATTCTTGATTCTCGGTTCCCAGACCATACGAGATCCACGATCCCATACTAGGAGCGGCGCCAACCGAGCGACCGGTGTGCAGCAACAGCGACTGAGCGCCATGCAGCGGGTTCTCACCCACCATGGAACGAATAATACACAAGTTGTCGATCACCTGAGCAGCATGTGGAAACAGATCGCTGACCCACATCCCTGCTGAACCATGCTGACGAAACTCCCACGGGTTTTTGAGCCACTTGCGGTTCGCGCTAACCCCTTGGGACAGAACGTCCGTGCGCCATTTTGCGGGCTGGCCGTGACGGCGAGCCAGTTCAGGCTTGGGATCGAATGAGTCGACGTGGGAAACTCCGCCATCCATAAACAGGAAAATGACGCGCTTAGCTCGAGACGGCAAGTGAGTCTTAAATTCCAGCGTGCGCTCACTCGCTACCAACTCGTCTTGCTTGGCGAACAGCCCACAGAATGCCATCCATCCAAACCCGAGATTGGCTTGCCGCAAAAAGTCTCGGCGCGAGCGCGCAGCGGGTAAGTTTCCAGGGCACGCGCCACCCATCTGCCACATGCGCTCAATGGACATGAATAAACTCCTGCAAGTTAAACAAAGCGTGCGCTACGTCTTGCCAAACTACTTGACAGCGCTGGAGCGTTGTGGGATCGATGCCACGCAATTTCGCAGTCGCTTGCAACAGCTCAGCCATGCGATCGAGTTCCGCCGAGGTCGCTGGTCGTGAAATTGCAGTCTGAAACATCCTCCCCAGTCGCTCGCTCACGGGTTCTTGATCGTCGTTCACCAATCGCTGGCTCCAGCTCTCGGCCATCGCATTGACAAATGGATCATTCAGTAAAGCCAGCGCTTGATCAGGTACGTTGGTCACGTCGCGGCGACCTGTCGTAAGTTTGGGAATGGGTTGATTAAACAAAGCCAGAAATCGAGGCGGCTCCATTAATGTCATCTTGATATACAAACTGCGGCGTCCGTGGCTCGCCAGTGGACCACTAAACAGTCGCTTCGCTGCATCTTCTGCGGTTCGATAGGGTTCGATCGGCGCGCCGCCGATACTTGCGTCCAGATTTCCGGAAACCACCAACAGAGTATCGCGGATTGCCTCAGCCTCCAAACGCCGGACCGGAAAGTGATGTAAAAATCGGTTCTCGGGATCGACTCTCATGGATTGTTGAGAAGCCACCGACGATTGACGCCAAGTCGCACTGGTTACGATTGTCTTCACTAACCACTTAAGCGACCAACCTCGATCCACGAATTGCTGTGCGAGATCGTCGAGCAGCTCGGGATGGCTGGGTGATTCGCCAAGGTGCCCAAAATCGTCTGGCGTACGAACGAGACCTTCGCCGAACAGGTGTTGCCAAACTCGATTGACGAATACTCGTGCCGTCAGAGGATTCGAGTCATTGGTGACGGCGCGAGCAAATCGCAATCGTCCGCTGTCTGGGAAATTTCCAGCGCGGTCGGACGCAGCCCACATGCTCAATTTCGCGCGCGGAACTTGGTCACCAAAATCGGTATAGGACCCTCGAACGCCAATTCGATCATCTTTCCCTTCGTTCCAGTCATCCAGCGAACCAACGACTTGATCGGGTACCAGCAAGGTCTGCAATTGGTGGTACTCGGCCACCATGCGCGAGGCCTGCTGAGTTGCTTTCAAATCGTTCGGTAACAGCTTGGACCTCAACGCATCGTCCAATAACTGTGCGGATTGTTCGTCCATGCTGCCAGACGACCAGTCGTCGACCGCTTGCAATATTGCATCCGCCAATCGTTCCGCTAAATCACCCTGCGCAGAAAATATCGGCAAAAATCTTGCTAGTTCGTCTAGCGGCGGTTTTCCCTTTGGGTGAACGTAGATCTTCGTCACACCAAACCAAGATCGAGGGTCAGCGGCAACCGACTCGGTAACGCCGCCGAAGCCTGTGCGAGGCGGGAAGTAGTTATTCAGCGACTTGGTCACGAACTCGAAATACATGCGGCGGTCGACGGCATCTAGGCTCCCTTCGAGCGTCCTAAACTCGCCCACCGGTAGTGTCAGCCAATTCGGTTTGAGTTGATTGAGGAACTTCAATCGTTCGCTGTGGAGAGCTTGCTCAACCACAAACGTATATCCCGAATGCAAAGCGCCAGCACAATGAACCGAGAAAGTCTCCGCGCTATGGCGATCGAACATTGGACTTCGCAATGCGCCGGCCAATCTCGAGGACCACAAATGGGACCACCTCCCAGCCGGCAAAATTTGCGCGATTACTGTGTCGCCCTCGTCGGATACCACAAAGTCTCCGCTGGCTGCCAATCCGTGTTGCATTCCCGATCCGTCCCAACGCCAACCGTTAGCGCCAGTTTGCGGATCACGACCAGTAAAGTCGGCCAAAAGTTTCAGATGTGTACGATTATGCTCGGCGCGCCTGCGAGATTCCGATTGGAATTCGTCGGGCGAAATCGGTTTACCAACCTGCGATAACCACAGTTCGGCGATCGACTCCGGAAACTTGGTCGCGCGTTTTTCGGGCTTGGCAATCAAACGGATCTGAGTGGCGATACGTTCGCGCGATTCTTTCCAAAGCGATACCATTTCACGGCGCAACTGCGATTTGATTTGCTTGAGACTGTCGATCACCTGCCGATTGCGATCTGCGGCATCCACACAGCGCGCGGACCAACGCGAACTCATGAACATACCCACCAGCGAATAATAGTCGCGCTGCGAAATCGCATCGAGTTTATGATCGTGGCATTGAGCGCAAGCGATCGTGGTACCGAGAAATCCCTTGCCCAGTGTATCAATCGTGTTGGCCATAGCCTCCTGGGAAATCCCTTCGGCATCCGCATTGTCGCCATGCCTGCGCTCTCCCAACCGCAAGGCCATCGGCGCGACGTGGTTCTCTACCAAATTGTAAACATTTTCGATTCTCGTTTCGACAAGATCGCCCGCCAATTGTTCAAGGAAAAATCTGCGGATGGGTAAATCGGCGTTGAACGCGCGAACTACATAATCTCGATACATCCATGCATTCTTGGCCGGCGCGTCCCATTCGTAACCATGCGTATCCGAATAGTGCACCACGTCCAACCAATGACGAGCCCATCGCTCACCAAATCGCGGATCGCCAAGCAATCGATCCACCAATCGTTCATAAGCGTCCGGTCGCGAGTCGCCGGCAAACTCGTCAGCTAGTCCTGCGCTCGGAGGCAGTCCAAGTAGCGCGAAATTCAGCCTTCGAACAAGCGTCAATGAATCCGCTTGTATAGACGGACGAAGACGGTGTTCGTCAAGCTCGTGAAGGACAAACGAATCAATTGAATTTCGAGCTGGCAATGTTGTGCTGATAACTGGCACCGAAATCTTCGCTCGAGGTTGAAGGCTCCACCAACGCAATCGCTGCTGAAACAAGGTTTGCCAATCAGCCGGATTTTTCAGCGAAGCGAGTTCGCCGTCTCGTGGATCGGGCGCGCGGCTGTTGACCCAGTGTTCGAAATCGGAAATGATCTGAGCGGATAGCTTGGGGCGTTCCGGAGGCATTGCGGCGACGCCCTCAGCGTGTCGCATCGATTGAATCAGTGGGCTCGCTGCTGCATCTCCGACGATAATCGCCGGTGTGCCCGAATCGCCGCCAACTTGCCAACCGGCGCGCAAATCCAGCCGCAAACCACCTTTAATTTCCTTAGCCCTTGCGCTGTGGCAAGCATAACAGTGTTCGACCAATACCGGTCGAATCTTCACTTCGAAGAACTCAATCTGGCTTGGGCTGAGGCGATCTTGGGCTCGCACCGGAAACAAAGCGCAAGCTGCCCAGCACAATGCCAAGAGAATCTGGCATTGACTGGCCACTGGAATATTCGGGGTTCGCACAGATCGAATCATTGGCTGGGCTACTTGGAACTTGACAGGCAACGCAGTCGCAACCAATCGGCAGCTCGAACCGTCCAACTTGCGACTTCGGAATTCGCAACAGGCCGAGCACCGTAACCATGACCACCATTTTGATAAATGTGTAGTTCGCCAGAGACTCCATTCTTTTGGAGCGCTGCATAGAAATACACACTGCTCAGTGGCGTCACTCGGTCGTCGTGAGCGTGCGCCAAAAAAGTCGGCGGAGTGTTCTTTCCGACAGTCACAAGCTCGGACAAATTGTCGCCCGCGGAATTAGCGAGTTGCCAAGGATAGATCAACATCGCGAAATCTGGTCGGCACGAAAGTCGATCGACATCGTCAAGCGGTTGATAGTCTGGTTGGCCAAATCGCGTCGCCACCAATCCAGCGGCATTTCCACCTGCTGAGAAACCTATGACGCCAATCTTGTCTACAGCGATCTTCAGTTCGCTCGCTTTCTGTCGGACAATTCGAATTGCACGTTGGCCATCTTGAACGGGCCGCTTCCACATAGCGTCTGCAGCTTGACCGGCCAGTTTAGTACGGTAATGAACTACGAAGGCGTGCACGTCCAAGCCATTCAACCACTCGGCAATTTCGGAACCTTCCTTATCGACCACGACATAGTTGTATCCGCCGCCAGGAAAGATCAGGGCCGCCGCCGTATTCTCTTTGGCGGACGGCGATGCATAAAAGTGCAATTGTGGGCGAGTAATACCGGCGATCCTCGTCGCCGGTGGAATCTCTGTAGCTCGAGTAGGCAATGCCTTCCCGATGTCGCCTGTTGTTTCTCCAGGCGCGAGGTTGGGCCAAATGTCGAGCACTCGATCCGGCTGGCGGGCTTGCACCCAAGCACAGCCAATCGCGGTAACGAGCGAGGCGACACAAACAATACACCCTTTGCCGATGATGGTCATGCAATAATTTCCTTCACGACTCTAGCTGGTTCAACACCGGTTAGGCGAAAGTCCAGTCCTTGGAACCGATAGGAGAACTGCTCGTGATTAATCCCAAGGAGATGGAGAATAGTTGCGTGCAGGTCACGGACATGCACGGGATTATCCGAGACATTGTAGCTGAAATCATCCGTGGCGCCGTAGGTGATGCCGGGCTTTATGCCGCCGCCTGCCATCCAAATCGTAAAGCATCGCGGATGATGGTCGCGACCGCCATCGGGACTGTCCCACTGACCTTGGCCCGCAACGCCGCGACCAAACTCGCCGCCCCAGATAACCAGCGTGTCATTTAACAGACCGCGCTGATGTAAATCGAGTATCAAACCAGCGCTCGCCTGATCGGTGTCCCGGCAGCGCGCCACGCACCACGAACTCAAGCGACTGTGATGGTCCCAATCGGGATGGAACAGTTGCACGAACCGCGCGCCACGTTCAACCAATCGGCGCGCTAAAATGCAGTTAGCAGCATAACTGCCCGCGCGACGCGAATCGTCGCCGTACAACCGAAAGGTCGCCTCGGGCTCGTCGGACAAATCGCTCAGTTCCGGAATGCTGGTTTGCATTCGCCAAGCCATCTCGTATTGCTGGATGCGAGTGGTGATTTCTGGGTCGCCAGACTCGGCATGGCGCAATCGATTAAGATGATGCAAGCTGTCCAGCATACTGCGCCTCACTTCGCGAGGCATGCCTTCTGGATCGCGCAGGTACAAGACCGGGTCCTTCGCGTTCCGTAGTTTAACACCTTGGTACACCGACGGCAAAAATCCGCTTCCCCAGTAATGATCGTACAGCGGTTGGTCGCTAGGGCGCTTCATTTTAGAAATCAGCACCAGATAATCCGGTAGATTCTTGTTCTCGCTCCCCAGACCATAACTTACCCAACCGCCGACGCTGGGCCGCCCTGGAATCTGATGACCGGTCAAGAATTTCGTCATCGCCGGCGCGTGATTGATTTCCTCGGTCGTCATCGATTTGATAAAGCATAGATGGTCGACGACCTTGGCCATATGGGGCAGCCATTCGCCGAGCGTCGCGCCGCTGTTACCATATTTTCCGAAAGTCGTTCGGGCAGGCATGATCAACTGTTTCTGACTGGCCGTCATCGTCGTCAATCGCTGGCCCTGCCGAACACTGTCGGGCAATTCAATGCCGGCCCATTTGTTCAGCAGCGGTTTGTGATCGAACAGTTCGATCTGCGATGGACCGCCGGACTGAGTCAGGAAAATGACATGCTTGGCGCGCGGGGCAAAGTGGGGCAAAGCTTGCAACGATTCATCGGCATTCGATCGCCGAAGTTGACTCTCCAACATGGCCAACGAGATCGCTCCTAGACCAACCCCGGCGCAGCGACCCAGAAAATACCGTCGAGCAACCGAATATAGATGTTCATTGAAAAGCATGATGGTGCATCTTATTCGTGGGTGAGCGCTTCATCGAGGTTGAAGATCAGGTTGGCAATTACCAGGCTGGCCGCGAGCGATGCCGGGTCGCTAGGTACATCGAGCGTGAATTGTTTAGCCTGCGCGAAAGTGAGTGCAGCCTGAGGATGGTCGCGGTAGTACTTGGTCGCTTCGGCATGGCTGTGAAGCAGATGCTCCAATTCCTGCGACATGGGATCACGGCTGAGTATGCGACGAAAGATGAACCGAATTTGCTCCGGCGCGGTCGATGACTCGCCAGTCGCAGCGAGTGCCAATCGCAGCGACGCGTCAAGAATGGTTTGGTCATTTAAAATCGTCAGGGCATGTAATGGCGTATTGGTCCGTGCGACTCGTACTTCGCACGTTCGGCGCTGAGCGCTGTCGAACAAATAGGTCGGAGCAATCGAACGCCGCCAAAACGCGTACAACGATCGTCGATATTGCGCGGCGCCTTGACTTGGCTCGTAATGAAAGCGTCCCATAAACATCTCCTCCCAGACGCCTTCGGGTTGGTAAGGGCGAACCGGTGGACCTCCAAGAGCTGGATTGAGTAATCCACTGGCGGCCAGGGCCGCGTCGCGCACCATCCAGCTTGGCAAGCGATATCGGGCACCGCGAGCCAACCAGCGATTCTCAGGATCACGTTGTAGCAAATCGGCGGTGACTCTGCTGTCCTGGCGATAAGTCTCGCTGGTTACGATTATACGAATGAGATGCTGAATGCTCCAGTTGTTTTCCATCAGTTCGACCGCAAGCCAATCCAGCAATTCAGGGTGCGTAGGCTGCTGGCCCTGTAAGCCAAAATCTTCTGTTGTGCGTACCAATCCCGCGCCAAAAAACATCTGCCAGATATGATTCACCAGCACCCGTGCCGCCAACGGATTGCGAGCCGAAACCAACCAATTTGCCAGCTCCAATCGGTTCTCTTGGACTGTCGAAATCGATTGGGTTGCTGAATCAGATTTAGGCGGCATGCTACCATGTTTTTGATCGAGTAAATTCAGAACCTTTGGCATCACCACATCGCCAGGTTGGTTCCAAACGCCCCGCTGGAGTACGTTTGTAGTGCGGCGAGTGTTCCGATCGCCCAGCACCATGACGCTTAGCGGCTCCGCCGCTTTGACACATTCGTTGAGTTGATTTTGCGCCAGATCCAGGGCGCGCTGCGCGGCTTGGAATTCCGCATCGTCCGCTAGAAACTGGCCCAACAATCGTTCGCGCAATTTGGGAGCGATCTGTTCCACGCTGTCGACTTTGCTGGCCGCCAATTGCTCCATGGGCATCGGTTCGATGCTGGTCACCGCGTCGCCGGCCTGATCAGTCACCGACAGACGGAACCTACCTATGTTGGCGTCACCTTCAGTTGAACGATGTAACATGACAAAGACAAGCTGTTCGTCCTCCGCAAGGCTAAGCGGCTGGGCGAGCGCATAAACTGCGACGTGAGGCTGCAACGCGTCGGCACCGAGCGTAGTCCAGCCATTGCGAGGATCGTCGTCGAGCGTGTCTTTCACCGCTCCATACTGGCGCGCTTCAGCTTTCTTGTCCACGTCTGCAACGGCACTTGCCAATTCGATATCGCGAAGTTGCGACGAACCCTTACGTCGCACTTGTAACTTGACGTCTGTGAGGATGAACTCGCCACTGGTGCCTCGCGAAAGCTTGCCTTCGGTGTGGGAAGCGTGTGGTAAAATCTCCAATCGCAACCCGGTTACGCGCCCAATGTCCACCGGCGCGATCAGGCGATAGTCGTCTTGGCGCGGGTTGGGGCCGGCTGCCTGAACAGTTCCTTCACCGGCATCGACCAATTGCGTTCCCGCAACTGATTCCATCGCGATAGGCCGCAAAACATGCCAACTCTGGAATCGTCGAACAGTTTTCAATTGTTCGTTTACCCAAACTGTGAAACGCTGCTCGGCCCGCTGGCGTACGGACTGGGCAACTGGCTTGCGGGCATTGACAACAGCCTGAGCTTCGTCGATCGCGCGTTTGGCATACGGCGACCGATACTGGATGAATGGCTTGGCACCACCGCCCGCTTTTCCGTCTTCGTCGATACTGTTGAAGTAGGCCGCCAGCGAATAGTAGTCGTGCTGTGAAATGGGATCGAATTTGTGCGAATGGCACTGGCAACAGCCCAATGTCAGCCCGAGCCAAACGGTCCCAACCGTATTGATGCGATCGATCACATAGTCGACACGCGATTCCTCGGGATCACGCCCTCCCTCGCCGTTGGTCATATGATTGCGATGAAAGCAAGTTGCTAGAACTTGTTCAGATGTCGCGTTGGGCAAAAGGTCTCCGGCGAATTGTTCCACCGTAAACTGCTTGTACGGCATATGGCTATTGAATGCTTGAACGACCCAGTCGCGCCAAGGCCAGTTGGTGCGAGTCGCATCGCCCTGATAGCCATCCGTATCAGCATACCGAGCCGCGTCCAGCCACCACATCGCCATGCGTTCCCCGTGATGCGGCGAGTCGAGCAGCTTGTTTACAGCATTCACATATGCCTGCTCCGATAGTTCCTCATGTTCCTGACCCTGAGAAAGCAAATCGATCGAGGGAGGCAGACCGGTAATGTCAAACGCCAATCGTCTCAGCAACGTATGGGTCGGCGCCCGAGGAGACGGTAGCACTTCGTTTTGATCAAGACGATGCAACACCCATTGATCAATGGGATTGATTGTCCAGTTCCCCATTCGCTTAATCGCAATCGTTTTCAACTTCTCCAATGGTCGGCGAACATCAGGAAGCGTCATTTTGCGAGGCAAATCAAAGGACCAATGGCGAGCGTACGCAGCGCCTTGCAAAATCCATTTTGTGACGAGCTGTTTTTGCTCATCCGTGAGTGGTTTGCCCGAGTCTGCTGGTGGCATCAGCTCGCTGGAATCTGACGTCGCAATGCGTTTGATCAGCTCGCTGGATTCTGGCTTGCCAGGAACAATAGCGATCATGCCACTGTCAGCCGCATGCAACGCGAATTCTCGATCGTCCAATCTCAAGCCAGCTTGTCGATGCGAACTGTCCGGCCCGTGGCAGTGAAAACACTTGTCCGAGAGAATCGGCAAGATATCTCGACGGAAATCAACCTCGCCGGCACACGTCGCCATTGAAAAACACGACACCCAGCAAATCCAAATTCCCAACGTGCAGATTCTAACAGCACCCAACATTGACATACTTCATTCCCTCTAGGAGACCGCAGGCCTAAAAGCAAAAGCCCGCAACACAATTGCGAACGCTCCCCCCGTGAGAAACACTGCTGCAGCCACGCATTCGCAAACCATGCAACGATGACCTGTCCAATTAGGTACCATCATAGTGCGCGCGGACAACATTCGACAGCCACATTAGATGAACAGTGCCACTTTCATTTGCATTGGAAAGAACAAGTCGTTGCAGCGAAATCGTTTAACCCGCAGCCGCTAGGCGAGGATTGGGTTGAGTTTTCGAACTTTTTGCAAAGCCAAGCTCAACCC
>SXGS01626200.1_pt1 | contig 13557 bp, 8 predicted proteins | sample 3174681 | NCBI WGS metagenome assembly SXGS01 (sample SAMN11356861, study PRJNA531348) | freshwater metagenome | isolation source: freshwater sample F1-80 | place: China: Fuxian Lake, Yuxi | collected 2017-12-25
AGTCGAATCCCGACGCCGGGTCGCCGCGGAGTGCGTCCTTCAGCGGGCGTTACGTCGCCTTCGACGACGGCACGCCCTTCGTGCCGATCCGAGAAAACATGGCCTGGCCCGATGCGCGGGGCACCTTCGCCCACGAGGTCTGGCTCGACCGGCTGGTCGCGCACGGGGGCAACTACCGGCTCCCAGTGCCGCGCCGGCGCCGCTCCCCCGTCACCCGCGATCTCGCCGCAGCCCACGAGCTCGGCAATCGAGCCTCAACGCAGAACGCGACCTTGTCCGTGGACGATCCAGACGGCTTCCGTTGCGGTCCCCTCCGCTCGCCCGGGGGCCGCGAACCCGCTGGAGCGAAGAACAAAGGTGTCCCTTCACAAAATCCAGGTTTCGGCTTCGCCCCACTGGCGGAGTTGGTCCGCGGTGTCGATTTCCCGGCGCAGGAGTTCGCCGTCTCCGAACAGCAGGCGAGCCATCCCGGGGGGCGGCGCTTGCGGGCGCTCTCGCTCCGTGGCGAGGCGGTCGCACTCGTCTGGATCGACGATGTCGGCCACCGCTGGGCCGCACCGGATCCCGAAGAGGTGGTCGCCGCCACGCTCGCGCACGATGCCCTCGTGCCGGGCCGGTGGCGCTTCGCGTGGTACGACACGCGGACGGGTGCGCGGCTGGGCCAGGGCGATCGGTGGGTGGCGCAAGACGGCCAAATCACGCTGGCCGTGCCGCCCTTCCGCAGGGACGTGGCGCTCCGACTCGACCGCCGCACCCGCTGAAGCGAGGCCTGGCCCTTGCCCGAGGCGGGGCCCGACCCGCATACTGCGACGCGGTGGCGCCAGCGCGCCGCGACTTCGCGATGATCTGCCTCATTCGCCCCCCAGCCGTCGATTCGATTCGTTTCGCGACGACGTCGATCACACTGCCGCTGGGGCTGGCGTACATTGCGGCAGCCCTCGAAGGGGCGGGCCACGCGGTCACGGTGATCGATGCCGTCGGGCAGGCGCCGCAGCTGCGGAGTCGCTACTTGAAGGGCTACCTGATCGGCCTGCGCTACGCCGAGATCGTGCGGCGCATTCCGCGCGAGGCGAGTGCGGTCGGGCTCTCGGTCACCTTCACGCACGAGTGGCCCTCGGCGGTGGCACTGATCGAGGCGATCAAGCAGGCGCGGCCCGAGCTGCCGGTGATCCTCGGCGGCGAGCACGTCACGTCGATGCCCGAATTCTGCCTCATGACCTCGGCGGCGGATCTGCTCGTTCTCGGCGAGGGCGAGCAGCAGATCGTCGAGCTGGTCGGGGCGCTCGCGAGCGGGGGCGAGATCGACGGCATCACCGGCATCGCCTTCCGCGTGGGCGGCGAGATCGTCGTCAATCCACGCCGCCCGCGCAACGAGGCGGTCGACGACCTGCCGCTTCCGGCCTGGCACCATTTCGAGATCGAGACCTACCATCGGCACGGGTTGATCGGCTGCGAGGACACCCCGCTGCTGACGATCCCGATCCTCGCCACGCGCGGCTGCCCCTACCAGTGCACCTACTGCTCGGCGCCCAATATGTGGTCGCCGCGCTGGATCGCGCGCGATCCGGTCAAGGTTGCCGACGAAATCGAGGGCTGGGTGCGACGCTACGGCGCACGCAATTTCCCGTTCCAGGACTTGACCGCAATCGTGCGCAAGGACTGGATCGTCGCCTTCTGCAACGAGCTGATCCGCCGCGATCTGGGCATCACGTGGCGCCTGCCCTCGGGCACCCGGGCCGAAGCGATCGACGACGAGGTGGCCCACCTGCTGCGCCGCTCGGGCATGGTCAGCATGGCGTATGCCCCCGAGTCGGGCTCGGACGAGACACGGCGGCTCATCAAGAAAAAGATGCACGGCGAGCGCCTGCTCGAGAGCGTCCGCTCGGCCGCCGCGGCCGACCTCTACGTGATGGCGTTCACGGTCATCGGCTTCCCGCACGACACGGAGCGCACGCTGGCGGAGTCGCTGCCCTTCCTCGAGCAGCTCGCCGTGAATGGCGTGAGCGACATGAGTGTGAGTTTCTACATGGCGCTGCCGGGCACGCAGCTCTTTCATTCGCTCTGGGACGCGGGCCGGCTGCGCCTCGACCGTGCGTATTTCGGTCATATCCTCGAGAGCTTGTCCTTTGTGCCGCGCCGGAGTTGGGTCGAGGGCCTCTCGCGGGCTGATCTGGCGCGCTGGAAGCTGCGCTCGTATCGCGCCTTTTACGGCGCCCGGCGAGCAGCGGCGGGTGAGACGGGCGGGCTCGGCCGGGAGATCCTGCGCCAGGTACGCCAGATCGCCCGCGGCGAGGATCGCTCGCGCATGCAGACCGCGCTGCGCAACGGGCTGCGCACGATGTGGCAGACGGCACGGGCGCAGCTCGCCCCCGGCTGGGTGTCGCGCCAGCGCGAGCGGCGCTTCTTCGACGGCTGGCACGGGATCTACGCGCGCATCCGTGCCGAGAAGCTGCGCTCGGGAGTCGCGGCGCCGGCACCGGCGGATACGCGCGAGCTGCACCGCACCAACGTCGTGACGCTGCTCGAGGGAGAGCACCGCCACGCACGGCGACTGCGGTTCGAGCCGGCGCCGGCTCCTCTGTCCTGAGGCCGCTCGTCGCGCCTCCTGCGCGGCGATTCTCTGGCGGACTCTGGGGGGATGCCGGCGTCGCTCCTGCGCGGCGAGTCCTGCGCGGCTTTCCACGGGAACCCAGCCCATCCGCCGGCCCGGGCCGGCCGAATACGCGGGCCATTCCGGCCGTCGAAGGGGTGCGGGGGATCCGAATGATGGGGGAATCGAGCGCTCTGCTCCGGGCGGAATCGCCAGAGGCGAGGCCGCCGGTGACCAAGGCATCTCTGCATGGCCTGCGCCCGATCCCGGGCCGAGCTGTGCGGCACATGGTGGATGTCGAGCCGTGGGGCGACACGGAATCGTTGCAGACGATCGTTCGCACCCTCGAGGAGCGGGCACCGATCGGCGTCGGTCTCGTCGACCGGGATCTGTGCATCCGCCGCGTCAATGCATGTCTCGCCACCATCGGTGGGCGCTCGGTCGAGGAGCATCTGGGCCGGCATGTGAGTGAGATCCTGCCGGGCCTGGCCCACCTCGTCGTGCCGCAACTGGAGAGGGTTCTGGCAACCGGCGAGCCGTCTCTCGGCGGCGAGATCGTCGGGCGGATCGACGAGCGCGACGCAGCCGATCGCTGCTGGCGCGCCGAGTTTCATCCACTGGCACGCGCCGGGGGGTCGCCCTGGGGCGTGCTGGCCATCGTTTCCGAGATCACCGCCGAGATCAGAGTCGAGCAGGCCGAGCGTTGTGCGCGCTCGGCAAGGGAGGCGGACCTCTCCAAGGATGAGTTCGTCGCGATGCTGGGCCACGAGATCCGGACGCCACTCCAGATTTTCGCGCTCGGTGTCGAGTGTCTCGCAACGACCACGCTCGACGCCGAACAACAGGAACTTGTCGCCACGCTACAGCGCTCGGCCGACGCCCTGAGCGGGCTTGTGCGAGACGCGGTCGATCTGAAGCAGATCGCCCGCGGCGAACTCAGTACTGTCGAGGCGGAGCTCGATCTGCCTCGCTTCGCCGCCGAGATCGAAGCCTTGTTCGCGCCGCAGGCTCGCGCGCGCGGCCTGACTTTCGGCGTGGCGCTACTCTCGCCATCTGCGCGTATGGCCGGGCTGCGCGTCGATGGCGAGCGCCTGCGGCAGGTTCTCGTCAATCTGATCGGCAACGCCCTCAAGTTCACGGAGGAGGGTTCGATCCGAGTGAGCTTCGCTCTCGACGAACCCCGTTCCCGAGCGGGCGAGCCACGGCCGGATCCGCGCCTCTGCGTGGAGGTCGCTGACAGCGGCTGCGGGCTCGCGCCAGAACAGCTTGCCGCGGTGCTCACCGGCATGGGCCCGGCGCGCGGCCATCATCCACGCAGCGGCAGCGGTCTCGGGCTGCGCATTTCACGGCGGATCGTCGAGGCTTTGGCCGGACGCCTCGAGGCCCGGAGCGAACCCGGCAGTGGCACCCGCTTCCGAGTCGTGCTCCCGCTGCGGCGCGGAGAGAGCGAGGACGCTCTGGCCTGAGGGATCAGCACGGCGCGACTGGTCTGACCAACGCAACGGGCTGGCCCGAGGCATCAGCGCGGCGCAGGCGCGCCCCGGCGGCGCGATGCAACACCACTCGGTCGGCTGCTAGGGAACCCGGCGGTGGCGAACTTCGGCCCGATGCGCGACCGTTTCCTGCACTTGCTGCGGGATAACCTGCAGCTCTTCGGAGTGCGCGGCCGCTTTCTCGACTACGGAGCGGGTCTCGCGACCACCTCGCGCTTCCTGCTCGACCACTGTGCGATGAGTTCGGGCCTGGCCTACGATCCGGCCTTCGCCGAAGAGGAGGCCCGGCACGCCGCGAGTGGGGCTCTCGGCCCGGGGCTCAGCCTCTCCGACCAACTCGCCACGCTCGATGAGCCGGCGGATCTCGCCATCCTCTTCGACGTGATCGAGCACGTGCCGGATCCGGCGCAGGTACTGCACGAGATCCACGGCTGCGTTCGTCACGATGGCTGGCTCGCCCTGACAGTGCCCTACAACGCGCACGAATGGGGCGACGACGACGAGTTCTACGGACATCTGCGACGCATGAGCCGCCAGGGCATCGTGACGCTGCTCGAACGCAACGGCTGGAACGTCATCCGGGTGCTTGACCCGACGTTCCCGACCTTCTGGTTGGCGCGGCGGTCGTATCTCCTGCTGCGACGTCTGCGCGGCACTTCGTTTGGGCTCGAGCCCGAGATCGCCGGCAGCGACCTCGAGCGATCCCTGCGCTCGCCCCGGCACGTCGCGTGGAACCCCGCTGGGCTCTTCCCGCGCTTGCTCGCGGCGGACCTCGTTCCCTGGGATCTGGTGCGCCGCTTTGATCTTTACTTCGAGTCGGTCTTCCGGGGCTTCGAACTCTTCGTGGTCTGTCAGAAGCGCGACGGCGGCGAGCCTGCCTGCGAGGTCTGTGATCTCGGCGTCTGCTCCTTCCACCGCTTCTTTGACCGCTACTCGCTCCAGAAATGCGGTTACTGTGGATCCGAGCGCGTCCTGCCGGAACATGCCACGGCGCAGCATCCGAGCGCGGAGGAGAAGACCTATCCGCGCTCGATGGAAGGGCTGGTCACGGCACTGCGCCGCCGTCGCGCCCGCCACGTCACGGCCTGCCGCCCGCCGGAAAACTCACTCCTTGACGTGGCGAGTGGCAGCGGCGCCATGCTGAAGGTCCTGCAGGAGCAAGGCTGGCGCGTCACCGGCACGGCCTCGAGCGAAGCCCTGGCGGCGCGCGTGCGTGCCGACGCGGCATGTGTCGTGGTCGGCGAGATGGCGGAGCTGCCTGGCGATGCGGCCTACGGTGTCGTCACGCTCTTCAACGTGATCGAGCACGTCGCCGATCTGCGCCGCGCGCTCGAGCAACTCGATCGGCTCGTCCTGCCGGGGGGGACCCTCATCCTCGAGTACCCCAACGGCAACTCGTTGCTCAAGAAAATGCTTGGTTGGCGCTGGTTCGGCTACGACCCACCTCATCATCGGCTTCAGATCAACCCGATCGTGCTCGCTGACAGCCTCGGCCTCAGGAACTTCCGTCTGGTGCGCGAGACGCACTTCTCTCTCGAGTATTCGTTCCTCTGCTTTGCGCAGTCGCTTGCAAATCTGCTCATGCCCTTTCAGCGCGATTCGTTCTACCGCTGGCTCTGTGGGCGCGCCGGGGGCCGTTTGGGGGGTCTCTGGGCGGTGCTGAGTGTCGTGCTCTTTGCGCTGGCGGTACCGCTCTTCCTCGCGTTTCAGCCGCTGGCGAGCGTTCTGCGACGGGGCTGTGTCGTCCGGCAGGTCTTCAAGAAGACAGATTTCGGCGCGCCACGGACGAAGAATCGCGCGTCGCCGCCGGAGCGGTAATCGGGCTCTCTGGGGAAGGCCGCTGCGCGCGGCGAATCTGCCCGCGTCGACCTAGGCGCCGAGGCCGAAGATCAGGTTGACCAGTAGCCCCAGCACGAAGAGGCCGCCGGCGAGCTTGTTGTGGTGGAAGGCCAGCGCGACGTACCACAGCGGCCAGATGCGAAAGCCCGGCGGCGGCTCGGCGGGCTTCGGCTCGCTGTACGTGCGCAGCACCTCGACCAGACGGGGCAGCGCGAACCCAACCAGAAGCACGCCCGCGCCCAGGGCGCCGGTCGCGACCAGTAGCGCCGTGATGAGGTAGAAGCCGACCATCAGGCCCTGCGTGAGCCGGATCGCAGCCGATCGCCCGAGGATCACCGGCAGCGTGCGGATGCCCTTCTGCGAATCCTGTTCGAGCTTGTCGATATGCTTGCCCATGAGCACGGTCGTCACCGTGATCGCGTAGGGCAGGGAGGCGATCCATACCCAGCCCGGCATGGTGCCGGCTGTCACGTAGAAAGTCCCGCCGATCATGAGCGGGCCCCAGACGACGAAGACTCCCGGTTCGCCGAGGCCGCGGTGCTTCAGTTGGAGCGGTGGAGCCACGTAGAACACCGAAATAAAGAGGCCGGCCAGCGCGAAGGCGACCACCCCCCCGCCGCGCGCCTGGGTGAGGTCGATCAGGATCAACAGGTCGATCAGGTTGGCGACGGCAATTGCCGTGATGAGCCCGCGCTTCGAGATCAGACCCGAGAGGAGCGGGTGCGGGGCGTAGAGTGCGCGCGTGTAGTTCTCGGTGTCGACGCCGCCTGTGGTGTCGAAGAGGTCGTTGATCATGTTGTTGGCGGCGTGCGCGACGATCAGTCCGAGCAACGCTGCCCCGAAGAGGCCCCAGCGCGGGTCCGGCGCCGCCGCCGCCGCGAGCAGACCGCCGATCAGGGCGGAGGTGGCGGTCATCGAGAACACACATGCGCGGGTGATCAGAAGCCAGCGCGCCACCAGGTCGATGGGGCGGCCTGGCGCGATGTTGCCCTGCTGGAGAATCTGTCCCCAGGTCCGCAGCCGTTCGCCCAGGTCCGCGTTCGTCCGGCCCGAATCCCTTGCCACGCTGGAGTCCTCTGCCATGGCGGCTCTCTATCAGACGCCCACGCGAGGTCACACGGCCCGGGTCTCATTCGAGGACGGCGGAGGAATGGTCACCGGTCAAGGGCGGGGCATCGCCGAGACAGATGCCCAGTCCGCGCGCGGTGCGGATCAGGTTGTCGCCCAGATCGACGCTGCGGTAGCGACTGATGGCGTCGCGGATCGGAATGCCGACGATGTCGGTGGCGCGCAGCGCTACCATCTGGCCGAAGCGCCCGTCGGCCACGAGGTCGACTGCGGCGACGCCGAAGCGGCTGGCGAGCAGTCGATCCATCGGGGCTGGAATGCCTCCGCGTTGCAGATGGCCAAGCACGCAAACTCGCGTTTCGAGACCGCTCGCGGCTTCGATCGCCTCGCCGACGAAGCGGCCGATCCCGCCCAGAATGGGTTCGGGATGGCCGGGCCGGCTCGCCTGGGCCGTCACGGTGCCACCGCCGCGCGGGAAGGCGCCTTCGGCCACGACCACAATGGCGAAGTGCGAACCGCGCCGCTGGCGCAGCTCGATGTGCTCGACGATGCGGGCGATGTCGAACGGAACCTCCGGGATCAGGATCGTGTCCGCACCGCCTGCGATGCCGGCCGAGAGCGCGATCCATCCGGCGTTTCGGCCCATGACCTCGAGGATCATGACGCGGTCGTGGCTCTCGCCGGTGCTGTGTAGCTTGTCGATCGCGTCGGTCGCTGTACCGACTGCGGTCTGGAAGCCAAAGGTCATTTCTGTCGCATCGAGATCGTTGTCGATGGTCTTGGGAACGCCCACGATCTGGAGCCCCTTCTCGAAGAGCTTCTGCGCGATCCGTTGCGAGCCGTCGCCGCCGACGCTGACCACCGCATCGAAGCCGCTGCGCGCCAGTCGCCGGATCAGCTCATCGGAGCGGTCGACGATCTCGATCCCACCCGACGGGCTGCGCTGCGGAAACTCGAAGGGGCCGCCGCTGCTGCTGCTGCCCAGCACGGTCCCGCCCCGCGTCAAGAGCCCGCGCACCGACACGAGATCCAGCGGCAGCACGCGCATCGGGTCGTCGAGCACGCCGTTGAACGCCTCGAGGCTGCCCACCACCTTCCAGCCGTGGCTGAGTATCGAATGCTTGACAACGGCCCGGATGACGGCGTTGAGCCCCGGGGCGTCGCCGCCGCCCGTGACCAGCAGGATCTTGCGAATGGGCGCCACCCAGCGAATCTAACCCGTTTGGCGATCTGCGGAAAACGCCGGCGCCGTAGCCCGGCCGGGACCCGCGCGTGCCTTCAGAATCCTTCGCTATGCGCCACCAGGGCCATCCCCAGGGCCCGCAACAGAACGGCTGCGTCTCGTAGCTTCAGAATCCTTCGATGTGCGCCACCAGGGCCCAGATCTGCTCGCGGGAGAGCGTGTCGCCGAAGGCGGGCATGGCGGTCCCGCGGCCCGCGGCGATCACCTGGTAGATGCCGGCGCGCATGGCATCGCCGCCGAAGAGAAAGCCCATCGTCGGGCCCATGCCGCCCCAGGCCCGCGGGCGCGGCCCGCTTGCCGCCGCGGGGGGCGTGCCGGCGCTGCCGTGACAGGAGGCGCAGGCTTGGTCCCACAGGGCGCGGCCCTCGGCGGCGGTGACGGCATCGAGCATGCCGGCGGGTGGTGCGCTCTTGGTCGAGCCATCGGGCAGGGCCGCATCCCGCTCGCGTGCGGCCTGTGGGGTGATGGCGAGCGTGGCCGCGCGCCACTCGAACCAGGCGTCGCCGGGGTGCGGCTCGGGCGCGGGAGCCTCGGCTGCCGACGGCACTCGACCCGCGCAGCCGGCGCAGAGGGCGACGACGATCGCGCAGAGGAGGACGCCGTGGCGGCTTCGGGTTCCGGTTCGAGTTCGCATGAGCATCCGTCGAGCATGACGCACGAGCACCGTCACGGCCAGCGGCGCCGCGTGACCGCGCCGTCTTCGCACGGGGCGGAATCGGCCCGGGCGGTGCGGTGGGCGTGGCCTTCGTCAGTCGAGCAAAGGACCGCATCGCGTTGGATGGCACCACGGCCCCGTCCGGGCGGTGCGTTGGGCGTGGCCTTCGTGAGTCGAGCTGAGCGCATCGCGTGGATGGCCCCCACGGTCGGGCCCGACACGGTGGGGATGGCCGCTGGAGTCGGGTAGCGGCCGGGCGTTTTCACCGCACCGCCGTCTCGGCTAGCACCGTGGCCCGGCCCGTCGGCACGCGGGCTCGTGCCGGCGCGTTGGCCGGTCGAGCGCCGGCGGTCGCGCCCGGCCGGGAGGGGAGATCGCGGTGTCGAGCACAACAAAAAGCGGGATCACGGCAGCGACACGGGTGATCGGGATTCTCGGCCACCCGGTGCAGCACTCGCGTTCGCCCGCGATGCACAACGCCGCGTTTGCCGCGCTCGGCCTCGACTACGTCTACGTCGCGTTGCCGGCGCGCCCCGAGGAAATCGGTGCCGCGGTGCGCGGGGTGCGTGCGCTCGGCCTCGCCGGCGCCAACGTCACGATTCCGTTCAAGGAGGCGGTGCTCTCGCGCTGTGATCAGCTCGGCGTGGCGGCGCGGGCCTGCCGTGCCGTCAATACTCTCGCCGTGCGCGGCGACGCTCTCTTCGGCGACAATACCGACGTCGCCGGGCTCGCGCGCGACTGGGACGAGGCCGGGCTACCTCGCCGCGTGGGCCGGATCGTGATCCTTGGCGCGGGCGGCGCGGCCCGCGCCGCGGCTTACGCGGCCGCCGGACGTGCCCGCCGCGTCGTGGTCGCCGCACGGCGACCGGAGCGGGCCCGGGTGCTGGTGCGTTCTCTCCAGTCCGAGGTGCGCGCCGAACTGCTCGCGGTCGATCTCGCCCACCTCGCCCCGGGAGCACGCGCCGAAGGGCTGCTCGGCGCCGCCGCGGTGGTCGTCAACGCCACCGCCGCGGGGATGCGGGGCGATCCATTTCCTGAGCTTGCCGCCGCCCTGACGGCGCCCGACTGCCTGTTCCACGATCTCGTCTATACGCGCGCGACGACGCCCTTCATGGCGCTGGCGACCGCCGCCCGGCGGCGCTCGCGCAACGGACTCGGCATGTTGCTGCATCAAGGGGCGGCCGCCTTCGAGATCTGGACCGGCCGACCGGCGCCGGTCGAGGTCATGCGCCGCGCTCTCGTCCGCGCCGGACGTGGGTCGTGAAGGCGGCGTCATGCGGCGATTCTGCCGAGTGCTCCTGCCGTCGACCATGAGCGCCGCCCTACCCCGAGTCGGACGACCTCGCCCGGCGGGCTGGTTGGCTCCAGCGCGGCAGCCGGCCGTGAGCGCTGCTGAAAGTTGTGGGCCGTTGATCCTGCGGGCAACGAGGATCGGTCCGCTGCGGCAGCCGGCCATGAGCGCTGCCGAAAGTTGTGGGTCGTCGATCCCGTGGGCCACGAGGCCCGGTCTGCTGCGGCAGCCGGCCGTGCGCGCTGCTTTGGTGCCTCGGTGAGTGAGTCTCTAGACGACGTTCTGCTCGGGCTCGACGGCCGCTCCTACGGGGAGTACCGGCGCATCGGGCGGCGGCCCTGGGCGCTCGAACAGGGCACACTCACGCTCGAGCACGTCCAGGCCGATCCTTTCGCCGCGCCGAGCCGGGTGCGCATCGACCTGCCGGGTTCGGTGCCTCGGCTGCCCCGCGCCGCTCTCGACAGCGGCCATGCGCGGCGGGCCTCGGCCGACTTCCTGCAACGCGCCGTGCTGGCACGGCTCGGGGCAACGCCGAGTCCGCAGCGCGTGGTGCGCGCGGGCGACGATTCGGCTGGAGCCGCGGCGAGGCGCGATGCTGGGCCAGTCGCGGGAGATGCCCGCGAGGCCCCACCGCACGGGGCGACGGCGCGTCCCGGAACTCCAGGGCGCCCGCGGGCTGCGTCCGACGGCGGTGGCGAGCGCCTGGAGATGGCGCACGTCGGACCGGAGGTCCTCGAGCGCACCGGGCTCGTGGTGGCGCCCGACGGTTCGCTCTGCGTGCGCCTGTGCGCCGGTCTGCCCGCAGCCGGGCGCCGGATTCTCGGACGTGCGGCGGGGGAGCTGCTCGTCCGCCGCTTGCCGGCGCTGCTCGCTTCAGCGCTTGACGAATCGGCAATCGATCTTCCGGGTCTGCTCGAGCAGGTGCGCGTGATCGAGGATCAGGTGGCGTTGCGCGATCAGCTCGCGCGCAACGGGCTGGTCGCCTTTCTGGCCGAGGGGGCGATCCTGCCGCGGGCGAGCCGGGTCGATGCCCGGCCGCTCGCGGGCGCGCTGCCGCTCGTCGTCCCCGAGGCGCTCGCGGTCGAGCTTGACGCGCCGCACGCGGGGCGGCTGCGCGGCCTCGGCATCCGCCGGGGTGTCACGCTCGTCGTGGGGGGCGGCTACCACGGCAAATCGACGCTGCTCGCGGCGCTGGCGCACGCGGTCTACGACCATGTTCCGGGCGACGGGCGCGAGCGCTGCGTGACCGTGACCTCTGCGATCAAGGTCCGGGCCGAGGACGGGCGCTCGGTCCGCGGGGTCGATCTCCGGCCCTTCATCGGCACGCTGCCGCTCGGCCGCTCGACCCAAGATTTTGGGACTGACGACGCCTCCGGCTCGACCTCGCAGGCCGCGGCGATCGTCGAGGGGATCGAAGCCGGGGCGACGGCACTGCTGATCGACGAGGATACGGCCGCGACCAACTTCATGATCCGCGACGCGCGGATGCGCGAGCTGGTCCCGGCGGCAAGCGAGCCGATCACGCCTCTGATCGACCGCGTGCGTCAGCTCGCGAGCGAGCGCGGCGTCGCGTCGGTGATCGTCGGCGGTGGCGCAGGCGATTACCTTGACGTCGCTGACAACGTGATCCGCATGGACGCCTATCAGCCACATGACGCCACGGCCGCAGCTCGCGCGGTGGCCCGACACCAGCCGCTCGCCGAGGCGGCGCGTCCCGTCGCGCCCGGCCCCTGGCGGCTGGCACGGGCGCGCATCCCGCACCCCGCTTCGTTCGACGCGCGGCGTGGTGCAAAGGCCGAGCGCGTCCGCAGCCGCCGGATCGATGCGATCGAGATCGGCGAGCAGGAACTCGATCTCTCGGCGCTCGAGCAGATCGTCGATCCCGGCCAGACGCACACGCTCGGCGACGTGCTGCTCTGGCTCGGTCGCGAGCTGTGTGACGGCCGGCGTTCGATCTCCGAGTTGCTCGACGCGATCTGCGCGCGCCTCGCCGACGGTCTCGAAGCGGTGGCGGCACCCGGCTTCGGCGATCGTGCCACCGTGCGCCGCCACGAAATCGCAGCCGCATTGAACCGCCTGCGCAGCCTTCGGCTCGTTTGAGCCCCGGGCGGCCGCGCCACGCGAACTTAGCCCCCACGGCGGGTTCGTCCGGCCCAGCTTTCGGCTCGGCGGAAGCCACGGGCGGCGGCATCGGACGAGCGTGCGAGGTCTGCGCGGCGAAGCCGTTCCCTCATCGTGGCGGACACGGCATTTCAAGTGAGGCATTCTACCGGAGCGGGAGGGACACGATGGCTCGGGCGGCGACGGCACCTTATTCGAAAGAGCGCGCGGACGCGTTCGCGCAGCGCATGCTCGATGTCCTCAACGGCGGCGGGTTGGCCCTCATGCTCTCGCTCGGCCATCGCGTCGGCATCTTCGACGCCATGGCGCCGCTCGGCTGGGCCACGGCCGACGACATCGCCGAGGCCGCGGGGGCCACCGAACGCTACGTGCGTGAATGGCTTGGCGCGATGGTTCTCGGCCGTGTGGTCGAATACGAATCCGAGACCGGGCGCTATCGGCTGCCGGCCGAGCACGCTGCTGCGCTGACCCGGACGGCACCGGCCGGCAATATCGCGACATTCGCGCAGTTCGTGCCGCTTCTCGGCGAGGTCGAGAGCCGAATCGTGCGGTGTTTCCGCGATGGTGGCGGGGTCGGCTACGAGTACTTCCCACGCTTCCAGAACGTCATGGCCGAGGTCAGCGCGCAGACCTTGCTGAGCGGCCTGCACGAGCATGTGTTGCCGCTCGTGCCGGACCTCACGGCGCGGCTGGGCGCGGGGATCGACGTGCTCGAAATCGGCTTCGGGCTCGGCCGGGCGCTGGAGCGTCTGGCGCTCGAGTTCCCGCGCAGTCGTCTGGTCGGCTACGAGATTTCGCGCGAAGGGGTGGACGCGGCGACGCGTCGGGCGCGGGATCTGGGTCTGCGCAACGTGCGCTACGAGCTGCGGGATGTGGCCGGCATGACCGACGCCGCGAGCTTCGACCTCGTGCTCTCGTTCGACACCATCCACGACCAGGTGCATCCCGAACGGGTGCTTGCCAACGTGCGCCGGGCGTTGCGGCCGGGCGGCACCTTCCTGATGCAGGACATCGACGCATCGAGTCGGCTCGAGCAGAACTTCGATCACCCCATCGGCCCACTGCTCTTCGCGGTCTCGACGATGCATTGCATGACGGTCTCGCTCGCGCATGGCGGCATGGGGCTGGGTGCCATGTGGGGCCGCGAGCGGGCGCTCGGAATGTTGCGCGACGCGGGCTTCGGCGACGTCCGGGTCGAGCGTCTGCCCCAGGATATCGAGAACTGCTACTACGTCGCCTCGCTCGCGGGCGCGGCGG
>SXGS01412050.1_pt1 | contig 13555 bp, 17 predicted proteins | sample 3174681 | NCBI WGS metagenome assembly SXGS01 (sample SAMN11356861, study PRJNA531348) | freshwater metagenome | isolation source: freshwater sample F1-80 | place: China: Fuxian Lake, Yuxi | collected 2017-12-25
AATGAACGTATGGTAAATTTCGTTCTAAAACAAAAACCAAAAATGTAGGGGAAAAGCAAAATTAGTTGGACTTGCGCGTTGAAATGAGGGTCCATTTATATTTGGACCCTCATCTCTCTTTCTTTATAGGCTCACTTCACTTAGAACGGCAGATCGTCAATCTTGATCTCTTCATCGTTCGCACCAGCCGCAACAGGCTCGAAATCATCGGCCTGACTATTATTAATACCTGCCGCCTGACGATCCATTCCGTATTCGGATGCGCCATCTTTGCGATCAAGCATGATCATGTTATCTGCAATAACTTCAGTACGATATCTTTTTACCCCATCTTCACCTTCCCACTCACGAGTTTGAAGCTTTCCCTCAACAAAAACTTTTGTACCTTTTTTCAGATATTGGCCGCATATTTCCGCCAACTTTCTCCAAGCCACAATATTATGAAACTCAGTTTTCGACTGTTTCTGGCCACTTTGATCATTCCAGGTAAAATTTGTCGCGACTCCAAAACTGGTCACAACCTGGCCACCAGGAATCTGCTTCATTTCCGGGTCTCGAGTAACATTTCCGATTAACTGTACACGGTTTAAGGACATTGCCATATTTCTGTTGTTAATTCTAATTAGTACAAAGAAAAATACTCGGCATATGCAATGAACTCAATCGAAATTATCGCGAATCCCTTGCCCTTAAAGGCAATTTATTTGCTCATATCTGGACTCATAACGAAAAACCATGTAGCCAAAAGCAAAACTCATCAGTAAACTGTTGGCAAATATTGAACATTTTATGCACTTATATGCTTTTGAATTAGGCCGAAAGAAAGAACTCTGCACCGCAGAATTACTGAGCGTGCTAGGCAAAAACAGCTTTGTCGAAAAAAATCTCGACACTGCGATTTTCCGCCTTGCAGACTTCGACTTCCAGAAACTTCAGGATCAGCTCGGTGGGACAATTAAAATTGTCCGCATCTTCGCCGAGGTCGACAAAGGCGATCTTCCAAGCCTGAAGCCAGTTCTCGAAAAGTTCCTTCTCTCTAATTTTCAAAATCAAAGCGGTAACAAGATTCCTTTTGCCATAAGCGTGTTAAGTTATATGAATACACGAGCTATTAATATCAAAGAGTTATTAAATTTTTCTAAAAAAATCCTAAAATCTTTAAATCTTAATTCCCGCTTCGTAAATCAAAATTTCCAGTCCCCGAAGCCATCTACAATCTATAAAGCCCGTGTTGTCGAAAAAGGTGTCGACATCACGATCATCCAGGGAACAAAAAAAGTTTTCGTTGGCGAAACAGTTTCTATCCAAAATATCGACAACTACTCCAAACGTGACTACGACAAGCCAAAAAAGGATGCCAGAGTTGGGATGATGCCGCCAAAACTCGCACAAATCATGATCAACCTTGCCGGACCCGGAACAAAAACGATCTACGACCCATTTTGCGGAACTGGAACCACTTTAATGGAAGGACTACTGATGGGCAAAAATGTCGTCGGTTCGGACATCGAATCCCGAATGTCTGAATTTACAAAAGAAAACTGCGAATGGCTGGAAAAAGAATTCCAGACAAAAAACAAATTCCGAGTCCTAACCAGAGATGCCCGCTTCATTTCCTCCAAGCTCGTGCCGGAAAAAATTGATGCCGTCGTAACCGAAGGATATCTCGGTAACCCTGTCAGCAAGCTACCAACCGACATCGAACGCGAAAGAACCTTCCGCGAACTGGCAAATCTCCACCTAAACTGGCTTCACGCAATCAACCAGACCACTCCGCGAAACTGCAAAGTTGTAATGTGCATAACAGCCTTCAAACACCCAAAACGCCTCGAACACCTGCCGCAATTTCCAGAACTCGCCAAAACCGCCGGCTACCGCGTCGAAAAACTCTTCACCTATGACCGCCCGGACCAGGTTGTCGCCAGAGACATTGCCGTTTTGAGCAAACTCTAGAAAACTCCTGATCATTCCCACAAAAATCTGTTGAAAAAGAGATTTAGCTTACGTATATTAGCCCTGTTCGCATTTTTTACGAACCGCACTGTTCCCCTGTAGCTCAGCGGTAGAGCAACCGGCTGTTAACCGGTAGGTCACTGGTTCGAATCCAGTCGGGGGAGCCAGAAAAAATCTGAAGATAACTCGTTTTATCTGCAGATTTTTTCTTTTTCTGGCTGGATGCGAGCCTTTAGGTTCGCACAGTCGAAGTGAGCGAGCGAAAGCTAAAAAGGTTCCCTGGGGAAACTTTTTGCTTTTCGAGCGAACGAGACTGAAGGTTTTTGCCATGCAAAAACCGCTATCCAGTCGGAGAATCTTTAACTATCTCATTTTGAGCTAATCTTCTTCTTATCCATTCAATCACTACCCGTTGAGCATTATCAGAGAATTGATGTAACTCCTCTACGCTTGACTTAACTTGATCCCCTTCAAGGCGATTCAGCAATGCCGCGCAAACAATCGCTGCGGGAATACCAGCCCTAAGGCAAAATGCAGCGAATCTACAGGCTTCCATCTCAATATTTCTAACTCCAGCTTCATGGGCCCTAGCCAAAAATGCCAGTTTTTCAGCCTCATCATATTCCGGCTTCAGCGCACCATCTAACCTACCTTGCTCCTCATAAAAACCATCCGCTGACATCGTTTTACCAACAGCAACTTTGATATCACCCATTTGAGAACTAACCTCAACCAACTCCGCAACAACACCTGCGTTTGCTTGTGTTGGATAAGTCCTGCGTTTACCTAGCTGTACAGAAGCAAGTTGTGGCTGCAATTCACCATCAAGAGCTTCTTCAGTAATAACTACAGTTCCCCCCTCAACTCCAACACCTCCAGAAGTTCCAATACGAAGAAACGTAACTCCTTCACAACCAGCATACTGAAGCAATTTGGCTATCTCATTAAGCATAATTTCTAATGACGGCTGCCCCATACCATGGTTAACAGATAAAATAGGTCCCACCTTGTAAAGTGAAAATCTCTCTGTTTTGCCGATAGGTTGCGGACCACCACCGGGTACCTCTATGCCCAAATCACTAGCAACTTTTTGAGCAAAATCTTCCGCTCTATCCGCACTTCCACCAGTACAAACAAATTTAACATCCCCAAACATTTGTTTGAGCTCATCAAAGGTAGTAAGCCCAAAATGATAGAGAATATCAACATCCAAATCATCAAGATGAGGATTCCTTATATCATCTGAGAGTATCATAAAATTGTGATTATATAGCAAGGGGATGATATTAACGGACAATCAATCCTTTTGTAAAGAAGACCTCATTAAAAAACACTTAACCGGTCCTAAACCACATTCGGACAGCGTCCAATCGGGAGAGCCAGTTTGAATCTTTAAATCGCACAAAGCTCTTCCAAAGGTTTAGCTCCTTTTACTTTATCAGGAAATTTGGTATCTACGCTATTTACAATATGTTGAATAAACTCTGATGGCTTTAAATTCTCTCCTAAGAAAGCTTCTAAATCTGCCTGTAGACTATCAACATAATTATCCTGCAAAGGTGGCCCAGATTTACCTCCGACCAAATATAAAACTTTACGCCCTAAAACCAGATTCATAACAAATTATAAAAAGACGATACCATAACAGAATAAATCTGTATCGTCAATAAAACTGACATCTAAATTTCCTTATAGACATCCTTCCGATGGGAAATTTTCAATATCACAACAACAACAAATTCTCCTGTTTTTTCATCTAACCTAAAAACCACTCTATAATCCCCCACTCGAAACCTATAGGTATCAGCCTCAAAACCTTTCAATTTTTTCGCTTTCAGCAATGGATTTGGCAACTTCAAATATTCATCAACCTTCATCAAAATCTTCGCCGCCTGTTTCTGATCAATCCTACTCAAATCTTTTTCAGCAGAATGAGTATAAAAAAGCTTATAAGCCATATTTTTTCATTAACTCCTCACCGCTAATCACTTTTCCTTCTTTATATTCTTTCCAGGAGCTCTCCACCTGATCTTTCAAAGTTCCGGCATTAGCCAAAGGCTTAATTACCAATTCATCATTTTTAATTTCAGCCACGAAATAATTGGTATCAAACTTGTCTCTCCATCCTTTAGGTAAAGTAACTTGTCCCCTGCTTGTCGCTTGCAATATTTTATTCATAGTAAGAAAATAAGTAAATCTGCAATCATTATAATCGGAAATCAATCAAAAAGCAATTTGAAAACTCTATTATAAAATTTATAAGGATTTACCCTCCTTACCAGGCTTCCTCTTCAGCAAGCCTTTTTTAATTAAAACATTTTTTAAAAAAGAATTTGCAGAAGTCACTTCCGCATCCGCGCCATGTCGAATTAAATGAGAATCAAGTTTAATTTTTGCCGGGCGAACAATCTCGAAAGACCGACTCTGCTCATTTTTACTTTTAAAAGTATCTTCTTCAACATCAAAAAAATTTTGGAAATCCGGCGAAAGTCTCACCGCCATGGAAGGAGCGTAAAATAAATAACCCGTACCATCATTATTATCAGCAACAATCCACTCTCCTCTAAAAATATATTTCCAATTTTCAGGTGAGCGCTCTTTAATTCCAAACTCAAATCCTTGGTTTTTAAAAGCTGTATAAATTCTCTGCCAATCCGCAAGCAAATCGGCAATTTCCTCCTCTTCAGACTTTTCCACCCCCTGCAGAACCGGCGCCTGCAAAGCCTTCTGACATTTTCCATGCACCTCCAGCACCGCATCAAGTAAAGCCTGCTCTGCCGGAGACCACTGACAATCCTCATTAGTGAGCAACCTATGAACCAATCTCTGGACATCAGCCAAAACTCCAGTCAAAACTCCAAGCTTTTCTGCAACTTCCGGTTTAACATTAAACATAAAAGCGACTTAAGATAAGAACGATTTATAACAACTTTTTCCAATAAAGTCAATAAAATCGCCCATATTTGACATCCCCTCCCAACTAATCCACTATTTCCCCATGTACTACCTCTATATCCTAAAGTGCGCCGACAAAACCCTCTACACCGGCATCACTGTTGACCTATCCCGCCGAATCAGAGAACACAACACAAGCAAAATTGGCGCAAAATACACAAGAGCCCGTCTACCTGTTCAACTTATTTACTCAAAAGAATTTCCGGACCGCTCGCAGGCTTCAAGAGAAGAAAGCCGGATCAAAAAACTATCACGCGAAGAAAAATTAGAACTAATTAGAATAAATAGTGTATAATCACACTAATTACCTCACTAATTTCATCAAATGGTTAAAGAACAAAAGAGACACGCAAAAGAGAAAAAGAAACCAAAACAGGAGAAAAAGAAAAAGGAGAAAAAGTAATTAAACTTTCTTCAAAAACTCCGTCCTCAGCACAATCGCCGACCCCTCAACGCGACAATCAACCTCATCCGGATTATCCGTCAGTTTAATTCCGCTAACTTTTGTGCCTCTTTTATAAACCTTCGAACTTCCACGCAAAGGGAGATCTTTGATCAAAACAACATCATCGCCATCACTCAAAACAGTTCCGTTGCTATCTTTTACAACCAATTTCTCGCCAGCACCTGATTCCCCGACCATTCCATGTTTTCCATCAGTACAATCGCACTCTTCCATCATTTCCCACTGATTTGCGCATCCGTCCGTCTCGCAAATTCCCACCTCTGGAAGAACTCCGCCGCAGCCGCCTTTGCAAATATAATGTGTCATAAAAAAGTATTAAATTACGGCGGGATTATACTCCACTTTAAATAATTTCCAAATCATGCTAAATTAACCCGGTATGGAATTTTTAATGATCATCATCGGCCTCTCTCTCTTCGAGATTATCACCAGCATCGACAATGCCGTGATTAATGCCGAAGTTGTAAAAACAATGCAACCAAAAGCCCGCCGCTGGTTTATCACCTGGGGACTTTTCTTCAGCGTCTTCCTGGTCCGCGGACTTTTGCCGTTAGGAATTCTTTTATTAATGATTCCTGGCCTCGATTTAAGCAACATCTTAAGCATCGGTTTTTCCAACAATGAAGTAATAGAAAAATCTGTTGAAGCAACCGCACCGCTCGTCCTGATTGGAGGGGGCGTCTTCATGGTTTTACTTTTCTTTTACTGGCTTTTCCTTGAAGAAAAACACTTCGGCCTGCCAAAATTTGAAAAATTCTTCATCCGCCAGGGTCTCTGGTTTTACACCGTTACGTCGCTTATTTTGAGCATTCTAGTTTGGTTTGCAATCAAAGAGAATCCAATAATGGCCTTCTCAGCAGTTGCCGGATCACTGATATTCTTCATCACCAACGGCTTCAAACATTACGCCGAACAGAAAGAAAAAGAGCTCCAAAACAGCGCAAAATCTGACATTAATAAAATTATCTACCTCGAAATTATCGACGCCAGCTTCTCCATCGACGGAGTTATCGGTGCCTTCGCCTTTACCTTCTCAATCCCGCTAATTCTCCTCGGAAACGGCATCGGCTCAGTCCTAGTACGTCAAATCACGATGGCAAACGTCGAAAAAGTTTCTCAATATATCTACCTCAAAAACGGCGCCATGTACTCGATTCTCGTTTTAGGTATTTTCATGATCCTGGAATCTTTCAAGATCCATGTTCCTGTCTGGGGCGCACCACTTGCAACCGTCGTAATCATTGTCTTCTTCTTCCTCAAATCAAGAAAGCATATCAAACTTTCCGCACTAACGGGATAATCTTCGTCTAAAACCTCCTTTTGAAGCTGATGAAACTCTTCTGCCTGAGCGATAAGTTTTACTTGTCGGCAAAGATTCTTCAAATGGCTTAGTTAAGCCAGGAACCTCCGCAACCGGCAACACCACACGAATCAGTCTCTCAATCGCCTCAACATCTTTTTTCTGTTCCGGAGAAGCACAAGAAACCGCCTTCCCACTGCGTCCGGCACGCGCCGTTCGTCCGATTCTATGAACATAGTCCTCAGAATTGTCCGGAAGATCAAAATTAACCACCAGCTCAATTCCCGTCACATCAATTCCGCGCGCAGCAATATCCGTCGCAATCAGAATTCGATATTTCCCTGATTTAAAGCCTTCCAATGCTTCACGTCTCTGGCTTAAAGAACGATTTGAATGTAGCTCTGTTGTTTTATGACCGCCTTTCACCAAAATCTGGGCAATCTTTTTCGCACCATGTTTTGTTCTACTAAAAACCAAAACCGTACCTTTATATTCCCAAAGTAATTTTTCTAAAAGATCCATTTTCTGCGCTTTTGGCACAATAAAAAGTTCCTGTTCGACTTTTTCCGCTGTTGTTCCCGCAGGCGCAACTTCGATTCTCAAAGGTTTTTTCATATATTTATTCGCAATTTCCGCGATCGCCACCGGCATTGTCGCAGAAAACAACATCGTCTGCCGATTCACCGGCACCAAAGCCAAAATCTTCTTAATCTGCGGCTCAAAGCCCATGTCGAGCATTCGATCCGCCTCATCCAAAACCAAAGTATCAACACTATTTAATCCCAAAGTTCTCTGCTGAAGATGATCAATCAGCCTCCCCGGGGTCGCCACAATAATATCCGGATTCATCTTAATCGCCTTTATCTGCCGACTAATCGCCTCACCGCCAATAATTATCGCCGTTTTGAAACCATAAAGGTCAGCAATTTTCCGCAAAGTCTCATCAACCTGAATTGCCAGCTCACGCGTCGGCACAATGATCAAACCCTTCTTCCGCGTTTCTGCAAGCCTCTGAACCATTGGAATCGAAAAAGCGAGAGTCTTTCCCGTTCCAGTTTGGGCAATTCCGATCACATCCTCACCGGTTACAGCAATTGGAATCGCTTTCTGCTGAATCGGCGTCGGTTTAAGAAAATTAAGCGTTTCAAGTCGCTTTAAAATTTCCGGAGAAATTCCTAAATCTGTAAATGTTTCATGCATAGACATCGATAATGACAGAAAAATGAGGCGAAGTCAATACGCACTCACACGCACAGCTGATGATAGGTATATACTTAAAAGTCCTCCCTGACACAACTCTATGAACAAAGAAAAACTTCTAAACTATGCCATCCCTATCGGTCTAATATTAATAACCATAATTTTCACCGCTTTTTTAATAACCCCCGCAAAAACCGTTGAAAAACAGGTAAAAGTAAGTGGTAATGGCGTAATGATAATCGGCACAGATCCCTATAATCTCAATAAAAACATTCCGATCCAGGCCGATCTGGAAATAAAAACTATTGATTCAAAAGTCGACAAAATCTATCTTCACAGTACTTTTTCCATCGGCACAAACGAATACACAATCACTATCGATAAACCGATGAAAAATCACCCATTCGATCTCTACGAAACTTCAAATGGTGTCGCTTACAATAAAAACGAGATCTCAATCTTCGGCTGGGCCGACGTCAGTCTAAACGGCAAAATTATTGAAAAAATGATTCCAGCAAAAGCACTAGTAAACAAAACTGAAGGAGTTTCCCTGGAAATCAGCACTGATGAAAAAGCGATGACGAATGTTCCCAATGGCTATATTCATTTGATCTGGCCACAAAACGGCTCAGGGTTGGAAATAATCGAAGTTCCGTAATGAATTGTCAGATAAATCTTTTTCTTTGTTGTATCGACAGCAATCCCCATTCCAATCTCTTTAAAATACTGATTCATCAAACTATTATAATGCGGTCGATATGATTTTCCTTTTTCCGCCATATAAAAATCAAAAGTATGCTTAATTGCATCAATCATCTTCTGCGTACAATCGCCCTGTGTACAGCTATAAGTTCCCCAGCCGATATTTTCCGTAAAAGTCACCCGGTTCACATTTTGGAAAGTTAATCCCCAATACTGAAACCAATCCTTAATCATATCATAATCGTAATAAGCCGTCTGACCATTGCGCTTATGATCGATATATCCTCTTCCTTTAGCCTTATTCGACCAAAGAATCGCTGTATACGCCAGCTGATCATTGTAGGTATAAGCATGAAGACCAGCCTCAGCGCGCGCTGCATTATTCCAGCCCAGCCAAGCCGATTTAACCTTCTCTATATCCACATTTTGCGGAATATCATAAGTAAGATCTCGACAACTCCCGCTCTTTAAATCTTCAATTTTTACACTGGATAAGCCAGTTTTATTCTCTTTGATCCGCCATAAAATCTCTACCATCTCACCTCTTTTCACCGCCTGCCCCAAAAATCCAAAACTCTGCGGCAAAAAATTACTGTCACTTAAGCTCTTCACAAAAGGATAAAACCACTCTTTATCTGTAAACTCCTCTTTCGGCAAAGCAAAAACATTTACAAAAATCTTCGCCGCCTCCACTAAATTTACATCGCTTCCAGGGCGAAAATTCCCATCATCATAGCCTTTTATAATCCCCTGCTCCTTCGCATAACATACATAACTCGCATACCAGGCATCTTTCGGAACATCATAAAAACAATCGGCCGCCATTTCCTGTGGATTCGAATTTAGCTTCGCTTCAACCAAAATTTTTACAAATTCCGCCCGGTTTATTCGTTTTTCCGGCTTAAAACTACTGTCTTCATAGCCCTTCACCAAGCCATTTTCCGTCGAATACTCAATTGCCTCTTTATAAACCGTACTGTCATTTACATCGCTGTAAGCCAAAACTTCGAAGCCGGCAAACAAAAAAACAATACCTAAAATAACAAATCTCTTCATTTTTAAACAAAAAACTGTTCGTACAGGAAAAACAATACTTCAATTAAAATCAAAAACACAATCGTTAATTCCAAAAATAAATTTCTCCGACTCTCAATATATCCCAAAATAAATTCCACACTTCTAAACAGGATTTTTAGCTTATCCGACAGAATTTCATAACGATCCTCCAACTGATATTCTTCAGCCAGATCATTATAAAACTGATCCAGAGAGCTATGTTCCCAGGTAATATCGGGACGATCCAACATCGCCATTTGATTCACAGCCGCATGCTGAATACTCATCGCAATCCCCACTTTTTTCAGCAAACCGCGTGTCGGCAAATTCGAACGACCGTTTTCCGCAAAGGAATTTACGACTTTATCAAACTCTTTTACTACCGCACCAACTTCTCCCTCAAAATAATCCAAAACCAGAGAGCGAGCCAAAACAATAGACACCAAAGCCACTCTTGGCACATCAAACTCCTTCACACAGATATAATTACTCTTAATTTCATCAGTTTTACCAAGCTTAATAGTCACCTCTTCCTCCTCTTTCACCTCCAGGTTTCCAATAATAAACGGATTTAACTTGGACAAAATCTCATTTATCTCACCATGACCACAGTTCCAGAAAACTACAACTCCATATCTGAGAAAGCCGATATATTTATTTTTCGCATATTCTACGACCAAAGGATCCTTGAGACTAACACGAAACCCGATTTCATTCTGCATTTTGCGGGTATCGATTCTCTGGCCAACGCGAATCGCTCGAACTTCCATAAAATAGTTTTTTTAAAGCGGTAAAATATTACTTCAAAACAAATAAGAAAGCAAGTCAATTAGCGTCTTTTCCCTAACAAAAAGCTAAAAATCAAAATAACCGTTCCAACAAGCACAATTATCGGCCCCGTCGGCAAATTCCAGAAATAAGACAAAATTAGACCTAAAAAGATGGTTAATTCTGAAAAAATCACACTCCAAAAAATCATTTTTTTAAACGAACGTGCAATATTTTTCGCAATCGCTATAGGAATAATCAATAAACCACTCACCAACAAAACTCCCAAAGCTTTGATCCCCAGAACCACTGAAACCGCCAATACTACATAAAAAACCAGCTTCAACCAAAAGATTTTTACTCCCAAAATATAGGCACTTTCATCATCCAAGGCCAAAAGTGTCAGAGATTTGATAAATGAAAAAACAAATAACAGAGCCATAAAACTCAGCACAACAATAATCCAAAGGTCAAAAGTACTGATCGCCAAAATATTTCCGAAAAGAAAACTAATCAGATCCGGCTGATAACCGGCTTTAAAACTCATTAAAACCACTCCCAGCGACATCCCCGCCGTAAACACAATTCCAATCGCCGTATCGGAAGAAATTTTCTTTTTTTCTTCCAGAAAAAACAAAATCACCGCAAAAATCACCGTAAAAATAATCGCCATCAAGAAAGGACTAAAGGAAAAAAGCAGACCTACGGCCACTCCCGAAAGCGACGCATGGGCAATACCATCGGCAAAAAATGCCATTCTTCGCAAATTCACAAACACGCCCAAAACCGCAAGCAAAAGCCCGAGAACAATTCCCGCAACCAACGCTTTCTGCATAAATGGATAAGAAAAAATTTCAATCATATTAATGTTTATGTCCCCTTAAATGCATATCTTCACTGTACAGTTTGTCCAAAACTTCATGATTCAGATTCTCCGGCGACCCACTGCAAACAAGCTCTTTATTCAGACAAATAATCTGATTCGCATACTTATAAACCATATTAATTTCGTGCGAAATCATCACCACACTCACCTGATGTACCTTATATTGATGCTCAATAATGTCATAAAAGGTCTTTTCACCTTCCAAATCGATACCAGTTGTCGGCTCATCAAGAAAAAGAATCTTTGGATTATTCAAAATTGCCCGCGCAATCAAAATTCTCTGCAGCTGTCCGCCGGACAAACGACCAATAATTTTATCCTGCTGGAACAACATATCAACCTCTCGGAGCACATGCTTGATGGCTCCCTTATCAGGATTCATCAAAGAAAATTCAAGAAACTCTTTTACTGTTAATGGAAAATTCCGATCGAACTCAAATTTTTGTGGCACATAGCCAATTTCAGGCAATACTTTTGAAATATTTTCTCCCAAAACTTTTACTCTCCCTTTGTGCGAAATCAAACCCAAAATTGCCCGAATCAGAGTAGTCTTACCAGCGCCATTTGGACCAATCACTGCAGTAATACCAGGCTGAATTTTGAGAGTTATATCCTTCAAAATCTCCTCCTCGCCTATACTCACACCTAGATTTTCAATCTCAATAATTGAGTCCTTCATAAATGGTTTTAGCGTTGTACATGAGCATATCTATATAAGAATTTGCATATTCACTGCCGCCCAAGGGATCCAAAACATAAACTTCCACCTGCTGATCCGCAGGCAAATCTTTATTTAAATCAGCAACAAAAGAATTAATAAAACTCGCTGAAAATTCCACCTCAGAAAAAACTGCCCGCACTTTTTTCTCCTTAATCAGATCATAAAACTCCTTCAAGTGCTCCGGATCAGGCTCCTGTCCGGGAGATGGTTCGAAAACCGTTAAGACATTCAAACCAAAATCCTGCGCCAGATAATTATAGGATTCATGAAACAAAACCAAATCACGATTTTTCAAAGGCTTTAAAAACCGATCTATTTCAGTAAAAGTCTTATCCAACTCACTCTGATATTTTTTCAAATTAGCCAGGTAGATTTCCCGATTTAGGGGATCGATTTTAATCAACTCATTTGCAATGTTATTGGCAATAATCTTTCCATTCTTTGGCGAGAGCCAATAATGCGGATCATTTTCAGCATCATCTTCATATGCCAATTCCAAAAATTCAATTTCTGTATCAACATGCACAACTTTTTCCTGATCACTTTCATTCAAAGACTCCGCAACCCATTCATCTAAATGACCAACTGCAAAAATCGTTTTCGCTTTATAAAGATTTTTCGTGTCACCAGGAGTTAGTTCAAAAGTATGCGGACTCGCGCCGGAAGGAACCAAATTAATCACTTCAAATTCATCACCAGCAACATTTTTCGTAATATCATATAAAGGAAAAAGTGTCGTTACAACAACCGCCTTTTCCGCTTCCTTAAGGTCTTTCTGACAACCAGACAAAACAACTAATCCCACCAAAATTAAACTAAAAAATTTTTTCATAATTAAAATTTACAAGTTTTACAAACGCCACTCAGCGTCAAACTATGAGCAATATTCGAGAAATTTTTAAAACTAAAATTTAGATGATCACATGGAACGCATTCATTATAACCGCACTTTCGACAAACAATATGATGATGAGGTTTTGTATCCAGATAAAAAAATTCGCGATCCGCAACCTTCTCGCTAAATACAATTCCCAGACCTTGAAACAAGTTAAGAGTTCGGTATACTGAAGCCAAATCGAATTCAAAATGCAGTTTCTGATAGATATCTTGTGCGCTCAAAAGTCCATGTTCACTTTCTAAAATTCCCAAAACCGACAAACGCACATTTGTTAACTTACACCCGTTATCCTTTAAGATTTTGATAAATTTATTCATATTTGTTGCAATAAAAGTGCCCGCAATATAAACTAACTGCAAATCATTTGCAAATAGATTTTATGAGTTTTCTCGAGCTAACCCCAAAAATAAACGACTTTCTGATCATCCTTTTAAGTATTCTTGTAGAAGGAATCCCTTTCATTTTAATTGGCGCAATAGTTTCCGGATTCGTCGAAATATGGCTTTCTAAAAAGGATATTTTAAAAATTCTTCCAAAAAATAAATTCCTCCAGTTCTTAAGTATGGGACTTCTAGGAAACGTTTTACCGGTTTGTGAATGCGGAAATGTCCCACTGGCCCGCCGAATGATTTTAAAAAAAGTTCCTCACC
>SXGS01314278.1_pt1 | contig 13553 bp, 13 predicted proteins | sample 3174681 | NCBI WGS metagenome assembly SXGS01 (sample SAMN11356861, study PRJNA531348) | freshwater metagenome | isolation source: freshwater sample F1-80 | place: China: Fuxian Lake, Yuxi | collected 2017-12-25
CTCGATTAAGAAAATGAAAAACACCCAAAGACCAGTTTACCGCAGGGGGCGCGAGCTAGGGCTCGCCGCTCGCCCCCTGCTCGTTTTATTTTGAATCTGAAGCCCTAAATACTGAAGTAAAAAACTAAACCGAAAAACCACCTACACAGATTGCTTTACAAAGCCCACAGATTGCTTTACAAAGCCGCCACCACCATTTCGATTCTACCGCGTCATCCAACCGTAAACTCCAATGCTGAATAATTGAACCCGAGTCTCGCTCGCCAAACAATTTGAAAACATTCCAAACCTATCTCAAAACGAACTCAAATCGAAACTTACTTTTAGTAGCAACTCCTATGAATGCATGTAACCACCCTACCCATTCTAGACCTTTCACCACCACCACCTTCGCCCTCTTCCTTCTCCTGTTCCTAACCCTCGCCCAAACACTCCATGCTGCACCCCCGAGTATTACATCCATCCCTCCGCCCCCAGCTTTTGTAGACATAGAATACAAGAAGTTCCAAATCACGACTTCTCCCGCCGCGACGGGATTCCAGTTCGTACCTCAAGCTACTGGATCCGGATCACTCAAGGAAATGACCGGCCTAGATTTCAACCCCACAACTGGCGAGATCTCCGGAATCCCGAAGCTCGCTCAGCCAAATCAATTTGGGCTGCAGATTCCGTTCTTCAAAATCACAGCATACAATTCTGAAGGCCCCGGGACCCCACAATCATCCATATTTACGGTGTATCCACATTTTCCTTGGATCGAAAGCACCGACCAAGGGTCCGTCAATGTCGGTATGCAGTTCACACATCAAGTCTGGGCACCCAAGTACTTTGCGACCGATTACTTTTTAGTGAACCACCCAAATTTCCTCTCAATCAACCAACAATCAGGACATATTAAAGGAACTCCACCGCTAGGCTCCGAAGGCACCTACACTTTCAACATAAAAGCCACCATAATCGGGAGTGAGACAAATCAGCTGTTCACCTTGAAAGTCTTACCTAACCTACTACCTACCCCGCCCGTAATTATTAGTTCGGACCATGCCTCCGGCTATTGGCCTCTGTATTTTAATTTCCAAATTAAGACGTCCCCACCAGAGCCCCCAGTATCCACGACCTTTTGGTTGGATAAGGCCAAGCTCCCCCCCGGCGTCGATTATAACTGGGACACTGGGCTTATCTCCGGCAAACCTACTTCGATTGGTGTTTTCCCAGTCGATGTTATGGCGATCAACAATGGCGGGTTTAGTCCCGTTCAAACTCTCACCATAACTATTTCCTTGTTTAATCCACCCGACGCCATCGTCCCAGAGATTCATGTCAAGGATCCCATCTGGTTCATCCCACCGGGTGCTCCTACAATCTATAGGATTTTGGCAACCTCATCGCCAACCCGCTACAGAGCGGAAGGACTTCCTGATGGTCTTAAGATCGACGAAGCGACAGGCGTGATCACTGGAATTGCGCCAACAACTGGCACTTACCCAGTGACCCTTTACGCAATGAACAGTGCTGGCACCGGCACCCAGCAGGTTACTATTTCCGTCGCTCCTCCTCTACCGCCCGAGCTAACGGTTCAGGCCATCGCCACCATCGGGTTGCCGTTCAAATATCAGATCACCGCCAACAATTCTCCGACCCGTTTCGATGCGACTGGCCTCCCTCTCGGCCTCACTCTAGACCCAGTCACCGGCGTGATCTCCGGCATCCCATCTACCGAAGGCACCCATACAATCCTCCTCTCCGCCAGCAACGCAGCAGGGACCGACAGCCAACCTCTCAATTTGACTGTCAGTCTGCCTTCAAAAATCAACTTTGACCCTGCACGAAATCAGGTCGTGTTGATGCTTCAGGATGGCGGCCTCAAAGAACAAGTCGTAGAATTTACTGACGACCTAAAACTGTGGACTCCTCTTGAGATCAAACTCAAAGGTGCCAAGGACGTGTCGGAGTTGGATCCTCAATCAGCCACGCGCGCGTTCCGATTCTACCGAGTCATTCAGCGGTAAATCACATTGTTGGTAAACCCCAATGATAACGGCCGAGCAAGGGTTGCTTGCTCATTGGTTGAGGATGGATTAGGTTCTCGGCACCTATGGAAAACGATCCACTCCCACCGCTGATCACGCCCTCCTCGCCACCTCCGAGCCCGCCGGTCATTGCCGCCTCGGCTGAGCCTCGCTCGGGGCGTCCGTGGATTTGGGTCTTGGGGATCGTGCTGGTCCTCGGCTTGGCGGCGTTGGGGATTTTGATGAAGGGTGCCTCGTTCGTCATGAACTTGGCGGAACCCGCCGAATTTGCGCATCTCGGAGGGAGTCGTTTGTTCGAGGTCTCGGTGGATAATGAATCGGCTTCAGACAAAATCGCGATCATCAAGGTCGATGGCATCATTACGGGCAGTGCGCTCGAGATGTATGGGTTGGATATGGTGGAATCCATCAAAGACCAATTCGAATTGGCGGCAAAGGATTCGGATGTCAAAGCGGTGATCCTCAAGGTCAACTCTCCGGGTGGTGAGGTGATGGCCTCGGATGACATCGCGCAGATCATTCGTAACTTCCAAAAGAAAACCAAGAAACCAGTGATCGCTTCGATGGGTAGCCTCGCTGCTTCCGGGGGCTATTACGTTTCCGCACCGTGCCGCTGGATTGTCGCCAATGATCTCACGATCACGGGCAGCATTGGCGTGATTATGCAGACGGTGAATTATCGGGGGCTGATGGACAAAGTCGGCATCCAACCGATGGTCTTCAAGAGTGGACGTCACAAGGATATGCTGAGTTGGACAAAGGATCCTGAGGATATTGATCCTGCCGAACGCCAGATGGTGATGGACATGATCATGGAGACTTACGGTCGGTTCACCCAAGTCGTTTCAGAGGGTCGCGGAGCCGCCGCAGCGATCAACCAAACCGAGGGCCGCCCACTGGCCGATAATTGGAAAGATTTTGCCGACGGTCGTATTTTGACGGGATCCAAAGCATTCGATCTCGGGTTTGTGGACGAACTCGGCAATTTCGAAACCGCCGTCAAAACGGCCGAAAAACTCGCCAAGATCGCGGGCAAAGCCCACCTGATCCGCTATCAAGAAGCGTTCGGCTTTGGGAATTTCCTCGATCTCCTAGGGAGCGTGCGTTCGTCCTCGGCGGCCGTTAAAGTGGATTTAGGCTTCGACCTTCCTCAATTACGCACGGGCATGCCTTACTTCATGCTCTCAACGGCAATCACCAAGCCTTGATTCACCCGTAACCCCTCCGAATCGGGGTAAAACGGCAGTTCCTGAGCCATAAGTGCGCCTTAATGGCACACTTTTAGGGCACTGACACATGTGTCACAGATGGCACAACTCATAAACCCCTGAATTCCAAGCACTTTCCGCAAAACGGCGGTTGGCATTACTTACGCTGGATTGGGGAAGTAATGATAGATCGTCGCGGATAACCATACGCCACGGATTGAACAAAGCGGGGCCGTCGATTGTCCAAATGAACGAGGTGGATGGAGTCGGAAGCGAATTTGTCGAGGATCGTAAAAACCAAAGGAGCACATCATGAAACTAAGCGTTGTTACAAAGTCTAAACCCCGTCTGCGACTAGTGAACCGCCGAGGCGTGCGAGCGGGCTCAGTCGCCCTAGGAAACCGGGTTACCCTGCCCAATCCGGTGCCGCCCGAGTCCTTGGAGAAGCCGGTAGCTTTCGTGCAACCGACCTCCCCTGCGATCGCCCCTACGCAGCCAGATCTGGAGATCCGACCGGAGCGGACGCCCTACGACGGCGACACCGCCATGAAGCTCTATTTGAGGGAAATCTCTCAAATCCCATTACTGACCCTCAAGGAAGAATTCGCTCTCGCCGCGAAGATCAAACGTGGCGACAAAAAATCGCGCGAACTCATGATCAACGCGAACCTCCGATTGGTGGTCAAAATTGCTCATGATTACGAGGGCTTAGGCTTGCCCATGCTCGATCTGATCAACGAGGGAAATATCGGGCTGATGAAGGCCGTGGAACGGTTCGACCCAGCCAAGGGGGGCAAACTCTCCACCTACGGTTCGTGGTGGATCAAACAATCGATCAAACGCGCTTTGGCAAATCAGTCGAAAATGATCCGGTTGCCGGTGCATCTGGTGGACAAAATCTCCAAGCTTCGACGCACAGCGCTAAAATTACAGGAAATCTTTGGTCGCGAGGCAACGGATGAAGAACTCGCGGAAGAAATGGGGATCAGCACATTTCGCGTGGCACAATTAAGATCCGCTGCGATTCGACCTTCATCGTTGGATGCACCGATTGGAGAAGATGATAGCAATAGTTTTTCCGAGGTCGTCGAGGATGAGAACGCGGGGACACCCTACGAGTGTTTGGAAGAAAAGACCGTGACCAAGATGCTTCGGGAGATGATAAAAACGCTCGATGCTCGAGAGGCAACCATCCTGAGATTTCGATTCGGACTTGATGGCGGAACCGAAAAGACCTTGGAAGAGGTGGGGGTCAAATTCGGGGTGACTCGCGAACGAGTGCGCCAAGTCCAAAACATTGCCTTGGCTAAACTGCGACGAATGATTGAAGCTCACGAAGCGGTTCAGAAGTAACCGCACGTAACGCATCATCATGAGCCAGCCTGCTGCCAGCGTCGCCGCCCTAGAAGCGGCGATTCGTAATATCCCCGACTTTCCAAGGCCGGGAATCCAGTTCAAGGATATCACCCCGCTCTTGGCGGATGCAGCCTTGTTCCGGCGCAGCGTGGAATTGTTGATCGGCACTCACCCACCGGGGTCCATCGATGCCGTGGTCGGGATCGATGCTCGAGGTTTCATCTTCGCTGCGGCAGCGGCACTCCAGCTCAACGCAGGGTTCGTTCCCGTGCGAAAGAAAGGGAAATTACCTTCTCAAACTTACGAACAATCCTACGAGCTTGAGTATGGAGAAAACACGATCGCCATCCATGCCGACGCCATCAAACCGGGTAGCCGAGTGCTCCTGATCGATGATCTGCTAGCCACCGGCGGAACCGCTGCAGCGGCGTTGTCGCTCCTCGACAAAATGAAGGTGGATCTGGTTGAAATCTCGTTCCTGATCGAATTGGAATTCCTCCAAGGCCGATCGAAACTGGCGGGCCGACCTGTCCGTTCCCTCATCCAATACTAGCTGTGGTTGAAAGCAGCAAAGGTCCAGCCATCAAACTCTCTGAAAAGAGTTTTGAAATATCTGATTACGATCTCGCTTCGACCTTAACCTCAGGCCAAGCGTTTCGATGGCGATCCATCAACGACGCTTGGGTCGGCGTTGTAGCAGGGCGCTGGGTTCGATTATCCCAACGCGAAAACAAGCTTCTAGCAGAGACCACGGGCACTGCAGGAGACTGGGGCTGGCTCAGGGACTATCTGCAGTTGGATATAGAATTGTCGCAGGTCATCCAAACCTTTCCTAAAGACGCCGTGATGACCACGGCAGTCAAAGCCACCCAAGGCCTGCGGTTGTTGAAGCAAGACCACTGGGAATGCCTCGCCTCGTTCATCCTCTCCTCCACCAAACGAATCGTCCAAATCCAACAATGCGTCGAATCCTTGAGCGATCACTTTGGCGAACCCCTGCCAGTCCCAGCTGGGTTCCCTGCTCGATCCGATTTTCCAACACCCCAACGCGTAGCAGAATGCTCTGAATCAGAATTACGCGAATGCAAACTGGGGTTCCGGGCCCCTTACCTCCTCGAAGCCGCACGCCGGATCAGCCAAGGCAAACTCCAATTATCAGCCCTAGAAAAGGCTCCGATCAATGAGGCCCGAGAACAATTGATGACACTTCCCGGGGTCGGTCCCAAGGTCGCAGATTGCGTGCTATTATTTGGTTATGGGTTCCCCACGGCGTTCCCGGTGGATGTCTGGATTTACAAAGCGATTCAACAATTATACTTTCCCAAACGCCGTGCATCAGCCCGCCAACTCCAGCGATTTACTCAGACTTATTTTGGCCCCCACTCAGGCTATGCCCAACAATACCTCTTCCACTACATGCGAACCAAAATCGGACAGACCGAAGTTAAATGAACAAGTTTAGCCCACTCGAAGTCCTCCTCTCGCCGAGGGAACTCGACCGCCTTGGCACAGCAGACCTTTCCCAGACAGTTTGTGTCGTATTCGACATTCTGCGAGCCACAACAACCATCACCACCGCGTTGCACCATGGTGCTGCAGCCATGATCCCTGTCGCCGAGATCCATGAGGCGGTAGCACTCCGACACGCGGATCCCGAAATCCTTCTAGCCGGCGAGCGGCACGGCTTCCGCATCGGCAAAGACCTGACCGGCGGGATCGAATTTGATCTCGGCAATTCCCCCAGAGAATTCACCCGAGAACGAGTGAAAGGTCGCACCATCGGCATCACCACCACGAATGGCACCCGCGCCCTTAGAGCCTGTGCGGGAGCCCAGAAAGTCCTCATCGCCTCCTTCCCAAACCTCGGTGCAGTCGTCACTTGGTTAAGAAAAAACAAACCCACCCACCTCCTCCTTGTTTGCAGTGGCACCGGTGAAGAAGCAGCCGCCGAGGATGCGCTTGCTGCGGGAGCCGTGGCCGATGCGGTGTGGGATTTATACGGGATCGACCAGATCTCAGACTCCGCAGAAATCGCCCGCCAATTTTACACCAGCCACGCCGACAACCTGCTCGAGGCACTAGGACAGTGTCGCAACGGTCGCAGGCTCCTCCGCATCACCGAACTGAAGGAAGACGTGGAGATTTGCTTAGCTCGTAACACCATCCCCCTCGTGCCAGAACTGAGCGACGGCACCATCAAACCCATGCCGATTCCCGAGGACTGAGAAAAATCCCCCACAGGCTTGCATTCTGAGCCAAAAAAGGTCATTCTGTGGTTTGCATGAAAATCGAGCTGATAACAGGACAAATGTGGAAAGTCGGATCCGGATTCATCCGCGTTGTCAAAGTGGGTAAATTATTGGTGGAATATAAAGTGATGCAGGACCTCGATCACAAGGTCGCTCCCCTGTCCCTCATCAGCCAAAAAGATTTTTGCGCCCTGCTTAAAGCTAAAAAAGCAACCTTGCTGCCACCCGTTGTCGCTGGCACCAAACCGGCCAACAAAAAAGTTGATCCCGCTCCTAAAACTGCTGCGGCATCAAAACCTGCCGTCGCAAAGAAAACAAAGCTCAACGGAACCGCCACCGTCAAAGCAAAGACCCCAGCAGCGAGCGCAGCCCGTAAGCCCGCTAAGAAAGCCAAGGCTAAGTAACCTCAGGAAACCCGGTGGGAATTCCTGCAGCAGAACGCCTTTTTCCATTCGCGATCAAGGCTCGACTCTTGGTCGTCGGTCGGGAGCGATTGCAACACGATCGGAAGAAACTGCAATTCCTACTCGTTACTACTGACATTTCCGAAAACAGCCGTCGAGAGATGCAGCGCGGCGTCGCTCCACTTCCCGTCGTCCAACACTACACCTCCACCGAAGTCGAGAAGCTCCTACAACTCAAAAACACCAAAGTGTTGGGATTCAAACAATCCCCCCTGTCACGAAGCATTTTCGAAGGATTGAACGAATTCCTCCTCCAACCACCTCCCCCACCCGTTCCTGCCGCCGTCCCACCCGTTGAACCGGAAGCCCCGCCTGCTGAATCTCTCTGAGGTTACAGGCGATTCTTTATCGGAATTCCCCTTGCCACGGTTGGCAGACCGTCAAACTCTATTCGTGTGCACCTGAGCCGACTGCGTTTGCGAGACTTTCGAAATTATGGGCGGTTGGATTTAGAATTCACCCCGGGATTTCATCTTTTTTTGGGCGACAATGCTCAAGGCAAAACAAATTTGTTGGAAGCGATCTATCTCCTCTCAACGTTGCGATCTTTTCGCGGCGTGGTGAGTGGACAGATGGTGCGACTCGGTCAAAAGGGGTATTTCGTGGGTGGAACGGTTGTGGGTCAAGGCACTCGGGATATCAAGATTTATTGGTCGAATCGCGAGCGAAATCTCTCGGTGGATGCTCAACCGGTGCGACGCATTTCGGATTACGTGGGTGTTTTCCGGGCAGTGGTTTTTTGCTCGGACGACCTCCAACTGGTGAAAGGACCGGCGAGCCGGCGAAGACGTTTTCTGGATTTGTTACTGGCCCAAACCGAACCCGGTTACCTCGCGTTACTCCAACGTTACGCGGTCTCGGTGCGTTCGAGGAACGCGCTGCTCAAACAACGGGTGGTCGATGAAAACGCTCTCGAGAGTTTCAGTCATGAAATGATCCTTGTAGGGCAAGAGATCATCAAACGCCGAAACCAACTGCTCCCGAAGTTGGAACCGATCACGCGCGAGGCTTACCGGCTTATTTCGGGGGATGCGGAGCGATTGCAGTTGAACTATCAAAGCTCGGTTAAGAGGGAATTCGCCGTGGAATTACAACAGAGTTCGGCTCGCGAACGAGCGATGCGAACCACCTTGGTGGGACCGCACCGGGACGAACTCCTCCTGAGTCTTGATGACAAACCGGCATCTCAATTTGCCAGCGAAGGTCAAAAACGTTCGATCGTAATCGCGTTAAAAATGGCTCAAGCAGAATACCTCACGCGTTGTCACGGGATGCCTCCCGTTTTGTTGATCGATGATATTATGGGGGAACTCGATCTCCACCGACGTTCGGGATTCTTGCCGCTGTTACGTCGAGTTCACGCAGCGCACAGCCAAGTTTTTATGACCTGCACGGAGGAAAATTGGCCTGAAGAATTGGGGCAACAAATCCACCGATGGCGAGTGAAGAACGGGCAGGCACTGAAGGTAAATCCAGCACCTTAAGGAACCTTCTCGTCAGGGTTTCAAGGAACCTACGAGGTAATCGCGATTCAATTGGGCGATGAAATCTAGGCTGATTTCCTTCGGGCAAACCGCTTCGCAGGAACCTGTCACGCTACACGCTCCGAACCCTTCTTGATCCATGGTGCTAACCATGTTGACCACCCGTTGGTATCGCTCGGCTTGGCCTTGAGGCAGGAGTCCGAGATGAGAAATCTTCGCCGCGACAAACAGCATCGCTGAGGCGTTTTTACATGCGGCAACACACGCACCGCAACCAATGCAGGCGGCGGCATCCATCGCTCGATCGGCTTCGACTTTAGCCACAGGCAGCGCATTGCCATCTGGGGCACCGCCGGTGTTGACTGAGACGAACCCGCCCGAAGCAATGATCCGATCGAACGCTGATCGATCCACCACCAGATCACGCAACACTGGGAACGCCTGAGCACGCCATGGCTCGACGGTGATCGTTTGACCATCGCGAAAATGGCGCATGTGTAATTGGCATGCGGTGGTCCCCTTTTGACCCCCGTGAGGGACGCCATTGATCACCAGCGAGCAGGTGCCACAGATCCCTTCGCGACAATCTGAATCGAATGCAAAGGGTTCGTGTCCTGCTTTGACTAGGTCCTCATTCACCACATCCAACATCTCGAGAAAGGACATGTCGGGAATGATGCCGTGTGCTTGGCAAGTGACAAACTCCCCGGGTGACTGTCGATCTTTTTGCCGCCAAATTTTTAACGTCAGATTCATGGCAACAGTTTATTTGTAGCTGCGCTGGCTCATCTTTAATTCCTCATACACGAGGGGTTCCTTATGCACGACAGGGGTCTTATTCTCCCCTTGATACTCCCACGCTGCTACGTAAGCAAAATTCTCATCATCCCGTTGTGCCTCGCCTTCGGGCGTTTGAAACTCCGTGCGGAAATGCCCTCCACAGGATTCCTTTCGCTCCAACGCATCACGGGAAGTCAGTTCGCCGAACTCCAAAAAGTCTGCCACTCGCCCGGCCTGCTCCAAGGATTGATTGAGGGAATCTTTGCTCCCGGTCACGGTCACATTTTTCCAGAATTCCTCGCGAAGTTGAGGGATCTTCGCCAAGTTGTCCTTCAGGCTGGCATCGGTGCGAGCCATGCCACAGTTGTTCCACATGAGTTTACCTAACTCACGGTGGAACGAGGCAGGTGTCCGTTTGCCTTTGATGGAAAGCAATTTCTGGGTCCGGTCTTTGACCTCTTGGTTTACCTTGGCAAACTCGGGATGGTTCGTTGATGGTCGTCCAACCGTGTTCGAAGCGAAGTAATTACCGACCGTGTAAGGAGCAACGAAATAACCATCGACCAATCCCTGCATCAACGCGCTAGCTCCAAGGCGATTGGCTCCATGATCTGAGAAATTAGCTTCTCCCAAAACAAATAGCCCCGGGATATTGCTCATCAAATGGTAATCCACCCACAGTCCTCCCATGGTGTAGTGCACCGCCGGATAGATTCGCATTGGAACTTTGTAAGCGTTTTCACCGGTGATCGTTTCATACATCACGAACAAATTGTCGTAGCGTTCGCGAATTTTATTTTCACCGAGTCGTTTGATCGCATCAGCAAAATCAAGATAGACCCCTAACCCACCCGGACCCACGCCACGGCCATCATCGCAAGCCTCTTTAGCTGCCCTCGAAGAAATGTCTCTAGGGGCAAGATTTCCGTAACTCGGGTATTTCCGTTCCAAGAAATAGTCGCGTTCATTCTCTGGAATCTGAGCGGATGATCGCTTATCCCCTACTTTTTTTGGAACCCAAACGCGGCCGTCGTTCCGCAATGACTCCGACATGAGGGTAAGTTTCGATTGATGATCGCCACTCACCGGAATGCAGGTCGGGTGAATCTGTGTGTAACACGGGTTTGCCATCAGTGCTCCGCGCTTGTGGGCACGCCAGATGGCCGTCACGTTACAACCCACGGCATTGGTCGAGAGATAAAAAACATTCCCATACCCCCCTGTGGCGAGGATGACCGCATCGGCTGAATGGGAACTGATTTCACCCGTGACCAAATTCCGCACCACGATCCCCTTCGCATGCCCATCGACCAACACCAGATCAAGCATCTCAGTGCGTGGAAACATGGTGACATGCCCTAAACCGATCTGTCGCTCCAATGCTTGATAAGCCCCAATCAATAGCTGCTGGCCAGTTTGCCCTCGTGCATAAAAAGTTCGAGAAACTTGCGCTCCACCAAACGAACGGTTCGCGAGCAACCCTCCATACTCGCGCGCAAAAGGCACTCCTTGAGCGACGCATTGATCGATGATTTTGACACTCGTCTGCGCAAGCCGATAAACGTTCGCTTCACGAGCTCGGAAATCTCCCCCCTTGATCGTGTCGTAGAACAATCGATGAACACTATCCCCGTCATTCTGGTAATTCTTGGCGGCGTTGATCCCTCCTTGAGCCGCGATGCTATGCGCCCGACGAGGGCTGTCTTGAAAACAGAACGCCTTCACGCTGTAGCCGAGCTCCGCCATCGTTGCCGCTGCCGATGCACCCGCCAGACCCGTCCCCACAACGATCACCTCGAACTTGCGCTTATTCGCTGGGTTCACCAGCTTCATCTCCAAGAGACATTTCTCCCACTTTTTGTCCAACGGCCCGGAAGGAATTCTTGCGTCCAATTTCATGTTACTTTTTCAGACCGAACAGCACCGAAAGCGGAATCGACCAATAGCCAATCAGCAAAATAATGGAAAGGATCAACCCCGATCGCTTAATTAGAGGACCATATTTTCCTGTCCTCAACCCCAGAGATTGAAACAAGCTGCTGACCCCATGGCTCAGGTGCAAACACAACAGACCCACGCCCACCAAATAGAAAATGCTGACCGCAGGATGCTCGAAGCCTGTCACCATCATCCGATACACATCAGCCCGTTGCTCTTGATCTACAAACCCCCGAAAATCTTGCCCACGAAGATTCACACCGGGCACTTGCACTGTAAAATGCAACAAATGGTAAATCGCAAAACACGCGATGATCAACCCGCTCATCAACATCGTCCGCGAAGCGTAAGTCGAACCTTTGGGTTTATTCTTCGAATAACCCACTGGCCGAGCCGCCCGGTTCTCAATACTCAACCGAATCGCTGACCACAGATGTAACCCAATTAACCCAATCAATCCCAATCGCGACCCCCAAAGTAACTCAGGATTCGAATGCAGAAAATGGCCGTAACGATTGATGACTTGGGGCCCTAGAAAAAACTGGAGGTTACCCACCATGTGAACCACCACGAACGCGACCAAACCCAGCCCCGTCAACGCCATGAGATACTTTTTGCCTAGCGAAGTCCGGAAAAGAAACGAGCACGTGTTCATGAAGAAAAACTGCCGACGGTTTCGCGCGAGCCGGAACGGTTGCTGGCAAGTCTCATAAGGTTTTCGAATGATCTCCGAATGTCGGATTGTTTACAAAGGAAAACCTAATAATGCCCTCCATTTGCGTCAATGCTCTTTCCAAACTATTAGAAGTCCTTGTTTTCAACATCATTTTCTGGCTCTGCAACACTTCAAAACACCCCTAACGTTTCTAAGACTGCTTTGGTCTTAGGCACTTCGTGGGTGCGATATAAATCGGTCTTTCCTAATGCCGCCAGCACCGCAAAGAATGGCTCCGCGCATCGGACCTCATCCTGAAAAAACTCGAAGGCATGAGGCAACGCATGGCAGGTCGGAAAGCCTAAGGTGCGAAGACGGAACGTGTTGAGGAACATCGACATCTGATGTCGCACCCGCACCGCTCCATCGTTCAAATTCTTGTAATAAAAGCCCAAGCCGGGATCGATGAAGATTTTTGACACCCCAGCACGGGTCGCTTGCTCGATAGCCCGCGCAAAATAATCATACATCAACCCCACCGGATCCGCTCCCAATTCAAAATTCCCGACCGATCGCGCGTTGTCCCCTTGCACATAACAAATGATGATCGCGGCATCATGCTCCGTCACAAACGGATAAATACTAGCTGCATCCCCGCAACCCGTGAGATTGAGCACCCCGGCACCCGCAGCTAAACACGCCTCAGCCACGGCGGGTTGATACGTCTCAACGCTGACAATCGGCCCATCCTCAGCCAAAGCACGCACCACCGGCAATAACCGAGCATTCTGAGCTTCGGCGTCCACCCGTTCGGCATGAGCTAAAGTCGATTCGGCACCTAGATCCACCAACGCTGCGCCTTGCGATTCCAAAACCCGTGCACGCCCGATCGCCGCCTCCACCGACAAAACCACGCTCTCGCGATACCATGAGTCGCGAGAAAGATTAATCACCCCCATCAACTCGGGTCGGGAATTAAACTGAAAAGGACGGCCTTGAATGGTAAATTCTGCCACCCGAGACTTCAGAGCCGGTAAATTCTGATGCGCCAACTCCGCCAACCATTCCAACGATAACATAGGGAAAATATGACCTCACCCACCCCCAACCGCAAGCAACTGGACGCTCCCATCGCTGCTACGAATTGCGCCAAAAGTTTTGTTGCTGACGGAGTGGGAGCAATTCAAAGGAAACCGCATTCCTCTGAAAAACTAGTTACTGCACGAGGAGTTTGAAGAATTTGGGGGCGGGTTTGGTGGGGTCGATGGAGGCTTCTAGTTCTATCGGGCGGACGTCGGTGGCTCGGTAGCTTGGTTTCAAAGTCGCCTGAGTGCCATCACTGGGTATGCGGAATTGGGTCGGGGTCCACGTCTTCAAATCTTCCGAGGC
>SXGS01596366.1_pt1 | contig 13553 bp, 10 predicted proteins | sample 3174681 | NCBI WGS metagenome assembly SXGS01 (sample SAMN11356861, study PRJNA531348) | freshwater metagenome | isolation source: freshwater sample F1-80 | place: China: Fuxian Lake, Yuxi | collected 2017-12-25
ACGGTCCTGCACCAATCGAATCAGGTCTCGCGCTTTCCCCAGGTGGCTGACAATCTGTTCTGCCACGGTGATATTTTCCCGTTCATTTCCCCCGCCGACATTGTAGATCTGTCCAGGCTCACCGCGAAGAAACACATGCTCAATCGCCGAGCAATGGTCCTCCACTGCCAGCCAATCGCGACGCTGCAGCCCATCACCGTAAAGCGGAAGAGGCTGACCATCGATCGCATTGGTAACGAACAGGGGAACGAATTTCTCCGGGTATTGATTCGGCCCATAGGTATTGCTGCCGCGAGTCACCATCACGGGGAATCGATAGGTCGTCCAGTAGCTGAGGGCCAAGAGGTCTCCGCCAGCTTTGCTGGCAGAATAGGGACTGCGAGGGGCCAGGCAATCGCTTTCAACCGACATCCCGGTCTCGACACTGCCATAGACTTCGTCTGTACTGACTTGGAGAAATCGCCGCAGACTGGCACGACGGGCCTCCTCAAGCAACACGCCAGTTCCCACCACATCGGTTCTGGCAAAGGCTCCCGGGTCAAGAATCGACCGATCCACATGGGTCTCCGCCGCAACATTGATCACCCCTTCAATGCGATGATCCCGAATGAGCCGTTCGACCAAGGACTGATCGCCAATGTCCCCATGGACAAAGATATGCCTGACATGGCTCTCGACCTCTTTGAGATTTGCAAGGTTGCCGGAGTATTTCAATGCGTCGAGATTCACCACTTCGTGGCCGCCCTGCACAACCAGGCGCCGCACGAGATGGGATCCGACGAACCCGGCCCCGCCGGTTACGAGAATTCGCATCTTAAAACCTTGTTCCGGGTTCGAAGCTCGAGGTCCATGGCACGAGAGTCTTACAATTTATTCGCACCGGTTTTCACCACCAACAAATTGGCCTGATGGAGGGATTCGATCGTCCCAGCGTCGGTCCACCAACCCTCCAAAACATCCCAGGTCAATGTGCCATCCGCAATGTAAACATTATTAACGTCGGTAATTTCAAGCTCGCCACGGCCAGATGGCTTAAGAGTCTTAATGATGTCGAAAACATGGGCATCGTAAAAATATATGCCAGTGACCGCATAGGACGATCGGGGGTTGGCAGGCTTTTCCTCGATCTTCAGAACCCGATCCCATTCGAAGATCGGCACCCCGAACCGTTGCGGGTCCTTAACCTCTTTCAAGAGAATTCTTGCCCCCTGCTGCTGCTTTCGAAAGGCATCGGCAGCGCGAGCGATGTTGCCTTCGATAATATTGTCGCCCAAGATCACGCAGATTGACTCACCAGCCGCGAAATGTTCGGCCAATCGAAGGGCATCGGCAATGCCGCCCTCTCCCTCTTGATAGGTATAGTTAAGCCGCTTCAGGCCAAAGTCTTTCCCATTGCCCAGGAGCCGTAAAAAATCTCCCGCGCTGTTGCCGCCCGTGATCAACATGATTTCATCGATCCCAGCATTGGCCAACGCCTGAATGGGATAGTAAATCATAGGCCGATCGTAGACCGGCAGCAAATGTTTATTGGTGACTTTAGTAAGTGGAAGCAGCCTGTTCCCTAACCCGCCAGCCAGAACAACGCCTCTCATCCTCTACACACTCCTCCCGCACTGAGTTGCTGCGCAATGGCTTGTAGCTTTTGAGGATTGTACCAAGATCGCATCCGAGCGGACAGGAAAAACAATTCAGGGAACAAGATAGGCAATAGGCCTAAGGCCTGGACAATTAATGAATAAGCTCAGTGTTGCAAGATGACATTGGAATATAGGTTGGAACAGCTTCCTTAAGTCTGCGAATCAGCTCATCATCATCGCCCTGACTCACCGCAGTCCCAAGATGAGCGATCGCCCGATCGAGAAGATCTGATTGCATCGCAGAGGAACTGATGGCTCGCCGAATCTTTACATGCAACGTAGGTTCAACTTGCTCCGCTTCATCAAACAGCTCTTCGTACAATTTTTCTCCTAGGCGCAACCCGCTATACACTATCTTAATATCTAGGTCAGGCACAAGACCAGATAGGACGATCATATTCCTGGCCAAGTCGACCACCTTAACTTGCTCCCCCATATCCAAGACAAACACCTCACCACCACGCCCCAAGTAGCTGGCTTGCAGCACCAATTGCACAGCCTCAGGAATCGTCATGAAAAACCGCTTCATCTCGGGATGCGTCACCGTAACTGGGCCGCCCATTCGAATCTGGTCAGTGAAGAGAGGCACGACACTCCCATTACTGCCCAACACGTTTCCAAATCTGACCACTGTAAATTTCGTCTTCCCCCTATGGCTCAGGCTCTGCAGCAGATCTTCTGCCACCCGCTTCGTGGCGCCCATGACACTCGTCGGACTCACCGCCTTATCGGTGGAAATAAGCACGAAACGATCAACCCCGCAAGCCAATGCCGCCTCGGCAACGGTCTTCGTTCCAAACACGTTATTCCGCACGGCCTCCCTTGGATTCAGCTCCATCAAAGGCACATGCTTATGCGCCGCAGCATGAAAAATAATCTCAGGGTCCGTCTGCCTCAACACCTCGATCACCCGATCATGAACCGTGACATCTCCCACCGCCGGGATGATCCTGACTTTCGGGAACTGCCTCCGTAACTCAAGATCCAACGCATAGAGTCCATTCTCATGCCGCTCATAGAGGATCAACGAGGCTGGTTGGTATCGGGCAATCTGACGGCAAAGCTCAGACCCGATCGACCCTCCGGCGCCGGTGACAAGCACTCGCTTCCCTTCGAGCAACGGATACAACTCCTGCCGATCCATCTGAATGGGCTCACGTTGCAGGAGATCCTCCAGACTCATCGGCCTAACCTGCCTCAGCGCCTCAGGGTTCGCCAATAACTGTTTCATGCTCGGCAAAATCTTGATGGGAACCTTGCACCCCTCCGACGCGGCAAGAATTCGCTGTTTCAGCCCAGTCGAAGCCGAGGGAATCGCCACAATAATCTCATGCGCGACAAACTCACGTGCCAAGGCGGGAATGTCCACAATCGCTCCCACGACCGGCACCCCATGAATCTTCACCCTCCGCTTGATCGGGTCATCATCCACCAACCCGACCGGTCTATAATGCGAGCCTCCACTGCTCAACATATCCCTGACCAGAAGCTCACCGGCATTGCCCGCACCTACCACCAAAACCCTGCGAGCCGTCGAGCTCAAGACATGAAGCCATTCACGGAGCCAGCGAACGGCCAGCCGAATACCAGCAAGAAACAGCCCACTGAATACACCCGTAAGTACAATGACTGAGCGTGGATATGAGACCCACCCGAGAAAGCCATGCAGCACGCCATATAACACTACGGAACTGATAACGAAGGCCCAGAGAATACGACCCAAGTCATGAAGGCCGACATAACGCCAAAGCCCTCGCTGAATACCAAATATTGCAAGACCTACCGCATAGATTGCCAATACGAAGGGGAGGCCCCCCAGGAACAGCCGCACCTGATCTGAGGGAATGTCCCCATCGAAGCGAAGCGCAAAGGCCGTCACATTCGCTACAGCAATCAACCCTAGCTGGATGCAAACCACGAGAGTAGACCGATACTGAAGCACTACCTGCCCATAATGACCGGCTACACGATGAAACAATGAACTCACAACTTTTTGCATACGCCTATTTTTATCCTACTCGCAGGGACCAGCCTGTCAAACTTCCGCGACCACGCCAGATTTCATGGCGCAAGAATCCTTCACACTCGCATCACAGGAAGGGTAGCTCAAAACCGCCAACGCCAGAAGCACCCAGAAAAATATGGCTAGCGACCCGACCAGCATTTGATCAAATTGCAACCGGAGCATCAACCCCGCAATACTGCCGACAGTTCCCACAAGTATGCCTTTGGGCAACCACTCCTGCGCATAGCGGTACGCCTCAGCAGTTTTCAGCGTAACCCGCACAATGAACCACCCGAAGAGCAGCAGTCCTGGAAGCCCGATATGGAGCGCCAGACAGAGAATAATATTATGCGTCCCGGCACGCGAGACGCCATAATGTCCAGGTCCGACGACTTCTTGATCCTGACCATATAAAAAAAGATAACTCAGGTTTCCATATCCAATTCCAACCACCCAATGCTTGGCGATCTCAGACAGTGCAAACCCCCAAATTTCAAACCGGTGAAACACAGACGAAACACCCTTCTTAACAGGAAGCAAGTTTGCAACATCAGCGCTCATTCCTGCCACAGGCATGGCACCCTCGTTAAAAACCAGCATGACCGCGGCAATCACACATACCGTGACAAGCGCGGCGACGATCTTGGCGGAGACTGCACGAATGAACCAGACAACCACCCACAGTTCTCCAATGAGGGCAACCAACCCTGCGCGCGACTGAGTCGCGAGCAAGCAGACCAGCATCATTCCCGCCGCAATGGCACCGCCACTTCTTACTACATGAGGCCCCTCCCCTAATGCCAAAGCCAGCGCGAAAGGAATGACCATGACGAGAAATGTGGTCAGCCACACTTCAGCAGAAAGAAACGACACCACGGCTTGAGGGTCTTGGGGATTAAACTGCGAAAGGCCATAGGCCGTGACAACAACAGCGACAATCCCAATCAGCCCCAAAAGAACCTGCCGAGCGCGGAGCTCTTTGAAAAAATAGATAACTGCATAGAAAACCACCATATGCTGGAGTAGCTTGCCATACTCCTTCAAACTATAGGACGGGACCACTGCAAAGGGGATCGTAAATCCAACCCAGGCGACAAAGGCCAGGAGGAGCAGGTCATAGGGTGTCCGAGAGTAAAAAACACGCCGATTGGCGACACACCACCCAGCCAGCAAACCAAGCAAGAAAATAAACCCATTTCGTTCCACAATGAGCAGCGATTTAAAGGGAAGCACTACGATATACGCCGCCAACACCACGCGGATAATGGTATCGAAATAGGCCACACGCTCGGATGGCGGCATGGTGATGAAGGGAGTCAGTGTCATCGCGACCCTCTCAAGAACTAACTGCCCGCATCTGCTGCTCCCTACTTCTCACTGCGAGGACAAGAAAAACAAACAACATCACCCACCCACCTAGAATAACGACCCGCCACTTCGCCGCTGCATACTGATACAACATTGCGACGCCTCCACAGAAAGCCATGAGGGCATATTCGGCCAACACAGTCCTGCGATGCCCCCACCCGCTAAGCACCAGCCGCTGATAATAATGCGTCCGATGAGCAACCCAGATCTTCTCTCGTTGACAGACTCGACGGATGAGCGTGATAGTCGCGTCAAGAATGAATGGTGAAAACAAGATAAACGGCACCCACATATCGAACACCCGATCCCGGCAACCTAAAACAATTAAGGCACCACACAAAAATCCACATACAACGCTCCCCACATCGCCCATGAAAATCTTAGCTGGGGGGAAATTATACGCAAGAAACCCCGCTGAGGCTGCGGACAAGAGAAGGACCGAAACGAAGATAAATTCATGTCCCGCCGTCCAGGCAAAACACGCTATGAACCCACATCCAAGAGTCGTCATCCCTCCAGCAAACCCGTCCATTCCATCCATGAAGTTGTAGAGATTGGTGAACCATACCAAGAACAGAATGGTCACCGTGGATCCCATCCACCCCAGTTCGATTGCTCCAAAGAATGGGAGCTGAATAACCGGAAAGAAGAGTCCTGCTCCTAGGGCGAGAATGCCAGATACGGCAAACTGACACCCAAGTCGAAGCCATACCGGCACTCCTCCACGGTCATCCATGAAAGACACGAAACCTAACAGCATCGTCAGGCCAAGAATCCAGCTTTCCAGATGACCCCACCCCGGCCAGGCTAGGCCCTCCCTCATAACCAAAAGTCCAAGAACTCGGGCAGCGATCAAACCAAGGAACAGACTCCCGATAATCGCCAGACCTCCCGTCCGCGGAATCGGCACATCATGAAGAGAACGCTCATTGGGGTGGTCCAATAAACACAGAAACGAGTCAAGGCGAGTCAAACGCCAGGTTAGCCACCCAGACAAAGCACCGACGCCAAAAACAAGACTCAGAAGCATCATCGTAAACTTGCCCGATAGAAACGGATCATTTCCGGCACAGCGTCAATGAATCTATACGAAGGACAGTACCCTAGATTTCGCGTGATGGCCGCTGCGCTATACCATGCGGATCCAATCAGCTTCTCTAGCGTTGATGAATTCACAGGAACCGACCGCCCCGTTGCAGTCTGAATCATATCGCCACAGGCGGACCCCATTTTCAGCATCCAGAGAGGCATCCGCCACTTCGGGATCGTCTTCCCAAGCCCCGTCAGCAGTAACTCATAAATCTCAGAAATCTCGTACGGATTCTCGTCCGTCACCACATACGCAGGCTGCCCGTTTCTTGACTGTTGAAGTGCCAATTTTGTCGCATGCACAAAATTGCCGACATGGAGCATACTTCGGGCGTTATTCACATGAGGCAGAGGGGGGAAGCGGCCCTGATCGATTGCAGCGATCATCCGAAAGAAATTGCCCTTCTGAGTGGGCCCATAGACCATCGGCAACCGAAGCGACACGGCGATGAATCCTATTTTCTTTGCGTAGTCCATGACGAACTGCTCAGCGGCCCATTTCGACCGCGCATAGGGAGTTTCAGGACACGGCGTCCAGGACTCATCCACACAGCCTACCGTCGTCTCGCCGAACACCTTCACCGTACTCGCAAACACCACAGGCATATCGTCTCGATGTCCCCACCATTCAATCACACCCTCATGCCGCCACTGCTGCAATTGATATCGCTCGATTGCCGTAGGGTTATCCTCATCGCACCGCCCGACAAGCACGAAACGGGCCTGCACCTTTGACTCCGGCCTAAGTCGGTAAAATTGCCCACGAAATGGCAGGATGCAATAATGCAAACCTGCGTCAAAGGCATGAGCAATCTGATCTGCGAACAACCCTGCGCAGTTGACGAGGTGTCCATAGGCAATCTGTCCTTGCGAGGTCTTCACGCAATCGACTCCTGCGCGTGAATGCCAGGCACAACCCAAGTGGAACGCCACTCCCTCTTGGATTGCATCAGCCACGATCGCGGCCATCACCCGCTGCGGATTCATGACCGCCGTATCCTTTACATACAATGCCCGCCCGACGGTTTTCGCGCAGGGCTCGATCTCTTTGAGTGCCTGCTCATCGACCAGATCCACACGAACGCCGTTCGCAAGCGAACGGGCATGCAACTCATGCAACGCCGGCAGCTCCGCAGCAGTCCGCGCGACGATGACCTTCCCATTATCGTTCAGAGGAATCCCCTTCAGCCTGCAATACTCACGCATCCGTCTATTGCCCTCGATACACAACCGCGCCTTCAACGTGCCAGGCTTGTAATAGACCCCTGCATGGAGGACGCCACTGTTTCTCCCGCTGGCATGTTGACCGGCAGACGACTCCTTTTCGATGACGACGACCTTCGCACGGTGCCGACGGCGAAGCTCACGAGCAATAGACACGCCAATAATCCCCGCGGCAATCACTAAAAAATCGCACTTCACAACAGCCATTACTCCTCGAACTTACCCCGGGCACAAAGCTTCCTCGTTGACTAATCTCCCCCATTCGCCTTTCTCGGTTTACCCATTACAAAAATACGAAACCGGAGATGGCCTCACCTTGCCACTTGCCGACAAATTCCTGCTAAAAGATCTATCCTCCAATACGACGAGTACGCGAGTGACCTTCCACCAACTCCCTGGATACCCGGAGGGCTGAGAGCACGGTCCTGGCCAACACCGACCAGGCACTCTCAGTCCGTGCGCGCACGCTCTATACGCGCTTACCGAGGCTCAGCACATTTTCACGCGGCACTCCTGCCCGGACCAGCTGCTCTTCGCAGCCCGCCATATGCTCCAGATCCGCAATCAAAACTCGATCAAATTGCCAGCGATTCACCTGCTCAGGTGTCGAGACTGGACAAGACAGAAATGATTCGCGTGAATTCTCATCAATGAAACCCACACATTCGATATTCATTTCTCGAAGCGAGAGGTACGCAAGTTCAGCCAGCTCCGTCGTCCCATAGATCACCACCCGCTGACCATGGGAACCACCAAAGCTGGACATCATCTCCTTGATCCGCTCACGCATATCCCGATAGTAGGAGAGCGAATAATGCATGTAGAGATAGGTCAGCCGAGACTTTTCTGTAAGTCCTTGCGGAGTCAACAGATACTGGATGCGATTGCGGTGGATGGTCGTAATCTTGACATAGCCCTTGCGGGCCAGCCGTTTGAGATACAGATTGGTCAGGCCAAGCGCCACGCCAAGCTTCGCCGAGAGCGAACGCTGGGTCACACCGGCATCGCGCTCGACTTCGGAAAGCAAAAGGAGATCTCGTTGACCTTGTACGTTCAATTGCTCAACCCCAATAGAGCGTTACGTTCACGATATGAACATGTAAGCTATTGCGAGTCAAGCTCTATTATCGCCTTGCCTCCCACTCAAGAGCTGTTGACTGGGTTAAGCAACATCGGGAAGCTAATTTAATGAGAGGCAAGCATTAAAATGCTCATCCGTGGGAAATTCCGTTTCCGCAATACATAACAGCACTCCTGAAACAGCACTGCCCAATAATTCGCAATGCCTCACAAGGCATCACACCTCGCCCGCGCAAGAAATCACAGGGGGGATTATGCTGGAGTCAGATACCAGGTGAGTCTTTTTCCGATTGATCGAAGGATTTTACATTTCGAGAGGAAATCTCTCACCCTCCGATGCCGATGGATAGAAAGACCGCTAAGCTGTTGCAGATGACAAGCTGCTTGCAGCTCCAAGCCAGGTGCCACCCGACGAGCGATGTGGCATAACTCCTGCGCATAGTCATCATAGCCATAGGCCGCAGATACCGCTATCGCGGCAGTTAATGATGCTACGTCCCCCTGCGCAAGATCTTCCGCCATACGTGAAAGAGACTTAAAATAGAGGGCGTCGGATGACAAAAGGTGGGAAGGCACGCCTCGCCCATCTCCACATTCTCGCCCCATGATCCGGACGGGATTGAGAAAGCCCATCAACTGAACCCGAGACCACTTACATACTCGTGAACATCGGTAAACAGAGCCTGGCTTTTGTAGAGAGGAAGAAACTCCACCTCCGCCTCGACAGCAAAGATCGAACGCCTAAGACAGGCCTCTCCCCCCTTCAGAATATCGAGCTCCGTCCCCTGAGTGTCCAACTTGACGACGTGCGGCACAATGCCATGATCGGCACAGACCCGGTCCAGAGTTTGACAGCGCAGCGGGACCTTTCGAATGATATCGAAATCACGCACGTCTAGACTCAGCTGCTCGATCAACTCGATATTAGGCTCAAGAAGGGACGTATTCGTTTGATGTCGCGTGACATTGAGATCGAAAACTCCGTCAGAGCTATTGAGCGCGATCTGATACCAACGCTGAAATTCCGATTGCTGGAGCTTGCTGAATTCCCGTTCGTCCGGCTCAAACCCCACTACGGTAAGATTCCGAAAGTTCTTCCAATATCTGCGATTCACGCCTCCGGCAGATCCGACATCAATAAGCGTAAACGGGTAATCGAAGACGGAACGAAGAGATTCCAGGCTCCGGTCCGAAACTAAATTCGCCATAATTTATGCCTCAACTTGCAGCACGCTCACCCGCCAGACTTCTCGATCAACATATGCCCATAGCGTAATCGCTCATACCGTCTAACCCATTTATGCTTAAAATCTGCCCAGCGTCTGGCAGACCAATTGCCTCGCACGGTTCGATTCCACTTCTTTTTGAAATGGGCGAGATTCTCGGCGGGATAGACCTTGGTTTCCGATCGCTTGATGGCATCCTGCGTCACCATGCTGAAATGATGAATGAGGACCGATCCCGTCAAGCCAGCGGAGAACCCGGCTGCCTTTGCGCGCCAAAAAAAATCGATATCTTCGCAGCCCCCATAGGCAAACGCCTCGTCGAACAAACCAATACGATCAAACACCTCGCGATTGATCACCAGACAGGCGCCATAGAGCTCTGACCGCGTGGCATCCTTGCAGGATTGCGTAAACTCAATAGCATAGGCGTCTAAATCGTAATTTAAATACCCCTCGCGCGCAGCGGGGCTCACAATCCCGTGCCCCTCCTGCTCCATGAACTTCACCAGGCCTTCGATCCATCCCTTCGTCACGACAATGTCGTTATTCAAAATGCCGACGACATCCCCATGACTGGCTCTCACTCCCTGATTCCAAGCCTTGGCGCAGCCGAGGTTGCGTGAGTTCGTGATGACCGTCGCATTCACGTCGCGCAAAAACTCCTGCGTCCCGTCGGTCGAGGCATTGTCCACGATGATGAGCTCGTAGGGCTGATCGGTGTAGCGGGCGATGGACTCGAGACATTGCTTCGTATAGTCCAGCTGGTTATAAACGGGGATCACAAGACTCACTGATTTTACAGGCCTGGTGCGACTCATGCGATGCTCCTACTGGCAAAACTACGACTGCCGTGAAAAATGGAGAAGGAGGCGGGCTTGCGCGCTCCCCCTACCAACTCTTGAGGCCAAATACCCCGCTCGCTCGCCACGACGATTGAACCTACTCAGCTAGGCTTCTTACCGCTCAGAAAGTCAACAACCCTACTCCCGAGCTCCGCCAACGGCCCTCGATAGGGCACCTCCGTAATCAAGGGACCATAGTGAGACACGACCCCTTTCATCTGCTCCGCCGCCTGCCGCTGCCGGTCGAGATTCTTTTCGATAATTTTCAGGAAGGCGGCCTCAAGCACTTCGCGGGAGGCCTTCCACCCATCGATGCCATAGTCCTGAGAGATCGGGAGCGCTCTCGTCTTGTTGACATCGACCGGGTGATCCTTCGCATTCGTTTCCTGATAAAGCTCATTGCCCCACCGCTTCGGCTCTTCCGACACCCTCTGCCAGTTTTTCGAGATGCAGTGAAACCCCTGCCGCTCCAATTCTCCCCGCAAGAGTACGCAACCAATCTCTTTCCCCAAGGCATTCATATCGCACAGCACCTGAATGTCCGAGGAAATCCCCTGAAAGATGCCTCGCCGGCACACGATGGCCTTTGGATCTTTCGAGAGGGCGAAACAGTCCTTCCCCTTCTCCATATGCTGACGAATTACGGTCCATCCTTCCGAAGAGACCAGACAGTCTTCCGGCAAAAACATCCAATAGTCTTCCTCGCAATTCGCATCGCACAACAGCCAATTGTAGGACACGTTCTTCGGAAAGGGGTTGCGGAGAAGGTCGGTCTGCCGGTGAGGAAACACACAGCCATTCTGCATTACGCACAACCGGACCCACTCCTCTGGATAATGGCCGAGTTGCTGCTCCAGATACTCGACGTGCAACGCCTCGTCCCGTTGTTTATCCTGAGGATACAGTGGACTGGCACAAATAAAGACATGCAGCTTCATGCTGACCCCTCCCCCTCACATCCCAAAACCAAGTCCCATCACAATGCCTGCTTGCACACAGCCAGCAACTGCTCGGCCCGCAGCTCGCAGGTGTGAAACCTCAATAGATGCTCATACCCAGCACGGGCAATGGATTCCCGCTCAGCATCATGGGACGCATAATAGCGGACCAACTCCGGCAAATCACTCAAATCTGGCCGACAGAACAGGGCCTGCTGGCCATGCAAAAAATTGTTCGGGATCTCGATATCTGGCTGCTCAGAAATCAGAAGAGCACCGGACGCCACAACCTCCCAATATCGAAGCGTATCGAACCCGCCTCCTCGAATCGACAGGGCCATCTTCGATCGCCCAAGCAGTGCATAGTATTCGGTCTTCGACAGTTTCGTCCCTCGCTGCGCAGCCGTCACAGGCGGATCGCCTGTGAGCTTGATCAGAAGACGAGCCACACCACTCAAAAGCTTCGACTGACGATCTTCCGCCTCTGCATAGACCCCGCCATGAAATCCAACCCCGGATGCCTGACGCAGCAACTCAACAGCCTGTCGACGTTTGGGATGAGAAATCCTTGCAGCGTACGAGACATCCACATCCCGATGAACAACCGGAAGAGCCGGAAGCGTATCCAGTGCCACAGCCAGGGGGAGAGGATAGATCCGTTGAGCCAAGGTTACGTCCGCCCTGTTCGCTCTCCACCGTTGAACCAACCCACCCGCTCCTCCAGCAGGAGGCAGGCGATATTCCCGTTTAAAATAGAGAACGCCTTGATGCCGGTGAAACAACGCTCCTCGGAGCGCCGGGTCATCCTCGCCATCAAGAAAAACCAAAGGCGGCATCGCACCACCCTTCGCAAGGGACTCCCATGCCATGGTAGCTCCACGCCTCGGTGACGAGAGGATGACAAGATCGAACTGCCTATCACGCAGTAAGGCCGAGACCTCCTCCTCTTGATAGAGGCGCGCAGGAATTTGAGGCGCATAGTGAACACGGTGAAGGGGATCGTGATACAGGGCTTTATAGGGATAATCGATGACCTGGTCAGCCCCAAGAGTCCGACAGAGCCCCACGTAGAGCAAATCTGCTAGGTAATCTGGTGATGAGTCGGTCAGGTAAAGAATCCGCATCTATCTATCCCTGTAAATCCTTGCGCCAGATTCAGGGCCATCGCTCTTGCACAAAACTGCTATCGGATATTTTGACTTGATGCAATGCCGGACGCTAACAGCTGAGCCGAAGCAACATAGACTGCCTCTACCGATAGCTGCCTCATGCAGTTCTGCTCGCCCCTCTCGCAGGTCGGATGAAAACAGGCCCGGCAATCGAGCCCTTTATAGAGCACCTGCGCCTGGCCGCCATGCGGGCCCCATTCATCGGGATTCGAAGGGCCGAATAACGCCACCATCGGCGTGCCCACTGCTGCGGCGATATGCATGGCCCCGCTATCGTTTCCGACAAACAGCGATGCGCGTTTCGCGATCGCAGCAAACTGTTTGAGCGTCGTCCGGCCTGCAATACTGACCGGGCGGCTTGTCGCCGCCTCATGAACTCGTTGCGCCAGCGCCTCTTCGTCCTTGCTGCCTCCGATCAGAACCTGACAGTCGTACTCGCTCGTCAGACGGTCCGCCAGTTCGGCAAATTGTTCAGCAGGCCAGGCCTTGAACCAATAACGGGCGCCGGGTTGCAGAATAATCAGGATTCGTTCCCGTCTGATGCCAAGTCGGTCCAGCAACTGCTCTGCGCCAGCTTCATCCTCTTCTGTCAGCCACAATTTCGGCTGCTGCTCGCTCGCCGGAACCCCTAACGACTTTAAGGCCGCCAGATCCCGCTCGATCCTGTGCCGCAGGCCAGGCTGAGGTGGGACTATGGCTGAGTAACAGACCCCCCGCCGACGGTGCTCATCGTTGAAGCCAATCCGGACCGATGCCCCGCTGACCCAACTCAGAAACGCAGACCGGTCCCCATCAGTCAAATCGATCACGGTGTCGAATCGCCGACGGCGGAGCTGGACAATGAGCCTCCATTGCGCCGCCAGGGAGCCTTTGTCCAGAACCAGGATCTCGTCAATGTCAGGGTTTCCAGACAATACGCCTTCCGTCCCGCGATTCACCATCATCGTGACCCGAATATCCGGCCGTGCAGCCTTG
>SXGS01193713.1_pt1 | contig 13552 bp, 20 predicted proteins | sample 3174681 | NCBI WGS metagenome assembly SXGS01 (sample SAMN11356861, study PRJNA531348) | freshwater metagenome | isolation source: freshwater sample F1-80 | place: China: Fuxian Lake, Yuxi | collected 2017-12-25
CGGGATGCCGAAGGAGATGAAGAACGCGCAGATCGGCGACGATCAGTTGAAGCCCATCGAGGCCATCATCCGCAGCATGACCCCGCTCGAGCGGCGCAAGCCCGAGATCATCAACGGCAGCCGCCGCACCCGCATCGCCATGGGGAGCGGCACCACCGTCAGCGACGTGAACCGCCTGGTCAAGCAGTTCTCCGAGATGCAGAAGATGATGAAGCGGATGGGCGCGATGGCGGGCGGTCGGCCCGGTAAGAAGGGCAAGAAGGGCAAGCCCGGCAAGCCGGGTCGGGGTGGTTTCCCCGGCCTCGGCGGCATGCCTGGCGACATGATGAGTCAGCTCCCGCCCGGGTTCCCCACCGGTGGTGGCGCGCCGGGTGGCTTCCCGCCGTTCAATTGATAACCTCTCGTGGTTCGAATTCTCAAGGAGCACCTCGTCTCATGGCAGTGAAGCTGCGCCTCACCCGGGTCGGCAAGAAGAAGCAGCCGCAGTACCGCATCGTGGCGGCCGACTCGCGGTCCCCGCGCGACGGTCGGTTCATCCAGATCGTCGGCACGTACAACCCTCGCACCGAGCCGTCGGCGCTCACCGTCGACAACGAGAAGGCCGTGAAGTGGCTGCTCGACGGTGCGCAGCCCACCGAGCGCGTGAAGAAGCTGCTCGAGATCTCGGGCGCATGGGCCGAGTTCGGCGCCGCTCGCGCGGCGAAGTAATCGCACCGTGTCCGACGAATCCCAGGAACTCCAGGCGCCCACGGCCACGGCCGTGCTGACGCACGTGGTGAAGTCCATCGTCGACGACCCCGAGGCCGTTGCGGTCGAGGCGTCCGAAGCCAAGGGCCGCATCCGGCTCGAGGTCACGGTCGGCCCCGGCGATCTCGGTCGGGTCATCGGTCGTCGTGGCCGGACGGCGCAGAGCATCCGCACCGTGGTGCGCGCTGCTGCCACCCGCGACGGCGCCGAGGTCGACGTCGACTTCGTCGACTGAGCACGGTCACCGTCATGCTGCGCGAGGTCGGCAAGACCGGCCGCCCCCCTGGGGTGCGTGGCGACATCTACATCGATCTGATCACCGACCGCGAGGAACGCCTCGCGGTCGGTGCGCGTCTGCAGGCCGGCGGCCGGTGGCTCACCGTGGCCACGGCGCGTCGGGCCGGCACCCGTTGGCTCGTGCACTTCGAGGACGTGCCCGACCGCACCGCCGCCGAGAAGTTGGTGAACCTGCCGCTGCTGGCCGAACCGCTGCCCGACACGGGCGACGGGCTGTACGTGCACGACCTCATCGGCGCCGAGGTGGTCGACACCAGCGGCACCGTGCTCGGCACCTGCACGTCGGTGCTGGCCAACCCGGCGCACGACATCCTCGAACTCGACAACGGGGGCCTGGTGCCCGTCGTGTTCGTCGTGGAGGCCACCCAGGGTCGCGTGCTGGTCGATCCGCCCGAGGGCCTGTTCGACCTGCTCGACTGACGGCCGAGCGGGGCCTACACGCCCGGCTCGAACGGCGGCAGCAGCTCGGCTTCCACCACGGCCGACAGCGGCAGCGGGCCGTACAGGTGGGGAAACGCGGCCGGCGCATCGCCGAGCTGCTCGTACACCACCTCGCACCCGACCCGGGATTCGTCGATGTGCAGCAGCAGGAGCGGCTCCACGTCGGCGTAGAACAGCCCGCGCACCACGGGCCACTGCTCGGCGGTGCTGCAGTGGATGAAGCCCTCGTCCTCGAGTTCGAGGTCGCGGGAGGAGCCGGTGTGCACGCCCTCGGCCAGGCTGCGCGCCCAGCGTTCGGGTTCGGTGAGGTGGTAGATCATCGGCCGTAGGCTTGCAGATCGATGCGCATCGACGTGTTCACCATCTTCCCCGGGCTCGTCGACGGCTTCTGCGCGGAGAGCCTGCTCGGCAAGGCCCGCACCAGTGGACTGCTCGATCTGCGCCTCCACGACCCGCGCGACCACACCGCCGACGTGCACCGCACGGTCGACGACGCCCCGTTCGGTGGCGGGGCCGGCATGGTGATGAAGCCCGAGCCGCTGTTCGCCAGCGTCGAGGCCGCGCAGCCGCCGCGCCCGCTGTACCTGTTGGGGCCGGGCGGCCGGCGGTTCGACCAGCGGATGGCCGAGGAACTGGCCGCCGACGCCGCGGGCAGCGGCGGGTTCTCGCTGCTGTGCGGCCGGTACGAGGGCATCGACCATCGCGTGCGCGAGCACCTCGTCGACGGTGAGTTGAGCATCGGTGACGTGGTGCTGAACGGGGGAGAGGTGGCTGCGTGCCTGGTCATCGAGGCCGTGGTGCGGCTGCTGCCCGGTGCGATGGGCAACCACGCCAGCCCGGTGAACGAGAGCTTCGGCCAGCACGGCCTGCTCGAGGAGCCGCAGTACACCCGCCCGGCCGAGTTCCGTGGGTGGGCGGTGCCCGACGTGGTGCGCAGCGGTGACCACGCCCGCATCGAGCGCTGGCGGCGTGCGCAGGCCCTGCACCGCACGTTGAAGTACCGGCCCGATCTGCTCGAGGCGAACGGCGGCCTCAGTGAAACCGACCGCCGCTTGTTGGAAGAGTTCCCTTCTGTCACCTATCCTTGAGCGTTCCCTGTACCCCTTGAGAGAGCCTGCCATGAAGTCCACCGACATCGTTGATGCCCAGTACCTCCGCTCCGACATCCCGGCCTTCGGCCCTGGCGACGAGCTCAAGGTGCACGTGAAGGTGGTCGAGGGCAACAAGGAGCGCGTCCAGGTCTTCCAGGGCAACGTCATCGCCCGTCAGGGCAGCGGCGTGGCCGAGACCTACACGGTCCGCAAGCTCTCCTACGGCGTGGGCGTCGAGCGCACCTTCCCGGTGCACACCCCCACGGTCGTGAAGATCGAGGTCATGAAGCGAGGCGACGTGCGCCGTGCGAAGCTGTACTACGTGCGCGATCGCGTCGGCAAGGCCGCGAAGATCAAGGAAAAGCGCGAAGCCTGAGGCTTGGCGCACTTCGGTGTGAAGAGCACCCACGTTGAGTTCTGACGATCTCGAGAACTTCGAGGCCGAGCGAGAGCTCCAACTCGCGCAGGAGTACCAGGACGTCGCGGGCATGTTCCGCTTCGCCGTGGAGACCGAGCGCCGGTTCTACCTGGCCAACGAGGTGTCCGTCACCGTCACGGGCGACTCGGCCAGGCCGGTGATCGAGGTGGAGTTGAGCGACGCATGGGTGTGGGACATGTACCGGAAGACCCGCTTCATCCCGAAGGTGCGGGTGCTCACGTTCAAGGACGTGAACGTGGAGGAGTTGCCCCCGGCCGAGCTCTGACCCCGGCGCACGCACGGGGCAGGTTCGGGGAGGACGAAGCGGCGCGTTGGTACGTGCGCGCCGGCTACGAGGTGGTGGCGCGCAACTGGCGATGCGAGTTCGGCGAGGTCGACCTGGTGGCGGCACGGCCCGGCGAGGTGGTGTTCTGCGAGGTGAAGGCGCGGGCCGGCAACGGCTTCGGCGGCCCCGAGGCGGCGGTCGACGCGCGCAAGCAGGCGCGGGTGCGGCGCATCGCTGCGACATGGTTGTCGGAGCACCGGCCCGGTGCGGTGACCGTGCGGTTCGACGTGGCCGCCGTGGTGGGTGCCCGCATCCACGTCATCACCGATGCGTTCTGAGTGTCATGATGCCCCGATGGAACTGCAGGGGGCTCATGTCCTGATCACCGGCGCGTCCCGTGTCATCGGCGCCGCGATGGCGCGGGAGTTCGCCATCGCCGGGGCGAGGGTGTCGTTGGCGGCGCGATCGGTGGAGGGGCTGACGAAGGTGGCGGCCGCCACGGGTGGCACCACGTTCCCGGTGGATCTGCTCGACGAGGACGCCACCGACACGTTGGTGGCGCGGGTGGAGGCCGAGGCCGGTCCGGTCGACGTGCTCGTCAACAACGCCGGGCTCGAGAGCCGGCAGTGGCTCGCACGTGAGGACCCGCGATCCATCCGTGAGGTCACCCGCCTGAACCTCGAGGTGCCGCTGGTGCTCAGCCAGGCGGTGCTGCCCGGCATGCTGGCCCGTGGCAAGGGGTCGCTGGTGTACGTGTCGTCGCTGGCGGGTACCTCGTCGTTCCCGGGCATGACCGTGTACACGGCCACCAAGGGCGGCATCACCAACTTCGCCGGGTCGGTGCGCATGGAGTTGAAGGACACACCGGTCAACGTCACGTTGGTGGCGGCCGGCCCGGTGGACACGGAGATGTGGGACCGGCTCGAGGAGGAGGATCGGTTCGCGCCGATCCTCGACCGGTTCAACGCGCTGCACCTCATCCCGAAGAAGTCCCCCGAGCTGCTCGCTCGTCGCACGGTGGCGGCGGTGCGCACCGACCGCCGGCACGTGCGTGTGCCACGGCGCCTGTCGGCCACCTACTGGCTCGGCGAGGCACCGCGGCGGTTGAGCGAACTGCTCCTCACCGGGGTGAAGTACGACCCCAACGCCTGACGGCGCGACCTCGGCGGCGTGGCGTCAGCCGAGCAGGGTCCAGAGCACGAGGCCGATGCACAACAGTGCGGCGGCGCCGACGAAGAGGTAGTCGGACTTGCGTGCGACGTGCTTGCGCTGCGGGTTGAAGCCCATCCCCTCAGTATCGTCGCCCGAATGGAGACCCTCAACGTCAGCCGTGAGAACGGCATCGTCACCGTCACACTCGACCGGGCCGCGAAGAAGAACGCGATGAGCGGCGCGATGTTCGACGAGCTGTTGCTCGTGTTCCGCGAGATCGCCGACAACGACGACGACCGGGTGGTGGTCATCACCGGCGCGAACGGTGAGTTCTGCTCGGGCGCCGACCTCACGCCCGACGGTGGTCGCACCCGTCATCAGCTGGCGTCGATGCGCCACGTGGGCGACGTCGCGTTGGCGCTGCACCGCCTGCCCCAGCCCACCATCGCGAAGGTGCGTGGTGTGGCGGTGGGCGCCGGCTGCAACCTGGCGCTCGGCTGCGACCTCGTGGTGGCGGGCGACACGGCCCGGTTCTCGCAGATCTTCGCCAAGCGGGGGCTGAGCCTCGATTTCGGCGGTTCCTGGTTGCTGCCGCGCCGCGTCGGGCTGCACAAGGCGAAGGAGTTGGCGTTCTTCGCCGACATCATCGGCGCGGAGGAGGCCGAGCGCATCGGTCTGGTGAACCGTGTGGTGCCCGATGGCGAACTCGATGCGTTCGTGGCCGACTGGGCGGAGCGGCTGGCCGGTGGCCCGCCCATCGCGCTGGCACAGACCAAGCACCTGCTGAACAACGCGATGGCCGTGACGATGGAGGAGGCACTCGACGACGAGGGCATGGCCCAGACCGTCAACATCGCCGGCACCAAGGACACCACCGAGGCGTTCCTCGCGTTCGTCGAGAAGCGTGCCCCGCAGTTCAAGGGACACTGAGCGGTCCGGGCGCTGACCCCCACCGGCGTGGCCGGTTCACTAGCGTGCAGATCGATGCGTACCCGGGTGTTGCTCGTCGGCCTGCTGGCCGGGCTGTGCGCCGCCGGGGCGTTCGCCTCGACGGCAGCGGCCACGGTGCCGCCCACCGACCCGCCGCCCGCGCCCGTGGAGCCGGGCGCGCCGGCATCGACGGTGCCGGTCGACCCCGAGACGGGACTGCCCGCCGCACAGGGTCCGCTCGTCGTGCTACCCGCCGGGTGTGTCACCCCGGCGCTGCCGCTGGCCGTGTTCGAGGGTGTCATCACCGATGCGGTCAGCACCACGGCCCGGTTCCGGGTGCAGCGGGTGCTGGCCGGGTCGCTGCAGGGCTACCTGGTGGGTGATCTGGTCGACGTGCGCTACGGCGAGGAGACGCGTTTCCTCTCGGTCGGCGGCACGTACATCGTGGGCACAGCCCGTTCGGCCGAGGACGGTCTGCTGGTGAGCACGGTGCGCGAGGCCGCACCGTTGTTCGGCGGCGATGCCGTGGTGGGCGTGAACGACAGCGACGTGGAGTGCGTCACGCTCGACGATCCGGTGCGCACGCTCATGCCCGACGGCAGCGCCGTCGACACCGGCGTGCTGGCGCCGTTGCGTGGCAACACGAAGAGCCTGCTGGGCGCGGTGCTGCGGCCGGTGGCCATCGCATTCTGCGCACTGCTCGCACTGGTGGTGATGAAGCACCTGTTGTTCGGCATCGGCCGTGCGCTGCGCGACATGGGCGACGCGACGCCGCCCATCGAGCGTGCCCGCCGGCACGAGGTGAACTAGGCCGGGAAGGCTGCCTCGGCCCGGGCGCGCAGGTCGGTGACCGCGTGCGCCAGACCTTCGGGGTCGCGATACAGGGCACTGCCGGCGACCAGGATGTTGGCGCCTGCCGCGGCGGCCGGTCCGATGGTGTCGGGGCCGATGCCACCGTCGACCTCGATGTCGACCCGATCGGTGAGACCGGCCGCGGCGATCATCGCCCGGACTTCGCGGATCTTGGGCTCCATCGTCGCGATGTACTTCTGGCCACCGAAGCCGGGGTTCACGGTCATCACCAGCACCATGTCGACGAGGTCGAGCACGTGTGCGATGGCCGACGCCGGCGTGGCCGGGTTGAGTGCGACGGACGCGGTGGCACCCAGCGAGGCGATGTTCGCGAGCGTGCGGTGGAGGTGGGTGCAGGCCTCGGCGTGCACGATGAGACGGGAGCAGCCGGCCTTCACGTACTCGGCGGCCATCACGTCGGGGGTGTACACCATGAGGTGCGCCTCGAACGGCAGCGAGGTGTGCTTTCGGGCTGCGGCGATGACGTCGGGACCGAACGTGAGGTTCGGGACGAACTGGCCGTCCATCACGTCCCACTGGATGCGGTCGACACCGGCTGCTTCGAGGGCCGCCACCTCCTCTCCGAGGCGGGCGAAGTCGGCGGGAAGGACACTGGGTGCGATCTCGATGCGGGGCACGGGGGCGAGGGTACCGCGCGCGTTCCCGGCGCGCCGCGTCCGTAGGCTCGGTGCGATGAGCGCCGAGCCGCAACACGAGACGGTCACCGTCGAGAAGATGGCAGCGGGCGGCGACGGCATCGCGCACGCTGTCGACGGTCGGGTGCTGTTCGTGACCGGTGGTCTGCCGGGGGAGCGCGTGCGTGTGGCCGTGCAGCAGCGGAAGAAGGACTTCGCGAAGGGCATCGCCGTCGAGGTGCTCGACGCCGTGCCCGAGCGGGTGGCGCCGCCGTGTCCGGCGCTGGCTGACGGTTGTGGCGGCTGCAGTTGGCAGCACGTCACCGCCGAGGGACAACTCGCGCTGAAGACCTCCATCGTGGTCGACGCGCTGCGGCGCACGGCCAAGCTGCCCGACGCCGTCGTGGTGCCGGGCGGCAGCGTGGGGCCGTGGGCGTACCGCACCACGATGCGGCTGGCGGTGGCGCCCGACGGACAGGTGGGGCTGCGTGCCGGCGCGAGCCATCGGGTGGTCGCGTTCGACGACTGCATGGTGGCGCATCCCGACCTGGTGGCGTTGTTGTCCGAGCTGCGGGTGCGCGGCGCCGACGAGATCACGCTGCGGGTCGGCACGGTCGGCGGCACGGCCACGGCACTCGCCTCCGACGCACGTGCCCGCATCGACGGCCTGCCCGCGCACGTGGGCGTGGGACCCGATGCCGTGGTGCACGAACGGGTGGGTGCGGCGACGCTCCAGGTGAGTGCCGCGTCGTTCTTCCAGAGCGGCCCCGCCGCGGCCGAGCTGCTGGTGCACACCGTGCGGGAGCTGGCAGGCCCACTGCTGCTCGACGACGGCCCCGTGCTCGACGCGTACGGCGGTGTGGGCCTGTTCGCCGCCGGCCTGGGACTGCGTGAACCGGTGCTGGTGGAGAGCTCGCGGTCGGCGTGCGCCGACGCCCGCGTGAACCTGCCGCTCGCCGAGGTGGTGTGCGCCCCGTTCGAGCGATGGACGCCCCGCCCGGTGCGGCTGGCGGTGGTCGATCCCGCCCGCGCCGGGCTCGGCGTCGAGGCCGCTGCCGTGCTCGCGGCCACGAGGGCCGAGCGTGTGGTGCTGGTGAGCTGCGATCCGGTGTCGTTGGCGCGCGACACGGTGCTGCTGCGTGGGTACGGGTACGGGCATGCCGGCTCCACGGTGCTCGACCTGTTCCCCAACACACCACATGTCGAGGTGGTCACGGTCTTCGACCGCGGCTGAACGGCTCGCTGGTCAGCGCAGTCCGCGCACGGTGCGTTCCACGCGATCGAGGAACGCCACCCGCCGATCGGCCCCCGACGTGTCGGCGCCGTACAGCGCCAACCAGGTGGTGCGGCAGCGCCGGCTGCACAGCACACGCAGCGAACGGAACGCGACCCGCTTGCCGCCCTCGCCCTGCACGGCGTTCACCCACTTCGCCGAGCCGTGCGTGGTGACCACCACGATGCGACGGATGTTGTGCAGCAACGGGCGGATGCGGTTGCCGCCCTCGGGCAGTTCGTAGGCGACGCCGCGCACCCACACCCGGTCCATCCAGCCCTTCAGCATCGCCGGCTGTGCCGAGTACCAGGTGGGGTACACGAGGATCAGCGTGTCGCACCACCGCAGGTCGTCGGCGTAGGGCTCGATGTCGGGCTTGTTCGCCGGATCGTCGAGGTGGTGCACCCGTTCCCACGACGACAGCTCGGGGACGAAGTCCTCGGCGTACAGGTCGCGCAGACGCAGTTCGTGGCCACCTGCCTCGAGGCCGGCGACCACGCGATCGCGTGCCGCGGCGCACAGCGAGTCGGGGTTCGGGTGGCAGTGCACGACGAGCGCCTTCACAGTGCACGCATCCTGCGCTCGACGCGTTCGAGGAATCGTTCGCGCTCGGCGGGTGTGGCCGTGTCGATCGCGTACAGCCCCAGCCAGGTGCTGCGCGTGGTCCGGCCGGTGTTGATGCGGATGGTGCGCATGATGGTGCGGCGGCCGTTGTCGTTGACCGCCTTCACGTACGCCCACGGGGAGCCGTAGGTGCTGATGCCGACGAGGCGGCGCACCTGGGTGAGCGCGGGCCGCACCTTGCCCGATTCGTTGAACTGGAAGCCGATGCCGGGCACGAACACCCGCTCGAGCCAGCCCTTCAGGATGGCGGGCATGGAGCTCCACCACGTGGGGTACACGAACACCAGCGCGTCAGCAGTGCGCACCAGTTCGGCGTGTTCGTGCACCAGCGGATCCACGATCGGCGTGGTGCTGTGGTAGGCCACTCGCTCCTCGGCGGTCATCGCCGCTCGGAACCCGAGCGCGTAGAGATCGAGGAGGTGCACGTCGTGGCCGGCCGTGCGCAGCGCGGTGCACGCCCGTTGGGCGATCGCGTGGTTGAGGCTGTCCGCCGTGGGGTGGGCGAGCACGACGAGCACCTGCATCGTCCCGGACGCTACAGGAACGCGTAGATTGCTCAGGAATGCAGCCTGCGACTCAGCGAGATCACCCGCCGGTGGCTGCCTATCTCACCGGGTTCGTGCTCATCGGTGTGGTGCTCAGCACGGCCGGGCCTGCGTTGTCGCACCTGCGCGACCGGATGGGCACCGACGACGGCGGCATCGCGTGGGTGTTCGTCGGCTCGTCGCTGGGGTACATCGTCGGGTCGTCGCTGGCCGGTCGGCTGCTCGACCGCGGGCACGGGCACCAGTGGTGGGCGGCTGCAATGGCGGCGAACACCCTTGCCCTCGTGGGCATCGCTGCCGCGCCGACGCTGTGGCGGTTGGTGCTGGCGTTCGTGGCGATCGGTGTGGCCAGCGGCATCAGCGACGTGTGCGGCAACACGCTCGTGATGTGGAGCCGCCCCAACGGCGCGGGCTCGCTGCTGAACGCGTTGCACCTGTGCTTCGCCGTCGGCGCGCTGTCGGCGCCGCTGTTGGTGAACCGGTCGATCCACTGGTTCGACTCGGTGTGGGGTGTGGCGGTGGTGGCCGGTGCGCTCGCGCTTGCGTCGGCGGGCGCGATGCTGCGTCGGCCGGCCCCGGTGCGCACACGCCTCGACGTCGCAGCGCGGGCGGGAGCACCCGGCGCTCGTCGTCTGCAGGTGTGGCTGGTGGCGTGCTTCTTCTTCGCCTACGTGGCGCTGGAGACGGGCTTCGCCGGCTGGATCCACACGTACGTCGAGCAGATCGAGTACGGCGACGCCACCACGGCCACGGCGGTGGTGACGGTGTTCTGGGCAGGGTTCACACTGGGCAGGGTGGCGGCCATCTGGGTGGCTCGCCGCGTCACCCCCGGATGGATCGTCGCGATCAGCATGGTCGTGGCCGTCGTGGCGTCGGTGCTGTTCGCGCTGTTCCCCGACGGCGGCCCGATGCTGTGGGTGGTGACGTTCGTGTTCGCGGTGTCCATCGCACCGCAGTACGCGTCGATGATGGCGTTCGCCGAGTCGCACCTCGCCCTGAGCGGGCGCAACACGTCGCTGCTGGTGGCCATGTCGGGTGTGGGTGGTCTCATCGCACCGTGGACGGTGGGCCAACTGTTCGACGAGGTCGGCCCGGAGGTGCTGCCGACGGTGATGGTGGTGTGCGCCGTGCTCACCGCCGTGGTGGGGCTGGTGGCGGGTCGCGCCGTGCTGTCGGGTCAGCGACCGCCGGCGACGTCGATGAACGTGCCCGTCACGTAGCTCGACGCCTCGCCCGCCAGGTACAGCACCGCACCGGTCACCTCGTCGGCGGTGCCCGAGCGGAGCATCGGCACCGTGGGCGCGAGGCGCTCGATGCGCCCGGGCGGTGCGTGGTCGTGGAAGTCGCTCTCGATGAGGCCGGGCCGCACGCCGTTCACGCGGATGCCGAACGGGGCGAGCTCCTTCGCCAGCCCGACGGTCATCGTGTCGAGCGCGCCCTTCGAGGCGGCGTAGTACACCCATTCGTTCGGGCCGCCGAGCACCGACGCCTTCGACGAGATGTTCACGATGGTGCCGCCGGTGCCGCCGAGGTCGGTGCGCATGCGCCGCGCCGCTTCGCGTGCGGCGATGAACGGACCCGTGATGTTCACGGCCCACAGCCGGGCCAGCATGGTCTCGGTGACCGTGTCGAGCGGCCCGTAGCCGCCGGCGATGCCGGCGTTGTTCACCAGCACGTCCACCCGGCCGAACCACCGGTCGACGGTGTCGAACAGGCGAACCACGTCGGCCTCCACGCCGACGTCGGCCTGCACCGGCAGCACCCGGCTGCCGAGCTCGCGGAGTTCGTCGGCCAGGTCGTCGGCGACCGCGGCGGAGGCGGCGTAGTTCAGCACGATGTCGTACTGGGCGGCCGCGGCGGCGCGGCACACGGCGGCGCCGATGCCACGGGAGCCGCCCGTGACCACCATCACCTTCCGTTGTCCGAGGTGTGCGTGGTCAGTCGACATGGAGGCGCTCCTTCAGACGGGTGCGGATCGCCGGCCATTCGGCAGCGACGATGGAGTAGGCGGCCGTGTCGCGGGGCAGGCCCGGTTCGGTGAGGTGGCCGCTGTTCATGCGATGGCTGCGCAGGATGCCCTCGAACGTGGCCCCGAGGCGTTCGATCGCGGCGCGGCTGCGTTCGTTGCGGGCGTCGGTGCAGATGGCCACGCGGAACACGCCCCACGCCTCGAACGCGTGGCCCAGCAGCAGCAGCTTCGCCTCGGTGTTCAGCGGCGTGCGCTGCGCGTCGGTGGCCAGCCACGTACCGCCCACCTCCACCTCGGCCGGGATGTCGCGCTGCGGGTACCACTGGATGTTCAGGTAGCGGGTGCACCCCACCAGGTCGCCGTCGGGCAGGCGTCGCTGCACGAACGGCAGCACGGTGTCGCGCTGGGCGTCGGCCAGCAGCCCGGCGATGTACTGCTCCATCGCGGGCAGGTCGGCGGGCACCGGGGTGAACCCGTAGGTGCTGCGGTCGCGGTTGCCGGCGGCCACCAGCTCGGCGGCGTGGTGGAGCTGCAGGGGTTCGAGGCGCACATGGGTGCCGGAGAGGGTGGTCGGTTCGAGCCGCATCGCCGCACAGCTTCGCACTACGGTCCAGCGACATGCGGGTCGTTTCGTGCAACTCATTCGCTCCGGTCGATCAACTCGTCGTGGAGGAGCGGCCGTCGCTGCCGCTGCCCGACGGGCACGTGCGCATCGCGGTCGCCGCGTGTGGCGTGAACTTCGTCGACGCTCTCATCGTGCAGGGGCTGTACCAGTTGAAGCCCACCTTGCCCTTCGTGCCGGGCGGCGAGGTGGCCGGCACCGTCACCGAGGTGGCCGCCGACGTCACGTCGCACGCGGTGGGCGACCGGGTGTTCGTCACCACCGGCCTCAGCGGTGGCTTCGCCAGCGAGGTGGTGATGCCGGCGTTCCGGGTGATCCCCACACCGAGCACCATCACCGACGCGCAGGCCGCCACGTTCGTGCAGAGCTACTGCACGGCGTGGTTCGCACTGCACCTGCGGGCCAAGGCACAGGCAGGGGAGTGGCTGCTCGTCCTCGGCGCCGGTGGCGGCGTGGGCCTGGCTGCGGTCGACGTGGGTCGGGCGATGGGTCTGCGCGTCATTGCGGCGGCGTCGAGCGAGGCCAAACGCGAGCTCGCAATGGCGCACGGTGCCGAGGCCGTGATCGACACCAGCAACGAGGACCTCAAGGTGCGAGCGAAGGAGTTGAGCGGCGGTGGCGTGCACCACGTGTACGACCCCGTGGGTGGTGCCATGGCCGAGGCCGGGCTGCGGTCGCTGCGCGACGACGGCCAGCTGCTGGTGATCGGCGTCGCCGCGGGCGAGATCCCGAAGCTGCCGGCCAACCAGATCCTGCTGCGCAACCGCCGTGTCACGGGCGTCGACTGGGGTGGCTGGACGTTCTCGCACGCCGCCGAGAACGCCGCGATGCTGGCTGCCGTGATCGCCGCGGTGGCGAAAGGTGAGCTGCACCCGGTGGCGCCGCGCACGTACCCCCTCACCGACGTGGCCGAGGCACTGACCGATCAACTCGAGCGCCGCGTGGTGGGCAAGAGCGTGCTGCTGCCCTGAGGCGCACCACCCGGACGCGACGAAGGCCCGGACGCGACGAAGGGAGGGCCGCGGCCCTCCCTTCGTGTCGTGTGCGCCCCCAGGGTTTCGAACCCTGAACCTGCGGATTAAGAGTCCGTTGCTCTGCCGTTGAGCTAGAGGCGCAGCGGCGAGCAGTGTAGGGGGCACTCGAGGTGCTCCCTACCTGCTGCCTTGGGGTGACCGACGGGTTTCGAACCCGCGACCCTCAGTACCACAAACTGATGCTCTACCAACTGAGCTACGGCCACCATGTAGGGCACGTAGTGTGCCACACGCGTCACCGAATTCCACCCTCGAATCGGCCCGACGATCCGGCCGGCCGGCTCGTCGCCGTGCAGGTCAACGGGTGCGGCGGCGGCACCCGTTCACAACGGATTCCGTGGTGAGCTAGGCTCCTGGGAACGAAATCCGGAGGAGATCAGGATGAGCGCAACGGAAAGCATTCCCACGCGTGAACTTGCCGAACGGGCAAAAGCCATCACCCAGCGAGAGTTGCGCACGTACATCGAGCGCACCAAGGGTTCCCAGACCGCCACCGACCGGGCTCGCAAGGTGCTGCCCCTCGGCGTGCCGTCGAGCTTCCAGGCATACGACCCGCACCCCCTCGTGGTGCGGCGCGCACAGGCCGCCTGGATGGAGGACGTCGACGGCAACCGCTACGTCGACTACGACATGGGC
>SXGS01273090.1_pt1 | contig 13552 bp, 12 predicted proteins | sample 3174681 | NCBI WGS metagenome assembly SXGS01 (sample SAMN11356861, study PRJNA531348) | freshwater metagenome | isolation source: freshwater sample F1-80 | place: China: Fuxian Lake, Yuxi | collected 2017-12-25
CCGGCGGCCTGTTGTTTGAGAGCACTTCGAAGGCGTGGACACCGTCCTCGGCCTCGAGAACTTGATAGCCTTCGGTCCGGAGCATGAGCCCGATGAACAACCGGTTCTCCGGTTCATCCTCCACAACCAGTACGCACGGCATAGTGAGTTTCGCCCCGCAGATGTCTTCCGACCGTCCCTAAGACGCCGCCGGAAGGCTGAAGTGCACCTGGGTTCCCTCACCCAGACGACTGTTGATCCAGATCCGTCCGCCGTGCGCTTCCACGATGTTCTTCACGATGGCCAACCCCAGGCCCGTTCCGCCGGACTTCCTCGTGACGACCTTTTCCACCTGGTAGAAGCGGTCGAACACCCGGTCCAATTCATCTTCCGGAATCCCGCAGCCGGAATCCCGAACCTCGCAGCGAACTTGAGAGTCTTCCAACCCGAGAAAGATGCGGACGGATCCGTCTCGCTCGGTACACTTGAGCGCATTGCCGACCAGGTTGGTCAGCACCTGCGCGAGGCGCTGCTCATCCCCCATCACCGTGAGGGCCTCGGCGGGTGAGCTCAACACCACCTCCATATTTACCGCCTTTTCGAGCGCTTGTGGGCGAAGATCCTGAAGCACCCGTTCCGCGATGGGAGTCACCGCGGTCAACTCTTTCTTCATTTCGATCTTGCCGCTCTCGATGCGAGAGACGTCGAGGAAGTCGGAGATGATGGCGGACAGCCGTCTGGACTGCCGGTGGATGGACTCGAGCGCCGTTCGCTGGAGGTCGGTGACCACGCCCATCTTGCCCCCGAGGATGTACGCCGAGAAGCCGAGGATCGAGGTGAGCGGCGTTCGGAGTTCGTGGGAAACCAGCGAGATGAAGTCGCTCTTCATCTCGTCGATGATCTGCTCGCGGGTGATGTCGTGGAGATGGAGCAGCCGCCCGTAGGTGCGTCCGCTCGCGGTGCGAAGCGGCACCAGGCGTACCTGGAGCACGAGGCGCTGGGCGCCGGAGATCTCCAATCGCTCGTCGACCGTGCTCTCGCCGGCGCGCTTCAGACAGGTTTCCAGGGTCTCCGCGCTGCCCGGAGGGAGCGCGTCAATCTCAAACGGCGCCTCCGGGCTCTCTCCCTGGGGCAGCAAGAGGAACCGTGCCGCGGCCGGATTGACGAAGGCGACCTGGCCCGTAGGCTCCAGCATCACCAGCCCGTCGGGACTGGCATTGGCGATCGCTTCAATTCTCGCCTTCTCCGCAGCCAGGTAGTCGTTGCTCTGCTGCAGATCCGACTGTGCGCGCTCGACGGCTTCCGCCATCTGGTTGAAGGCACGGGCGAGATGGGAGAGCTCATCCTGACCGCGGACCGGGATGCGGCGCGAGTAGTCGCCGGTGGCCAGCGCCTGCGTGCCCTGCACCAGGTTGTTGATGGGGCGGACCAGGGAACGGGTGGTGAGGCTGGCCAGGAACATGGCCATCACGAGGAAGAGCGGAATCAGTCCTGCGGAGTAGATGCGAAGCTGTCGAGCCACGCGATCCGCTGCCTCCTTGGAGTTGGCGACGATGCGGTTCTTCTGATTGCTCTGATTGAGGCGAGAGGTGAGCGCCATGTCGCTGATCAGCTTGTCGGCCGCGTCGCTGGCGGCGAAGTGAATCTGCTGGGTGGCGTACCACTTCTGGCTCTCGACCATGTCGTCCAGGCCCTGCGCCAGTTTCGGAAGCTGGAAGTGTTGATAGCGGATCAACTCGGCCGCCACCCGGATCCGTTGATCCGCGGCCTCCTGACGCATATCGTCGGTGGCGCCCTTCTCCAGACGCTCGCGCGCGGTGAGGGCCCGCTGAAAGTCGGATTTGATGGACTGCTCTCGGCGCGCCTGGACCGAGGTGACGGCCTTCTGCCAGGCCTCGCGCACTCCATCTTGAAGCGCCTCAACCGCAGAGAAGACTTGCGAGTCCGGCTGGCTGACCACTGCCCAGCAGTTGCCCTGCTCTCCCCAATAGCGCGCGGCGCCCTGCATGGATACACCGTCGCCGCGCGTGTAGGTGAAGAAGTAGGGTTTGCGGGAGAAGTCGGAGCCGGTGGTCGGCGCGGGGAGCTTCTCCCAGATGGTGCGGACGGGGTTGTTCAGTTCCTCGGGTCGAACCGAGCTGATCACCTTGCCGTCTGCGGCATCAATGAGCAGCACCTCCATCTCGGTGGAGTCGCGGCGAGAAAGCTCGGCGAGCCCGTCCGCGGCGTAGTCGGCCACCAGAAAACGGCTCGGAGCCGTGGGCTGATCGAGAGTGGGATCCGGAGGGTTGCCGGCATCTTCCACCTTGTGCGCCACGCGAATAACCCAGCGTTTGCTCCGCTCATCCCATCTCAGCGGTTCGACCACCGCCAGCTCTGGGGTCGCCATCAGTCGCTTTCGGGTGGCGGAACCTTCCCAGTCTTCTTCGCCGAGGGCTTCCTCGGGTTCGGGCACTCGGGCGGCTTCGGTGCCGGTTTGGCCCACATAAACCACTCGCACGATCTGCGGGCGTGGGCCGCTGCTCCGATAGAGCTTCAGCAGCACCCGTTTCACCTCGGCGACGTCGTCTGCCGTGGCGGCGATGCTTTGAATGGCGGTGGTGCGGATGGGGTACTGCATCCGCACCACCAGTTCGGATGCAAAGGCTTCGCTGAACTCTTGAGGGCGCGCTACGCGACGCTCGGCGAGGATCTTCCAGCTTTCGAGAATGGTCTGACGGAGACGCAGACGGATCGGATCGGAGGATGTTTGAAGCTCGCGGGTTACATCCTCCACGAACTGGCTTCGCTGCGATTCCAGCGAGTCCCGACTGATCCGCTGAAGCTCTCCGAGAGACTTGTTGAGAGACGACCCCGCGACCTTGAGGAGCTGCTCGGAGGAGCGATCCAGCGCACGGCGCGCCTGATTGCTCATCATCTCGGTGCTGCTCTGAAGGGTGGTTCGGCTGTAGTAGGCTACCTGGGCGGTGGATTCCTCGAGCGAGATCTTCCCCGCGTTGGCGAGCATTTCGGCGGCATTCTGCAGGCGCTGCGTTGCCAGTTCGTTGAAGCTGTCGGCGGCCTTATCCAGGGCCCGTTTGCCGACTTCCGCCACGCGCTCGCCGCTCTCCTGGATCTTGCTGTAACCGCGAATGCTGAGCAGGATGCCGCTGATGAGAAGCGGAGCCGTAACCAGCAGCCCGAAGAGCAAGGTCAGCCGAGAGGAGAGAGAGGCGTGGGCCCACCAGCGGAGTTTCATGCGGCTGCTCCGGAGCGCAGGGTCCCCGGCTTGCGCCGGGAATGACCTGCTTGAAGGGGGGCGGAGGCGGTGTCCGGCCGGTTGAGAGAGTCGGTCCGGAGTGCCGGGAGCCTAATTGTTGGCGCGTTCGCGGTTCCGCACCTGAACCTGATAGTCGCTGACTTCAAGCTGGATGCGCCCACTGCCATCGGAGAGTTCTGCGACGAGGTAGTAATCGCCATCGGGGACTTGAGACGTGTCCCAACGGAATTCGTTCCGACTATCGTCAGCCCACCGTGCTTCCCACGGATCCACGTAGATCGAAGCAAAGTCGGCGGCTCCCCAGAGCGATAGCACGCCCGACTTCAACAGACTCGGGTTGCTCGGGCGGCATTCCAGCGTGTGCATGCAGCCCAGCATCCGCTTCCGCTCTTCATCGAAGACCCGGAGGCGCACCGCCACATCTTTATTCTTATGGGTTCTGAGCGAGATCTCCACCCAGTACCAGGAATTCGGGTTCAGTTCCGCCATTCGGCGTTGAAACAGCACCCGGCCGGATTCCGCGATGGCCAGTGTGTTTCGGTCGGACATCACTTCGTAGCCGCCGCCATCGGAAAGCACGCGTCCGCCGATGATGAACTTGCCGCCGATACCGCGGGGGCGCACAAGCACCGAAACCACGGCGTCACGCTGGATGGGATCCTGGCTGAGCAGGGGAGCACTGTCGCGAGAGCCCATGAGGAACGATCTCTCACGCCGGGGATCCTGTCGAATCACCCAATCCATCGCGAAGGGCCCCCGAGCGCGCCAGTTGGCTGCGAGCCCACCAGAGAAGTCCTCGCGGAAGAGCGTCTTGACGCGCTTTCGGTCAGATCCGTCCGGTTTCGTCGCATAGTACCACGTGACCGAGGTCAGGGATTCCGAGACATCCTCGGGCCCGACATCGGTCCAACGCACGGTGAATGCGCCACCCGCAGATACGGTGGTATCCGGGGTCCGAAACCGAAACGGCGCCAACTGAGCAGCCGTGGGAACAGCCGACAGCAAGCTGCCGACGACAAGCAACACCCTGGGAAACGACGTACGCTGCCACATAGGGTTCTAACGCCCCACGCTTTCTCGCTGGAAGAAGAGGATCATTCCCGATCTCCTTCAAGACGATATTAGCCCAACGTTCCAGATGCTAGCGTTGTCTCCCGTGGGATAGATTGTTGCAAACCCGCGAACTCCGAAGCGAGGAAGTGCCTCCCCCGCTTCGGGGGGGTTCGGGGGCGCGATTGGGCGCCCGATTCGCTAGTTGGTGGCCATCTTGTAGCCGACCCCATGTACGGTGAGGATCCGCTGAGGCTCGTCGGCGTCGTCTTCCACCTTCGCCCGGAGGCGTCGAATGTGGGCGTCGATTCCACGGAGATCGATGGCCTCGTTCTCACCCCACACCAGGCGCAGGATATCTTCCCGGGTGAGCACCTTCCCGGCCCGCTGGGCCAGGCAGTAGAGCAGATTGAACTCCAGTCGCGTGAGCGTCACCTGATTGCCGTACAACCAGACCTCATGGCTCGCGGGCTCAAGCCGCAGATCACCGACTTGAACCGGCTTGTCTCGCTGCAGCCCATCTCCCCCCATCCCGGCGCGGCGCAGTTGGGCCCGAATTCGGGCGAGCAACTCCTCGGGCTCGAACGGCTTGGCAAGATAGTCGTCCGCTCCGGTATCCAGTCCGGCGACTCGGTCGCTGGCGGCGGTTTTGGCGGTGAGCATGATCACCGGAACGGTGCTGAACTCGCGTGCCCGCCGGCAGACTTCGAGTCCGTCCATTCCGGGAAGCATCCAGTCCAGAATCACCAGATCCGGCCCCATCTTACGGAGCATTTCCAGACCCAGGGGTCCGTTTCCCGCAGTCAAGACATCGTAGCCTTCGGACCGCAGAATCAGGGTGAGCATTTGCTCGGTGTCCGGATCATCCTCCACGATCAAGACGCGCTGTGCTGCCATCGGGTGGGTCCCTTCAGTTTCTTCGTGGTTCCCCGGTCGCTGGTGGCTCGCGGGAAACAGGTATCGGAACGTTTGAACTGGGGAGACAGTTCTCGACCGCGCTGTCGCTGCGGGTTCTACCGCACTGCGCGTCCCCGACTTCGCTGGAGCAGAGCCTGATCCAGCGAAGTCCGAAAGCTGCCTTCGGCCCGACTTCGAGCCTCCCGCAGTACTTCGTCCGCCGAAGAGTCCGGCATTCGGATGAGTGCCAAACGAACATCCTCTCGGAGTTCTTCCACTTCGAGCAGAGCTCCCAATTGCCGGCAATGGCTCTCGCCTCCGACGACTCCCAACAGATGAACGGCATATCGACGCGCCGGGATTCGCATGGTGGATCGTGCGATTTCCCACAGTGCCGTCGAGATCGCCCCGGCCTCGTGCTCCGCCCCGGGTCGAGCCGCGTGAGTCACGATCCGTTCCAGAGCTTCACGGGCCGCACGGTCCGCGACGCCGTCAGTGTCGGCGACGATTTCAAGAAGCGCTCTGACGCCCTCGGCGCCCAGACTCCAGGCATCTCGGATCGCCAAGGCGCGGTTCAGGGGGCGGGCTTCGAGAGGGTGCTCAGGGCGTCCCGAGATGGACTCCAGAGATGCGATGAGTGGGGCGGCGCTTTGCGGTGGGCTGTGTCTCATGGCGTACTCCCGTTCCTACAGCACCCAAGGAGAACGATAGGGTTCGTCGAGGAATCGATCCGCGCACGGATCTCCCACGAACCGCTCTCGCCCGGCGTGATAGACTAGGGGGCGACCCAACCGGTAGGCGATGAGGGCGATGTTGGAGAGATTGCTCGCCTGCACCGCGGCCGGCAGCGCCATCACGGGCACTTCTCGGCTCCGCACGCACTCCAGGAAGTTCCGGCGATGGCGCTCGCCGGCGTCGACCGTATCCGACTCGGTCGCCGAACCGGCGTGCAGGTCCCCCAACCGGAGGGCCTTCGGTTCGGTGGAGCAGGCCGCATCCCCACCGAGGACGGTCAACTGGTCGCGATCCCCGTGGTAGGTGGCGCCCCATTCCCCTGCCATACGCGGGTTGCCGGGCTGGCTCCAGGTGACGGTCAGGTCTCGCGCCCGGAAGCGCCACCGCACCTCCATGCTCACGGGCACATCGAAGCAGCCGTGGGGTTGCGAGGCGCCGGTCGCCTCCACCTCGATTTCGCCGTCGTACGCGTCGTTCTCCAGCGCCCAGTTCATCAGGCTCAGGGCGTGGGCGCCCCGATCTCGGATGAAGCCGCCTCCGAAATCCGTGAACCAACGATGATTGAAGTGCGCGCGCGCGGGAGAGTAGTCGACCCAACGAGCCGGACCCAGCCACATATTCCAATCGAGCTCTGAGGGCGGTTCCTCGGAGCGGCCGGGATCGCTGGTCGTCCAGTTATTGGGGTGCCACATGGAAACTCGGCGGATCTCGCCGAACAGACCGGATCGAATGGCCCGAGTGGCGGCCTCCGCCGCCGGGTGGGAGCGCCCCTGCGAACCGACCTGAACCACGCGCCCGGTTCGGCGGGCGGTGTCGATCATGGTTCGGCCCTCTCGCACCGTGCGGCAGGCAGGTTTCTCGCAGTAAACGTCCTTCCCCGCCTCGCAGGCCATCACCGTCATGAGGGCGTGCCAGTGATCGGGCGCGGCGATGAACACCGCATCAATCTCCTTGCGGTCCAGCACACGGCGAAAGTCGGTGGTGAGGCAGGTGGATCCGGGCACGAGGGAAGCAGCCTCGCCCAGCCGTCGAGCATCCACATCGCAGAGAGCGGCTGTGTTCGCGTCGATATGCGTGCGGCCCATCCCGCCCAGCCCGATGCAGGCGGTTACGACACGGTCATTGGCTCCAGGCCGACCGGGCGCCGCAAGAACCCCGCTCGGAATCACCTCGGGAAACGCGGCCGCCGCTACGGCTCCGCCCAGAATCCGGCGTCGCGTTACCTTCGAGGTGTTGATCATAAGCCTGCTGCCTTCGGCGCTCGGAATTGCCCTGCCGAACCGCGCGGAGAGCGCTTGAACGCCATTCGCATGCACGTCACCAGGATTCTCCGTTGTTCCGTCGTGATCTGACACGTCGATCCGGCCGGATTTTGCTGCGAAGTTGCAGATTTGCGTTCGCTTTCAGGAATATCACTGAGAACCTCGTGACAGACGGCGTCCTCGGTGGGGATTTCGCCTCCCCGTCCCCGGGCGGACGCCGGAGACACGTCCTGGTCGACCCTGAAAAAAGCCTCGCGTAAGGGATCGCGCCGGCGCTTTTGCAGGGAAAATGCAGAGTCGGCGGCGCTTGTGAAAAATGGTGCGTAGTCCCAAAGGGAGGTGCTATACTACCGCCGACCGAAGCCCCGCCCAGGCGAAGCATCTTTCGCGCGGGAGCGTCGGTCGCAGGGGCCGCGAACCCCCCACACTCATGGAACTTCCCGCACAAAATCGGGTTGGGTTTGAGAAGCCGCGCGGAGTAACCGCCGTCACCGCCAGGGGCGACTACGCCTATCTCGTGGTGCACTTCCGAAGTTCAACCCCTCCGTCAGGAGAGCAGGTCGAGGTGTATCGGCTGCTCGCCGAGCATTCGATCAGCATCAACCTGGTGAAGCTCCATCAGGGCAGCCTCAGCTTTGTGGTTGCGCTGGAAGAGTTGGAGACCTCGGTCGAGCTGCTTCAGCAAGCCGGCTTTGAGGTCAGCTCCGAGCCATCCGTTTCCATCGTGACCGTTCAGGCGGGTGGGATGCGCGGTCTCTGGGGCGTGATGGCGAAGATCTCCCGAGCGCTTCTGAACGCCGACGTGCGGATGGTGCAGACGGGCGACGGTCCCGACATCGTCTTTTGCCTGGTGCCTTCGGCGCAGGCCACGATTGCGGTGCGGGCGCTTCGGGCGGAGTTCAACGTCCCAGAACCGCAGCGGCCCTTCCTGGTTCAGAAATTCGGCGGTCGCTCCGTGGGAACCGCCGAGGCGCGGCAGCTCGCCGCCGAGCGCGTGGCGGAGGCGCTGGCCGAGGGGTACTGTCCCGTCGTGGTCGTGTCCGCCATCGGACGCATGGGCGATCCCTACGCCACCGACACCCTCCTGGCGCAGCTTGCGGCCGTATCGCCGGACACCCCGGCGTCGCCTCGAGAACGCGATCTGCTGATGGCGTGCGGCGAGATTCTCTCCACCGCGATCATGGCTCAGACGCTCAAGACCCGCGGCATCCGCGCCGTGGCGCTGACCGGCGGACAGGCGGGGATTCTCACCGACTGCAACTACGGCGACGCCCAGATCCTGGAGATCAACCCGGCGCCGATACGAAAATTCTTCGACCGCGAACCCGGCAACGGTGAGCAGGCCGATGTGGTCGTGGTAGCCGGCTTCCAGGGCGTGGAGGAGAGCGGGGCCATCACTACCCTGGGCCGCGGCGGCAGCGACACGACGGCAAGCGCTTTGGGGGCCGCGCTTGGGGCGGAGCGGGTTGAGATCTATACGCATGTGGATGGGGTGATGACCGCCGACCCCGAGGTGGATCCGTCCGCGCGGACGCTGGACGTGGTCACATATGAAGAGGTTTGCAACATGGCCCATCAGGGCGCGAAGGTGATCCACCCACGCGCCGTGGAGATCGCCATGCGCTATCAGATTCCGCTGTGGGTGAAGACGAGCTTCGAGCGCAAGCGCGGGACGCGCATCGCTCCCCTTGAAGCAATCAAGTCTCCACAGACCGGGGTGACGGGTGTTGCAACCGTCTCGAAACTGGCCTACTTCACCGTGACGGGGCTTGGCGGAACAAACCGATTGTCGATCGAGAACGAAATCTATCGCACGGTCGGCGACGCCGAGATCAATTTCTACCTGAACTCGCTCGGCCCCAGCACCAGCAGTTTTCTGGTGGAGCAAGGGGCTCGCGCACGGACAGCGGCGATCCTCGAGAGCCTCGGGTTGAAGTTTCGCGTGGTGGAAGACTGCGAAATGGTTTCACTCGTCGCGCTGAACATGTGGGAAGCGCCTGGGTTCCTGTTGAAGATTGCCGAAGCGCTCTCGTCGCGAGACATCCCGGTGATGCAGATGGCCGACTCCGAATGCTCGGTGTCGTGTCTGGTGAGCCGCGAGGACGGCCCGCGCGCGGTGCGGGCTCTGCACGAAGAGTTTCGGTTAGGGAGATGAAGCTGGAGCCGAAGCGAAGGGCTGAAACACTGGAGAAGTGGGGTCCCGTCGCGTTGCTCGGCACGGTCGGTTTGACGTTGGGTTTGTCCGTTGCAATCGGAGCGGGCCTGGGTCTCCTGGCGGACCGGTGGTTGAAGACCAACGGGATCGCCGTCATCATCGGCGCGGTCTTGGGCTCCATCGCGGGGTTCAGACAACTTTTCAAAACCGTGAGTCAAGCTCTGAAGATCGCCGGGGAATCCGATGCGGATCAGGAACGCTCAAGGCAGGAGTAATCGAAGACTATGGATACGGAGATAGCGCAGTCGCCCCTCGCGACCCTGAAGTTCTGGAACGAGGGGCTGGATCGCACCTTCTTCGCCCGTGTTTATACCCGCTCGACCCAGGTCGGCGTTGTTCTGGCCCTCATCCTTCTGGCAAACGACCAGAAAGCCATCGCCACCGGAATCCTGTCCGGTCTCGCCGTCGCTCTGTTCAGCACCTGGACCGTTGAAGCGACCGTTCGACTTCTGTTCCGAGGCGGCTCGAACGCCGGTTTGAAGCTCGCCATCGGTGCCACCCTGAAGCTGCCGGCCCTGCTCGGGGGGCTCCTCGGTATCTCGTGGGGAGCTTACAACGGCTATCTCAACGTGTTTGCCGTGGTCGGCGGCGTGGTGTTGCTGCACGCGGTGATGATCACGCTGATCATCGTGCAGGCGATGACCGCGTTGGACCGCAACACTATCGCGACCCGGTGATATAACTGGTCGGACCGGCCCCCGGATTTTGGGACCGAGGCAGCGCCTGCAGATGCGGCTTTCCTTTTCGAATCAGTGCAACAGTGTCAAGAGCGCCGGTGAACGTCGCTCTTCGAACCTCCTTTCATCCCTCGCGTTCATCGGCGTCGCGGCCCTCCTGTGGCTGAACCCGGTTGGCGCGCAGGAGCACAGTCCGTCCACCGCGGCCCCGGCCGCCGGAGCGGCGGCGGGTCACGAGGCTCCGGCCGCGGCTCCTCACGGAGAAGCCGGCGAGGCGACGACTCCGGGCACAACCGCCCCGGCGGCGGGCGCTGAGCACGGAGCCCCGGCAGGAGGTGGCCACGCAGCTCCCGCGGCGGAAGGCCATGCGGCCGGCAGCGGGGGCGCCGAAGCTGGAGGCCATGCCGAAGGGCATGGCGACGCTCACGGCGAGGGCCATGGCGGAGGTCATAAGGAAGAGGGGATCAGCATCCACCTTCCGACCTGGATTACCGGACTCCTGAACGTGGTTTACCACGCCGGACCCGCGAGCGTTTCAGCTTCGGGGGTGCAGGGTGTCGACGATCCGAAATCGCTGATCGGAAAGACCGTCTCCTTCAAGTACAAGGATCCGCACAGCCACGGCGATGCCGTCGATGTGAAGGCGACCATCGCCTCCATCGGTGGCGCGAAGTCGACCGACGGTGTGATGACGGTGCAGACGGACGCGGACGGGCAGAGCATCACGCTCATCAACCCCGAAGTGAAGTACGAACTCCAGTCGATGTTTCCCGAGGCACTCATCATCTCTCTGATGACGATGATTGGGATCTTGCTGGTAGCGGCGTCGCTCTCCAAGAACCCCACCCGTATTCCAAGCCGGAAGCAAGCCTTCGCCGAGGTCATCTACACGGCGCTCGACAATTTTGTCGCGGGGCTCATCCCGCACAATCACCAGAAATACGTGCCGCTCGTCGGCGCGGCGTTCATCTACATTCTGGTGATGAACCTGGCCGGGTTGATCCCGGGCTGGTACAGCCCCACCGCGAACATCAACGTCACGGCCGGAATGGCTCTGGTGGTGGTGGTTTACACGCAGATCGAGGGCATCAAGGCCCACGGTTTTGGGGGCTACCTCAAACACTTCATCGGCGAGCCCTGGTGGCTGGGGCCGTTGAACTTCCCGATCCACGCAATCGGCGAGTTGGCAAAGATCCTGTCGCTCTCCATTCGTTTGTTCGGCAATATCTTTGGAGAGGATGTCGTCATCCTTATCCTCATCGGTCTGGCGGGAATGTTTACCGGAGGTTTCTTCCCGGCACAGGCGCCGATGTATCTGCTCGCCATGTTCACCAGTTTCGTGCAGGCGATGGTGTTCAGCATCCTCACGTGCGTCTACATCGTCCTGATGACGTCGCATGAAGAGGGGCACGAAGAGCACCATGACGATCACGGACACGATCACGGCCACGGGCATGGCCACGCCCACGCCCACTAGACCGCAACCACTTTGACAGTTCGCTAACTCAAGGAGAACACCTGACCATGAACGCTCTTGGAACCTACCTGGCATTGCTCGGCCTGGGCGCCGGCTTCGGCCTTCCCATCGCTTGCCTCGGCGCTGCTCTGGCCCAGGGTCGCGTCGGCGCCAGCGCGCTCGACGGCATCGCCCGCCAGCCGGAAGCGGCCAGCAAGATCCAGGTCGTTATGATCATCGCCCTGGCGCTGATCGAGTCCCTCGCCATCTACGCTCTGCTCGTGGCGCTCATCATCCTGTTCGTGGTGAAGATCCCCACCGGGGACGCCGTGATGCAGGCGATCCAGTCGATGAGCGCCGCTGGCGGCGCCAACTAATCAGCCCGGCTCCGGGCGCCTGACCGGCGAATGGAGCCCGGTCGGTTTGTGAGAGCGGAGGCGCTGGCCGCCTTCGCTCTCCCATCGTGGGGCTAGACAATGCTCGAAATCAACTTAATCGCTGTCCTCACCCAGTCCATCGCGTTCATCTTGCTGGCCTTTGGGCTGCGCAAGGTGGCCTTTGGGCCTCTGAGCCAGGTGATCGACGGACGCCGTAAGGAAGTCCAGGACACCCTGGATCAGATTGCGGCGGATCGAAAGGCCATGGAGGCCTCTCGTGCCGAATACGAGCAGCGTCTCGCCGGCATCGAAGCGGAAGCCCGGGAGCACATCACCACAGCGGTGAAACACGCTCAGGAAGAGGCCGCGCTCATCCTCACCAAGGCGCGCGACGAGTCGACCGAGCTCCGCAATCGGGCGCTCGCCGAAATCGACCTCGAGCGCAGGAAAGCGCTGGTTGAGATTCGTGCGCAGGTTGCCGATCTCGTGGTCCTTGCCGCCGGCAAGGTGCTCGAACGAGAGCTCTCTCCCGCGACGCACCGCGATCTCGTGCGCGACTTCATCCAAGAGGTAGGCCGAACCTCCTAGTCGGAGAGCCGCACATCCCATGGCCGAACTCGTAGTCGTTCGACGATACACCAAGGCGCTTTTCCAGGCTGCCCGCAACGCGTCTCAGGTCGATGCCGTTCAGGCCGACCTGGAAGCCGTGGCCGGCGCCATGCGCGATGTCCCCGCGCTGCTGCGGGCGCTTCGTGCACCCACCGTTTCCACCGAGAAGAAGCGCGCGATCGTCGATGGCGCGTTTGCGGGGCAGATCAGCCCGCTCACTCTCAAGTTTATTCAGTTGCTCATCGACCGTCGGAGAGAGGCCATCCTGCCGGATGTGCCGGACGATTTCCTTCGGCTGGCGAATGAGTGGCGAAATCTACTCCCGGCCCACGTCCGCGCCGCCGCGCCGCTCAGCGATGAAGAGCAGGCCGAGATCGTCGAAGTGTTGTCGCGGAAGACGGGAATGAATGTGACCCTCCAGGTCGAAGTCGACCCCAGCCTCATCGGCGGGTTGTACGTCCGGATGGGGGACACCGTTATCGACGGGACGCTGAAGACCCGTCTGGCACAGGTAAAGGCGAGGCTGCTCGCCGGACGGCTCTTCTAGAGGCCGCGCACTCAATCAGGCAGGAAGAAACCAGCCATGGCAATTCGCCCGGAAGAAATAACCTCCGTTCTCACACGGGAGCTGGAAGGCCTCAACGTCGGCATCGATCAAGTCGGTGTCGGAACCGTTGTTGAGGTTGGAGACGGCATCGCCCGCATCTACGGTCTTCAGGATGTGATGGCGTCCGAACTCGTGGAGTTCCCCAGCGGCGTCGTGGGGATGATCCTCAACCTGGAGACCGACAACGTCGGCTGCGTCATCTTCGGTGAGGACACCGGAGTTAAGGAAGGCGACACCGTCAAGCGGACCGGACGCATTGCGGACGTTCCTGTCGGCGACGCGCTGCTGGGAAGGGTTGTCAATGCGATCGGCGAGCCGATCGACGGCAAAGGCCCCATCGTTTCCGAACACCGCCGCCGCATCGAAATCAAGGCGCCGGGGATCGTCGACCGATCCAAGGTGAACCAGCCGCTGATGACGGGCCTCAAG